>Ga0310345_10002949_pt1 | contig 16645 bp, 13 predicted proteins | sample HC15DNA20500_MG_FD_204667 | JGI IMG/M metagenome (GOLD analysis project Ga0310345, IMG submission 204667) | Marine microbial communities from station ALOHA, North Pacific Subtropical Gyre - HC15-DNA-20-500_MG | ecosystem: Environmental > Aquatic > Marine > Oceanic | place: Pacific Ocean: North... | reverse complement strand
ACCCGGTTATGGTCCTCCGCCGCTAACGGCTGATAGCTCTCCCCCTTGCCCAGGTATTCCTGCCAGATAGCAAGCATCTGCTCCGGCTGTCGGCGGCTGAGAGCATCGTTCATAAGCTCTTTGGCCCGATCCCGGTACTCTGGCAGATCCGGCCGAAGCTTGGCCAAGTGGTAAAGATGTTCCAGCAGAATATGGCGTTCCGGGTAATGCTCGTGCAGGGCCTCGAACTGCCGTCTCGCCAGATCGAACTCCATCCGGCCCAGGCTGGCCATGGCCTGGGCGTAACCACTGGTGAACCGGGCGTCCTGCTCTTCCTCTTCCGGCTCAAAGAACTCTTCGCGCACCTGCAACCAGCTCTTGCCGAGCAGCCAGACGAGTCCTGCGCCAGCAATAAGGCCGCCGGCATGTGCCATGTAGGCGATACCGGTGGCACCCGCGTACCAGTAATCGTAGATTTCCTTGCCCACCCATACGGGCAGCAGGGCGATGGCGGGGGCCCGGAAGTAATTGAAATAGACACCCAGAAAATAGAAGAAACGGATTTTCTGCAGCCCGTAGATGGCCACATACATACCCATGAGGCCAGAGATCGAACCGGACGCGCCCACCAATGGCACGTAGCTGCCCGCCGAGAATGCAGTAAACATCAGACCGGAGAGGGCGCCGCACACCAGATAGGCAATCAGGTACCGACCGGGCCCCAGCGCCTTCTCGACGGTAAAACCGAGCAGGAACAGGAAGATCAGGTTACCAATGATATGGCCCCAGCCGCCGTGCAGAAACTGGTAGGTAATCAGGGTGTACAGCGACAGATCCGCCGGCACCAGACCAAGCTGGTTGGCACTGAGTTTCTGGAGGTAGTCCTGCTCGATGATGCTGCGTTGTTCCTGCCAGTGCGCCCGCTCCGCCGGCGCCCAGATGACATCGCGATTCTGCAGCAGGTACTGGTAGAACTCCCGATCCATCATCAGGTTGATGGCCAGCCAGAAATTTTCGTTCTCTTCCCGGAGTTGCTGGAACTGCTGGAGCTCGTAGACCCGGCTCTCCTCGCCCTGGAACTGGATTTGCCGCTGCAGGTAGTCCTCGTACGCAGGTGCCTCCAGCTCGTGAAGATCGGCGGACAGGTATTGTTCAACGGCCTGTTCGAGTTTGCGGCTGTCACCGCCCTGGTAGAACAGGAAAACCAGCAGGCAGGCCATGATCAGGCCAAGGGTCACCCACGGCGGGCGCTTCCAGTTGATGGCGTTTTCAGCGGGGATAATCAGCATGGGCGGTCACAATTCATCACAATCTGTCCCTGAAACTCTGCTTTTTACCACAGCCCGGCCTTCTTTTCGCGCTCAAATGGAATCCAGCGCGAAGGTCGTACCGGGTCAATCCCGGAAATGTGGCACACCCCACAGAGTCGGCAAAGCCCATGGCACTGGCCCGGCTGTCATTGGGATGTCACACAAATGACATTCAATCGGTTTCATCGAGAGAGTGGACCGGGCCACATATCGACCTTTCGCCAATTGCCGTTGTTCCTGCTCCAGCCAATAGTGATCAGGAATAACAAGAAAAACCGGACACCGAACCAAGGATTTTTCAGATGACCGTACTCGTATTGGATAACCCGGAGCTGATTGCCAATGCCGCGATAGCTGCCGGCTTTACCACGGCCAACTTCGAAGCCGGAACCAGGCGCCCGCACCGCATGAAGTTCCATTACGGCTTCAACAAACACGCCCTGGGCAGCGACGACCTTGCTTTCCTGCGACAGCACGCAAGCTATCTCAGGAACCATCCTGCCATCTCAGTCAGAATTCACGGCCACTCCGACAACTTCGGTTCGGAAGACTACAACCGGTTTCTTTCACGACTGCGCGCCAATGCGGTCGCCCGGTTTCTGATGCAGGAAGGTGTGGCCGAATCCCGGATTTTCATGAGTCACTGGGGCTCAGCCCGCCCTCTGGCAACGCCGGAGGACCGGGCAGCCAATCGCCGCGTGGAACTCGAATACCTGACCATGGATGTGGCCCGAGCACTCTGAACTGGCATTATGGAAACCAGTTTGCAGTAAAAAGGGGGCCAGGCCCCCTCTTTGTTCACTTCTTTGACTTATCCTAGCCCTGCTCAGCCATAGACCTGCCAGACATTCCACAGCAGCAACAAAGCAGCCACCAGAATCGACAACCAGGTCAGCAGTATGCCGATCATCCGAGCCCAATGGGTGCCGCCCCGCCCGTTGATCATGCCGAAGGCATGAAGAATACGGCCAACCACCAGAGCCATGCCGGTCCAGTAAATCAGTCCGCTGGCAACGCCATTGAGTTCTGCGATGGCAAGCATGATCAGACCAACCGGCGCATACTCCACCAGATTGGCGTGGGCCCTTACCGCCGCCTCGAAATCCCGGTCATCGGTTATGCCCAGGCCCTTCTTGTACTTCAGACGAAACCTGACGACCTGGGCCGACAACACCAGCAAAAGAATGCCGATAACGGCGGCAAACACTCCGGTTACGGGTACGATCATGCTCAGGCCTTCTTGATTGCACTAACAATAGCGAGAAGTAACACTGCGCCGACCGTCGCCGTTACCAGCTCACCGACAGCACCCTGGGCAGCCAGACCCAGAAGACGGAAAACAAAACCGCCGACAAACGAGCCAACAATACCAATACCGATGTTGGCCAGAACGCCGAAGCCACGGCCTTTCATGATCAGACCAGCCAACCAACCGGCTACACCGCCAATAATCAGAAACAGAATCAGATTCATCTCTTGCCTCTCCCTGAGGGTCGTTGAACGAAACGATCAGTCCCGCAAGACTGCCCTGTTTCCCATGGTGCTTCAAGCACTTCCAGATCCGACAATTACAGTGTGGCAATCGTCTCTGACATTTTTCGGTGGCAACGTTCGATCAGCTCCGGAATATCGTCAGCCGTAAGGCCTTCAGTTTCGATGGGCGGCAGTACCCGAATAGACACCGATTCACGGCGGCCAGTCCAACCGACGGCCTCATCGGCGTACTCCTGAACACAAACCATGGTAATGGGCGCGCCCGATGCTACCGCTGCGTGAAACGCGCCTTTCTTGAATTTCTGCAGTCCCCGGCCTCTGCTGCGAGTGCCTTCGGGGAAAACCCAGAGACTTTTCCGGTCCCGGGCAATGGCACTGCTGGTGGCCTTCATAACCGCAATGGCCTTGTGGGAGCGCCCGCGATTGAGGATAACGTTGCCGCCGAGCCAGAACACCTGGCCAAAGAAAGGCACCCAGACCAATGACGATTTACCAACCGTGACGGTGCGCGGCGGCAACAGGTCGCCCAAAACAAAAAGATCGTCATTGTGCTGGTGGTTGGCAATAACAACGGTGGGCCGGTCCTGCGGCATATTTTCCCAGCCTTCCAAAGGCCGCTCCATACCCAGGACTGCCCGCCCGAAACGAGCTACAACTCGCGCGAGGTAACGGTTGTTATCCGGATTGAAGGGCCTTGCCGCGTAGAACACCAGCGCGAACAGGCAGATGATCGGCACGCTCAGCCAAGCCAACAGTTTTCTGATAATACCCATGCAACCAAACTCTGCAGCACAATTTTGGCGCACAAGTGTACGCCAACTCTATATTCCGGCAACAGTGTCAATTTGTTCCGTTTGTTTACCCCTTGCCGAGGCCCTGACGACGTACCGCAGTGGCCCCCCGGTATCCACACTGTCAAACGGGTAACAGGTCACCAGTAGAAGCGTCCCCTCCGGCAAACTTTGGGTATCGATAAGCTCTGAACGGCTGTCGACCACCCGGGCCCCTTCCACCAGGTAGCTTTGCCAACGACCATCCAGGGCCTGCAGACGGACCTCATTGCCGGTTTCCAGCGCTTTCAGACTCCGAAAATGGGTATCCCGGTGCCCGGCAATGATCACGGCTCCGCCGGTATTGTCTCCGCCGGTCAACCGACCTGGCCCGAAGGCGAGGCTTTCGCCATGGGTATCGGCCAGCACAATCATAGAATCGTTCAGCTCCGGAATAGCCAGTCGACCCACCGGCCAGGTGTCTGCCCAGGGCCACGGACGTAATTCCGTTTGCCGGGCCTGGCTTTCCGCCCAGGCCATCTCGAGCAATTCCTGGGCGATAACCGCCTTGAGCGGAATCCATAACCCGAATACCAACAAGGTAGCAGAGCTGGTCAACAACAGGAGCAGGAGCCTGGTCATGCGAATGCCCTCCTCTGCAGCAGCACGAGCGCCAGAGAAAACATCAGACCGACCACACCAAGCGCAATCAGCAACGGCGCCGACGTTGCCGTCTGCGGGTAGCGCAGCATGCCGGCCTGGCTACCTGCTGGCAGGAGGGTGGGCAGATTATCCGAGACCATCGGCGTTTCCGTGCTGCGGGCCGGTGTGGAATCCACGGCGACAAAACTGGTGTAGGCAGACATCAGTCCGTGCTTGACCGCCAGCCCGGTAATGCCGGCCCTGTTTGGCTCCCGGCCCGCCACCTTCGCCTCATCCTCCAGACTGTCGATCTTCTCTCTGGCCCAATGCCGATGAAGCCCGGTTGCGGAGGCAGCCTGTTGCAGATCCAGTGTCCTGTTCCAGTCCTGGCCACCTGGCAGGCGCCCCGACACCTTCAATTCCCCCATGGCCGGGACGCCCCGGACCACATGAATCAGGGGTTCGCCCTGGAACAGATCCCCCGGGCGTGCCGGGAAGGCCTCCCTGCCGGTTTCCTGGCCAGGCCAATTGACCCGGATATCCGTCAGAACCGGCGACTCCATGGCTGAAAACAGGGCCTGCAGAGGTCCGTCTACATCGGAAGGCGACTGGATCGCTGTATAGGTCCCCCGGCCCCAGCGGGCGGCCTCACGCATGAAATGCCGGTTGGGCGCAGAGCCAATAGCCACGGTAAACAGCCGCTGGCTGCCCAGCTGATCGCGAATCTGCCGAAACAGCGCAGCCTCATTGCCCACTGCGCCATCGGTGATGAAAATCACCTGGCGCACGCGTGCTCCCGCTTCAGTTTCCACCCCACTGTCCAGCGCCCTGGACAGGGCCGACGCCATTTCCGTTCCGCCATCAGCCCGAAGGCGATCCACGTACTGACGGGCTCGGGCAAGATTATTGCCGGTGGCCACTTCCGGCTGCATGAACAGGGAGTGCGTCTGGCTGTTGAACTGGATCACGTTGAACCGGTCCCGTGGTGTCAGTGTGTCCAGCCCCGCCTGAAGCGCACTTCGAGCCTGTCGGATCGATTCCCCCGCCATGGAACCGGAAGTGTCGATTACAAACACCAGATCCCGCGGCAGCACCATTGAACCGTTATCACCCGGCACCAGCATGGCCATCAAATAGTCCTCCCCCTGCCAGGACTGATGAAAGACCGCTGCGGAGGGTTCCAGCCCGGCAACCGGGCGCCACCGCACCACAAAATCGCGGTTCATAAGGATTTCGCCACCCTCGGGACTAACACTGAAGGTCTGGCCATCCTGACGGCTAGCTAGCCGGTGCGACGGACTGGAAACGCTCTCCAGCGGCAGCCCGGAATCAATCACCAGTTCAATGGAGGCACGATGGCTGTCTGTCGCCACATCGGTCGGGTTAACGGTAAACGGGCTGATCGCACTGGCATCCGGCACCTCGGTCGTGGGCAGCGCCCACCCGCCTTGCCACTGGTCCGGCGCAGAGCGGACTGGCGCTCCCGGCATGTAGCGCGGCGTCAGCGTGGTTGGAACAGTGAGCTCGAACACCCCGGCCTGATACTGCACCGGCTGCTGGTATTTCAGCTCCACCGATACCGTCTCCCCCGGCGGGATATTGGCTACCCGGGCGGTAAACAGGTCCGGACGCTGCTGCTCCACATTCGCCGCATGCTGCCCGGCCTGTTTTGCCTTCTCATAGGTCCGGCGCGCCGTTTCCTTCGGCTGCACCTTGCCCTCGATGGTCCGCTCCCCCACTTTCATGGTCAAACCGTAAACACTGGCCTTCTCCGGCAACGGGAACACGAACACGCCTTCCCGCCACTGGTCGCTGGTATTGCGGAAACTTCTCAACAGCCGGGAGTCGGCAATCAGTCCGCTGACCCGAATCTCGAATTCACTGTCCAGCACCAGCGCCGGTTCCTGCCACTGCCCCTGACCATCAACAAAGTGCAGCTCGCCGACATTGTCTGCCTCGTTCGCCTCTGCATACAGTGGATGAACAAAAAGCATCAGCAAAACTGCCAGCCAGAGGCTAATGCCCTCACCGAGTCGCTTAAATCGTAGTCGTCGAGAGCCAGCAAAATCAGAGGCAGCTCCGCGGTGGTTTCCAAAACCGTGCGGAGCCATGGATGGCGGAGCCGAGCGTACAGGGACGTATTCACAGCGTGTTTTGGAGGCCACCGCGGAGCTGCCGGGCGTCGAACTCCTGTCTAAAACAGGGGAGTAAAGCCGTAAATAAGTGAGCATCATGAGAGAATCCTTGTGACTGCATGACTGTGCGAAACACCGCCATTCCAGCAATCCGGAAAGGAACTCCCATGGCAGATTGCGACAAACCTCCCTCAAAAAATGATGAATTGTGGCAACAATGCCCTTCGAACTTGTTATCACCCTCTACCGTGTTTAAATAGGCACACATCGGCAACGGGAAGCAGCCGCCACCATGAAAAAACACGTTGTACTGATCGAAGACGAACCCGCCATCCGCGACAACTACCGCGCCGCGTTCGAGCGCCGTGGCTACCGTGTAAGCGCCCATGGCGACCGGTCATCTGCGTGGCAGGTTCTGCGTCAGTCATTGCCCGATCTGGCGATTATCGACGTCGGTCTGGGCGATGAACCGGAAGGTGGGTTCGCCCTGTGCCAGGATCTGCGGTCACTGTCCCAGACCCTGCCCATCATCTTCCTCACTGCCAGGGACAGCGACATCGACTCTGTCCACGGCCTGCGTCTTGGCGCCGATGACTATGTCACCAAAGACATGAGCCTGGACCACCTGCTGGCACGGGTGACCGCCCTGCTCAGACGGGCCGACGCCTGGGCCGAAGCCCTGCAGAAGCCGGATGAAGTACTCCAGCGAGGCAAACTCACGCTCAACGTGGATCGCATGACCGTAGCCTGGAATGAGACGCCCATCGATTTGACCGTCACCGAATTCTGGATGCTGCACTCCCTGGTACAGCACCCGGGCCATGTGCGCAGTCGCGAGCAGTTGATGGAAGCCGCCAGCACGGTACTGGACGACAATACCGTCACCTCTCACATCAAACGTATCCGCCGCAAGTTCCTGCAACTGGATGAGACCTTCGATGGCATCCAGACCGCCTACGGCATGGGTTATCGCTGGAATGCCCGTGAGGTCTGAACCTTGAGTCTCAAACGCCAGCTGTTCGTCGCCAGCCTGCTGATGCTGCTAATCCCCTGGGCAGGTCTGCAGTTCGTTCTGGAATTGGACGACGCGCTCCGACAGCAGGCCCGGCTGCAATTGCAGGCCCAGGCCGAGAGGCTGGCGGAAACCGCCGGCGATCAAATCATTGGTGCAACCGTCATCACACCCGAGGAGTCAGCCATCTATGTTGAGCCGCTAACGGGTAGCCTGAATCTGGATGGTTATGGTGCTGACTGGCCGGGCTTTGACGAAGAAAATCAGGACAGAAACTGGCAAGGCCAAACCCGCAGCCAAACCGGAGAGCACTCTCTTCAATGGCAGGCCATGACCGACCGGCGGCACCTGTTCCTGCTGATCCGCGTTAACCAGCGACAACCGGTGTTCTTCAACCCGGGCAGCCCAGACCAGGCCCATGATCGTCTCAGGCTGTGGCTGGAGCCAGCTCCGGGCAACCTGACTCCCGGTGCGCAACGGACATCCTGGCTGCTGCGCACGCCGGCTCCGGGTCAGCTGTATGGTCTGGAAGAAGCCAGCCAACAGCCGGACTACCGTATTTCCGGATTCATGCAACAAACCGGCAGCGGCTGGCAACTAGAGCTGAAGTTACCCATGCCTGCAAACCGCAGCCGCCTGGGTTTTGCGGCATTGTGGGGAAATGGCCAGGAAGCCGGCGTTTCTACGCCGGTCGATCCGCTGCCGATTCTGGTCAGTCGCAATCTGGCCCTTGAGCGCCAACTGGAACCGCAGTTAAACCAGGGCCAGCGGGTACGCCTAGTTGAACCGGCGGGCTGGGTGATCGCACGGCAGCATTCGGACACTGCGTCGCAAGCGCCGGATTTCGACAGCCTGAGCCCGTTGCAGGTGGTCGAGCAGATCAGTCTCAACGCCCTCCGGGGCCTGGTGCGCCTCTACCAGCCGGAGCCCACCGCCATTGAAACCGGCACAAACCGTGTGGCTATCGAGGCTCTCCCGGAGGAAGGCCTCGTTCGACACGAGGATGACAGCGTCTGGCTGCTAACCACGAGGGAGGTTTTCGGTGGTCGCACACTGATCCTCGAGCAGTCACTGGACCAGCTCCTGACTCTTTCCGGCTCTGCCCTGGGCTCGGTCATTGCCCGAAGCACACTCATCATTGTCGCACTGACCCTGGTTCTGCTCGGCTACGCCAGCTGGCTGTCATGGCGAATTACTCGCCTGCAGCGCGCTGTCAGCGCAAGCATTGACGAAGATGGCCGGATTACCGGCCGGGTGCCGGATGCCCGAAGCAACGATGAACTGGGCCAACTGCAGCGGCACTTCAGCCTGATGGTGGACCGGCTCCACGGCTACAACCGCTACCTGGAGAGCTTCTCGAGGCGACTGTCCCATGAGCTGAAAACCCCTGTCGCGGTGGTTCGTTCCTCGCTGGAAAACCTGAACCACAGCGACTCGGAAGAAGAGCAAAGGCAGTACATTGAACGGGCTGCTTCAGCCACGGAACGTCTCCGGCAGATACTCCATGGCATGAGCGAAGCAGCGCGGCTTGAACAGAGCCTCGACCATGCGGATAAAGAACAGTTTGATCTGGCCGCAGTGGCCGCCGAAGCCACGGCCGCCTACCAGGCACTTGATCCCAGCCATCAGATTCGCTATTCGGGGCCCGATGCGGGCTGCATGATCACCGGCTCTCCGGAGCTCATGGTGCAGCTTCTCGACAAACTGGTGGACAACGCCCGTGATTTCACACCACAGGAAGGCCTGATCGAGGTAGCCCTGGACTCAAGTTCAGAAGGCCTGTGCCTATCCGTTTTCAACCAGGGCTCGGCGCTGCCAGAAGACACCACAACGGACATTTTCAGCCCGTTTGTCTCGATGCGGGACGGCCAGGAACAGGGCCACCTGGGGCAGGGTTTGCTGATCGTCAGCCTGATTGCCGACTACCATGGTGCCCGGGTGGAAGCCCGCAACCGCACCCAAGGTGGCATTGACGGCGTGAGCTTCCGGGTTATTATCCCTGCCATCCATTCTTGAAAACAGGAACTGCCCGCCGTGAGCGCACGCCTGGACTCCCTTGATATCCACCCGCTTCGGAACGATCTCTACAACGAGCTCCATTCACGACCGTTCCAGGTGTTGCCGACACCGGCGCGGGTCACCCAGATGGCGGTGTTGACCACGCCCGAGCAGCGGGAACAGCAATTCCGGCATCTGCAGGAGCTCCATCGGCTGATGGGGCACCCGGTGCCCGAAAAAGAAGTGGGCTGCTTCGAGCACACCTTTGGTTCTTTGCGGGTTCGGCGCGAGATGCACATGGAGTTTGCGTCTTACACCTTCATCAATCTGGACGCGGGCGATGAAGCACCATTTACCGAGACGGGTATTACGCCGCTGCCGGCAGGTTGGCTGGAACAGCTGACCGGCACAGTGATTGCTGCCTTCCATCTGGAAGTCCGGCCCGCCGCTGATGGCACCGAAGGCGACCTGGATTATGTCCGCAAGCACTTCGAAGGCATGCGACTGGTCGGCTCCAGCCCCCAGGAAGGCGCCGCCCGCGTGTGGGGCACCTTTCGGCTGCATAGTGACGGTTTTGGCCGCTTTATGGTGATGAACCACCACATGTCAGACAGCCAGCTGGGACGCCTGACCCAGCGCCTGATGGAAATTGAAACTTACCGCCTGATGTCACTGCTGGCGCTACCGGTTGCCCGGGAAATCACGCCCTCCCTGAACGATATGGACGAGAAACTGGCAGTGATTACCCGATCACTGGCCGAAAACGAAACGGTGGATGAAGAAAAGCTCCTGGCCCAGCTGACCAACATTGCGGCCCGTATCGAGGCCTTCCGGGCCCACTCCACGTTCCGGTTTTCCGCCACCAGAGCTTACCATCAACTGGTCCTGACCCGCCTGGAAGAACTGCGGGAAGACGAACTTTCAGGCCACCTGACCCTGACCGAATTCATGACCCGCCGGCTGACACCGGCGGTGAAAACCTGCGAGGCGGTCAGTGAGCGGCTGGAAGATCTGTCACGCCGGATCGACCGGGCGTCAGACATGATGCGCACCCGGGTGGAACTGGCCATCCAGAGCCAGAACCAGCAACTGCTCAGCTCCATGGACCGGCGCTCCAAAATTCAGCTGATGATGCAGCACACGGTGGAAGGTTTCTCCGTGGTGGCCATTACCTATTACCTGATTGGCCTGCTGAAATTCGGGCTGGATTCGGTTTATGAAGCTGGCGTGGCCTTCAACAAAACCTTAGTTCTCGGCATCGCCATTCCGGTGGTGATGACCCTGGTGTTTCTCGGGGTTCGTGTGGTCCACCACCACTTCATCAAGATGGCAAAACGGCAGTAGCTACTTCAGTTTGCCCAGCTCCCGCTCGCCGGCAAACTGCCGGTAGAACTGCTGGGCCGTTCGGCCGTTGCGCACGCCCTTGGCGGTGGCGAAGCGAATGGCCTCCCGGTGCAGGCCTTCACGGTCATCAAATTGCGGGAAAAGTGCATCCACGGCCTGTAGGAAGACGTCCTGCGAGAAGGCATAGAATGATAGCTGCAGACCGAAGCGGTCCGCCAGCGAGACCTGCTCTTCGATGGCCTCCGCCGGGTGCAGCTCCCCGTCCCGCATCTCGCTCTTGAGGTTGTCAGACATGAACTCCGGCATCAGGTGCCGGCGGTTGGAGGTGGCATATACCCGCACGTTCTCCGGCGGCAGTTCCAGGGAACCCTCAAGCACACTTTTCAGGGCCTTATAGCTGGACTCGCCCACGTCGAACGACAGATCGTCGCAGAAAATCACGAATCGGAACGGCAGATCGCAAATGTCGTCAACAATCTCTGGCAGATTGACCAGATCGTCCTTGTCCACCTCAATCATCCGGAGCCCGCGCTCCTTATATCGATTCAGCAATGCCTTGATCAGGGACGACTTACCCGTGCCCCGGGAGCCCCAGAGCAAGGCGTTGTTGGAGGGTTCACCAGCAAGAAAGCGCTCGGTATTGCGGGCCAGGGCTTGTTGTTGCCGGTCGATACCCTTCAGGTCCTGCCATTGCACCGGATCGAGTCGGCGGATGGCACGAAGCCCTGAACGATGGCGACGCCAGACCGCCGCCGGAGTGGATTGCCAGTCAAAGGGTGCAGTCGCAGACATAAACCTCTTTCCTATTCCGTCGCGGGTCAGGCTGTGAAACACTGACCCTGAAAAAACCTTGATAACAGGAGACTTTACCCCAAATGGCCGTAAAATCCGTCGCTTTGGTGGCACACGACAACAAGAAAAAGGAGCTGGTGGACTGGGTTGCCGAAAACCGCACCCGCTTTGCCCCACTAAAACTCTACGCCACCGGCACCACCGGACGGCTGCTACGGGACAACCTGGAGCGGGATGACATCCATTGCCTGCTCAGTGGACCCCTGGGCGGCGACCAGCAAATCGGCGCAAAAATTGCCGAGGGCGAAATCGACCTGCTGGTGTTCTTCTGGGATCCACTCGAACCCCAACCCCACGACCCGGATATCAAGGCCCTGCTGCGGATTGCCGCGCTGTGGAACATCCCGGTGGCCTGCAACCGGGCAACGGCCGAATTCATTCTGACCTCAGCCTACATGACCGACGACCAGCACCAGCCGAAAAAGCCCGACTTCTCCGATTACACCGGTCGCTCGGTCAGCGCCTGAATAATGTTCAATCGGGCCGCTTACAGCTACACTAAAAAAGAAGCTGTAAAGGAACGCCGGCCTGCCGATGAAAACTCGCGCGACTCACAAAAATAGCGGATGCTGGAGGGTGGCCGCTGCATTTCTCTGGGGCTTTTATCTTTTGCTGACAGCCCCATTGGCGTTTTCCGAGCAGCCCGACGAGACCATTACCGTCGGTATCGTTGGCGACAACAAACCCTATTCTTTCGATGATGGCCCCGGCGCCTCCGGCTTTTCTGTGGATGTTCTCAGGGAAGTGGCCCGACAGTCGGGCCTGAACTTCCGGTTCCGGGCCGGTAGCTGGCCGGAGATCTACGATGCGTTTCTACGGGGTGAGCTGGATGTTATTGATGGCATTTCATTCAGTGCCGAGCGCTCCGAACAGATTCGGTTCACCGAACCCTACCATCTTCGCCAGACTTATCTCATGCACAATAGCCAGGAGCCGGTGGGCCAGTTCAGCTCGCTATCGGACCTCGAAAACATGCGGGTAGGCGTGGTGCGCGATGTCTATTACCGTGACTCTCTTGAGGAACACGGGCTATCCATTACCGGCTACGATTCTGTCCGCAGCATGATTCGTGCCCTCGCGTTTGGCTGGGTTGATGTCATTATTGGCCCGAGACTGACCCTTCAATATTATGCCAACCAGGCTGGCTTCGGTTTTCTCGAGATCATCGGAACCGCTCCACTGGGAGATCTGGCAACCGAGGACTTTCGCATTGGCGTACTCAAAACCAATGAGGATCTTTACCAGAAAATTGCCCTGGGCCTGGAACAGATTCCGGAAGAGCGTATTAACGAGCTGCTCAACCGTTGGCGGGAGCTGGGCGGCAATAACCTTGCCAATGGCGTCAGCTTTAGCCTGACTCGGGAGCAGCGCGAGTTTATCGCCGAGACCGGCCCTGTTCGCGTTGGCCTGATGCGGGACTACGCGCCCTACAGCTTCGAAAGCGCGACCCGGATTCACGGGTTGAGCGTTGATGTGCTCAGCCGAATATCGGACCTGACCGGGTTGCAGATTATCCCTGTGGAAGGCCAGTGGATCGAACTGCTCCCTCTGTTCAGAGACGGTGAAATCGATGTGCTGGCCAACATGTCGTACCGCCCGGAGCGCGAGGCGTTTACCCGGTTTACCCAGCCCTACCATACGATTCCCAACGTTGCGTTTACCCGGGACCCTGCCCTGAGAATCAACAGCCTCGAAGACTTGAAAACCCAGCGAGTGGCGCTGGGCTCGGGCATTTACTATGAAGAGCCGGTGCGGAATGCACTGGGTGACAATGCGCGGATATTTACCACCCAGGACGCCATGTTCCAGGCACTGGCCAGGGATGAGGTGGATGTGGTGCTCGCGGCCCTGCCCAACGGCAACTTCTGGGTGCGTGAGATGGGCATAACAGGCGTGAGAATCGCCGGTGAGCTAATCATCGACGGCCAGAGCGGCGAGGATCTCAGGTTCGGAGTCAGTCCTGGCCTGTCGCCGCTGGTCAATATTCTGGACCAGGCATTGTCAGCAATCACCCCCGAAGAGATGCGTGCAATTGAAAGCCGGTGGCTGGGTGCCAGTGTCGACCTGGAAGCAGAGGCAACGGGCGAAGTGAACCTGAATGCGGCAGAGCTGGCCTGGCTCGAGTCCCACAACCATCAAATCAACACCTGTATCGATCCCGATTGGTTTCCACTTGAAGGCCTTGATGCAGAGGGTAAGCATGCCGGGTTATCGGCGGAAGTAGTCCGCTTGTTTTCAAAACGGACGCCCATTCAATTCGAGCTGGTTCGCACTGAGACCTGGACGGAATCCATTCTCAGAATGAAGGGGGGCGAATGCGATATCTTCACGATGGCCATGCAAACGCCGGAGCGGCTGGATTACCTGAACTTTACCGACCCTTATCTTGAGGTGCCCACCGTTGTCCTCGGCCGGATTGAAGCGCCCTTTATCGAACGTGTTGGCGATCTTCGAGGGCAGAGAATCGGCATTGTTGAAGGTTATGCCTTCGAGGAACTTCTGCGCAGCCGCTACCCCTCTTTCAACCTGATCGAGGTAACCAACGAGCAGGCTGGCCTGCGGCAACTGCAAAACAACGAGCTGGATGGATACATCACAACACTGGCAACCGCCAGCTATTACATGCAGGAGCTCGGCCTTGCCGACTTGAAAGTCATCGGCCGCATTCCGGCAGACTGGTCACTGTCGGTAGCAGCACGCAAAGACGAGCCCGTTGTTCTTGGAATCATGCAGAAGCTGGTATCCAGTCTCACGTCCGAAGAACGCAAAAATCTCGAACGGCAATGGCGCAATATTCATATTGAGGAATCCGTGGATTACACGCTGATCTGGCGTTTATCCATCGCCGCGATACTCATAGCCGGCCTTCTCGTCTTCTGGAACCGAAAACTCGGTCGGTTAAACAAGGATCTTTCCCACGCCAACGAAACCCTCGCCCGGTTGAGCGTAACCGACGACCTGACCAAGCTTGGCAACCGAAGCTATTTCGACCAGGAATTCCGCAAGAGTTTCCAATGGTGCCAGCGCCACGGTTCGGGCTTTGCTGTCGCGATGGTGGACGCCGACCATTTCAAGATGATCAACGATAATTACGGCCACGAGGCGGGGGATGTCTGCCTGCAAACACTGGCTGGCCTGATGCGTGAACACTTCCGCCGCGAAACCGACAGGCTCTCCCGCTTCGGTGGTGAAGAGTTTGTTATTTTTGCCAGCTACGAAGACAGGAACGAGATCAGGAATCGCCTCGAGACTTTCCGCAAGGCCGTACAGAAAAGCTGCTCGGTGTGTGGCGAGCACGAAGTCAACCTGACCATCAGCATTGGCCTTGCCACAGGCATTCCCGGACCCGACGACTCGCCAGCGGAATTTCTGCGGCAGGCTGACCAGGCGCTCTATCAGGCCAAACAGAATGGCCGCAACCGCCTCGAAGCTCGTTCGGTGGGCTCCTGAGTGGTGCTAGACTAGAATAAAAACAAAGCTACAAGGAGAACACCATGGCACGCATTTACGAGGACAACTCCCTGTCCATCGGCAACACCCCGTTGGTCAGACTGAACCGCGTCAACGATGGCGCCACCATCTGGGCCAAGATCGAGGGCCGCAACCCGGCCTATTCGGTCAAATGCCGGATTGGCTCAGCCATGATCTGGGACGCCGAAAAACGCGGCACCCTGAAACCCGGTATGACCATCGTGGAGCCCACCAGTGGGAACACGGGCATCGCCCTGGCCTATGTGGCAGCCGCCAGGGGTTATAAACTGATCCTGACCATGCCCGCTTCCATGAGCCTGGAGCGTCGCAAGGTGCTCAAAGCACTCGGTGCAGAGCTGGTACTGACCGAACCAGCCAAAGGTATGCCGGGCGCCATCGCCAAGGCTGAAGAAATCTTTGCCAGCGATCCAGACAATCATTTTCTGCCCCAGCAATTCCAGAACCCGGCCAATCCCCGAATTCACGAGGACACCACCGGCCCGGAAATCTGGAACGACACGGATGGTGAGGTCGATGTCTTTGTGGCCGGGGTTGGCACTGGCGGCACACTGACCGGTGTTTCCCGCTACATCAAAGGCACCAAGGGCAAGAAAATTGCCACCATTGCCGTCGAACCCGCCGACTCGCCCGTGATTACGCAGGTGATGAACGGAGAGGACCCCAAACCATCCCCTCACAAGATTCAGGGCATAGGGGCTGGCTTCGTACCCAAGAACCTGGACCTGGAAATGGTCGATCAGGTGGAGACTGTCACCAATGAAGACGCCATGGACATGGCCCATCGACTGATGCAGGAAGAAGGCATTCTCTGCGGCATTTCCTGCGGCGCGGCGGTGGTGGCTGCAGTTCGAATCAGCAAGCAGCCGGAATACCAGGATAAGAATATTGTGGTGGTGCTGCCGGATACGGCGGAGCGTTACCTGTCTTCGGCACTGTTCGCCGACCGGTTTGGTGAACTGGAAAACGTTCAATAGTTGTGAACAGGCGCAGCATGTTGCTGCGCCTGTTCAGCCTCAGTTCCTGCCCAACCCCATGCAGTTGGCATAGAACGTGGTGGTTGCCGGCCAGTCCGAGAAGATACCAATCACCCCCACCTCACGGGCCAGAACATCAATCACGGTCAGCATATCGCCATCGTTGTTAATAGCATCGGTCACTGTCTGGTAATACCAGCCACCGCCGCTTTCCAGCGGGCCACTGCGCTCAACCGTCCAGGCGATAAGGTCCAGACCCGCGGTACGGGCATTTTCGGCGTACTCCGACGGAACAATCTCACCATAGCTATCAAGCGCCAGCATCTTCCAGAGAGCCGGAGCCAGGATATTAACGCCCTGTGCCTTCAAGCTCTCCATGTAGGCTAGCGAGGTGTTTTCCGGCACAGGGGCCGACTGATCGAGGAACACTGCCTGCCGGCCAAAGCGGGGTGTCTCGTTTACCCAGAACAGCACATCGTCCAGATTGAAGGACTGGGGCCACACATCCCTCGGCCTGACGCCCGCATCGATGTAATCCTGGATCATCTGGCGGGCATAGTCCTGCTGGCTGTAGTCACCCTCAAACGGCATATCTACCACCGGGGATTTCAGCTCCGGGGTGAACTTGACGCCCAGAGCCTTG
>Ga0310345_10002947_pt1 | contig 16647 bp, 17 predicted proteins | sample HC15DNA20500_MG_FD_204667 | JGI IMG/M metagenome (GOLD analysis project Ga0310345, IMG submission 204667) | Marine microbial communities from station ALOHA, North Pacific Subtropical Gyre - HC15-DNA-20-500_MG | ecosystem: Environmental > Aquatic > Marine > Oceanic | place: Pacific Ocean: North... | reverse complement strand
CTTTTCGATCGCCAATCGATCAAGATGGGAGACGGTCATCGCCTAACCGGTGAGGAGATCGATGGCACCTTCAAGTTCGAAGGCGAAAACTACATCGTCGAGGCGAAGTGGCAGGAGGCGAGTGTCAGCACGAACCAACTCTATCATTTTCGCGCGTAAGGTGGATGGAAAGATGCATGGACGTGGCCCGTTCATCTCGGTGAACGGCTTTTCGCACGAGGGGATCAAGGCGATTGTGCATGGAAAGCATATCCAGACGATCCTGATGGACGGCGAGGATCTGTCCCATGTGCTTGAGGAGCGCCTTACTCTGGAGTCCTTGCTCGACTACAAAATCCGCGCCGCTCAGACTCGAGGCGAGGTCTATGTCTGCGCGCTTCGGCAGACGAATAAGGTTTAAGTTTCTCAATGCGAGTAGTTGAGCCACATTAGTCCTGTATCAGGAATTGAGGCCAACTACGTTCCGACAGACTTCGGGAGATCTAGGTTGTAACCACCTTTCTATGGCCAGACAATTCCGGACTTGACCAGAATTGATGGAAACAGAAGTATGGTGGGAACAAGGGGGAATTTGGTCGATGTGGTCTGACAACGAAACGTTACGTGACTTAGTAAACTTCTCCCACGTCGCCGAGATCGCTGCCGAGCGAATAGTCGGCGCTAAGGGGGAACCCATTTCGCTTGGGATCTCCGGAGACTGGGGTGTTGGCAAGTCCTCGATGATGAAGCTGCTGCGCACCTCGCTTGAGGCGCGCGAGGATGTCGACATCCGTTTCGTTGAATTCAACGCGTGGCTCTATCAGAGTTACGACGACGCCCGTGCCGCACTTATAGAGGCGATCACGGCAACGGTCGTCGAACAGGCTGTCGAAAAGAAGGACACGTTGTCCGCCGCGGCCCGCAAGCGCGCAGCCAGCCTATTCCGCCGGGTCAAGAAGCTGCGGCTGCTCGGGATCGCCGGCTCCGCGCTGTTCGACTACGTAACTCAGGGGCAGATCACGCCTTGGGTGGCTGGCGGTATGGCGACCGTTGGCGGGCTGTTCGACGGCGACGTGACCGGCGACGACCTCAAGAAGGTGAAGGAGCTGGCCACTGACGGTGTGAAGAAGGGAGTAGAACTCCTCGACGAGAAAAAGCCGGAGGATAAGGCCGAGCTGAACGAGACGGAGACGCCGCGCAAGGCGATCCAGGCGTTTCGGGACGATCTCGAGGCAACGCTCGCCGAACTCGGCATCACGCTCGTAGTGCTGATCGACGATCTGGACCGCTGCCTGCCCAAGACCGCCATCGCAACGCTCGAGGCGATGCGGCTCTTTCTGTTCCTCAAGCACACCGCGTTCGTCATTGCCGCGGACGAGGGAATGATCCGTCAGGCCGTTCGGACGCACTTCGACGATGTGGCGCTCAACGATGACCTTGTGACCAACTATTTCGACAAGCTGATCCAGCTTCCCATCCGCGTGCCGCCGCTCGGAACGCACGAGGTCCGTGCCTATCTCATGATGCTGTTTATCGACGACGAGGCTTCTCTCGACGCTAAGCAGAAGGAAGACATACGCGTTGCGGTCTGCCTCCGCTTAAGCGAGACATGGAAGGGTGAGCGTGTCGACAAGGCGTTCGTGTCCGGTCTGGTACCCAACTGTCCGCCCGGCCTGCTCAACAGGCTGGCTCTCGCCGAGCGCATCGCGCCAATCCTGACGACGTCGCCAAACGTCCGGGGCAATCCCCGTCTGATCAAGCGCTTCCTCAACACGCTCTCTATGCGGACGTCCATGGCGCGCATCCAGAAGGTCACGGTGGACGAGGAGGTGCTCGTCAAATTGCTGCTCTTCGAACGCTGCGGCGACAAAGACGCCTATGCCGAGATGCTGCGCGCCGTGAATGAATCCGAGAATGGATATGCTGAATTCTTCGCCGACATGGAGGCGCGGAGCCGCGGCGACGAGACGAAGCCGCCGCTCGAGAAGCCCTGGAACGATGCGTTTCATGCGAACTGGCTCTCGCTCGATCCTGCGCTCGCCGGTCGCGACCTGCGTGGCGCTTTGTACGTGGGACGCGAAAACCATCCCATCATTTCCCGCACAGATGAGCTGTCGTCGGATGCGCTCGAGGTCCTCGACATGCTGTTGCGCATGAACTCGTCTAGCCCGACGGTCGATGCCGAGGTCGCCCGCCTGACCAATCCAGAAATCGGCCGCATCACCGACAAGATACTGTCCAAGGCGAAGCAGGAGACGGCTTGGGGAACGCCGGGGATCCTTAACGCCATGCAGTCGTTGGCCGGGGCGTCGCCCAGCGCGGAGGCGTCGGTGGTCGCCTTCCTCAGCGACGTTCCGTCCACTCAGATCAAGGCGGGAATCGTGCCGCGCCTCAATCAGACCGATTGGGGCAAGCGCGTGCTGACAGGCTTCTTGGGCCGTGGCGACCTCACCCCCCAAACGCGCAAAGCGATCGCCGCGGCCGGAAAGGCGAACTGATGGGCACCTCAGCATCAAGCCGTGGCCCCGGTTCGGGACCGGACGTCCCGATCGTTCCACCTTGGGTAGACAATCCTCCGGCGACGCCTCGCCCGCCGCAGCCGGCGCCTCAGGGACCTGCGCCGTCGCCGGGTTCGCAGCCGACGCCGCCTAGGCAGCCGCCGCCACAACAGCCTCAACCACCGCAGGTTCCCCGTCAACCCGCGGTCCCGTCGAATCCCGGCCGCTGGCGCGGCGTCAGGGTCTCTCTGGGCAAGTTCGCGGGCGGCGGAGCCGACCGAGGGCGGCATCTGCGTCGCGGTCTCGGCCACTATTCGCGGAGCGGGATGGGCGGCAGCGGCAACGCCGCTCGCAGGCTGGGAGGATCGGCCAGCGCGGCCAGCTCCCTCCACAACGCGCTGACCTCGCTGGCTAGCGGGCAGCCACTTCCGCAGGAACTCGGGATCAACCCGCAGGATCTGGCGGGTCTGACGCCGGCCGAGATCGCAGACATCCTGGTTGATGCGATCAAGCCGATCGACGGGACGCAGGACGCCGAGGCAACCCGCGACTCCGCCGCACGTGCGCTTTCCGACATCCTCGCCCAGAACAATGACCTTACGAACCTGTCGCCCGCCCAGGTGGACCAAGTTACCGCCGCCACGCTCGGCTACGATGTCGCCCACCGCATCGAGCTCGATGTGGGCAAGTCTATCATCGATAAGGCTCCGACAAAGGGCGAGGGTCTGGAGCGCCTGCAGGAGATGAAAGACTATGTTAGGGAGGTCGTAGCCGCCCAGTATGCGGCCGAGCGCGTGGTCAACGGCGCCATCGGTCGCGCGGTAATCGATAGGATATCCCGCGACGCCATCCAGCAAGCGTTCGATGTTTTCGAGGAGGACGGTGGACTGTGACCAGAATCGCCTGCCTCCCTCAGGACCTGCCTGACCTTCCGGGCACCGACACTCGGTTCGACATATACACCAACTCCCGGATAAACGGGCGCGGCCGGGTCGGTGACCTCGTCCCCCGTCGATTGCGCAAGCTCAACTTGAGCCCGTCCGGACAGGCCTGGGACTTCACCTCGTTCGCGATGGCGGTCGTCGCCGCCGATGAGGCGGTGTCCCGCGAGCGCAGTCCTGACGGCTGGACCCGTCAGATCGAACTGACGGTGGCCGTCGCAGCGCCCGATTTCTGGAATACTCAGGCCGTCCGGCTCATGCAGGCTCTACGTTTTCTGTCCGGGGACATCTGGGATCTCCGCTTCATCGGCGGCGGTGCTGCTCCCGCGCCCAGGACCGGAGCGCGCCCGCGTCCCGAGGATATGGTCTGCCTCCTATCCGGCGGCATGGACAGTCTCATCGGCGCTATCGACACCGTTAGCGAGGGCTTGAACCCGCTCCTGGTAAGCCAGATGGCGAAGGGCGACACGCAGGACCAGAAGCAATTTGCGCTGAGCATAGCGCCCGGCAGCCGCCACCTGCAGCTCAATCACAACGCCCGGCCGCCCCACGCGTCTGAACGGTCGCAGCGGGCAAGATCGATTGCCTTCCTCGGGTTCGGCGCTCTCGCCGCCAGTTGCCTCCAGCGGCACGCGGACGGCGCCGTCGTCGAACTGCGTGTTCCTGAGAACGGCTTCATCAGTCAGAACGTGCCGCTGACTCCGCTGCGCGCCGGATCCCTCAGCACCCGTACGACACATCCGTTCTTCCTGCGCCTTATCCAGGAGACGCTCGACGCCGCGGGACTGCGGATCCGCATCAACAACCCTTATGAGCATCAGACTAAAGGCGAGATGTTGCGTGGGTGCACCAATCCCACTCTTCTGGCCCAGCTGGTGGATCGCTCTACAAGCTGCGGCCGCTACTCGCGCACCGGTTTCCAGCATTGTGGGCGCTGCGTGCCCTGCCAGGTCCGTCGCGGCGCCTATCTTGCCTGGGGGCGCCCGGACACCACTCACGGTGGATACAAGTACGGGCCGCTAGGTCAGAATGATGTGCGCCACGCACGCTTCGACGACGTGCGCTCCGTGGCGATCGCGATCGAGACCGTTCGCCGGCGGGGCTTGGACTCGTTCATCGGAGGCGCGCTGAACCGACAGCTGCTCGGCGACCCCACCCCCTATCGGCAGGTCGTTCAGAATGGCATTGCGGAGCTCGCAGCCCTGCATACTAGCTTGGGGATTCCGTGATCGACTTTCATTGCCACATCGACCTGTATCCCGAACCGGCCAGAATCCTCGAGGGCGTCGACTCGCACGGAACCTATGTGCTGGCTGTAACGACGACGCCCAAGGCTTGGCGCGGAACTAGGAAGCTGGTCGGAGACCGAAAGCACGTGCGGGTGGCGCTCGGCCTGCATCCCGAGGTGGTGGCGCAGCGCCACGCCGAGGTCGCCCTTCTCTGCGGGCTTATGCGCGAGGCGCGCTATGTCGGCGAGATTGGACTTGATGGCAGCCCGGCGCACCGGGATTCGATGACGATCCAGCGAGCCGTCTTCGACAGAATTCTAGACGCCTGTTCTGTGCACGGTGGCCGGATTATGACGATCCATTCGAGGGGTGCCGCCACGCTCGTATTAGACGCATTGGAGCGTCATCACCTTGCGGGTGTGCCTATCCTTCACTGGTTTAGTGGGACGGCCCGCGAGTTGCAGCGCGCTATTAACCTGGGATGTTGGTTCTCCGTCGGGCCAGCGATGCTCAGGTCGCGGAGCGGGCGTGATCTCGCTTCCATGATACCTCTCGACCGCCTGCTTACCGAAACCGATGCGCCATTCGCGCGGGACGGCGATCAGCCGTTGATGCCATGGCAGGCCTATGATTGCCTTCCTGACCTAAGCAGGTTGAACGGTATGGACCTTCGGACACTCGCTCGGCAGATCAGAGAAAATCTAAGGATGCTGCCGACGGCCCTTCAAGCTCGAGTTGCGACCTGAAAAGGGACCTGCCGCTGGGGCGGCGTCATTCTCAGACTCTTTCCGAGAACACCCCCGTGAGATCTCACCCGATAAACCGCCGCTTACTAGTCGGCAAACAGATATCCGCTTTTAGGATTGCCAGCCGAGTTCCTGAATGGCCGAGATTGGGGCGCGAAGCTGCCGAGAGTCGATGGGTGCTTCGGCAACACCAAAATTGATAGTTCATGTCGGGCGACCAGCGTGGTGCCGAAGCCGCTTCAGACGGCGACCGGCAATACCCAAAAAACGCCTGCCGACGGTTTATCCGACCGGCCGATCGGCAACACCGTAGAACATCGGGTTCTTCATCCACTCGCTGATCGCGGACTCTCGCCAACCAGCACACCGGGTGCTGATGCGAATGTTCGTCGGGAAGGTGCCATTTCGCATCTTTCGATAGAGTGTCGCCCGGCTCAGGCCGGTGCGATCGAGCACGGCCTGTATACGGAGAATTCGTTCGGGAGATTCAGAGGTCATGGCATCGTCTTGCATGGTTTGTGTCGCGTTGACGCCCCATGACGAGAATTGAGCGCTTCCACGACATGAGCAAGGTCAGCTCGTCCGACTTGATCCAAAGCAGGCCCATCAGGGCCCATAAAGGTGGCGCGGTGGCGGCGATGGAAGCCTCCGGGCGTCTCACGCCTGCGGCGTGACTGCGTTACACGCCGCCCAGGCGGCGCCGAGCCGCTTGTCAGCGTCTCGGCCCATTCGGATAACGACCGCATGACGCGTGGCCGGATCTTCGTTACGGCATGCGGCCATCGCGCCTGGCGGCGCGATGGCGGTGGCCTCGAGCGTCGATCTGGGCATCGCTACCCTCTAGTCTCGCCGCGGCGTGCCGCAACACGGCTTTGCCGGGTCCTCCTTTTCGTTGCGGCCCTGCGGGTGCGGCCCACCTCTACCGGCGGGACTTCCGGTTCGCTCCTGCCGCCCACCCCGCCATTCCGGCGCCGGTTGCGGTGGTTTGAGGAGTAAGGAAGATGAAACTCAAGCGCATCGAAATCGCCAAGCTCTTTGTCTTGCCCGCCAATATGCGGGCCGAGGGCAAGCCCGACCTGTCGCAAATTCTGCCATCGATCCGCGCGCGGGGCGAACTGGTGCCGCTGATCGTGCGGTTGGCGCAGGACGCCGAGCGGTTCGAGATCGTCGCGGGCAAGCAGCGTTATCGTGCAGCGCTGGCGCTTGCGCTGGAGAGCGGCGAGGTCGATGCGGCGACCGTGCCGCATCCGACCCTCGCCTCCAAAGGGCGGCAGCGCGAGTCGCTGGCGTTGCTCGACGACCGGGAAGCCTATTGTCCGACCGGTTACAGCCTCAAGGCGTGGCTGTTCGGCGGCACGTCGATCCCGGTCACCGCGGCGCTGTTTGACGTCGGGGACTATCAGGGTGAGACCGTGTCCGACCTGTTCGGGAAGGAGCGCTATTTCGCGGATGGTGCAACTTTCTGGACGGCGCAGACCGCAGCCGCAGAGGCTAAGGCCGAGGGCTATCGGGCGGTTGGATGCGTGAGGTAATCTTGCCGCCGACGGGCGAGGCGTTCCTTAGCTGGCAACACGAGCGCTGCGCAAAGCGCAAGGGTGGTCGACGAGACCTCGCGCCTATCGTCGTAGAGACGCATTTCTGCAACGGGGCGTGCTGATCAACGATTTGGAGCCCTATCTGCTTAGGTCACGCAAGCGCTCGGCGCGTGCCGTCAACGTAGAAAGGTGCGCGCAAGCCGCGTGATGGATCAGCATCGATCAGCCCGGATGCGCTCGATCCACGCAAGAACTTCGCGTTCGCTCCAGCGGGCGGCCTTCGGCGACAGTTTGTACGGTCGCGGAAAACGCCCGTCCGCAATCAGCGCGTAGATCTTGCTCTTGCCCAGCCCCACGTGGCTTTTGACGTCGCTGATGCGCAGCAATCGGTCAGCTTGCTCGACTCCCTCGTTCATTTGCCGCGCGCTTCGAGTGCTTCACGCGCTTTGGCGAACCCACGGTCGGCTGCCAGGAACGCCGCCAGCATATGGGGGATGAGCTCAGCGACCGATTCCTCGGTGCCGTACGCTTGCGCATAGCAGCGAGCATAGTCCTGCAGGGTCTGCTGCAGATCGGGCGTCATGCTGATCGTGAGCTTGACTGGCGTGCGGTCGGGAAGCTTGGCGAGCTTGAGATCGGCCATAAGTCACCTATTCGGTAGGAGGAGCGAGCACGAGATCGTGGTGCACGACGAGCCGCACCGGCGTGCCAGGGCGAACGGTGATCGTCGGCTGGATCTGGAGGTTGCGCGAGGTAAGCTGGTCGCCGGCGCGCACGACATTCTGCTGGGCCGATTCCCGAATGGCCTGCACGAGGTCGCTCTCGCCGCTGAAGGTGAGGTTGGAGCCGACGCTGAGCAGGGTCGAGATCGCCACCCCCCTAAGAAGCGTCCAGGAGTGGAAGTCGACCTTGTCCTCCAATCCCGCATAGCCGGAGGGATCGGTCGCCGGCACATTATCGATTTGGATCGAACGGCCGTCGGGGAAGACGATGCGCTGCCAGACGATGAGCGCGCGCCGCTGGCCGAAGGCCACGACGGAATCATAGGTCCCGATGAGGCGCGCGCCCTGCGGGATCAGCGGGATGCGGCCGGTGGCGCTGTCGAACACGCGCTCGGTGACCTGCGCCGTGACCAACCCGGGAAGATCGGACCGCAGACCGGTGATGAGGCTCGCGGCAATCACGCTTCCGGCAGACAACATATAGCGTGATGCGGCAGGACGGATCAGGTGCGGATTGACGTCGCCGGCGCGGTCGGATGCCGACACGAAATCAGCCTTGCGCTGCTGCGCATTAGGATCGCGCGCCGGGTCCGGCGCCAGCTTGGGGGCGTCGGTATCGCTTGGCGCGATCCCGACGGCAGTCGGCACGGCCTCGGGCCCCACGGCGCGGGCGGCGCTCTGCACCAGCACGCCGGATTCGCGTGCGGCCTTGCGTTCAGCCGCAGCTTGCTCCTGTGCCGTCCGCGCCGCCTGTTCAGCCGCATTCGGCTGGGGTGGTCCGCCTTCTGTCATCGCCTGCTGGTGTTTTAGAATGGGCCGGCCGAGATCGCCGGGTAGTGGCGGACCGAGCTTAGGCACGTCGGTGTAGCTGCCGGGAAGCCTGCTCAGCGCATCGCCGGGAGCCTTGGCCGGATCGGCGAGATCGCTCTGCTCGCCAACCAAGTGGAGGCTTCCCGGTTTCAGTGCGAACCAGGCGGTCACCACCAACACGATGATGGCGATGGCCATGAGGCCCACGACAACCCCGCGCTTAAAGCGTATCGCGGGCGCCGGCCGCGCGCGCAGGACCAGCGTCTCGGGGTCCATCTTTGGCGCGACCGCCGGTTCGTCCGATTTGATTGCGCCGGTCATTACGGCCTCCGTCCGGTCCGGCTGATTCGCACGACTTGCTGGCGCCTCGCGCCGAGGCGCAGCTCCGCGGCATCGAAGAGGCGGTCGACGACATAATAGCGCCCGCGCAGCCGGTAGTTGACCAACTGGGCCTCGCCCTTACGATCGACCAGGAACAGCGGCGGCGCTTCCCCGACGGCAAGCGACGGCGGGAATTCGATGAAGGTCTGCTGCCCATCATCGAACGCGCGCAGCGGGCGCCACGGAGGCCGGTCACCGGAAATCGCGTAGCCGAAATCGAGGCGCTCGATCTCGAGCCCCGCCGCGACCGGCGCGGCAGCCGCGGCGGCTTCCTGGGCGCGGCGGATCGCAAGGAGCGCGTCCTGTGGATAGCTCCACGATAGCGCCGCCATCGCCGGCCCGCCGGTGCTGGCGAGCGCGACGTGATAGGTCCGCCGATCGGTGGCGATCACCAGATTGGTGCTGAGGCCGGCGGAGAACGGCTTGACCAGGACATGGACGCGCTTCTCCGCGCCCGTTCCGCTCGCGGTGTCGCCGATCACCCAGCGCACGGTGTCGCCGCTCGCCACCGCGATCAGGTTCTCGCCCGGCTGGAGTGCGATGTCGGTCACGCGTTCTGGCGCGGTATAGACGCGGTAGATGGTGCCGTCGGCAAAGGGGTAGATCGCGGTTCCGTTCATGAAGTCGGGACGGCGCGGCTCCATGGTGGCGTCGACGTTGGCGGCGCGGATCGCGGCGACGCCGTTCTGCGGCCCGCGGGGAGCGGAAGATGAATTCGACTTAGCGTTGGCGGCGGGAGCGAACGCGAGCGCGGTCAAGGCCGCAAGGGCAAGCTGACGGGTCATTGCCGGTTCTCCGGAACAGTGGGGGATGTCGGTTCGGCGGCGAGCGTCGGGTCGAGCGGCGATCCGCGCGGCACGTTCGCGGGCGGCGGCGATGCGGGGGTCGGCGACGGCGTTGCCGCCGGCCCCGGGTCGAGCTCGCGGCTCCAGTCGATGGCGTCGATATAGATGCCGAGCGGGTTGCGGCGGAGCGTCTCCGCCGAAGTCGGGGGCTTGCGCGCCACGGTCAGAATGCCGGTCCAATTCGAGGTGCCGGTGCGCACGCCGCGCTCGAACCCGGTCTCGGTCCATTTGACCTGGAACGAGCGATCCGATGCGCGGACGACGCTGGTCACCTGCACCGAGACCGTCTGCTCGCCCATCCGGCCGAACGGATCGGCGGCGCGCGCATAGTCGCCGAGGAACTGGGCGCCGCGCCTGGTCACGAAATCATAGGCCGACAGCCAATCCCGGCGCATGAGGACCGGGTCGAGCGACACGGATCGGACGTGCTCGATGAAGCGCGCGAGATGCCATGCGACCTGGGCGTCGCTCGGCTGGTAGTCGCGCTCGGCTTCGCTGACCGCCCGGGCTTCGCCCAGCCGGTCGACGGCCACCACATAGGGCACGACCTTGCTCTGCAGCGATTGCCAGACGAGCGCCGCGGACATGGCGGTGGTGAGCGCCAGCCCGCCGAACGCCATCAGCCGCCAGTTCCGCGCCTGGACGCGCGCCGACCCGATGCGTTCGTCCCATAGCTGCCCGGCGCGCTGGTAAGGCGTTTCGGGTTCGGGAGTGCGCCCATAGCGTTGGGCGCTTCGCTTGAAGCGCATGGCTTATTCCTCCTTTTCCTTGATGTCGGGGGTGGCCGAGGCGCCGCCAGGGTCACCCTCCTTGAGCGTCTGAAGCGCGATGTGGCGGTGATGCCGCGCGTCCTGCTGGCGCCGCAGCGCCTGTGCCCAGGACGGCGCGGCCTCCGCGCTCGCAGGCGCTGTCGACTGCGCGCCGCTATTGCCGGAAAGTGCGGACCATGCGGCGGCGCGTCCCGATTCCGCGGCGGCCTTGAGCCCGAAGGCCGATCCGGCGCGCTGCCGCGCAGCTCCGGCCGCCGCCTGGCCGACGCCCTTGAGGCCGGCGCCCACGCTCGACGAGCCGGAGGTCTCCTGACCGAGCTTGTAGGCGGTCGACGCCGCGGAGCCCATCGCCGTCCCGGCGCGGACCGCGCCGAGTGCACCGGCGCCCGCGAGGCGTGCCGCGCCGATGGCGGCGCCGCCGCCGATTGCGACCACGCCCGCTGCGCCCAGCGTGGTGCCGACCGCCGCGCCCGCGCCGAGCTGCGGCGCGCCGGCGACGAGACCGGACGCGATGCCCGGGCCGAAGATGCCGAGCCCGAACAGTGCGAGCGCGCCCAGCGTCAGGCTCATGGCTTGGCCGAGATCGGGCTCCTGCCCCTGCATCGACGTCGTGAATTCGGCAAAGAAATTGGAGCCGATGCCGACGATGACGGCGAGCACCATCACTTTGATGCCCGAGGAGACCACGTTGCCGAGGACGCGCTCGGCCAGGAAGCTGGTCCGGTTCCAGAGCGCGAACGGCACGAGGATGAAGCCGGCCAGCGAGGTCAGCTTGAACTCGATGATCGTGACGAACATCTGCACGGCGAGGATGAAGAAGGCGAGGATGACGATCACCCAGGCGAACAGCAGCACCGCGATCGCCAGGAAATTCTCGAAGAAGCTGACGAAGCCCATCATGCTCGACGCCTGGTCGAGCAGCGGCCAGGCCGCGGAGAAGCCGGTGCCCGCGAGGCGGCCAGGCTTGAGCAGGTCGTCGGCGGACAGCGTACCGCCGCCGGCGGTGAGGCCGGCCTGGGCGAACGAACGGAAGATGATGTCGGCGAGCGTCGAGAAGCTGTTCAGGATGAGCGCGAACGCGCCGATATAGAGGATCTTCTTGAGGAAGCGGCCGATAACGTCCTGCTCGCCGCCCATTGCCCAGAACAGCCCGGCCAGCGTGATGTCGATGCCGATCAGCGTCGTCGTGAGGAACCCGATGTCGGGACCGAGCAGCCCGAACCCGCTGTCGATGTAGCGGATGAAGGCGGCCATGAAGCGGTCGATGACATTGAGGTCCTGCATTTGCGCCTTCCTTTGCGGATGAAGGGATGCCGCGGGACGTGGCGGGGGAGCTTGACCACGTCCCGCGGCGCGACGGCGTGAGGGTGCGAAGATGCGTGGGGCGCATCTTTGCCGCCGCCGCGTCGGGCCGGCCGCGCCTATTGGGGCGTGTAGGCGGAGCCGGACCCGAGGAACTTCTTGGTGGCCGCCCGCCCTTCGGCTTCGGCTTGGGCGCGGCGCGCCGCCTCGGTGGCGTCGGCACGATATTGCGCGGCCATCAGATTCTGGATCTGGAACTGCTGCTTGGCGGTGAGCGCCAGGAGCTGGTTGGTGGCCTGCGCCGCCTGCAGCACGCCTTCGGCGCCTTGGCTCTTCCCCATGATCGCGTTGAGCGTCCCGGCGTCGGCCGCGACGTTTTCCGCCACCTGCGCCTGGACCGTCATGGTCTGGCGATAGGCTGCCGTCGCCGTGTCGAGCCGCCGCCGCGCGGCGAGCACCCGGTCATTGGTGGAGAGTGCCTGGCTGAAGTCTTGCGGGAAAAGCCGGCGCAGCTGCTCGTCGAGTCCGGAGACCTTGAAGTTCAGCCCCTGTGCCTGGCCCATCAGCCGGTCGATCTGCTGCAGCCGCTCGGTGATCGCCTGGATCTCCGGAAAGTCGATGCGACTGAGGTTCTTCGCCTGGTTGAGCAGCATCGCCGCCTCGTTCTGCAGCGATCGGATCTGGTTATTGATCTGCGTGAGCGTGCGCGCGGCGGTCAGGATATTCTGGCTGTAGTTGGTGGGATCGAAGACGGTGATCTGCGCCGAAGCGGGCTGCATGCTCACGGCCATTCCCAGTGACAGAAGGGAAGCGGCGGCAAGCGCGGCGGCGATCGCTTGCTGGCGCAAAGGCGTGACGGTAGGGCGGGCCATCATCATATCTCCTGCGGGACGTGCGGTTGGGGAGCGGGAAAGCGGGCGAGCAGTTCGGCGGCCCAGTCGAGCCCCGCTGCGCGGAAGAAGCGGTCGGCGAAGTCGAGAGCGCCATACTCGGCGAGCAGGGCATCGACGCGTTCGACCCATTCGGGGCCGGAGGCGCCGCACAGCGCGAGTGCCACGGGGCCGAGGCCGAGCTCGAACAGCCGGTTCCCGCGGGCGGACTGGAGGTAATAGTGGCGCTTGGGCGTAGCCCGGCTGATCAGCTCGACCTGGCGGTCGTTGAGGCCGAACCGCTCATAGGCCTGCCGGCTCTGCGGCTCGATCGCACGGTCGTTGGGCAACAGGATGCGCTGCGGACAGCTCTCGATGATGGCCGGCGCAATGCTGCTTTCGGTGACGTCGGCGAGGGATTGGGTGGCGAAAACCACGGCGACGTTCTTCTTGCGCAGCGTCTTCAACCATTCGCGGATGCGCGCGGCGAACATCGGATCGTCGAGCAGGCTCCAGGCCTCATCGATGACGAGTAGCGTCGGGCGCCCGTCGAAGCGCGCCTCGAGGCGATGGAAGAGATAGTTGAGAACCGGCGCGACGACCCCCGCCTGGAGCATGAGGGCCTCGGTCTCGAAGCACTGCACGTCAGCGAAGGCGAGCGTCTCATCCGCCGCGTCGAGCAGCCGGCCATAGGGGCCCTCGACCGTATAGGGGGTCAGCGCCACCCGGAGCGGGGCGGACTGCAGCAGCATGCCGAGGCCGGTCAGCGTCCGCTCCTCGACCGGCGCGGTGGCGAGGTTGCCGAGCGCCGACCAGACCGCGTCCTTGACCTGCGGCGTGACGGCAACCTTCTCATGGACAAGCAGGGCCGCCAGCCATTCGGCCGCCCAGGCGCGCTCCAGCGGATCGTGGATGCGGCGGAGCGGCTGGAACGCGAGGCCACCCTCGTCGCCGTGCCCGCCCAGCGCATAGTGCGAGCCGCCCATCGCGAGCACCGGCACGCGGGCGGAGAAGCCCATGTCGAACATGATGATCTGCGAGCGGGCGTAGCGGCGGAACTGGAGCACGATCAGCCCGAGCAGCACGGACTTGCCGGCGCCGGTCGGCCCCACCACCAGCATGTGCCCGACGTCGCCGACATGGGTCGACAGCCGGAACGGCGTCGTGCCCGAGGTCTGGGCATGGAGCAGCGGCGGACCACCCAGGTGACGGTTCGTATCCGGTCCCGCCCACACGCCCGAGAGCGGCATCAAGTGGGCGAGGTTCAGGGTATGGACTAACGGCTGGCGGACATTGGCGTAGGCGTGACCGGGCAGCGACGAAAGCCAGGCCTCCGCCGCATTCATGGTCTCGCGTATGCAGGTGAAGCCGAGCCCGTTGACGATCCGTTCGACCGCGCGGACCTTCTCGTCGACCCGCGCGCGATCGGTGTCGGCGACCGTGATCGTCGTCGTCAGGTAGCCGAACGCGACATGGTCGCCGCCCAATTCCTGGAGCGCCAGATCAGCATCGACCACCTTGTTGTCGGCGTCGCTGTCGAGCAGCTGCGTCGGCTGGTTGTAGAGCACCTCGCGCAGGAGCGCGGTGATCGATTTGCGCTTGTTGAACCACTGGCGCCGGATCCGGGTAATCACCTTGGTCGCGTCGGTCTTGTCGAGCGCGATGAAGCGGGTGGTCCAGCGGTAGCCGAAATCCGCTGCGTTGAGCGCGTCGAGGATTCCGGGCCGGCTCGGGCTCGGAAAGCCGAGCACGGTCAGCGTGCGCAGATGCCGGTCGCCGAGCCTCGGCTCGAGGCCGCCGGCCAGCGGCGTGTCGGCGAGCACGGCATCGAGGTACATCGGCGTGTCGGGGACAGCGACGCCGTGCCGGCTCCCTGACACGGTGCCGTGGAGATAGGTCAGCGCCTCGGTGTCGTCGAGCGCCCGCACCTCGGGCATGAAGCCGCCGAACAGGTCGAGCACGCGGTCGGTCTCGGCGATGAAGCGCGCAAGTTCGCCTCGCCAGTCGCGCGTTCCGTCCTGGTCGGGACGGTCGACCAGCACGCGGCGGGCGGCATCGCTGCTATCGGCGGGCGGCAGCCAGAGCAGCGTCATATAGTAGCGGCTCTCGAAATGCTCTCCTTCGGCCTCGAACCCGGCGCGGCGCTCCTTGTCGACCAGCCAGGAAATGGGATCCGGAAAGCGGCTCTCGGGATAGCCGAGCGCCTCGCGCCGCTCGGCCTCGAAGAACAGCGCCCAGCCCGAACCGAACCGCTTGAGCACGTTGTTGGCGCGCGCCGATGCGGCGACCAGCTCGGCCTCGGTCGCGCTTTCCAGGTCCGGACCACGGAAGGCGAGCGTGCGCTGGAAGCTGCCGTCCTTGTTGAGGACGATGCCGGGCGCGACCAGCGCCGCCCAGGGAAGATGGTCGGCGAGGCGATCGGCGCGCCGCCGATATTCGTGCAGCGCTAGCATGAAAGATGCCCTTTCTGGCGAAGGTGGCGGAGCAACACGGGTGCGAAGTCGGGATCGCGGCGGGCGGCGAACACGGCGAGGCTGTGCCCGACCGCCCAGATCGCGATCCCTGCCAGCCATTGCTGGAGGCCGAGCCCGATCGCGGCCGCGATCGTGCCGTTGACGATCGCCAGGCCGCGTGGCGCGCCGGCGAGCAGAATCGGCTGTCCGAGGCTGGTATGCACCGGCGCCTCGAAGCCTTCGATGTGGCCGGCGGCGGTCATGCGACGAGCGCTCCTCCGCCGAAGCTGAAAAAGGAGAGGAAAAAGGACGAGGCGGCGAACGCGATCGACAGGCCGAACACGATCTGGATCAGCCGTCGGAACCCACCCGCGGTCTCGCCGAAGGCAAGGGTCAGGCCGGTGACGATAATGATGATCACCGCGACGATCTTCGCCACCGGGCCCTGCACCGACTCCAGCACCTGTTGCAGGGGCTGTTCCCAGGGCATGCCGGAGCCGCTGGCCCAGGCACTGGTCGAAAGCGCGGCGCAGCCCAAAGCGAGCAGCGGGAGCGACGGGAACGGACGGAGGGATAGACGGAAAGCAGTCATGGTCAGTCTCCATGGATCGAGGGTTGGGGAGGGGGCATGAGGTCGACGAGGCCGTAATTGCCTTGCGCGTCGAGACCGGTGAGCCGTGCGATTGTCTCGATCCGCCGGCCGGTGCCGCGTCCGGCGATGAATACGACGACGTCGATGGCTTCGGCGATCAGGCGACGCGGCACGGTGATCACGGCCTCCTGCACCAATTGCTCGACGCGGTAGAGCGCGGCGGCGGCGCTGTTGGCATGGACGGTGGCGATCCCGCCCGGGTGGCCGGTGTTCCAAGCCTTGAGCATGTCGAGCGCCTCGGGACCGCGCACCTCGCCGACGATGATCCGGTCCGGCCGCAGGCGCAGCGTCGAGCGGACCAGGTCGGCCATGGAGACGCTACCCGGGCGGGTGCGCAACGCGACGGTATCAGCCGCGGGCGACTGGAGCTCGCGGGTGTCCTCGATCAGCAGAACGCGCTCATCGAGATGCGCCATCTCGGCCAGCAGCGCGTTGGCGAGCGTCGTCTTGCCCGAGCTGGTGCCGCCGGCGATCAGGATATTCCGGCGCTCGACGACGGCGAGCGAGAGCAGGCGCGCCGCGTCTGCCGACATGATGCCGCCGTTCACATAATCCATCAGCGTGTAGAGCCGGGTCGCGGGCTTGCGGATCGAAAAGCAAGGGCCGAGCGCGACCGGCGGTAGCAGTCCCTCGAACCGTTCGCCGGCCCCTTCGCCATGCGGCGGCAGCTCGGCGGAGACGATCGGCCGGTCGGCATGGACTTCGGTCCGCGCGTGGGAGGCGACTAGGCGGATGATCCGCTCGACCTGCGCGGGGTCGAAGCGGACCAGCGTGTCGGTGCGTCCGTCGCCGAGGCGGTCGAGGCGGAGCGCGCCATCGGGATTGACCATCACCTCGAGCACGAGGGGATCGGCGAGCGCCGCCGCGATGCTCGGTCCCATCGCGGTGCGCAGCATCGCGCGGCGCCGGTCTTCG
>Ga0310345_10002944_pt1 | contig 16655 bp, 14 predicted proteins | sample HC15DNA20500_MG_FD_204667 | JGI IMG/M metagenome (GOLD analysis project Ga0310345, IMG submission 204667) | Marine microbial communities from station ALOHA, North Pacific Subtropical Gyre - HC15-DNA-20-500_MG | ecosystem: Environmental > Aquatic > Marine > Oceanic | place: Pacific Ocean: North... | reverse complement strand
CGCGCGGCCGAACTGGACGCGGGTGTTCACGTGATCGATGGCGAGCGTGAAGGCCGCCTCCAGCGCGCCCGAAGCCTGCGCGACGCGGGCGAAGGCGCCGAGGGCCTGCAGGTCGATATCGCAGGCCGCCGTTGCTGCTGCCGCGCCGGTGAAAGTGACGGCATCCCACGGCTCACCGGCGGGCGAAAGGCCTTCGTCGAACGCGAGAGACCCGGCGTGGTAGAGCGAGAGCGTGCCATCCGCGACATGGACCACGGCGGCAGCATGGCGGCCGTAGGGCACGCGGCTGCCGGGCACCAAGATCGAGATCAGCCCTTCCGGCGCGGCGATCCCTGCCTTCGCCAGCAGGTAGTGCGCGATCACCGGCTCGGCCAGCGGCGCGTTCAGCGCGTTGAGCCCGGCAAGGCGCAGCACGGCGAGCACATCGCCCCAGTCCCCGCCGAAGCCGCCCTTGTCTTCGGGCACGAGCAGGGTGGAAAAGCCCGCTTCGGCCACCTGCGGCCAGGCCACGTCGAAAGGCTTGCCCGCCAGATCGGCGAACAGGCCGGCTGCCATGTCGGTCAGCAAAGTACGGTTGTCGCTCATCACTTATGTCCCGGAGAAAATTGCATCAAACCCACCCCGTTCGTCCCGAGCGAAGTCGAGGGCCCCGTTCGAGCGAAGCCGAGAACGACCCACGCGCTGCGCCTGGTGTCTCGACTTCGCTCGACACGAACGGGGGAGTGGAGAGCGGTCCTTCGACTTCGCTCGGGACGAACGGCGAAGTGGAGAGCGGTCCCTCGAATTCGCTCGGGACGAACAGGGTGTGGTGAAGGTGTCACCGCAGGCCGAGGCCCTTGGCAATGATCCCGCGCAGCACTTCGGGCGTGCCGCCGCGGAGCGAGAAGCTCGGGCTCGCGACGAGGATCCACGAGAGCAGGCGCGAGAGGTCGCTGCGCCCCGCAAGGTCCGCGTCCACCGCCGCCTGCACCGCGCGCGGGAGGGCCTGTTCGTAGGCGTTGCCGAGGTCCTTGACGATGGCGGCCTCGACCACCGGGTCCTCGCCCGCCGCCAGCTTGGCGATGGTCGACATCGACATCTGCCGGAGCGTCCACATCTCGGCGGTGAGGCGACCGATCAGCTGCGCGGTGGGCGCATCAGGCTCCGGCCCCATCGCATCGATCAGCGCGACGAGCAGCATGTGGCTCGAGAGATAGCGCTCCGGCCCCGAACGTTCTAGCGCGAGTTCGGCGACGACCTGCTTCCAGCCTTGCCCTTCCACACCGACGAGCGCGTCGTGCGGCAGGAGGACGTCCTCGAAGAAGATCTCGTTGAAGTGGTGCGTGCCCGTCATATCGATGATCGGGCGGATGGTGATCCCCGGCGTATCGAGGTCGATCATCATCTGCGAGAGGCCGGTGTGGCGCTCGCTGCCTTCCTCGGTGCGCAGCAGGGTGAGCGCGGCGTGGCTCTTGTGCGCGCCGCTGGTCCACACCTTCTGGCCATTGATGCGCCAGCCTTCGTTGGTCTTCTTCGCCGAGGTGCGCACGCTGGCAAGGTCGGAGCCCGAGCCGGGTTCGGACAGGCCGATGCAGGCGTAGATCTCGCCGCGCGCCATGCCGGGGAGGTACTTCTCGCGCTGTGCCTCGGTGCCGTAGCGCAGGAGGAGCGGGCCGGTCTGGCGGTCGGCGATCCAGTGCAGGCCGGCAGGCGCGCCGAGTGCGAGCAGCTCTTCCAGCACGACATAGCGTTCGAGCAGCGTGCGCTCGTGGCCGCCATATTGCTTGGGCCAGGTCATGCCGAGGAGGCCGGCCTGGCCGAGCGCCTTCGAGAATTCCTCGTCGAAGCTGAACCAGCAATTGGCGCGCAGTTCGATCGGCCAGCGGGCTTCATGCTGCGCCACCAGATCACGAACCTGTTGGCGCAGGGCGGGAATATCGCCCTCGGGGCGAAACGGATGGAGCGGGAATATTTGCATCGGCGGCATCCCTATGGCAGCGCGCGGGCCATCGCAATCGCAAGATTGCTAGTGGAAGCGCCCAGAGGGGCAATTGGGAGACTAGCCGATGACCACCCCGTTCCTGCACGAAGAGCGCCGCGGGCGCGTTGCCATCCTCACCATGGATCGGCCTGAATCGATGAACGCCATTGGCACGCTCGAGGATTGCGACAACATCGTCGACACGTTCTTCCGCCTCTCCAACGACCGCTCGGTGAGCGCCATCGTGCTGACGGGTGCGGGCCGCGCCTTCTGCACCGGCGGCAACATCAAGGGCATCCGCGACCGCAAGGGCATCGGCCCGCTCGACCAGCCCGATTCGACCGCTGCGAACTACCGCCGCGGCGTGCAGCGCGCGACCCGCGCCATGCTCGATTGCGAGGTGCCGATGATCGCGGCGATCAACGGCCATGCCATCGGCCTCGGGCTCGATCTTGCCTGCGTGTGCGATCTGCGCGTGGCGGCGGACAGCGCGAAGATGGCGGCGAGCTTCATCAAGGTGGGCATCATCCCCGGCGACGGCGGCGCGTGGACGCTGCAGAAGATCATCGGCTATTCGAAGGCGGCGGAGCTGTTCCTGACCGGGCGCACCTTCGATGCCGCCTATGCGCAGTCCATCGGGCTTGTCGGCGATGTGGTGCCGGCGGAGCAGCTGATGGACAAGGCCGTGGCGCTTGCCGAGGAAATCGCCGCCAACAGCCCCCGCGCGCTGCGCCTCACCAAGCGCCTGCTGCGCGAGGCCCAGCATGGCCGCGCGGGCGACGTGCTCGAACTTTCCGCCGCGTTCCAGGCGATCGTGCACGAGACGGCGGACCACAAGGAAGCCGTCAACGCGATCCTCGAAAAGCGCGCGCCGGTGTTTACGGGGGACTGAGGCCGGGTGCCTCACACTGTCCCTACCCCACACCCGCCTGTCCTGAGCTTGTCGAAGGACTGTTCTTTAATGGCGGCGCAGCGCGAGGTCGCCAGAACAAGGACAGTGCTTCGACAAGCTCAGCATAGGCGGGGTTGGGAGGAGAGCATTGTGGTTTGCCGATGACCCCCGAAGCCGCCTTCATCGCCGCCCTCAAGGGTCTTGCCTCCCACCCGGCGGCGCGCGGGCTTGCCGATGATTGCGCAGTGCTCGAGGTGGGGGGCGAGACGCTCATCCTCACCCACGACATGATGGTCGAGGGGGTGCACTGGCTGGCGGGGCAAGACCCGGCGGATGTGGCGTGGAAGCTTCTCGCCACCAACCTGTCCGACCTTGCGGCCAAGGGCGCCGAACCCATCGGTGTGCTGCTGGGCTACAGCCTTGCGGAGGACAACAGCCGCTTTGCGGAAGGGCTGGGCGAGGCGCTGGCGCACTTCGCTGTGCCGCTGCTGGGCGGCGATACTGTCAGCAATCCGGGCGCGCAGACATTGGGCCTTACCGCGCTGGGACGCGCAACCTGCCACCCGGTGCCGAGCCGCAGCGGCGCCCGGCCCGGCGACAGCGTCTGGATTACCGGTCCCGTCGGCGCGGCGATGCTGGGTTTCGAGGCTCTCAGCACTGGTAACACTTCTACCGACACATCCGCTTACCGCCGTCCTGTCCCGCGCCTAGCCGAAGGCCGCGCCTTGGCGCCGCTCGTCACCGCGATGATGGATGTTTCGGACGGGCTTCTGCTCGATGCATCGCGCATGGCCGGGGCCAGTGGCGTTACGGTCTCGCTCGATCCTGCGCTGATCCCCTTCCCCGCTGACCTACCGCTGGAGCGCGCGCGGGACGCGATGGCTTGGGGAGACGACTACGAATTGCTGTTTACCCTTCCGCCGGACACCGCCCCGCCCTGCCCGGCCCACCGCATCGGCAGCGTACTTCCGGCAGGCCCTGCCCCCCTTCTCCTTGGCGGAGCACCGCTTTCCGGCCAACTTGGCTACGAACATGGCTGAATTTTCACACCTAAAGGCTTGCCGTGTGAAAATTATGCACTAGCCTCCCGCCCCGACCCGCGAACGACGGGTACCGGTAAAAATGCCGGTGAAAATAAGGGGGTGTCTGACGTGAGTTTGACCATCATAGCAATAATCCTCGGGCTCGTGGCCGTCGTATACGGCTTCGTGACCAGCCAGCAGGTGCTCGGTGCGCCCGCCGGCAATGCACGCATGCAGGAAATCGCCGCCGCCATCCAGGAAGGCGCGCAGGCCTACCTCAAGCGCCAGTATACCACGATTGCCATCGTCGGCGTCGTGGTCGCCGTGATCGTCGCGGCGGCGCTCGGCACCGTCTCGGCCATCGGCTTCGTCATCGGCGCTGTGCTGTCCGGCGTTGCTGGCTTCATCGGCATGAATGTGTCGGTGCGCGCGAACGTGCGCACGGCGGCGGCTGCCCAGACCGGGCTTCAGGCAGGCCTCACCCTCGCGTTCCGCGCGGGCGCGATCACCGGCATGCTCGTGGCGGGCCTCGCGCTCCTCGCGATCGCGGTGTTCTTCTATTACCTGACCACCATGGCGGGTGAACCGGCCAACAGCCGCGTCGTCGTCACCGCGCTCACCGCGCTGGCGCTGGGCGCTTCGCTGGTGTCGATCTTCGCGCGTCTGGGCGGCGGCATCTTCACCAAGGCGGCCGACGTCGGCGCCGACCTTGTCGGCAAGGTCGAGGCCGGGATTCCGGAAGACGACCCACGCAACCCCGCCGTGATCGCCGACAATGTGGGCGACAACGTGGGCGACTGCGCCGGCATGGCCGCCGACCTGTTCGAGACCTACGTCGTCACCATCGGCGCGACCATGATCATGACCGCGCTGCTCGTGAAGAACGCCGCGAACCTCGATGCGCTCATGGCGATCCCGCTGCTGATCGGCGGCGTCTGCATCGTCACCTCGATCATCGGCACTTATTTCGTGCGTCTCGGAGCCACGAACAACATCATGGGCGCGATGTACAAGGGCTTCCTTGTCACCGCCGTGCTCTCGATCCCGGCGATCTGGTTTGCCATGAGCTATGCGCTTCATGGCGACATGGAGACCGCCACGAGCTACTCGGCCTTCGGGCACGACTACAGCTTCAACGGGCGCATGCTGTTCTACGCGGGTCTCGTCGGCCTCGTCCTGACCGGCCTGATCATCTGGATCACCGAGTACTACACCGGCACCAACTACCGCCCGGTGAAGTCGATTGCCCAGGCCTCGGTCACCGGCCACGGCACCAACGTGATCCAGGGCCTCGCGATCTCGATGGAAGCGACCGCGCTTCCCGCGCTCGCGATCGTCGCCTCGATGATCATCACCTACAAGCTCGCCGGCCCGCTCGGCATTGCCTATGGCGCCACCGCCATGCTCGCGCTTGCCGGCATGGTCGTCGCGCTCGATGCTTATGGTCCGGTGACGGACAACGCCGGCGGCATTGCCGAAATGGCCGGCCTCGACGACTCGGTCCGCGAGAAGACCGACGCGCTCGATGCGGTGGGCAACACCACCAAGGCCGTCACCAAGGGCTACGCGATCGGTTCGGCCGGCCTTGCCGCGCTCGTGCTGTTCGCCGCCTACACCACCGACCTGCGCGAGTTCTTCCCCGCGCTCCAGGTCGATTTCAGCCTTGAAAACCCCTACGTGATCGTGGGCCTGCTGCTGGGCGCGCTGCTGCCCTACCTGTTCGGCGCCATGGGCATGACCGCGGTGGGCCGCGCGGCGGGCGACGTCGTCGTCGACGTGCGCGACCAGTTCCGCAACAATCCCGGCATCATGGAAGGGACCTCGAAGCCCGACTACGCCCGCACGGTGGACCTCGTGACGAAGGCCGCGATCAAGGAAATGATCATTCCTTCGCTGCTGCCGGTCCTCGCGCCGATCGTGGTCTACTTCGTGATCACCTGGGTCGCGGGAGCGGAGAACGGCTTTGCCGCGCTCGGCGCGCTGCTCCTCGGTGTGATCGTCGGCGGTCTGTTCGTGGCGCTCTCGATGACCTCGGGTGGCGGCGCGTGGGACAACGCCAAGAAATACATCGAAGACGGCCACCACGGCGGCAAGGGCAGCGATGCCCACAAGGCCGCGGTGACGGGCGACACCGTGGGCGATCCCTACAAGGACACCGCGGGCCCGGCCGTGAACCCGATGATCAAGATCACCAACATCGTCGCCCTGCTGCTGCTGGCGGCGCTGGCGGCCCACTGATCGGCCGCTGATCGTGAAAACTGCAAGAAGCCCCTCCCTCACCGGAGGGGCTTTTTTTTTGCGCCCGCGCGTCTTGCCGCCATCGCTTGCCTGAGGCGGAGGGCAAAGCGCAGGTTATGGCCGTGATAATGTAAGGTATCATTGCTGAGCCCTGCCAAAGGCATACATTGCGGCATCCCAATTTCGAGGCCGAGGCCCATGTTCGATTTTCTCAGGAAGCAGTTCGTCGATGTCATCGAATGGCTGGAGCAGCCGGGCGATCTTGCCTGGCGCGTGCCCTTCGCCGATCACGAGATCCAGCACGGTGCACAGCTCACGGTGCGCGAAGGCCAGCTCGCGGCGTTCCTCAACGAAGGCACACTGGCGGACTATTTCGGGCCGGGCCTGCACACGCTCGACACGGCCAATCTGCCGCTGCTCACCAATCTGATGAACTGGGACAAGGGCTTCAAATCGCCCTTCAAGTCCGATGTCGTGTTCTTCTCGCTCAAGGAGCAGGCGGGCCTCAAGTGGGGCACCGCGCAGCCGATCACCGTGCGCGATGCGGAGCTGGGTGCGCTGCGCTTGCGCGCGTTCGGCTCGTATTCGTTCAAGCTGAACGAAGTCGCGCCGTTCGCCGCGCGCGTGCTGGGGACGCTGCCCGGCGTGACCGCCGCATCGCTCGAGCCGCAACTGCGCGCCGCGATCCAGACCGCCATCGCCACTGCGCTGGGGAGCAGCGGGGTGCCGTTCCTCGATCTCGCCGCCAACCAGCAGGCGCTGTCGGACCGGATCAAGCTGGAAGTCGACAAGGCCTTCGCGCAGTGGGGGCTTTCGTGCCTCTCGTTCTACGTCGAGAGCATCTCGCTGCCCGACGAGGTGCAGGCGCACCTCGACAAGGCGAGCTCGATGCGCGTGCTGGGCGATCTGGGCAACTACACCCGCTTTCAGGCCGCCGAGGCCCTTGGGGACGCGGCGAGCAACGATGGCGGCATGGCCGGGATCGGCGCCGGGATGGCAGCGGCCACCGCGCTGGGCGGTGCGATGGCGCAGGGGCTTGGACCTGCCGCCGCGCCTGCCGAGGACCCCATCGCGGTGATCGAGAAGCTGCACAAGCTCGTCACCATCGGCGCGCTGAGCCAGGCCGAGTTCGACGCCAAGAAGGCCGAATTGCTCGGCCGCATCCGCTAGGGCTGCAAGGTCCGGGGGGATGGCAGACCTGACGTGTCCTTCCTGCGGGGCGGCGCTGCCCGTGCGCGATCCCGGCTTGCCTTACTCGACCTGCGCTTATTGCCAGACGCTGGTGCGGCGCGGCGAGGCGGGGAGCGTGGAGGCGGTCGGCACCGTGGCGACGCTGCCTGCCGATGTCTCGCCGATCCAGATCGGCACCGTGGTGAACCGCGAGGGCATCGCCGCGACAGTGGTCGGGCGCGTGCGCTGGGGCTGGTCGGACGGATCGTGGAATGAATGGTTCTTGCGTGCTGCCGACGGGCGCGCGTTCTGGCTGGGCGAGGCGATGGGCATGTACATGCTCACCAGCGAATATCCCCAAGTCCTTGGCGTTCCAGCCATCCAGAACTTCGCCGAGGGCAATCCCATGGCGCGGGATTGCACGGTCAAAGCGGCTGGCAAGTGGCTCACCGCCAGCGACATCAAGGAAGCCACCTGCCTCGGCAGCGAGGGGGATCTGCCATTTCCGACCCTGCCCGGCCGGACGATGACCAACGTCGACTTCCGCAATGCCGCCGGTGACGCGCTCTCGGTCCAGCGCGATGCGGATGGCACCACGGCGTGGCTCGGCGTGTGGAGCGATCTCGCGGGCCTAAAACCCGCCAACTTGCGCCAGATCGAAGGCTGGAGCATCCCGAGGGCACTGGCGTGAGCACCGCGCGCGCGATCACTTGCCCTTCCTGCGGCGGCACCATCGAGATTCGCGCGGCGGGCTACACGGTCACGCTCGCCTGCCGCTATTGCGGTTCACTGCTGGACGTGGCGCACGAGGATGTCCGCCTGATCACCGCCTATCGCCGCGCCGCGAAAAACTTCGCGATTCCGCCCGGAGCGCGCGGCACGTTGTTCGATGTGGAGTGGGAAGTGATCGGTGCGCTCCGCCGCCGCAGCGGGAGTGCCGTGTGGCAGGAGTTCCTGCTGTTCAATCCCTATTCCGGCTATCGCTGGCTGGTTGCGGCGGACGGCGAATGGCAGTTCGGCACGATGCTGCTCGACCGCCCGGAGGACGATGGCCTCGCGGTCTCATGGCGCGGCAAGTCCTTCGCGCTGGAGGACGATGCCGAGATCGAGACCACGACGGTTGTCGGCGAATTCTACTGGCGCACCGCGCGCGGCGACAAAGTGCAGGGCGCGACGTTTGCCAACGGCCGCGAACAGCTTTCGCGAGAGACGTCCGCCGACGAGGTGACCTGGACCCAGCTGATCCCGGTCACCGCCGAGTGGATCGAAGAGGCCTTCACGGTCGATCAGCGCCACATGCCGCGCGCGCCGCGACCTGACCTGACGGAGGGTTTTCGCAAGGCACCCGGCATGGCCGAGGACGACCTTGGCAAGATGTTCCTCATCGCTCTCGCCTCGCTGGTGCTGATCCTGATGGTGCAGGTCTTCCTGAGCGGCCCGCGCGCCTGTTCGGATGGCCGGGCGACGGTCGAGGTCGGAGCCGCGACCAGCACGCACCGCATCGGCACCATCGAAGTGCGCCGGCCGTGGCAGCTCGTCACCATCATGGTCGACAGCGACAGCTTCAACAATCGTTGGGTCGATCTCGACTACAGCCTCGTCAACCGCCAGACGCAGCAATCGATCGATGCCTACGGGATCGTCGAGTTCTACACCGGGACCGACAGCGACGGACCATGGAGCGAGGGCAGCCATCACGCGGAAACGCTGATCTCGCAGGTGCCGCGCGGCACGTACGATGTCTATGTCGATGCAGGCGCGCACGGCTGGCCCAGCAATCCGACACTGGGGTCGATCGATCCGGCCAACCCGTGGGGTCAGGGCGAAACGGTGGCGCTGTGGTTCAATTCCTGCACCGGCGGCTTTTCGTGGGGCATGTTCTGGCTGATGGCCGCGCTGCTGTTCAGCGTGCCCGGCGTGATTTTCTGGTGGAGGCATGACAGCTGACATGAGCAAGCGCCTGTTCCTTTTCACCGCCTGGTGTGCGCTGCTGGTGATGACCTCGGCCATCAGCACGTGGTTCGCCTGGACGCCGTTTTCCGACGAGGAGCGCCCGAGTTCGTCGTCCGGTTCCTATCGCGGCCCCACCCACAAATGACCGCCCCCTCTATCCCGCAGGAGCTCTGCCCATGATCAGCCTCGACGTCTTCCTCGCCACGGTGCTCTACGCAGCGCTGGGCATCGTCATCTTCATCGTCAGCTTCGTGCTGGTCGACAAGCTGACGCCGGGCCAGCTCTGGCGCGAGATCATCGAGCGCAAGAACGTGGCCGTGGCGCTGCTCGCGGGTGCGGTCGCGATCGGCATCTCCAATATCATCGCCGCCGCCGTGCATGGCTGAAGTGGAAGCCCGGGCTGGCGGGGCGGAGGATAAGGCTCCCGCCTCGCTCGCGGTGATCCTGCTCGTTTCGGTGCTGGTCGTCGCCACCTGCGGGCTGGTCTACGAGCTGCTGGCCGGGACGCTGGCCAGCTATCTCCTCGGCGACAGCGTCACCCAGTTCTCGACCGTCATCGGCACCTACCTCTTCGCGATGGGCGTAGGCAGCTACCTCTCGCGCCACGTGCGCAGCAATGAGATCGGCGTGTTCGTCCGCGTGGAAATCCTGATCGCGGCGCTGGGCGGCTGGTCGGCGGCCGGGCTGTTCCTGCTGTTCCCGGTGGTGGAGGATTTCCGCATCGCGCTCTATGGCCTCGTCGTCGCCATCGGCGTGCTTGTCGGGCTCGAGATTCCGCTGCTCATCCGCATCCTGCGCTACCGCTTCGCCTTCCGCGATCTCGTCTCCAACGTCCTGACCTATGACTACATCGGCGCGCTGATCGCTTCGCTGCTGTTCCCGCTCGTGCTGGTGCCGCGCCTTGGCATGATCCGCACCGGGTTCGTATTCGGGCTTGCCAATGTCGGCGTCGCCATCGCGCTGCTCGTGGTGCTGCGCGGGCGCCAGAGGGTGGGCGGCGATCTGCTGGCGGCTTTGCTCGTCCTCGCCTCGCTGCTCGCGGGCCTTGCCGGGGCGGACCACATCCAGCGCTGGTCCGAGGTTGCCTTCTATGGCGAACCGGTGATCTACGCCCGCTCCACGCCCTACCAGCGCATCGTCATCACCCGGCGCGGCGAGGACTTGCGCCTCTATCTCAACGGCAACCTGCAGTTCTCAACGCGCGACGAATACCGCTATCACGAAGCGCTGGTCTGGCCGGTGCTCGGCCGCGTCGCCAACCCGCGCGAGGTGCTGATCCTCGGCGGCGGCGACGGGCTGGCTGCGCGCGAGGTACTGAAGGACCCGCGCGTCGGCCATGTCACGCTCGTCGATCTCGATCCGGAAATGACGCACCTGTTCCGCGACGAACCCTCGCTCGCGCGGCTCAACGGCGGTTCGCTAGGTTCGCGGCGGATGCACGTCATCAACGGCGATGCCTTCCGCTGGGTGCGGCAGGCGCGCGGGCACTATGACGCGATCCTGATCGACTTTCCCGATCCAACCGAATTCTCGCTGGGCAAGCTCTATACCGAAAGCTTCTACCGCGAAGTGGCGCGCCTGCTCGATCCGGCGGGCGTGCTGACGGTGCAGAGCACGTCCCCGCTGGTCGCGCCGCGCTCGTACTGGACCGTGGCGAGCACGCTGGAAGCCGCCGGGCTCAAGGCGCGCGGCTATCACGCCTATGTGCCGAGCTTCGGCGAATGGGGCTTCACCATGGCCGCGCACCAGCCCCCCGGCGATGCCGTGCGCCTGCCTGCGGGCCTGCGCTTCCTGACGCAGGCAAGCGAGCGCGCGATGTTCGATTTTCCGCCCGACATGGCCCGCCGCCCGACCCCGGTGAACCGGCTCGACAACCAGGCGCTGGTGCGCAGCTTCGCCGAGGAATGGGGCCGCTACGATGGCTGAGCCGACCCGGCGGCAGGTGCTCAAGGGCGCGGCGGCGGGCGCTGGTGCGCTGGCGCTGCCCGGCTGCGCCCCGACCACCTTTCCCGGCACACTCGGCGGCGCAGACTGGCAGCGCGGGCACCGCGTGCGCGACGGCGGGTTTCCGGCGCCGCAGGGGCAGGTGGAGGAAGCGGCCATCGTCATCGCGGGCGGCGGCGCGGCGGGGCTTGCGGCGGCGTGGAGGCTGAAGGACGCGGGTTACAGCGACTTCGTGCTGCTGGAACTGGAAGACACGGTCGGCGGCAATGCGCGCTCGGGCCGCAATGCCGTCAGCGCCTATCCACTCGGGGCGCATTACTTGCCCGTCCCCAACCGCGAGGCGCGCGCGCTGCGGCACATGCTGCAGGGCTTCGGGATGATCACCGGCGAAGCGGACGGCGCACCGGTCTATGATCCCTACCAGCTCTGCGCCGATCTCGAGGAGCGCCTGCTGTGGCGCGGCAGCTGGCAGGAAGGGCTCTATCCCGCGAGCGGCCTCACGGCGGAGGACATGGCGCAACGCGACCGGTTCAACCGCGAGATGGCCGATCTCCGGCAGGCCGTGGGCGCCGACGGCAAGCCCGCCTTCGCCATCCCCCGCGCCTATTCGAGCAGCGATCCGCGCTTCACTGCGCTGGATGCCATGACCTTCGCGCACTGGCTCGACGGGCGCGGCTTCACCTCCCCCGTGCTGCGCGCCTATCTGCGCTATTGCTGCCGCGACGATTACGGCACCGAGCCCGAGCGCATCTCGGCCTGGGCCGGGGTGCACTACTTCGCCGGACGGCGTGGCTGGGCCGCTGGCGGCGACGGCGACCGCGAACTGACCTGGCCAGAAGGCAACGGGCGGCTGGTCTCGCTGATGGGCAAGGCCGTCGCGCCACATATTCGCTCCGGCCAGAGTGTGTTCTCGGTGGTGCGCGAAGGCGATAGCGGCGCGCTTGTCTCTGCGTTCGATCATACCGCCGGAATCAGCCGCCAATGGCGCGCACGCACGGTGATCATGGCGATGCCGCACTTTGTCGCCGCCCGCGTCGCGCCTGCGGAAACGGTCAAGGGCGCGCTGCGCTATGCCCCCTGGGTCGTCGCCAACGCGACGGTCAACCGCCAGCCGCGTGGGCGCGGTTCGGCGCTGGCGTGGGACAACGTCTCCACCGGCAGCGACAGCCTCGGCTATGTCGTCGCCACGCACCAGAGCGGCAGCGCGGGCGAGGGGCCGACCGTGCTCACATGGTACATGGCGCTTTCCCGCGAGGAACCCGCGCAGGCCCGCAAGCTCATGGCAACGCGCCCGCTCTCGGAGTGGCAGGAGATCGTGGCGGACGACCTCCTCGCGATGAACCCCGATCTTGCCGGCGCGATCGAGCGCATCGACGTCTGGCGCTGGGGCCATGCGATGGTGAGCCCTGCGCCTGGTTTCCTGAGCGATCCCGCCCGCCTTTCGGCCATCGCGGCCAAGCCCCCGGTGCTTTTCGCGCATTCCGATCTTTCGGGCCTCTCGCTGTTCGAGGAGGCGCACTACCGGGGTGTGGTCGCGGCGGAAGCGGCGCTCGCGCACCTTGGCCATCCTTTCGAAAGCCTTGGCGGATGACGCACCTTCCCGGCACCAGCGTGCACCTGATCGCCGATCTTGCGGGTGGCAGCGGCTATGATGATCCTGCCCGCGTCGAAGCCGCACTGCGCGAAGCGGCCGCCGCCGCACGCGCGCGTGTCCTCAGCATCCACGTGCACGGCTTCGGCGAGGGGCTGGGGGTTACCGGCGTGGCGCTGCTGGCCGAATCCCATATCTCGATCCACACCTGGCCCGAACATGGCGTCGCTGCGGTCGATCTCTTCGTCTGCGGGCAGGATGTCGACGCGGAGGCCGGTCTCGCGGCGATGGTCGCGCTGTTCGGCGCGCGGGTAACCAGTCGGACCGCCCTTCCCCGCCTCGCGCCCTGATTGGCCTGTGCGGTCAACTCATTGGCCGTCGCGGCCAATGCCTTGCCCCCGCTTTGACGGTAACCACTGATATTGACCGGAGCTGCGCGGTGCGCGGTCCGTGGCAGCGTGGGAGAGAAACACAATGAGTAGCGGCACCCTGTTCCTGACCGACGAGCGTACTTTCTGGCATTGTACCGGGGTGCAGGCGCTGTTCTTTCCCATCGGCGACTGGGTCGAGCCGCCTTCGGGCAGCTACGGCGCCGATACGCCCGCTTCCAAGCGCCGCCTGCTCAATCTGGTGCGGGCCTCGGGGCTGGACCAGCACCTTGAAGTGCGCAGCGCAGCGCCCGCCACGCGCGAGGATCTGCTGCGCATCCACCCCGCCAGCTATATCGACGAATTCAAGCGCGTGAGCGATGCGGGCGGCGGCGAGCTTGGCCTGTTCGCCCCCTTCAGCAAGGGCGGCTTCGAACTCGCGACATTGTCCGCAGGCCTTGCCATCGAAGCGGTCGACGCCGTCGTCACCGGCCGGGCGCGCAACGCCTATGCGCTGTGCCGCCCCGCCGGGCACCACTGCCTTGCCGACCAGCCGATGGGCTTCTGCCTCCTCGCCAACATCCCCATCGCCATCGATGCGGCCAAGGCGAAGCACGGCATCGGCAAGGTCGCGGTGGTCGATTGGGACGTCCACCACGGCAACGGCACGCAGAGCATTTTCTACGACCGCGCCGACGTGTTGACGATCTCGATCCATCAGGACCGCTGCTTTCCGCCGGGCTACACCGGCCACGAGGATCGCGGCGCAGGCGAAGGGCTCGGCTTCAATCTCAACGTGCCGCTTCCGGCCGGCAGCGGGCACGAGACCTATCTGCGCGCGCTCGACCGCGTGGTGATCCCGGCGCTGCAGCGCTACCAGCCCGATCTCATCGTCATCGCCAGCGGGCTCGATGCCAATGCCGCCGATCCGCTTGCGCGGCAGATGCTCCATTCGGAGAGCTACCGGGAAATGACCGAGCGCATGGTCAAGGTGGCAGAAGAACTGTGCGGCGGGCGCCTCGCGGTGGTGCATGAAGGCGGCTATTCCGAAGCCTATGTGCCGTTCTGCGGGCATACCCTGATCGAGGCGCTGGCAGGCGTGCGGACCGACGTGGTCGATCCTGAAATGGACTTCTTCGGACCGCAACAGCCTGACGAGCGCATGCTGGCGTTCCACTTCCAGCTGATCGAAGAAATCCGCGAGGGCGCAGGGCTTTAAGCCGCATTCGCGCTGCGATTGGCAAAGGGCTGGCCGCAAGGCCGGCCCTTTTTGCGTGGCGACCTAAAATGGCAGTCCGGGCCAGTTTGTTGGCGGGCCGCGACGTTGCATGACAGCCCGTCCTTGGGGACATTCCACGCTGCAATGATGCCGCGCCGCAACCCGGCGCGTGGCAGGCGAAAGTGGAGCAGGATGTGACCGAAGTAATGGAACGACCGCAGCAGGACAGTGCCGCCGCGACGCAGGATTTCGATGTCCTGATCGTGGGCGCCGGCATTTCCGGCATCGGCAGCGCCTATCACCTCAAGACGCAGAACCCGGACAAGAGCTTTGTGATCCTTGAAGCCAAGGAGAACATCGGCGGGACCTGGGACACGCACAAGTACCCCGGCGTCCGCTCCGATTCGGACCTCTACACCTTCGGCTATCGCTTCAAGCCGTGGGTCGGCCCGCCGATCGCCACCGCCGAGGAAATCCGCAAGTACCTGCGCGACGTGCTCGCGGAGAATGACCTCGACAAGTCGATCCGCTTCGGCACGCTGATCACGCGCTGCTCGTGGTCAACCGCTGACAAGCTGTGGACCGTGGAAACCCGCAAGGCTGATGGCTCCGCCGGCCCGACCTATCGCGCCAACTTCCTGTGGATGTGCCAGGGCTACTACGACCACCAGAACCCTTATCTGCCCGATTGGCCGGGCATGGCGGACTACAAGGGCCAGCTCATCCACGCGATGAAGTGGGATGACGATGTCGACTATGCCGGCAAGGAAGTGGTCGTGATCGGCTCGGGCGCGACCGCCGCGACGGTGATCCCGGTGCTGGCCGACAAGGCGAAGCATGTCACCATGCTGCAGCGCTCGCCGACCTACTTCTATTGCTATCCGAACCGCAGCGATCTGGCGGACCGGCTGCGCGAGATCGGCGTCGACGAGGATACCGTGCACCGCTGCGTGCGGCTCGATTACCTGCACAACCTCAAGATGCTCGATCATCGTGCGCGGCAGGAGCCGGACATCGTGTTCGAGGAGCTGAAGGAACTGATCCGCCAGTACGCGGGTCCGGACTTCGAGTTCCAGCCGCACTTCACTCCGCGCTACCGCCCGTGGCAGCAGCGCCTGGCGTTCATCCCCGATGGCGACATGTTCGAGCGCATCCGCGACGGCAAGGTGACCGCGGTCACCGATACCATCGACCACTTCACGGCGGACGGCATCAAGCTCGGCTCGGGCGACGAGCTCAAGGCGGACATTGTCATGGCCGCGACCGGCTTCAAGCTGCTGATGATGGGCGGCATCGAGTTCCAGGTCGACGGCAAGGTCGTCGACTGGTCCGAGAAGGCGACCTATCGCGGCATGATGTTCGAAGGCGTGCCCAACATGGTCTGGGTCTTCGGCTATTTCCGCGCGGCTTGGACCTTGCGGGTCGATCTGCTCGGCGATTTCGTATGCCGCATGCTGCGCCACATGGACGCGAAGGGCGCGAAGGAAGTCAACATCGTGATCCCGCCGGCGCTGGCGAACGAGCCGCTGCTGCCGTGGATCGAGGACGACAACTTCAACCCCAGCTACCTTATGCGCGATATGGACAAGCTGCCCAAGCGCCTCGGCGAGCAGCCCGAATGGCGCCACACGCAGGATTACTGGCGCGAGGCGGAGGACATCCCGGCGGTCGATCTCGACGGCGCGGAGTTCGCTTACAGCTGATGCCCGGTACGGCAGGCCTCAGGCGAAGCGACTGGCCTTCGCCTGAGCCTGCCGACGATATTCCAGTGCGCCCATGCCGGACCAGCGCTTGAACGCGCGCGAGAAGCTGGAAGGCTCGGCAAAACCCACTGCTACGGCGATCTGCTCGATTGCCATGTGCCCGTCGGACAGCAGCTCGCGCGCGCGGCTGTAGCGCGCCTCGTCGATCATCGCCGAAAAGCGTGTGCCTTCTTCCGCCAGCCGCCGGTGCAGCGTCCGCTCTGACAAGGCGAGCATGCGCGCGGCCTCTCCCGCCGTGGGAAAGTCGGTGTCGCTGCGGCTGAGCCGGGCAGCGAGCCGGCCCTTGATCGTGCCATCGGTCTGCGCGCGGCGCATGATGCTCTCGCATCGCGAGCTGTAGAGCGTGACGAGATCGCTGTCCGCCATCGGCAGCGGCAGGTTCGCAGCGCCCGGCTTGAACAGCCATTGCGTCTGCTCGGCGTTGAACTGGACCGGACACGGCAGATGACGGTGCTGCTGTTCCCAGTCGGGCGGCGGCGGCGCGGCGACGGTCACGCGTTCCAGCGGCATGTCTCCGCCCATGAGATCGGCGACC
>Ga0310345_10002943_pt1 | contig 16656 bp, 15 predicted proteins | sample HC15DNA20500_MG_FD_204667 | JGI IMG/M metagenome (GOLD analysis project Ga0310345, IMG submission 204667) | Marine microbial communities from station ALOHA, North Pacific Subtropical Gyre - HC15-DNA-20-500_MG | ecosystem: Environmental > Aquatic > Marine > Oceanic | place: Pacific Ocean: North... | reverse complement strand
TTATGAACGCCAATCACGGGCTTTTCTCCTTGGCCTACGGCTTGGCTGCGCTGGCCTCGGGCGTGACGCGCGAAGCAGGGCTGCCGATGATCGCGGTGTTCGGCGGCGTCGGGCTGCTGGCTCTAAGCCTGATGCCGCTCCTGTCCCGTGCTCCGGCCCCGGCCGTTGCGTCGGAAGAGGGCGGGGCGGTACGGCTTCCGCTCTGGCCCGTCATGCTCTGCGGGCTCGTGGTGATGATCGCCTTCCTGAGCGAAGCCACCGTCGAGAGCTGGTCGGCGCTGCATATCGAGCGGACGCTTGGCGGCGGTGCGGCGCAGGGCGCGCTCGGGCCGGCGCTTCTGGGCGTGACGATGACGCTGGGCCGGTTCGGCGGGCAGGGGCTGGCCGAGCGGCTCAGCGAAACGGCGGTGATCCGGGTGGCGGCGCTCGTTTCCGCGACCGGTGCCGCGATCGCGGCCACGGCGCCGGGACCGATGGTCGCCTATCTGGGCTTCGCGGTGACGGGGCTTGGCATCTCGGTGATCGGGCCGATGGGGCTGGCGCTCGCGGGTCGCATGGTGGCACCGCATCGACGCTCGCAGGCGATCGCCCGCGTCGCGGTCATCGCCTTCTGCGCCTTCCTGATCGCGCCAGTGCTGATGGGGGGGGTGTCCGAAGCCTTCGGGCTGCGCGCGGCCTTCGGCGCCGTGGCGGTGCTGTTGCTGATGATCCTGCCACCGGTGCTGGCGCTGCGGCGCCGCGCCGCTGCTCCGCTGGCCGTTCCGGCCTGATCCGCCTTCGGCGTTCAGAAATATCAAGGACGCCCCGGTGCCGCATGAAGCGCCATCAGAGCGCCGAGCTGGCGGCATCGCTTGTGATGACGGGGTGCGACGTCTAGACAAACTGGGCAACGAATGAACGAGGCGCTCGATGGCCCGATCCCCGAAGACCAGTGACGAGGAGCGCGCAGGCTCGCGCGACATCGGCGCGCTGCGGGCGCTTTGGCCGTTTCTCGCGCCCTACCGCCTGAACATGGCGCTCGCGATCGCGGCGCTGGTGCTCACCGCTTGCGTGAGCCTCGTGCTGCCGCTCGCCGTGCGACAGGTGGTCGATAATTTCGAGATCGACGCGGGCGCGCTGCTCGACCGCTACTTTGCCGCGGCCCTCGTGATGGCCGCGCTTCTCGCCCTCGGCACGGCAACGCGTTACTACCTCGTCACCCGGCTTGGCGAGCGGGTGGTGACCGATATCCGCAAGGCGGTCTTCGCGCGGATGGTCGGCATGAGCCCGGCCTTCTACGAGCGGATCATGACCGGCGAGGTGCTGAGCCGGATCACCACCGACACGACGCTGATCCTGAGCGTCATCGGCTCCTCCGCCTCGATCGCGCTCAGGAACCTGCTGATCCTCGCGGGCGGGCTGGTGCTGCTGCTGCTGACCTCTGCCAAGTTGACCGGGCTGGTGCTGCTGATCGTGCCGGCGATCATCGTGCCGATCGTGGTGCTAGGCCGCCGCCTGCGCGAACTCAGCCGCGAGAACCAGGACTGGATCGCGGCCTCGTCCGGCAACGCCTCCGAGACGCTGCTCTCGGTGCAGACGGTGCAGGCCTACAGCCACGAGGCGCAGAGCCGGGCGCAGTTCGACGAGGTAACCGAAAAGAGCTTCGCCGCCGCGCGACGCCGCATCGGTACCCGGGCGGTGATGACCGCGATCGTGATCTTCCTGATCTTCGCGGGCATCGTCGGGGTGCTGTGGATCGGCGCGCGCGACGTGCATGCCGGAGCGATGACCGTCGGCGCGCTGGTGCAGTTCGTCATTTACGCGGTGATGGTCGCAGGTGCGGTCGGCGCGCTTACCGAGATCTGGGGCGAGCTGCAACGCGCGGCCGGCGCGACCGAGCGGCTGGTCGAACTGCTGAACGCGCAGGACAGCCTGAAGGAGCCCTTGGAGCCGCGGCCGGTCGCAGCGGCGCGCGGCGAGATCACCTTCGAGGACGTTTCCTTCTCCTACCCATCTCGTCCCGACGTCTCGGCGCTCGACCATGTCAGCGTCTCGATCCGGCCGGGCGAGACGGTGGCGCTGGTCGGGCCCTCGGGCGCCGGCAAGACGACGATGATCCAGCTTTTGCTGCGGTTCTGGGACCCGGCGACGGGGCGGGTTCTGCTCGACGGGACGGATCTGCGCGACATGGCGCGGCCCGCCTTCCGACGCCAGATGGCGCTGGTGCCGCAGGATCCGGTGATCTTCGCGGATACGGCGCGCGAAAACATCCGCTTCGGGCGGCCCGATGCCACCGACGAGGAGGTCGAGCAGGCCGCGCGGGCGGCGGCGGCGCACGAGTTCCTGATGGCGCTGCCCCAAGGCTATGACAGCCAGGTCGGCGAGCGCGGGGTGATGCTTTCGGGCGGCCAGAAACAGCGCATCGCCATCGCTCGGGCGATTTTGCGCGATGCGCCGGTGCTGCTACTGGACGAGGCGACCAGCGCGCTTGATGCCGAGAGTGAGCGGCTGGTTCAGCAGGCGGTGGACCGGCTCGCGACGGGGCGCACGACGCTGATCGTGGCGCATCGGCTGGCCACGGTGAAGAAGGCCGACCGCATTCTCGTCTTCGAGGCGGGCCGGATCGTGGCGCAGGGCAGCCATGACGACCTGGTGGCCGAGGGTGGGCTTTATGCGCGGCTGGCGCGGCTGCAATTCACCGATGGGCTGGTCGAGGCCGCCGAGTAGCGCCAACGATCTGAAAATTCTTGCGCTGCCGGGGGCTTTCGCGGCGTCATGCTTGCGTGACGCGAAGGTCAGCCGGATGCTCGTGAACAGGGATGGAGCCGCGTCGCGGCACGGGAATGATATCGACAGGGAGGAATGGAATGGGCTTTGCGGGCATTGCCGATCGCGCGGCGATCGAGGCCGAGAAGAGCTGGGAGGCGCAGGGCCAGCCCGCGACCACTCACGGCCTGCTGGAACGGACCGCGAAGGCCTTTCCCGAGCGCTCGGCGCTCAGCTTCCAGCTCTTCTCGGACCCCAAGGCGCCGGCCGAGACCCTGAACTGGGCGGAACTGCACGCGAAATCGGTGCAGACAGCGAACCTCCTGCGCGAGCTGGGCGTGGGCGAGACCGACGTGGTGGCGTTCCTGCTGCCGAACTGCACGGAGGTGGTCCTGAGCTATCTGGGCGGCCAGATCGCGGGGGTGGTGAACCCGATCAACCCGCTGCTCGATGCCGGGCAGATCGGCGCGATCCTGCGCCAGACCAATGCCAAGGTGCTGATCACGCTCAAGGCCTTTCCTAAGACCGATGTGGCGCAGAAGGCCGCCGAGGCGGTGGCGCTCGCGCCCAACGTCCAGACCGTGATCGAGGTCGATCTGCATCGCTACCTAACCGGGGTGAAGAAGCTGATCGTGCCGCTGATCCGGCCCAAGGTCCCGGTCCGGCACAAGGCGCGGGTGCTCGACTTCAACCGCGAGATCGCCAAGCGTTCGAGCAAGCTGGCCTTTGCCGACAGCGCCGGCGACAGGGTCGCGGCGCTGTTCCACACCGGTGGTACCACCGGCATGCCGAAGGTGGCGCAGCACCGCTATTCGGGCATCGTCTACAATGGCTGGCTCGGCCAGAGGCTGATGTTCTCGGACCGCGACAACATCATCTGTCCGCTGCCGATGTTCCACGTCTTCGCGGCGATCGTCATCATGGGCTCCTCGCTGGCCTCGGGCGCGCATGTGATCATGCCGACCCCGGCGGGCTATCGCGGCGAGGGGGTGTTCGACAACTTCTGGAAGCTGATCGAACGCTGGAAGGTGAGTTTCGTGATCACCGTGCCGACCGCGATATCGGCGCTGATGCAGCGCCCGGTGAACGCCGACATCTCGACGCTGAACCTCGCCTTTTCCGGCTCGGCCCCGTTGCCGGTGGAGCTCTACAAACGCTTCGAGGAGGCCGCGGGGGTCACGATCTGCGAAGGCTACGGTCTGACCGAGGCAACCTGTCTCGTCTCGATCAACCCGCCCGAAGGCGAGAAGAAGGTGGGCTCGGTCGGCGTGCCGTTCCCCTATACCCAAGTGCGGATCATCAACCCCGATACCGGCGAGGACTGCGCCCCCGACACGGTGGGCGAGATCTGCGTCTCCAGCCCCGGCGTGGCGCGGGGCGATACCTATACCGACCCGCTCAAGAACGAGCATCTCTACTGGCCGGGCCCGGCGCATGAGCATCAGTTCCTGCGCACCGGCGACCTCGGACGGATCGATGCGGACGGCTATCTCTGGATCACTGGGCGCGCCAAGGATCTGATCATTCGCGGGGGCCACAACATCGATCCTGCCGAGATCGAGGAGGCGCTTGCCGCGCATCCCGCCATCGCCTTTGCCGGCGCGATCGGTCAGCCCGATGCCCATGCCGGCGAGATCCCTTGCGTCTATGTCGAACTGTGCGACGGCGCGAGCGCGACCGAGGCCGAACTGCTCGAATATGCGCGCGAGCACGTGCCAGAAAAGGCGGCGCGGCCGCGCCATCTCGAGATCCTTCCCGAGCTGCCGAAGACGGCAGTGGGCAAGATCTTCAAGCCTGAGCTGCGCAAAATGGCGATTGCGCGCGTCTATGACGCGGCGCTGGCTGCGGCCGGGGTCGGGGCGGAGGTGGCCGAGGTGGTCGAGGACAGCCGCCGCGGTCTCGTCGCCAAGATCCGCCGCACCGGTACCGCCACGGAGGCCGATGCCGCCAAGGCGCTCGGTGCCTTTACCCGGCCTTGGGACTGGATCGGCGATTGACGCCTAGACATTGATAGTTGGACCCCGCCGCCGGAGCGGCGGGGTCCATTTCAGATCGACCCACCCTTCGACGGCCTGCTCTGAGGCACGGCCCAATCGACCGCGCGCATCGGCGCCGCGAGCGTCTTGGCGATAATGGCATCGCCAGGCGACAAGGGCGGCTCGCTCGGCCCCGCCTGCCAACTCGAGGTCCCCGACATGGCGAGGACGACAAGTGCCCCAAGGGCCAATGGTAGCAACGGATCAATGGTAGGCATGAGAAAACTCTCGAACACTGGTCAAACAACACAACCATTAGGAGAGTAAAAATTACCTTACGCAAGCCTAGGCGTTGTTCCGACGAGCGAAACGATCGCTCTGCAGCAGCGCTGCACTCATTCATTTGGGCTTGTCGGGGGGAGGGAGATGGTGCTGCAGGAGAGGATTGAACTCTCGACCTCACCCTTACCAAGGGTGTGCTCTACCACTGAGCTACTGCAGCGTCTCGTCTGGGCGGGCTTTTACCTGCCGTGACAGCGAGCGCAAGAGCTTTTTGACCTGCTTGACGCCGGGGCGGGCTGCTACGCTCCAACTTGACCCATCATCCTGCCGTGCCGGCAAGGAACTGGACGCTCGGGGGGGAGAACGCTATCTGCGCAAGCATGAAAGCACCCCGTCAGGACCCGCCCCGCGCGGCCGATCGCAATGACCGGCTGAAGGCCGCCCTTAAGGCCAACATCGCCCGCCGCAAGGCGCAGGCGCAGGCCCGCGCCGCCGGAGCCCGGCCCGATGACGCCCCAGACGCAGAAGAGAAAGAGTAGCAGGCATGGATTCGATCATCGTACGCGGCGGCGCCGAGCTTCGCGGCCAGATCCCGATCGCGGGCGCCAAGAACGCCTGCCTCGCCCTGATGCCGGCAACCTTGCTCTCCGAAGAGCCGCTAACGCTCACCAATGCGCCGCGCCTCTCGGATATCCGCACCATGACGCAGCTGCTAGAATCGCTTGGTGCCGAGGTGTCGTCGATGCAAGGCGGCAAGGTGATCGCCATGTCGACGCATGACCTCGGCTCGACCCGCGCGGACTACGAGATCGTCCGCAAGATGCGCGCCTCGAACCTCGTGCTCGGCCCGCTGCTGGCGCGGGCGCATGAGGCGGTGGTCTCGCTGCCCGGCGGCTGCGCCATCGGCGCGCGTCCCATGGACATCCATATCGAAGCGCTCGAGGCGCTCGGTGCGCAGATCGAGCTCAAGGATGGCTATCTGCACGCCGTGGCGCGCGGCGGCCTCAAGGGCGGTCGGGTGAAGCTGCGCTTCGCTTCGGTAGGCGCGACCGAGAACGTTCTGATGGCCGCGACCCTCGCCAAGGGTACGACGCTGATCGAAAACGCGGCGCGCGAGCCCGAGATCGTCGATCTGGCGCGCTGCCTGCGGGCGATGGGGGCGCAGATCGAAGGTGAGGGCAGCTCGACCATCGAGGTGCAGGGCGTCGACCGGCTGCACGGGGCCACGCACCAAGTGGTCACCGACCGGATCGAGCTTGGCACCTACATGCTGGCGCCGGCCTTCACCGGTGGCGAGGTCGAATGTCTGGGCGGCAAGCTGGAGCTGATCGGCGCCTTCGTCGAGAAGCTCGACATGGCCGGCATCGATGTGACCGAGACCGAGGCCGGGCTCAAGGTGAAGCTGCGCGGCGACCGGCCGTGCGCGGTCGACGTGATCACCGAGCCATTCCCGGGATTCCCCACCGACCTGCAGGCGCAGATGATGGCGATGCTCTGCACCGCGCAGGGCACTTCGCGGCTCGAGGAGAAGATCTTCGAGAATCGCTTCATGCATGCGCCCGAGCTGGTGCGCATGGGCGCGCGGATCGAGGTGCATGGCGGCCACGCCACGGTGACCGGCGTCGACAAGCTCAAGGGCGCGCAGGTGATGGCGACCGACCTGCGGGCGAGCGTCTCGCTGATCCTTGCCGGTCTCGCGGCCGAGGGCGAGACGGTGGTGAACCGGGTCTACCACCTAGACCGGGGCTATGAGCATGTCGAGGACAAGCTCGGCGCGGTGGGCGCGCGGATCGAGAGGGTGAGCGCATGACCGAGACACGCGACGCGACATTCGAGGAGGGCGTGCAACGCCCGCTCCGGCTCAAGGCCCTGGATGGCGACGACGTGCAGGTGATTTCGGCGCTGGTGCAGGATTCCGTCCTGCCCGCCTCCGAGATGGCCTGGAAAAAGAGCGAACGGCGCTTCGCGATGCTGCTCAACCGGTTCCGCTGGGAAGACCCGGTCACCACGCGCGAGGCCGAGCGGGTTCAGGCAGTGCTGTGCATCGAGAACGTGACGGCCGTCCGCGCGCAGGGGCTCGATCCGAAGGACCGCGACACGGTGCTGTCGCTGCTCGCCGTGGTGTTCGAGGCGGGCGAAGATGAGCCCTCGGGCACGATCCGCCTGATCCTCGCGGGCGATGGCGAGATCGCCATCGACGTCGAAGCACCGGAGTTGCTGCTGCGTGATGTGACCCGCCCCTATGCCGCCCCCTCGGGCAAGGCACCCCGGCACCCCGAGTGATCCGCGACCTCGGACCCGGTGATCTGGCTGCCTGGCGCCGGATTCGCGCCGAGGGGCTGCGCCTGTTTCCCGACGCCTTCCTGACGACGCTGCAGGAGGAGTTGGCCCGCTCTGACGAGGAGGTGGCAGAGAGCCTCGCGGGGCGTCTGGTGCTGGGCGCCTTCGACGGCGACCGGCTGATCGGCACGGCGGCGCTCGATCCGGTCGTCGAGGCGGCGGCGGCCGCGCACCGCGTGGCGCTCAACGCCTTTTACGTGAGTCCCGAAAGCCATGGCACCGGTATCGGCACGCGGCTTCTGCGCGCCGCGCTCGATCGGGCGGCCGCCGATGGCAAGCTGCAGGTCGAGTTGTTCGTGGCCGCGCATAACGCCCCCGCGATCCGGCTCTACGAGAAGCACGGTTTCGTCCGACACGGTCTCCTGCCACGCGCTGCGCGCCTCGAGGACGGCTTTGTCGACGACCTCTACTACGTGCGGCAACTGGACGGTTGAGCAGGGAGGCAGGCGGGGCTATGCCCCAGAGCCGAAGGAGACCGCCATGCCGCACCGCCTGTCCAGCACCGATCCCGATTTCGAGACCCGCTTTGCCGCGTTGCTGACCATGAAGCGCGAGGACAGCCCCGACGTGGACGATGCCGTGGCCGCGATCATCGCGGATGTGCGGGCGCGCGGCGATCTCGCCTTGGTCGATTACACTTCGCGTTTCGACCGCATGGCGCTGCCCGTGGACCGGCTGCGCTTCACCGCAGAGGAAATCGAGGCGGAGTGCGAAAAGGTCTCTGACGAGGATCGCGCCGCGCTCGAACTCGCGGCCGAGCGCATCCGCGCCTATCACGCACGTCAGATGCCCGAGGATCAGAGCTGGACCGACGAGGCAGGGGCGATGCTGGGCTGGCGCTGGACCCCGGTTTCGGCGGCGGGGCTCTACGTACCCGGCGGTCTGGCCTCCTATCCCTCCTCGGTTCTGATGAACGCGGTGCCCGCCAAGGTGGCCGGTGTCGAGCGGCTTGCCGTGACCGTGCCGACGCCGGATGGGCTTGCCAACCCGCTGGTGCTGATGGCCTGCCGCATCGCCGGGGTGGACGAGATCTACCGGATCGGCGGCGCCCAGGCGATCGCGGCGCTGGCCTATGGCACCGAGAGCATCGCGCCGGTGGACAAGATCACCGGGCCGGGCAACGCCTATGTGGCAGCGGCCAAGCGGCGGGTCTTCGGTCGGGTCGGTATCGACATGATCGCCGGGCCCTCGGAGATCCTCGTCATCGCCGATGCCGACAACGATCCCGACTGGATCGCGCTAGACCTGCTCAGCCAAGCCGAGCATGATGAAAGCGCACAATCGATCCTGATCACCGATGATGCTGGTTTCGCCGACAAGGTGGCCGCCGCCGTGGAGGCGCGTCTGGAAGCGCTGGAGCGGCGCGCCATCGCCGGCGCCAGCTGGCGCGATTTCGGCGCCATCGTCACCGTACGGGATCTGGACGAGGCAGTGCGGCTGGCCGACCGGGTCGCGGCCGAGCATCTCGAGCTCTGCGTGGCCGATCCGGAGGCTTTGGCGGACAAGATCAGCCATGCGGGAGCTATCTTTCTCGGCCACTGGACGCCGGAGGCGATCGGCGACTACATTTCGGGACCGAACCACGTTTTGCCCACGGCGCGGTCGGCGCGGTTCTCCTCTGGGCTGTCGGTGATGGATTTCCTGAAGCGTACCACATTGTCGAAGATGACCCCCGAAGCGCTGGCTGCGATCGGCCCCGCCGGGGCGCGTCTGGCGCGGGCCGAGAGCCTCGAGGCGCATGGGCTGTCGCTGACCGCCCGGCTCGACCGGCTGAACCGGAGCGCGACATGACCCGGATCGCCGAAATTCGGCTGCATGACGCGGGGCAGACGCCGACGCCCGAGATCGAGCAGGAACGCCGTGTCGCGGTGTTCGACCTGCTGGAGGAAAACAGCTTTGCCCTGCCGGGGCGCGACATGGGACCCTATCACCTCAGCCTCGGGATCCGCGAGAAGCGGCTGGTCTTCGACGTGGCCAATACCGAGGGCGAGCGCGCGGCCGAGTTTCACCTGTCGCTGGGGCCGTTCCGGCAGGTGGTGAAGGATTACTTCCAGATCTGCGAAAGCTACTACGACGCGGTCAAGACCTTGCCGCCGAGCCAGATCGAGACGATCGACATGGCCCGGCGCGGCATCCATAACGAGGGTGCGCGGGTGCTGCAGGAGCGGCTGGAGGGGAAAGCCGATGTCGATACCGACACGGCACGCCGGCTCTTCACCCTCATCTGCGTGCTGCATTTCGGGGCCTGACATGGAGTTGGCCGCGACAGTGCAGCCGCTTCCGCAATCGGTTCTGTTCTGCTGCGACCACAACGCCGTCCGGTCGCCCATGGCCGAAGCGATCATGAAGAAGTTCTACGGCTCCGACTGCTATATCCAGTCGGTCGGCGTGAAGAACGACCTCGAGATCGACGGCTTCGCCATCGCGGTCTGCGCAGAGATCGGCGTGGAACTGCACCGGCACCGTTCGCGCAGCTTCGACGAGATGCATGATTGGGGCGATGACCTGTCCTCCTTCGATCTGGTCTTGGCGCTGTCGCCCGCGAGCCAGCGTCGCGCGCTCGATCTGACCAGCTACTTCCATCTCGACGTGGAGTACTGGCCCGTGCTCGACCCCACCGGTCTTGGCGAGGGCCGCGAGGAGCGGCTGCGCAGCTACCGCCAGACCCGCGACATGATCATCGAACGGCTGATCGAGCGCTGGGGGCCGCCACGCGAAAGGGCCAATCCTTAGACCTCTCGTGGCGCCACGCAGGAGGCCATGAAAAAGGCCGCCCCGTGGGGCGGCCTTTCGTTCGAGAAGAAACGAGGCTTACTGCTCGACTTCCTGCATCGACTCGAGCTGTTCCTCGGTGGCTTCGATGAAGACGCGGACTTCACCGGCTTCCGAGCGCAGCACGCTCATCTGATCGAAGGGGATGGCAACGGGCTTCTCGCCGATGCCAAGGAAACCGCCGACTTCGACCACGACGTTCTGAATCTGGCCCTGATCGTCGACCATGATGTCGCCGATGTCGCCGATCCGCTCGTCATTGATGCCGTAGACGGTCGAACCTTCGAGGTCGGTAACCGCGATCTCGTTGGCGGGAACCATCGCGAAGCCTTCACGCTCGACCACCGGGCCGGTGCTTTCGATCATGGCTTCGTCGGTCATCTCGGCGGTCTCGGCCTCGACGGTCTCCACTTCGGCGACCTCGCCCTCGACCTCAGCTTCGGCCTCGGCGGCCTCGGTCTCGATCGCGGCTTCGGCCTCAGCGGCCTCGGATTCGATCTCGGCGCCGGCCTCGGCCATCTCGGCCTCGACCTCTTCGGCGGCACCTTCGACTTCTGCACCGGCTTCGGCCAGTTCGGTCTCGGTCTCGGTCTCGGCCTCGGCTTCAAGCGCCTCTTCGGTGTCGACGGCAGCCTCGGACTCCATCTCGGCCTCGGCCTCGGGGTTGTCCATGACGGGGGCGGCTTCGCCTTCCATCGCGGCTTCGTTGATGGTCACCACCGGCTCGCCGGTCTGCACCATCTCGATCACCGGCTCACCGGCTTGGGTGAACTCGATCACCGGCTCGGCGCTCTCGAAGCGAATCTGCGGCTCGGCGCGCTGCACCGAGATATTGGCGTTCTCGCCGTCGCGGCTCTCTTCATAGGTGATGGTCGGCTCGACCGTGGTAAGCTGCACCTCGGCGTTCTCGAGGGCACGGGCTTCACCCGCGGCTTCGCCGGTGGCGAAGGTCTCGCCAGTGGCGCGGTCCGTGACTTGGATGCCGCCTTCGGAGCCTTCCGGGGCACGCTGCAGTTCAAGCTCGACCTGCGGGCGGGCCTGGGTCACGGTGACGACCGGGTCGGCCTGGCGGATCTCGACCTGCGGCTGGGTGTTGGCCACGTCGACCGTCGGGTCGGGCATGGTGATGATGATCTCGGGTGCCGGCTGCTCGATGCGGATCGTCGGCTGCGGCATGTCCATGGTGATGGTGGCGGGCGCCTGACGGATCAGGATCTCGGGCTGACCCTCGTTCACGGTCACGTCGGGGGTGGCGTTCGATACCATCACGTCGGTCTGGCCGCTCTCGACATTGACCGTCGGGGTCGACTGCTCGAGATAGACCATGCCCTCGATCACGACCTCATCCTCGAGGCGGACCGTGGCGGTCTCGGTTTCAGCCAGTTCGGCCTCTGCTTCGGCGCTCTCGCCTTCGACCGCAACGATACGCTCGAGTTCGACATAGGCGACGGCGCACTGCTCGTTGTCCTGCGCCTCGATCAGCGCGGCGATCTCATCCTCGGTCATGGGGGCATCGGCCGGCACGCCATCGGCCATCCGGTCGGTCAGCAGCAGTTCCAGGTCGGAACAGGTCGCATCCGTGGTCTGCGCCTGGGCTGCGGCCGCCAGCGGCAGGGTCAGCGCCGTCGACAGCAGAAGCTTGGTCATCCGCGTGGTCATGGATCGTCTCCCGTAAAATCTTCGCTTCGGCCACACAACGGCGCATCTCCGAGGTCGTTCCCCCGAATGCCACGAAATTTTGATTGCATCCGGGCGGCGCGATGGTGAAGCTCGCAGGGAAGCCGGCCAGACTGGACCGGATCGGGACCTGTTTGCACTTGAAACTCAGGCCCTGAAGGCGCATCTACTCCGCATGGCCCGCGTATTTCGCGGGTACCACTGGACGGAGAGACCATGGCCAAGGAAGAACTGCTCGAATTTCCCGGTGTCGTGAAGGAACTCCTGCCGAATGCGACGTTCAGGGTCGAGCTGGAAAACGGCCATGAGATCATCGCGCACACGGCAGGAAAGCTTCGCAAGAACCGGATCCGCGTCCTCGCCGGCGACAAGGTGCAGGTCGAAATGACCCCTTACGATCTGACCAAGGGTCGGATCAACTACCGCTTCCGCTGATCGCCGCATGAGCGCGCTACCGCCCGAGACCGGGCTGAGGCTGATCCTCGGCTCGGCCTCGCCGCGCCGCCGCGACCTGCTGGCGCAGATCGGCCTCGTGCCGCACGAGGTGCGCCCCCCTGAAATCGATGAGACACCGGCGCGTGGCGAGTTGCCGCGCGCCTATGCGCGACGCATCGCCTTTGAAAAGGCGCGGGCGGTTTCGCTCGACGAGGGCGAGGTGCTGCTCTGCGCCGACACTACCGTCGCGCTGGGCCGGCGCATTATGGGCAAGCCCGCCGATGCCGCGGAGGCGGCGCGCTTCTTGCATCTCCTGTCGGGCCGCAGGCACACCGTCATCACCGCGGTCGCGGTGCGGCGCGGTGACCGGCTCTGGCAGCGCGAGGTCGAGACCGCGGTCAAGATGAAGCGACTGTCGAACCCCGAGGTCAATGCCTACCTCGCCACCGGCGACTGGCAGGGTAAGGCCGGGGGCTACGCGATCCAAGGACCCGCTGGCGCCTTCATCCCTTGGATCAATGGCTCCTTCACCGGTGTGGTCGGCCTGCCGCTGGCCGAGGCCGCGGGCCTGCTGACCGCGGCCGGATATCCTGCATATGGAGAGAACGCATGAAGGGACGCCGCATCGTCCTCGACCATATCGGCAACCGCGAGGCGGCGGCGCTCTTGGTCGATGGTCAGCTCGACGACCTGTTGATCGAAGAGGGCGACGCCCCGCGGCCCGGTGCGATCTACCGCGCCATCTGCGACCGGCCGCTCAAGGGGCAGGGCGGCATGATTGTGCGTCTGCCCGAGGGTGGCAGCGGCTTCCTGCGGCAGGGCAAGGGGCTGCGTCCCGGACAGGCGCTTCTGGTGCAGGTCACCGGCATCGCCGAAGACGGAAAAGCGGTGCCGCTCACCGACCGGGTCCTGTTCAAGAGCCGCTATGCCATCGTCACCCCCGGCGCGCCGGGGCTCAACGTGTCGCGTCGGATCTCCGAGGAAGAGGAACGCGCGCGTCTGCGCATTCTCGCCGAGGAGGGCATGGAAGGCGCGCCCGAGGGCTTTGGCCTGATCCTGCGCTCGGTCTGTGAGGGCGCCGCCGAGGACGATATCGTCGAGGACATCGCCGCGATGCGTGGCCTCGCCGAGGCGGTGACGGCGGATGCTGACGGCACCGAGCCCGAGGCGCTGACCGAAGGCGACGGGCCGCATTTGCTGGCCTGGCGCGATTGGAGCGCGAGCGACGTGGTGACCGAGCCCGGTGGCTTCGAACGCGAGGGCGTGCTCGACCAGATCGAAGATCTTAAAAGCGCGCGCGTGGCGACGGGCGAGGGCACGATCTTCGTCGAGCCGACCCGGGCGCTGGTGGCGATCGACGTGAACACCGGCGGCGACACGACGCCCGCCGCCGCGCTCAAGGCCAACCTAGCCGCCGCCCGCGCCTTGCCGCGGGCGCTGCGGCTGCGCGGCCTCGGCGGCCAGATCGTCGTCGATTTCGCGCCGATGTCGAAGGCGCATCGCAAGCAGCTCGAGCAATCGCTGCGTGCCTCGTTCCGCAACGATCCCGTCGAGACTTCGCTGGTGGGGTGGAGCCCGATGGGCCTGTTCGAGCTTCAACGCAAGCGCGAGCGCCCCGGCTTGGTGCGGCTTCTGGAGCGGCTGTGATGGCCTGCCCGATCTGCGGCAAGGCGACGGTCCAGGCCGTGCGCCCCTTCTGCTCCAAGCGCTGCGCCGACGTGGATCTCGCGCGCTGGCTCGGTGGCGGTTATGCCGTGCCGTCTCAGGATCTCGAGGACGTCGAAAAAGCCATCGAAGAGGCGGCCCGGGCGGCTTCCGAACCGCCCCGTCGCGATCACTGAGACGGGTTGGCATTTTTCCGTCGAATGCCTCTGGACACCCCTTTGCGGCTCGCCTAGAAGGCCCACACCCGATGACGGCAGCAGCCATCATCCCCGTGCCCGGGTAGCTCAGGGGTAGAGCAGTGGATTGAAAATCCTCGTGTCGGTGGTTCGATTCCGCCCCCGGGCACCATTATCCTCGGTCTCTCAAGATGCTGGGTTTCGCTGCGGGTTCGGGCACTGTCCGTCCTGATACCGTCGTGTCGTCTCTAACAGGATGAGCGGCCAGGCGAAGCCTTGCCTCTCCGGGGCCAGCGCCGTGATATTTCGCGCCACCCCAGTGGCTGCGGGCGTCACTCGATCACTTTCTGCTCTCGGCAACCTGTCGGAGGAGACGGCAACGCCGCATGGCCACCTGTAGGGCAGGCCGCGGGCGATGCTCCCATTTGCAGCGCTGCCTTGCGCACCCGGCACTCCGCCGTGGCACAAGGCGAGCCATCTAGAATTTTTCGGAGCGCGGCCCGTTCGAGGCCCCTCCCAACCGGAAACGAACGATACCATGACCAACAAGACCATTTCCCAACACGACGGCCTCACGATCTCGCGCAGCATCGCTGACGTGGATGCGGTGCTCTCCTTGCTGCGCCGTCAGGCCGACGCACTGCGCGTGCGTCATGCGCTCGACGCGGCCGCGCGCACGATTGCCACCTGCAGCCAGAAGGTCTCAAGCTCGCTGGCCCTGACACAGACGGCGCTGGCGCACGCGGATCTCGCGGCGCTGCGCGCGGCGGGCGACGTCGATATCGCCGCTCTGACCCGTGTCCTGCAAGGGCTGCGCGACACGGTGCGGCGGCTCCGCGGTGAGGATGGCCCTGTCTTGGCAGGCGCCTGACAGCTCAAGGCCGGAGAACGGTCGCTGCCGCCGCTGTGTCCGGCCTAGCCGTTCGCGGCGGCCCTGACGTCCTTCGGCGTATAGTAGATGGGGAATGACGGCGGCCAAGGTCGCGTCAGGGCCTCACCGGCCTCGAGGAAGTCTTTCAGCTCGGCGCCGTAGTTGATCGTCACTTCAATCGCCCAGTCCCAGAGTCCGGCCTGCTGATATGGCATACTAGTTGGGAGCTGATGGGACATACGCAGGATCGGCTTAAAACCTCTATAGGGGCTATCCAACATGAGTGAGCCCACGTAACGTCTGCTCACTCTATGGTTGATTGTCCCGCTGGTCGGGCTTAAGGACTCAGGTTTTGCAGAAAATTGCGTCGAACGGTAATTTCGAAATTTTTTCTTCTTTTGGCAATGCGGTGATTGAGGGAACGCATTCAAGTGGTCAGCAGGGGGCCGGATCTCTTATTGGGTTTTCGGTGCGGCAGGTTGTTCCGATATATAACAGTTTTTACCTCGTCATCTCTCCAGATACAGGAAGTACTGCTGACTTCTGGGAGTACTTCTTCTCGAATAGAGTCGGCGGGGAGCCCGCGAGTCAATTTGATTTGGAATCATTTGGATCTAGCTTTGAAAAGCGCATAAATGCTGACTCATTTGCGGAGCCTGACGAAACATTTTTCTTCTCCGTGTATGAAAGCAACATGGACTTCGCCTTCAATCGCGATCCATTGGTGCAGGCCCGGTTTTCTATAATTGATGATGATGGCGAGGTGGATCCTACCGTTTTACACTTCGATGCGGATCCGGTCGCTGAGGGGTTGTCTGGGGGGAGTATCGGAGTTCTTTCGTTAGAGGGTTTGGGGGCTAGAGTTGATCATCAGTTTTTCGTGGAGGACGAGCGTTTCGAGATCGTCGATGCTGAGGTGAAACTCAAGCCCGGCGTAGCTCTGGATTTCGAAAGGGGGTCGGCCTTCGCAATTGATGTTTCTGTAGTTGGAAGCGGCTTCAGTCACACTCAGCGCTTCGATGTCGCGGTATCCGACGTCAACGAGGTGGCCACTGCTGTCCGCCTGTCGTCGGCGATGGTCAAGGAGAACGCCGCCGGCGTCACGATCGGCCAGTTGACGGTCACCGATCCCGATGCTGGCGACACGCACAGCTTCACGGTTTCGGATGATCGCTTCGAGGTGGTCAATGGCGCACTGAAGCTGAAGTCCGGCGTGTCGCTGGATCATCAGGCGGGGGCAACGGTTCCGGTCGATGTAACGGCGACGGATGCAGCCGGGCTGAGTCTGACGCAGCGCTTCACGCTCGACGTGCAGGATGTGATCGAGGATGTTCAGCCCCCAGTCGTCGAAGAGGAGACCGGAGGCAGCTCTGGGGACACGCCTAAAGGCACGAAGGGCAACGACGTTCTCGTCGGCAATGGGGGCAAGGATAAGCTTGTCGGGGGCGCTGGGCACGACGACCTTACTGGTGGTGCCGGCCATGACAAGCTCTTGGGTGGCAAGGGCAACGACACGCTCGCGGGCGACGAAGGGAATGACAAGCTCGTGGGCGGCGGTGGCCGCGATGTCCTTGATGGCGGTGTCGGCCGCGACAAGCTGCTAGGCGGCGGTGGCAATGACAAGCTGTCTGGCGGCGAAGGCAACGACAGGCTCATCGGCGGCGGCGGCAAGGACCGGCTCGATGGTGGCGCCGGCAACGACAAGGTAAAAGGTGGC
>Ga0310345_10002940_pt1 | contig 16660 bp, 13 predicted proteins | sample HC15DNA20500_MG_FD_204667 | JGI IMG/M metagenome (GOLD analysis project Ga0310345, IMG submission 204667) | Marine microbial communities from station ALOHA, North Pacific Subtropical Gyre - HC15-DNA-20-500_MG | ecosystem: Environmental > Aquatic > Marine > Oceanic | place: Pacific Ocean: North... | reverse complement strand
TTGGCTAAAGGACCCGTACGCCAACGTATTCATGAGCTCCCAGCACATAGAAAACGGAGGAACCCTCAAGACCCAGCGGTACCAGTACAGGATGATGTACAGCATGGAGGGGTATCCCACTGTATTCGACACATCGGAAAGCGGGGGATTGAACGCCACGCTGACAGTCGAGGGGAACGGCACTTATAAAATTGTTCCGGATTGGGATTTCGCCGTGCATGGCGAAGGCTTGGATGACCCCGCCACCCCATACATTCTATCCGCGGCCTACCTGGACGTTGAGGGAGTTACCATCCATAGTGAAACCTTTGGCGTGAAGACCATCGATGACCAATATTACATAAACAACAGCGGGACCGTGAGCAGGGTGTTTTTAGCGGCTGGCGCCGCAGCAGATGAATATAAGCTGGTGAACAGCGCCGGAGCCAACGTAGCGCTGAAGTACATCGACGTTTCGAGCGGGGTCTGCACTGATTCATCAGGGGCGGCTACTTCCCAGGCCACGCAGGTGCTCTGCGAACTGGCGGGCAACACGTGGACCGCCGCGACGGGAAGTTACCTTCCTGCAGCCAGTTACCCCATAGTCATCAGGCCGTACATAAACAAGCTATTGCCTCAATTGACCGCGGCTTTCAGGGAATTTGCGGACGATGGTTCAATGATACACAAAATGAAGCAACTGTCGGACAAGTTGGCGGTGTATCGCGACACGGGATTCTTTTTCATCGCCAAAACAAACAGCGCGGTTGAGCCATTCGCCATAGACCCCAGATACACGGGGGGCAGGGTGCCTGATTTCAGGCACACGGTAATAGATATAAATGGACGTCAACATCTCTTCGTAGGACACAACGGGGTGTATTCAGTCAACAGGTCATCCTCGGAACCGGAACCCATCATGCAGTTTGAGCTAGGGCCTCCCTTTTGGAGGGACGTGGCTCCTGAATTCTCCGAATACGTCTATGCCGTGGACAATCCCTTGACGCGTGAAATGTTCATCAGCGCGCCACTGGGGTATCTAACCAACTCCATAGGCGAGTACGTAGACGAAAAAGGCGCCCTGTCCACCACTCCCGTGCTGGAATGGGGCGTGATTGCGTACGACTACATAAACAAGACACTTTCAACCATAGACGCCAGCTTCACGGCATGCTGCTGGGCTCGCCGCCCGAGGTTCAAGCGGGTAGGCCCGGAGCAAGCCTGGTTCATCATGGGTGTCCACCAGTCGGCGGGAAACGTCTACGTCGGAACCCAATTTCGCCATGACACGAAGTACGGAGGAGTGATGGTGAGATATGGGTACGGCCCGCCTGAGATTGGTTCAGTTGAGCCATATCGCGTGTACAATCGATTGGAAGAGGGTTACACCAGCACGCTGAGGAGCGGATTGATAGACTTCGGCGACAGTTTTTCGGACAAGGAGGTGAGGAGCTACGTGCTGGAGTTGTCCAACAAGTACGGGGTGACCCCCGTGAAGGTGACCATTTCCACTTCCTCGGCCGTGCAGGGAACGGAACAAATAGAGACGATGACCGAAACTGGCGGCAGGGAGGTCAAGTACGTCGTGTTGAACGAGCTGAAGGACGAGAACATGATACCCCTGTACGTCAGGGCTCCTTACGTGAGGGACCAGATAGACGTCCCGCCGGAGTACGACGTCACGTCAGCCTACGTTCAGCCAAACTACTACCGATTGGTGGTCGAGCCGGATGGTGGCGGGTTGACGGGATATGCCTGGGACTACATCGCCATCGCGAGCAACCCGGTCAAAATGGTCGGTAGAACCTTCGACGTCAGCGGCGTCGACACCAGACAGGCTCAACAATCCATAGGAGGTCAGGGACAATGGCCAGCGTAGGCGACAGCGACAGGGTTGACGTCTTCAATCGAGACTTAAGTCCATACTTCCAGGCATCCGAAGATTTGCCCGAGCTTCCTTCTGGACTCAAGGACGTGGACGGAAGTGGGTATAAGAAGTATGACGCCGACATCAGGGCGTGGTGGACGAGCATGCGGGAAAACCTGGACCGCCTGCAGGATGCGATGGTTCATTACAAGATACTGGACTTGGACGAGAAGCACAGTGATTTGAACAGCGATGCCATCACGTCGCTCAACGCTGCCTCAATCGGATTAAATGCCGCCATAACCAACGAAGCTACCACCGCCGCGGCTGCGACAGCCGCAGTGCAAGCCGACGTGAACCAAAACGAATCGGATGCTGACGCCGCAATCGCCGCAGTGCAAGCCGACGTGGACCAGAACGAATCGGATGCTGACGCGGCAATCGCCGCAGTGCAGGCCGACGTGGACCAGAACGAATTGGATGCTGACACCGCAATCGCGGCAGTGCAGACCGACGTGAACAACAATGAGTCGGATGCGGACTCCGCAATATCTACCAACGCCAGCGCAATATCGTCCAACACCAGCGCCATTACGCTAAACACTACGCACAGGGGAGTATCCAGCGGTAACCCGCACAGCGTGACAAAGACGGAAGTCGGGCTGGGAAGCGTCGCGAACGTAGCAGCCATTCCAGCGACCGACCTCATAGACGAGGACGCCATGGGGTCGAATTCCGCGACCAAGGTGCCTTCCCAGCAATCGGTCAAGGCGTACGTGGACACCCAGGTGGTGTCCGCCGCCGGTGTAATCGAGGTTCATTACGCCGTGATACGCACCCTTAGCGCCAACCAATCCACCAACCACTATGCCGTCCACGGTTTCAATCCGCTTGGATGGTCCACCAGCATGAACAACCTGAACACCTACGGCTCGGGATTGAATCCAAGCGGAGGGTACGGCGGCCCGAGCGCCGCTAATGGGGACCCCGGCTTCGTCTACGGAGCGGACGTCGACGTCTACTCTATCAACCATGACGCCACTTGCCCATTCATACTGCGCACCATTACCAATTCCACAAGCGGCACCATCGGCAGCTTTGGGCAAATCGAGGTACCGGTTGACGGCGGCACTTGGATTCTAGTGTCCCAAGGGGACCCTGGGGGAAAAACCTTCCACGGGACGTCAGGCGGAGGTTCTTATGCCTACCACGAACCAGGGATTGACCATATAATCCCGACCGCGGGGACGATTAATTCAGCCAATGAAACCAGTCACTGCTTGGTCGGCAACTCAACCAAGTACCCTTGGGGCAGCATGGGCGTGGGCAACACTCCGCAGGACCATGGAAGGTATTATAATTTCAGCCTCATGTCGGATGCGGCGGGGCGTTTTAGCTTTGGCGGATTATTCATAAGAGTGGGATAACAATGAATGCGGACGAAAAATGGAGAAAATACATGAAGTTCCAAATAGAGGAGCTCGCGGCTTTACCTGCAAAAGGCATGGGGTTGCTGGCCGATGCCGTGGTGGAATCCGACTCGGGCGACGTCACAGGGATGCGGGTCTTGATATATCTTCGCGAGAAGGCCGGTTTGTCCGTTCCTCCGGAACTTGAGGCGGTCCGCCCTGAGACGCAGGACAAGGTGGCCATGTTACGGGCGAACGAGATAGCCTCATTGGCGCCAGACTACAGGGACAGCTTTGACTGAGCTTGACGATTTTAAGTAACCATATTATATCAGTAACATGCCAACGTTAAGAAGAGTAAGCGCGCGCGTAACGGTAAGAAGCGACACTGCGGCAAATTGGACCTCGGAAGACCCCGTGCTGCTCAATGGCGAAATTGGCTGGGAAAGCGACAGCACCAAACTCAAGGTGGGCGACGGCGCGACTGCCTGGAGTTCGCTTGGTTACTACCATACAGGAGAGGATGCGCCAGGCGCTCTGGTGCATGACAACACGAGGTGGAGTCCCTCGGTGAACTCATACAAGCTCGCCCTGGAGGCTAATTACGACAGCCTTGTTGCGAAGGCGCCCACCGATAGTCCAACCTTCACCACAAACATCGAGCTTGAAGGCTCTTCCGGAGACTTAATCTTCGAGATGGACAACAACGCAGCTAACTCTGCGAACTTCCAGATTCAAAACGGGGCAGGCAACGCTCGGGCCGACCTGGTTCTAGACAGCAATACTCACATAACCCTAAAGGGCCAAAGGGTAGGCGTTCTGGACACGACCCCAGGCTACACGCTTGACGTGAACGGGGACGGTAGATTCGTCACCGACCTCACGGTTGGCGGCGACGTCGACGTAATTGGTGATTACAAGATCAATGGGTCAACCATAGCAGTTTTCCCAGGCTTCGGCACGTCGGCGGGCACGGCGCTGGAAGGCGACACGGCATTGTTGGCCTTGGGCACAAGCGGCAGCACGGCTCTGGCTGGCGACACGACCACCATTAGTTCCGGTCAGGCAAGCGCTATTACAGCCAACACGGCAAAGGTGACCAACGCCACCCACACGGGTGAAGTCACGGGGGCCACGGCCCTCACCATTGCCGACGACACCGTGGACGAGGCGAACCTCAAGGTGGATAATTCCCCGACCGATGACTACGTATTGACGGCCAAATCCAGCGCGGCAGGAGGCCTTACCTGGGTTGCGGCGGCTGCGGGTGGTGGTGGCGGTGGTCAAGCATTCGCGTTTTTCGTATCATGAGCAACGGATACATAGGCAGAGCGCCTGACGGCACGGGGGAATACTGGTTTCCCGAAGGCGGCGTGGCCAGCCTGGAGTCTCATTACCAGAGGCGCATCTCTGCGGACGGGTATCCCAAGTGGAATAGAATATTCAATGACCAGGTAGTCACTTTCAACGCTGGAACGCAGGTCACGGAAGCCGCGCTGGACGCCAGAACCGGTGATGCCGCAGGATTCATAGCATTCACCACGGACACCAAGAAGCTGTGCGTGGCCGACGGCACCGATAATTTCGTGAAAACACGAGATATAGCCTACGTAGAAAAAATAACACCAGCATCATCATGGCCACTTTAACCACTTGCACCTCATCAACTCGTCCGGGTTCGCCCGCAGACGGAGACATGCTGTTTGAAACGGACACCGGGAGTTCAATACTTTGGGACGCCGGTTCGGCGGTCTGGAGGGAATACCTTCCAGCGACCAGGCCTTATGACCTCGACGGCACCAGCGTGCTGACGGCCACCCCGCAGTGGCATTTCGATGCGATGAAGGTGAACGGCGTAGACGCGTCGGGAAACTTGGCTGACGACACTACTTTTGACTCAAATTACACCTGGACTTCCAGAAGTGTAATCAACGGCACCCGCGCCTCATGCACGCAAATCACCGCCTCCACCCAGCCTGTTTACAACACGGGGGGAACCAATAGTCAGAACTTTATGTACTTTAGCGCCGACTACTTGGCTCTTAAGGAATTCGACGAGATAAGCGTAGCCGGAATATATCCCAGGATGAGCAATGACTTCAGCCAGGCGCATTGCTGGCTCAAAGGGCCTTTCACGTACCTCCAGGTAGTCAAACCCGACACCCACAGAATTTCATCGTCGGCCTTTACCCAGAATCTCGCCGTGGACGCCGGGGCTGCCGCCGCCGAATTATGGTTCAGCTGGAGTGGAAACATTGACTACAAAATCTACTCCGGTTTTGCAGCTCAAGCCTATCCCGCCTGGACGAGCGGCTCGGGGAACGACGGCACCGCCACAGAGGTTCGCGACGTTTTGAGAATGTACGTTATAACGCGGAACGCCAGCGATGAAATGTTGATGTACACCGATGGTCACACAAATGGAGTGACTGCGCTCGTGTATTCCGGGGCCGTGCAGACAAAGGACATAGGGAGAGGCAAAGCAGTCAACTATTGCACTATAGGGGAATGTTACGAAGAAGCCATTTGGGACGGCGAACTCTCCACAGCTGATTTGGCCAAGCTGACGACTTACGTGAACACGAAGTACGGCGTTGGGCGAAACGCGGATGACACCGCCGATTTAGCCAGGGTCGCCATAACGACTTATTGATATGCCAGTAACTAAATACAAACTATACGCCACCGAAAGCGGGTGGGACAACAAGAACACCGAACTTTGCTCGCACTTGGACTTACCGGGGCCAGGCGCGGCGGCATACGCCCAAAAGGAAACCGTGGAGAACCCGGAATCAGATGATTTCGGAAAGTTCATAATGCCCGTGATTATGACGGGTCCATTCAAGTGCGACGACCAATTTTCCAGCGGCGTGACGGATTGGAAGGACGATTGGAACCACTTACCAGGATAACACAATGGCAGAAACATATAAATTATACAGCGCCAAAGTGGCATCCGTCACTGCGGGCTCCGGAACGGTGGTCTACACGGTGCCGTCCAGCACCACGGCCGTGGTGAGGTCCATATACGTGGGCAATCGCGAGACGGACACGGACCATGCGGTGAACATCGAGGTGAACGACGGGGGGACCAACCGCTTTCTCGTAAGGGGGGTTGCCGTTCCCATGCAGTCCTCCCTCCAGCCGCTCAGCGGGTCAATCATACTGGAGACTGGCGACAAATTGGAATTTTCGGCTGACGCCGCAGGCGCCAATGACCTGGACGTGTGCATTTCTGTTTTAGAAATAACCTAAGCCATGACGATAGCAGCTTTAGCCAACGAAGGCACCCCGCCCACGATAGCCGGCGGTGACGCGGAGATTCATCTTCGGCAGAACGTTCCCGACGTGGGTGGCGTGGACCAGCCGCTCCAGTTCGTTCGGGTGGACAACAATTTCGAGTTACTGAGGTTGAAGGCAAATGAGAGCGCGTTGGTAATAAACTCCAATGAGACTGACATTGGCACCAACACCACCGCCATTGCCACCAATGCCACCGCCATTGCGCTAAACACTACGCACAGGGGAGTATCCAGTGGTAATCCGCACAGCGTGACGAAGACGGAAGTCGGTCTCGGAAGCGCCGACAACACGTCCGATGCAGACAAGCCGGTGTCAACTGCAACGGCAAGTGCCCTTGCCCTCAAGGCCACCATTGCCAGTCCCACGTTCACAGGCACGGTGGCCGGCATAACCTCCACCATGGTCGGGCTCGGGAACGTCGCGAACGTCGCAGCCATTCCGGCGAGCGACCTCATAGACGAAGACACCATGACGTCGAATTCCGCGACCAAGGTGCCTTCCCAGCAGTCGGTCAAGGCATACGTGGACGTGAGCGTCGTGACTGACGCCACGACAGCCCGCATACACTCGGGCAACATGGCCCTCACTGACAACGGGTCTTACGTTTTATGCACGCACGGAACCGGGATACTGGTTACCTTGCCGCAAGACTCCGACCTGGCTTTCCCCGTGGGCGCAAACATAGTGTTCGAGCGCAACGGAGCAGGCACGCTTACTTTTGCCGCAGGAAGCGGAGCCACCGTGAATTCAAAAGGTGGAGTACTTACCTGCGCAGACCGATACACCACCGTGGCGGCGGTCAAGATTGCCGCCGACACCTGGACCATCTTCGGGAACATAGGATGAACCTAGCTTTGTTGTCAGCGGTTAGCAATCAAGCGGAGGAGATAACCTACGACGAGGACGCGCAAACGTATTTCGATGAGCTGGAAGCAGCGAGCGGATGGAGCGAACCCGCTGACTATGGCTCCAAGAAGATAGCAATCAGCAACTACGTCGTGGCTTGCAAAGCCGCTGGGAACTGGGTGAAGATAAAAGTTCTTTACATACCCATATGGCAGGTTGCGGCGCCGAATGCATTGTCCGCCAAGCGGTCGGAGGACGGTTCAGGCGTTACAACCTACGACCTGACTTTCAACGGCACGGTGACCCATGACAATGGGGATTTCATCCATGGAGACGGTTCGACTGGGTATGCTACGGCGCCGTTCGAGGGGCCGAATGGAAGTCCGACTTTCTTAGGACTGACGGACACTTCCTATTCGGGCAACGTCTTGGGTGGAACCGTGACCACCATTGACGCTCTTTTTGGATGGTATTACGAGGGTGCAATAGTACCATACCATTCGACTACAAACGTCAACGCATACCTTTGGAAATACGGCAGTTATGTCACAGCCGCCCACAACGGCGAGGTTGGGTTTTGGTCCGCTGAGTCGCAGACTCCCACCGGAGCGAATACGAACAAACTCGAACTCTGGAAAGACGGTTCAAGCATGGGCACGGGAGAAAACACTACTAACACTATCTATTCCTCCCTCGTTAATTGGCATCTCTTGTGCGCTGGTGACTCAAGTCCTCCCTCGCAGGCTTCGCAATATGAGACGAATTTCGTTCATGTCGGAAACAAGATGGCATCTCAATCCGACTTCCTCACCGACACCGCCGCTCTGCTGGCCGCTTTGTGATGAGTTGGACTTTTTATCTGGTGGACGCTGAAACGCATGAATCGACCAATTGGTCGCCGACTCCTTATTTGAGCGTCGGTCCCAGGCTCATTGGCGCCGGAGAACATGCTGGGAAGTATGCGGTGAACGTTTCTATTTTCGGTTGTGATTCGGCGTTTGAATCATACAGGAACGTGCTCGAATCTTTTCCAACTGCGGTTTGTTCCGACCGCGATGAATGGTTTCCACCACCCGAACTACCTGAACACGCATGAGTTGTAATTAGGCAACCAATGCAATAACGTAACAAAGACAATGGCTACAGCAGAACTACCATCATCAGGGACTAACTACACCATCTCGACCAACGACTTTCTGGTCAAGCTGCGGCGAGACAGTTCAGGGGTTGCGCTGGCCCACGACGACGTGGACAACAACTTCGAGACGCTCAGGCGCACGCTGAACGACCTCATAGAGGACGTGGACGCGGTCACTGCGGGTACCTTGGAAGACGTTTCCACATCCAACCTGAAGGTGGACAACATATCGGACGATGCAGTGGGCACGGCGCAGATAGCGGACGATGCGGTGACTGTGGACAAAATGGCCAACAATTCAGTGGGAGCGGCGCAGATAATAGACGGGTCCCTGACGGAGGACGACCTGAACATCAGCGACGCCACCACTTCGGACCCTGGGTTCATGTCCTCTGCCGACAAGACAAAACTGGACGGCGTGGCAACGGGAGCCAATCTCTACACTCACCCGACGCACCCAGGGGATGATTTCAGCGCCGACACGGGAGCCCTCACGGGAGCTGCGGTGGTCAGCGACATAGACATCAACGTCACCACGGACACGGCGGGACACGTCACTGACGCCAATTGCGTCATTTCAACCCGCAACCTGGTCTTCACGGGCGACGTCACGATAGCATCAAACGGAGCCACCACGCTGGTCGACAACGTGGTGACCTCGGCCCACCTTTCAGACACCGACGGACTATTGCTCGTGAACGACACATCCTCGCCCAAGAAGGTGGTGGTCAACGAGAGCGGAGCGGACGTCGACTTTCGCGTGGAGGGAAGCAACAACGCCCATCTTTTATTCACTGACGCGGGGAGAAACACGGTGATGATAGGAGCGTCCGTCACAAATTATGAATCCTTGGTGTCCAGTTTCAACATACAACCCGTCTTGGGAGTATCCACCGATGGCTCGCCCGCTTCTTCCGGCGCCGAGCCCGTGTTGCTGGTTGAAAACACGAATGCATCGAGCGGGGAGATAGCTTCCGCGACCGTGGTGATTTGCGGCAACGGAACGCCGACCCTTCAATTGTACGACACCTCCACGTCGGGGACCGATGACGCCATCTACAATCTTTCAAGCGGCAACGGACACTTCAAGATAGTTCGCATTTCCGACGACCACTTGACCGCCATCGAGGTATTTCGAATAGACCCCGACGGGAACATACACATGAGGGCGGGGAAATCAATATCCTATGACTTGGGATGACATAACGGAGAGCAGCAATGGGACTTTTTGACATATTCACAGGTAAGCGCCAGCGCAAGGAGGCGCAGCGGGCCGCTGATTATCAGACGAACAAGCAGAAGGAGGTCATACAAGCCCAGCAGGACGCCGCTGACTACGCCTCCCAGCAACGCAATTTAGGTCAGGCGATGACCACAGGGAAGACCAACCTGTTCGACATGACCGACAAGGCAGCGGTGATGGATTGGTGGAAGACGGAGGCTCCGAACATAAACATGGCCGACCCCTTCCCGAGTTTTCTCAGAACCACTGGTGACAAGATACTGGGCGACATAGAGGGCGCCGCCGGTATGATAAGCGACTTTGGAGACCGTTTTTCCGAAGGGGAGGGTCTGCAGAGGGACCTTGCCGCGATGCAAGAGGGGGCGCAAGGCACGGTTGGACAGATTTACAGCGGGGAACTGGAGGATAAGTTCACGGGATACAACCAGGACTTGGCCAACCTTTACGAGGGGCTCAAGGGGATAAACACCTCCACGGGCGGTGTTCGCGGCGGCATGCTGGATTTATTGTCCGGAACCGGTGAGGATTACGCTCAGTCATTGGGCGCCGCGCATGAAAACAAAGCGGCCCTGGAGGGTCAGAGATTTCAGGCAGAGCGCGGAGCGTTGGAAGAGCGCGAGGGTCGGTACGGAGGAACTCGCGATGCTCAAATGGCTGGAGCATTGGCTCAAAGACAAGCCATCGAGAATGCCGCCAACCGCGGCCTCGGCGGGCTGTTCGGTAGCTATGCCGGTCAAGGCGGTGGTTCCAACAGGAACGCTCTTGCCCGCATGATGGGAGCAGACGCCGCCCAAGCGATGGTAAATCCCGTGACGCAGGCCAACGTGAACTACGCCCAAAAGATGGAGGGGGTGCTACCCTCCGAAGTGGAGGCCGAGCACTTGAGGCGCATGATGGAAATAAATCCGGAGATGGCCGACGTCTACGTGAACGAGGCGATGATGAACAATCAGATGCGCGACCTCCAGCTGGGAACCGGAATGCAGGGACTTGAGGCGCAGGCCAAGAATTTGGGATATGACCTTCAGACTCTCGATGACAAGAGGAATTTGAACACGGCGCTTATGAACTTCCAGTTGCAGAACATGGGGCAGATACCCGGTCTTGGTCAGTTGGCCGAGTACGTGCAGGGCGTTCCCACCGACTTGGCCATGGCTGAATCACAGGCTTTGGCTGATTACGCAGGTCCCTTCACGGCCAGAGGTCAGGTGTCGGCTCCGCAAACGGTCTACAACACTAATCCATACACTGCGCCCATGCCTCAGCAACGTCCGTCGGGCATGGAACAATTCATGAACTTAATGGGGGCATACGGATAATGGCTCAGCAGATAAATCCATTGACGGCCTTGGCGCAGCTCAACAGGCCCCGGCCCACCATGGCGGCCCCTCCCATCATTCCGGCTCAATCGCCCAGCGCGGTGGGGATAAACGCAGGAGCGCCTTTTCAAGCTCAACAGAACTTTGCAAACAGCTTGGTTCGCCAGCAACAGGAAGAACTTGCCAAGATGGCTCTGCAAAAGCAGGACCAGGGCGCGGCCCTCCATATGCAGCGCCTCACTAATGAAAATGCCGACGCTCTTCGACAGTCCGCAGACCGAGACGCCAGGGCGCGGTTGGTCATTGCTGACGAAAACGCCAGGGCCTTGGCTACGCAAAAAGCAAAAACTGCATTCGACAACTCGAAGCTGCTTATTGAAGCGGAAATTAGCCAAAAGGAAGCCGCGCGAAAAGCAGCGTTTGCAGAAAACCAGAAGCTGTTAAGGCCGCAGGGCGAAGTAGTGGGGCGGCATTTGCAGAATTTTGAGAAATGGGAGACCGGAGGTGACATCAAATGGCAGGAAGCGGCCAGAAACCATTATTTGATGGTGTTGGCGAACTCGCCCACTTTCCGGCAACGCATGGAGGGGCGTTACGCAGCCGACCAGGGCTCGCCGACGTTCTTGGCCAGGCCCACCGAATTGCGTGACCCGAAAACCGGCCTCCCTTCACCCGACTATTTGGCTACAATCGGACAGGAAGTCACTGATGCCGAGCTAGAGGATATCGCCCAAAAGGTCCAGAAGCAATCAACGGCCATTAGAAAGGAGCTTTCCGACAAAGCCAGATTCGCTTCGGAAACGATGAAAACAACAGGTGTTGTGCCCGTCTATCCCACTGCCGGTCCAGGCGGCGCCCCCTTGGTGGGTGGCGCCCCCACTGGCGTAGGTTACGGAATGAATACCGTTCCTGGTTTGCCCCCTATTCCCCCTGATTTCGGCAAAGGACCAACCCCATCCCAAAACCTGCTCACTTTGCAGAAGGACGTTGATGACGCGCAACGCGAAGTGGATGAACGACCTGAAGGCTTCATGGGAAGACTTGGGCAGAATCTGCTGGCTCCGTTCAAGGCGGTGGCGCAGCCAGTAGGGGAGATTGTTGAAGCGCTTGGCATTGATGTTGGGGACGCGGCCTCGGCGGGCGCAGGTCTACTTGGCGGGCGCGCCGGTTGGCGGACCATCACCGACTTTAAAGAGCAAACAGCAGCAACCAAGAACCTTGAGACATTAGAGAAGGCTGAGAGGACACCACCCAAAGCAAAAAGCCCATTCAACAAAACAGTAACTTACACGCCCCCAGGGACTGGTGCCGTGGCAACCACCATTAAATCAGGGAATATTCCCATCAACGAGCTCACTGACAATAAGTTGAGCGAAAAGATGGCGAAAGCAAACAACAAGCTAGCCACTAAACTCAAAGTCGAAATGCCTAAGTTTGACGCGGATTTAGACTCCCACAGAACGGTAAGAGGGAAGATATACGAGAAGGCCAAGGGTAACATTCAGAAGACATTGGACAAGAAGTGGGGCACGAGACTGAAGGAGATTGTAATTAAAAAACCATCGACCGGCAAAAGAGGTAAAGTTTCCAAGATGCTAGGTAGCGCAGCGACCAGAACAGTGGCTGTTGGCGGTATCGGATTAAGCTGGTGGGCTTTGGCGGATGCCATTACCAACGCAAAGGAAAAGGAGGCGTTGGTGAAGGATTTAAAAGAGGCCGAAAGTGAGCATAATAAGGTGCATAGAATGGAAGTGGAGCAATGGATAATCGAAGCTAAAGATTATCTTGCCACAACGAAGGGTATGACACCGGCCGAAATTCAACAAATTGAAGCTAGGATTACTGAACAGCAGAATAGCCTCGGAACTCCGCTAGTGCCATCGCCATGAGTCCGGACGGAGATGATTTAATGAGGAGGGCGCCCTCAACTGCTCCCAGTGCATATTCCGAGGCACTGGCTGAAGTGGAGCCGTCCCTGCAGGAAGACAAGGAGAGCGCCAACAAACCCGTCACTGATATTGCTGATGCTACCTTAGGTTATCTCGGCGGGGATTTGTTGAGCAAATTTACAGCGAACCAAGTGGCAAAGCAACCCATGGCGCATGCCGTGAGCAGCGGCCTTGGCTCAATAGCCAGCAAGCTTGGCCTGAGGGGCCTCACCTCACTTGGAACCAAGTTGGGCGGCGCGGCGCTCGGAATGGGAGCTGGGCCCATCGGGTCACTGGTGGGGCTCTTTGCTCCCGAACTGGCGTACGGCGCCTACGACTGGCTGTCTGACGATGAGCAGGAAAAGTACCTTGATGAGCTGTCGGCGCAAAATTCCCAGGATGCCCAGAATGCCGCGAAGTGGAACGCGCTGAATGCGAGCACCGAAGGGCAAAGCTTTGTTCCCCCGGCCGACCAGGCCACGGGTCCGCTTTCCCCTGCGGCGTCGAACAATCCATTGACGGGTCGCGAGTATACTCGGATAGTGGGGGAAGCCCAAGCGGCGGGATTCTCGGATGATGAGATAAATGCCCTACTTGGTGAAAACCATTATTCGCCACCCACTCCAGCATCGCCGCTTTTGATGGACGCCAACGCAACCATGCCTGGAATGCCTTGAGGGTGGAGGAATGCCTTTTGAAAATGACCCGAGCACGCCTCTTGTCGACCAGTACAGGGCGTGGGCCGAAGCGCAAGGCCATAACCTAGCCGGCAGAACCAACAGGGAGCTAACCAAGCACATTGGCGACCAGTATCGGGCGCAGGGTTATTCCACGTCCCAGATAGGTGAGCTTTACGGAAATGATTTCAAACATGCCTATCTCGACATAGAGAATGCTCCAGAGCCTGGACGGGAGGGAGCTCTAGGCATGGCGAAGGACTTATGGGCGGGGCTGGAAAGAGGCACCGCCGGCATGATTGGCACCATGTATGGAGCAGGGGGTTTGGCTGCGGACTTCGCGGGACTTGGATTTGCCGAGGACGCCCTCATGGACAAAGCGGCCGAATGGGGCGACGCGGCGGCCGAAGGAGGACCATCCATCCAGAGAGCCAGCGACGTGCGATGGGACAGACCCGCCGAGGTTGCCCGTTTCCTCGCTGGCGGTTTCGGTGAGGCCGCTCCCTCCGTTGCGGAGGCAGTGGGTTCCTTTTATCTAGGGGGAGGTTTGGGATATCAGGCGGCTAAGCAGGGCGTGAAGAAGAGGTTGAAAGAAACCGTGTCCAAAACCATAAGGAACAGAGTCGAACGCGAGGCGCCGGAAGCGCTGGCTGAAGTTTTCGCGAAAGCGGGACGGAAAGGATTTCAAACGGGGAGCTCGGTTGGGATAGGTCTTAGTTCGTTCGGTATGAACATGGGGGAGATTTATAACGAACTTCATCCGTATTCCCAACTTGACCCGAGCCACCCGGACTACGTGTCTCCGGATGATGCCCGCAATCTCTCAATAACTTACGGGGGTTATGCGGGTAGCCTGGACTTCGCCTCTGCGGGAGCCATGTTAAACAAAATATTACGCATAGGCAACAAACCGGCCGAGACCTTCCTGCGAAGGCTTGCCCAGAATTTGCCAGCTGGTGTGTTCGTGGAGGGCACGACCGAGGCCGCCCAGGAATTCCTTGCCCTTGCAGCGGAGAAATATGCCAAAGGGGAGGTTCTTGAGTTAAGCGACGAGGAACTGGACCGAATGTTCGATGCCGGTGTGCTGGGCTCACTGGGTGGTGGTCAGTTCGCCATGTTCGGATCCGTCAGGGGTCCTAAGCGCGAAAGGGTGGAGGAGGCGGCGCCGGTGACCTCAATAGAACCGGAGACTCCATTGCTGGAGAGGCAGAAGGACCTGGAGGAGTTGCTGGCTGAAACACCTGGAGAGCTTAAGGGCATGGGCATAGAGGTCGGCATGGACGTGGAGCAGGCGATAGGAGTTAAGGGGAAGGTAAAGAGCATCCAGGGAGATAGGGTTGAACTGGAAATCGAGGGGCAACCCAATATGTGGGTTCCGGCGGACACACTGGGCCCCGAGGTACGCACCTCCGAGGAGCTTGCCGAGACAATAGAGGAATTGAAGGATGCCGCCGCCGCCGGAGATCCATCGGCCGAGATTCAAACAGCCAAGGCAATCGCGGAGCAAAACAGAAGGGAGGAGGAGGAGGAAAGGAAGAGAAAAGAGAAGGAAAGGAAGCCGAAGAAGAAGAAGAAGAAGGATGCCCCTGCCGAGGTTAAAAATGAAACCTGGACTCCTCCCACGTTTAAGGGAACGAAGCTGGCGGAACAAAAAGTCACCAAGACCGACCTCAAGGAAGTGAAAGAGGTTTTTGCCGCGCTGGCCGCGTTTGCGGAGCATGGAGGTGATTTCCGCAGGTCGGCTTCCCATAATAAAATTGTGTTGAGAAATCTTGTCGCCCAAGGTCACGGTGACCCAGATGAGTTTATGGCGAAGCGCGCCAGGGTGCGCCAAATTTTATTTGATGCAAAAGTCACCGACAAGGATGGCAAGTGGCTGCTTTGGACCAAGGCTGACGAGGCGATTGTAGAGCGAGAAAGGCAAAAGAAGCTGGCTTCGCGTAAATATTACTTGGCGGCAAAGGGCCTCGAAGTTGGTCACAAAGTTACGTACCGGGGCGAGGAGCATACAATTTCTGAAATAACCGAAGACGGCTACGTGTTTCTGGAGAGCGGGTTGGCGGTCAACCCCACTGAAGGGAGCGGTGCCGCGCTGATTCGAAAACGCCCGCCCAGGGAACGCGCCCCGAGGACAACACCTGGCCCGTCAATTGCTCCGGAATCCGTTGCCGAGCTGGATAAATTGCGTGAAAAGGTGGCGGAACTTGAGAAGCCGGTGGCTCTGGATGAAACGGAATTGGTAACCGCCCGCGACGCCATTCAGTCTGACAAAAACATACTTAGGGAAGAGGCTAGGCCGGAATTGGAAGAGGCTAGGCCGGAATTAACAGAGGAGCAAGAAAATGGCAAGCTCCTTGCCGAGGCACTACTTGAGTGGAGTAATATCGAGGATTTTGCCAAGCAACTGGAGGCGCTGAACTCAGGCACAAAGGTGGCGGAAGCGGTTGCCGCGGTGCGAGAGGATTCCACTAATGCCATGGGGGATGACGTGGGTGATGCCGAGAATGTGGAGTTCGCCGCGGCGCTTGGTCTTGTAATTGACCCTGGGTCCACAAAATTCAGAAGGACGCCCGACGGGCAACCAATGCTCTCCCCCGCAGATGGTCGTGTTACTCATTCCAGAGCGAAATGGCTTTTGGAGAAATTCCAAGCCAAAGACGAGGAAAGGGGCACGTCGCTGAGTGAATACCTAGGAGCGAATGTAGTGACCTTCAAGGAGCGTGAGCTTGCCGGAGAATTCGACGCCACCGAAGAGGAGTCTCTTGAGCTCGCCACCAACAACGCGGAAGCAGCCCGCCTGCAGGCGCTAGCCGCGGCAAAGGCGTTGCTGAAAGCCAGGGAGGAGGAGTTGGCCAGGGCTTGGCCTGAACAAGAGGAGGAACTAACCGACGAGGAGAAGGTCTTGCAGGATGGCCCAAACAACGAGCCGAACCTATTCAGGTCAAATATCG
>Ga0310345_10002939_pt1 | contig 16662 bp, 14 predicted proteins | sample HC15DNA20500_MG_FD_204667 | JGI IMG/M metagenome (GOLD analysis project Ga0310345, IMG submission 204667) | Marine microbial communities from station ALOHA, North Pacific Subtropical Gyre - HC15-DNA-20-500_MG | ecosystem: Environmental > Aquatic > Marine > Oceanic | place: Pacific Ocean: North... | reverse complement strand
ATCAGCAGGTGGGATTGGCATGTATTTACAGAAAGCGTATGGCCCGACGCTTCCCACCGCCTTTCATGCCCTCCTGATGTATTTTTCCATGGTGATCGCACAGAGTTTTTTGGCGAGAACGTTTGGTTCCTACACGCTTGAGTTGTTTGACCTGGGGGATCGTTCACTATTTGTGCCCCTACTCGGGGTTGGTTTACTGCTAATAGCCTTTTTGATCAATTTATCCGCCAACCGCTTGATCGAGACCGTCGCCTCGGTGCTCGGATTTATCAAAATAGGTGGCATTATAGTGTTTGGTATTGTCGGCGTGTTTATTGCCGACTCCATCGAAATGGGTGCTGGCAACGATGCACCTACGCCTACGATAACGGGCTTTTTAGGTGCTACGGCGCTCGGCATACTGGCATTTAAAGGCTTCACGACGATTACCAATAGTGGTTCGGAGCTTAAAGATCCTAAGCGGAATCTTGGCAAAGCTATCACGATCTCGATTGCGCTATGCGTGGTGATCTATGCCCTTGTCGGTTTTGCCGTTGCCAGCAACCTATCTTTGCCTGAAATTATCGAAACCCAAGACTACTCCCTGGCCGCCGCTGCCCGTCCCGCACTGGGTGAAGCGGCAGTTGCGTTTACCGTCATTCTCGCCATGTTGGCAACGGCGGGCGGTATCATCGCCAGCGTCTTTGCCGTTTCACGCATGCTCGCCATGCTGACAGAAATGAAGCTGGTTCCTCACCGCCATTTCCACATGCCCGGCAGTGTACAAAAGCATACACTGGTGTACACCATCGTATTTGGCTTAGTGCTCACCGCTTTTTTTGACCTGAGCCGCATCGCAGCATTAGGCATCATTTTCTACCTGATCATGGATATGGCCATCCACTGGGGTGTGCTTCGTCATCTCAAGGACAGAGTGGGGGCTAATCCTGTTATTCCTAGCATTGCCATACTACTAGATGCTGTCGTGTTAATCGGCTTTTTATGGGTAAAAGCCATTTCGGACCCCATGGTGCTCATCGTTGCTGGCGTAGTAATGGCTACTCTTTTACTCGGCGAATGGATTTTCCTATCCAAACGCGACGCTTCAAACGATAGCGAGCACTCTCACACTCATTAACGTTAATAGCGTTATAGGAGGTACCAAATGGACGTTAGAACCTTTGGTGAATTGATCGATTGGACCCGTCAGTTACACGAGCATCTTGCAGCTTGCCTTGCTCATTGCGCCGATATACACGAAGAAGAGCGCGCTCGCATGTTGCTCAATTACTTAGCTGCACAGGAAGCGGAAATGCAGCGCGTTGTGGCGCGCTTTGAACAGACTGTTGACGCGAAAGCATTAAAAACCTACGTTTATGACTATTTGGAGCATAAACCTATCCGTACGCATCGTACCTGCGATGCGCCCTATTCCACGCTAAGTGTTGACGACATTTGCCGAGAGGTTTTTGATTTCCATGAACAAACGATAAACCTTTATCGAACCCTCGTTGGCAAAGCGGAAATTCCTGAGGCTAAAGAGCTCTTAGATTCCCTTTTAGCACTTGAAGAGCACGAAGCCATGCGCCTTGTTCGCCAAACGGGGAGAATGAACGATGTCTGAAGACCATAACGAGACAAAGGTGAAAGTCACTGTTACATGGGATTGACCTCTGTGCAGCACGTAGCCGAATAATGTCAGCAAAGGGCCTGAATGGGCCCAACAGCTCGCTAGGAGAAGGATCATGGAAATTCGCAAGCATACTCTCGCTCTCGGACTCGCCCTGGCACTCGGTGCCAGTGGTAGCGGCATCGCTCTCGCCCAGAGCATGCCGACCAATCAGCCCAATCAGGGTAGCGGCATGACGGGCGGCAGCGGCGGCCAAGGCGGCATGGGCCCTGACATGATGGGCGGAATGATGGGCGGCGGCCAGGGCGACATGGGGCCCGGCATGATGGGGGGAATGATGAGTGGCGGCCAGGGCGGCATGGGGCCCGGCATGATGAAAGGCATGATGGGTGGCGGGATGATGACCTGCCCGATGATGGGAGGCGCCGGCATGGGCATGATGCGGGAGGTGCTCGACCCGGAGCAGCACGACGAGATGCGCGCGCTGATGCAGGAGCATCGCCCCGCCCAGTTCGAGCGCATGGGCCGCCTGATGAACCTACGCGAGGACCTGATGGCGGAGATGCGCGGCGAGCGCCCCGATCCTGAGGAGGTCCAGGCCCTGCACGGTCGGATGGCCGAGCTTCACGGCGAGATGATGGCCGAGAGGGTGCGTCTGGAAAATACCATGAACGACCTGCTCACCGACGAGCAACGCCAGCAGCTTCAGCAGGCCACCCCTGAGAGTGACGTCGACCCCGAGGACCACGAGGCCCATCACTGACCGGGAGTGTCACAGACTCAGGCAACAGGACGGCCATTGTTGGCCGTCCACTCGGCAACGCCCGCAGGAGACAAGCGATGAGCGATTCACCCCCCAACACGATCACCCTGACGGTCCCCGGCATGGGCAGTGACCACTGTGCCGGCATCGTGCGCAAGACGCTGGAACGCCTCGATGGCGTGGGCGAGATCCAGACCAATATCGCCAACCACCATGTCAGCGTGACCATCGAAGCAGGCGGGCCCGACGGCGACACCTTGAAGGAAGCCGTCGAAGGCGCCGGCTATGACGTGGCCGCCGTCAGTGGTGGTACCGGCATGCAACAGGTCCGCCTGACCGTTCCCGGCATGGGCTCGGACCACTGCGCCGGCATCATCCGCAGTACCCTGGAGCGGCTCGAGGGTATCGAATCAATCGACACCAATATCGCCAGCCATCGCGTCTCTGTGAGTATTGCCGCCGATGGCCCCGATGGCGATGCGCTCAAGCGCGCCGTGGAAGGGGCCGGCTATGAGGTGGCCGCCGTGCAGGCCGACGAGGCGGAGGATGCCGACAGCGACGCCGAGATCGAGGAGGCCTATCTTTCCCAGGCCCGCAAGCGGCTGATCATCGCTGCGGTACCCACCACCCTGATCATGCTGCTGATGATGCCGCACATGTTCTGGCAGCCGATTCCCGGCTACCTGGCCATCATCGCCGTGCTGGCCTTCCCGGTGGTGTTTCTCTATGGCGGTATCGCCACCCACAAGTCGACCTGGCGCTCGCTGAAGAACGGCACCTTCAACATGGACGTGCTGATCTCCATGGGCAGCCTGCCGCCCTACTTGATCGGCCTAGTCGGCTTCGTCTACCCCATGACCTCATTCATCGAGATGGCCGCCACCATCATGACCTTCCACCTGCTGGGCCGTTACCTGGAGGCACTCGCCAAGGGACGCGCCTCCCAGGCCATCCGCCGCCTAATGACCCTGGGTGCCAAGACAGCACGCGTCGAGCGCGATGGCGAGGAAGTCGAGGTGGCGGTGAAGGAGCTGGCCCCGGGCGACATCATGGTCGTGCGCCCCGGCGACAAGATCCCCACCGACGGCGAGGTGGTCGAGGGCGAGAGCCATCTCGACGAGTCCATCGCCACCGGCGAGTCGATACCGGTCTACAAGAGCACCGGGGACAGCGTGATCGGTGCCACCATCAACAAGGAGGGACGCTTGCGGGTCAAGGCGACCCGCGTCGGCGGCGATACCTTCCTCTCCCAAGTGGTGCGGCTGATCGACCAGGCTCAGGGCTCGCGGGTACCGATCCAGGAATTCGCCGATCGCATGACCGGCCGCTTCGTACCGGCGGTGCTGGCCATCGCTCTGGCCAGCCTGGTGGCCTGGGCGCTATTCCCGGATGCCCTGCGACCGATACTCGACTGGGGTGCGACCTTCCTGCCCTGGGTGAACCCCGAGGCCGCCACGCCGGTGCTGGCGATTCTCGCCGCCATCGCAGTGCTAGTCATCGCCTGTCCATGCGCGCTGGGCCTGGCCACCCCCACGGCGCTGATGGTCGGCTCCGGCATCGGTGCCGAGCGTGGCATCCTGATCCGCTCCGGCGAAGCGATCCAGACCTTCAAGGACGTCAAAGTGATGGTGCTCGACAAGACCGGCACCATCACCCGCGGCGAACCAAAACTCACCGAGGCCGTCGTCGCCGAAGGCGCCGACGAAAACCGCCTGCTCACCCTGGCGGCGAGCGTGGAGAACGCCTCGGAGCACCCCATCGCCCGGGCTATCGTCGATGGTGCCCGGGAGCGCGATGTGAAACCCGGCGAGGTCAGCGAGTTCCGTTCCACCGGTGCGCGCGGTGTCTCGGGCAAGGTGGGCGACGAAGTGGTGCTGATCGGCAATCGCCGGTTGCTGGAAGAGGAAGGCGTGACCGGCCTCGAGGCCCTGGATGACGCCATGGGCGAGCTCGAGGGCAAGGGCCGCACCGTGGTAATCGTCGCCGCCGACGGCCAGGCACTCGGCCTAGTGGCCGTGGCCGACACCCTCAAGCAGGAGTCGGTGGAGGCCATCCGCGGCATGCATGATCTCGGTCTGCACGTGGTGATGATCACCGGCGACAACGAACGCGCCGCCCGCGCCGTGGCTGAAGAGGTGGGCATCGACGAGGTCCAGGCCGGTGTGCTGCCGGAAGGCAAGGTTGATGCCATCCGCGCGCTGCAGGAACAACACGGCAACCACGTGGCCATGGTCGGCGACGGCATCAACGACGCCGCGGCACTGAAGCAGGCCAACGTGGGCATCGCCATCGGTGCCGGGGCCGACGTGGCCATCGAGGCGGCGGACGTGACCCTGGTACGCGGCGAGCTCACCGCCGTGGTGGACGCCATGCACCTCTCGCGAGCCACCTTCGCCAAGATCGTCCAGAACCTGATCTGGGCCAGCGCCTATAACGTGGCCGCCATCCCCATCGCCGCCATCGGCCTGTTGCACCCGATGATCGGCGTCATCGCCATGACCACCAGCTCCCTCTCGGTGATCGGCAACTCGCTGCTGCTCAAGCGGCGTTACGCCCGTGAGCAGCCCCGCGGAGAGCCTTCCACTGCCACCCCATCGGTCCAAGCCAAAGGCGACCGCTCATGAAACGACCAGAATCCACCAAGCCCCCCTCGGGAGAGGCCGAATCACAGAAAGAGCCGTCTTCCCCTACCGCGGCACTCCATAAATGGATGATGACCGCCTGCGTGGTGCTGATGGGAGGCGCCGTGCTGCTGTTCATGTGGGGCGGGCAATCACTGAGCAGCGGCGCCTGGCTGCTGCTGCCCCTGGCCCTCTGTCTCGGCATGCACTTCCTGATGCACCGTCATGTCGGGCATGATCAGCGCGACCGAGATGAATAGCAGATATAAAAAACAGGACAATCGGCATCGATGCCAGACACGCAATGCCGATGCCGTTCTGGTACGTTACATTAGGAACAGTCAGGACAGATGTTATGCCGAGGGTGGCGATCAGGCAGTTATAACAGATCCAGACATCATTTTCTTACAGATCGTCCATCCTCCCAGTCTGCCGAACAAGGCGCATCGCTTCATGCTGTTCCAGCTCAAGAAGGGATTCAAGCAACTCCCTTGCTTCAGGAATCTCCGCCTTGCCAACCAAGTTACGATAGAGATCTGTCACTTGATCATGGAAGTCGAAAATCTCCCGACAGATTTCATTGAAACCCAGCGCAGCATAGGGTGCATCACAGGTCCGATGCGTCCGGATCGGCCTGTGTTCCAGATAATCATATACATAGGTATTCAATGCTTTGGGGTCCGCTCTACTCTTTAACTCACCAACAACATACTCCATCTCATGCTCATGAGCTGCCAGATAATTAAGGAGCATCTTGGCACGCTCTTCTTCATTATGATCGGCACAGTGAGAAAGACAGCGCGCCAAATGCTCATGCAGCTGCCGTGTCCAGTCAATCAGGTCACCAAAGGTCCGAACCTCCATGATCCTTATCCTTAATAGTTAATGAGAATGAGTATTATCGTTTGAACTAGAAGCGCCGTTACGAGACAAAAAGAGTCGCTCGGCAATCAAGATAGCCGCCATGACAATCGTTGCGACGATTAGCACCAGGGGATCTGTCGTCGCTTTCACCCAAAGGAAGCCTGCCAGCACGACGGCATCCAGCAGTATCGCAATAACCAGCACGATTGGGTTGGCACCGACCTCCTTGCGAAGATGACGCAACACCCCCCAATGAACAGCAATATCCATGATCAAGTAAAAAATGATACCAAGTGCTGCGATACGGCTAAGGTCAAAGAAAGCCGTCAGAACCAAACCAAGCACGACCGTATAAACCAGGGTATGCTTCTGGATACTGCCTGGCATATGAAAGTGACGATGCGGCACCAGTTCCATTTCCGTCAGCATTGCCAACATGCGTGAGACCGCAAATATACTGGCAATGATACCACCCGCGGTGGCCAGCATGGCGAGAATGACGGTGAACCAGACGGCGGCCTCCCCCAGCGCAGGACGGGCAGCAGCCGCCAACGAATAATCTTTCGTTTCGATTATCTCGCTCAGCGACAGATTACTGGCGACAGCGAAGCCCACCAGCGCATAGATCACCACACACAGGGCGATCGAGATCATGATCGCCCTGCCGACGTTGCGATGGGGATCTTTTATCTCTGAACCACTATTGGTGATCGTCGTGAACCCCTTGAAGGCCAGGATCCCCAACGCGGTTGCTCCTAGAAAGCCTGACAGAGATCCCTCGGGCGTCGACGCCGAGGTTTCCATGCCGACCGAGTCGGCGATGATGACACCGACGACCCCGAACAAGATGATCCCACCAATTTTTATGAACCCGAGTACTGACGCAACACCCTGAATCAGCTTGTTGGCGGAGAGGTTTAGTAAAAATGCAGATATCAGCAGCGCAACACCCAATAAGGGGACAAGCAGTGACCTATCCCCAAAATCGAAAAGCTCTAGCGTGTAGGACCCAAAGGTTCTCGCCAAAAAGCTTTGTGCTATCACCATGGAGAAATACATTAAAAGCGCATGGAAAGCGGTGGTCAGAGTTGGTCCATAAGCCTTGCTGAGGTACATGCCAATACCACCAGCTGACGGATAGGCATTGGACATTTTCACGTAGGAATAAGCACTGAAAGAGACGATTAGTGCCGCTGACAAGAAGGCTAACGGGAAAAGCACTCCCGTCATCTCGGCCATCTGTCCCGTCAAAGCAAAAATACCAGCGCCAATCATGACCCCGGTCCCTAAGGCAATCGCACCGACCAGTGAGAGGCTATTCTGCTTGTACTGTGGCGTTCTATCCATAGACTCCATCACCTCTCTCCTGGGTGAATGAAACCAGACCCTACCGAAAGCCCTCTTGACGCTCTGAGACTCACCAGATGACAAATGGTAGAGTGTGGTTAGATACATTGAAATCAAAGTGTAGAACCTATGCGCTACCCAATAGTCAATTATTTTCTTTGGATACAACCTCCGAACCTAACCGATGACGACGCGCCATCCACAGCATCAACGGCGGCAAGATCAACCACTGTAGTAACGGCGAGAGGCCCGTGCCCAACCACGGCACACGGGGCATCAGCTGCGCATACTCCCACCGTTGACTGAATAGCGTAGCGTGCCACTCCATCGCCACCGTGATACCGACGCCCACCAGCACGAAGCCCACGCACTCCTTGGCCCCATAGCCCCGAAGCCAGTCATGATGTCGATGCCATACGGCCACCGACCAATACGCCATCAACGTGATCAATACATCGCCAAGGGCTGCCTGGATACAAGCCTGCACAGCTTCCCAATGTGGCATCACAGGCATGCCCGCATACAACGGAACCTGAAGAAACTCCCAGGGAAGATTCAGCAGAAAGGCAAATAACGCTACATGAAGCTCCCTAGCCGAGCGGACCACGCGTAGTTTCCTGCAGCGCTTACCCTGAGGCTAGCCTTGCGTATAGAGGCTAGCCTTGCGTATAGATGTGAATACCATTCAATGGCAGCTCCAAGGCTCCTTCTTTGCATTATCTTTTATGTTTTGGTCAACAAATCGATAATGCTCCTCCTTGAAGCGGTTCCACCAACCACGACTGATTTCGACCGCATATTTGTCGAGAATATCTTCGACGCAGTCGAGGCAGAGACGTGAGGCATCATAGGCCAGGTGAAGCTTTAGTTTCTTCTCATCGAACGAAACACTGTCTAGCCCGTATAGCTCATCAATATCTGCAACAGCCGCTTTCACCGCATCCAGATCGCTGGAATCAAGCTTTAAGTGTCGGTTCACCAAGGTCGTTTCAGAAACTCCCAACCGATGCTCTCTGTGTGCCATGAGAATTCTCCTCGTACTGTAATATCGTTAACGTTCTTCCAATATTATCGACATACCTCATATCACTTGTCTTGCTTATCGGTCCGATGTAGCAACCATGGTTCGCTGACTACGACATGCAGTGGTGACCAGGAACGCACCTGCTGCCAACATTGGTACCGTCAACAACTGTCCCATAGTGAGCCAATCAAAGGCGATGAAGCCCAATTGAGGATCGGGTAAGCGCACAAACTCCACGATGAAACGGAAGGTGCCATACAGAAGCAGGAATAGACCCGAGATAAGCCCTTGAGTTTGCGGTTTCCGTGACACCCACCACAACACGACAAACAGCACCACACCCTCCAGGGCAAACTCGTAGAGTGCTGATGGATGGCGGGGTTCAGGCCCCAAGCCCAGCATGGGAGGGAAGATCATCGCCCAGGGCACGTCGCTGGCCCTCCCCGGCAACTCGTGATTGATGAAGTTGCCCAGACGCCCTGCCCCCAGACCGATCGGCACCAGCGGGGCGATGAAATCGGTCAGCTGAAGGTAGGCCAGGCGGTGACGGCGAGCGAACAGCCAGGCGGCTACCAGCACGCCGGCAAGACCTCCATGGAAACTCATGCCCCCTTCCCAAATCTTGAAAAGCCATAGGGGGTTGGCTATCAGCTGGTCGAGCCCGTAGAACAGCACATAGCCCAAGCGCCCTCCAATGATGACGCCCAGAGCGCCATAGAAGATCAGGTCGCCGATATCATCATGGGTCAAGCCGAGGCGGTGCGCTCGCCGCCGCCCCAGCCACCATGCGGCCGTCAGCCCCACCACGTACATTAGGCCATACCAATGTAGCTGTACCGGTCCGAGGGAAAATGCCACTGGATCGATCTGTGGGTACGCAATCATGGCAATTTCCTCGCGCCCTTCAGGCTTCTATGAATCGCTCGACGCTACGCCAGCGGGTTAGCAAATAGCCAAGCGTGCTTTCTTATCTACCAGCATAGCCTAATGGCCTGAATACAAACTGAATCTTGACTCACGAAGTGCAAATTCAACCTAATTCCAGGGGGCATCGCTAGTGCACCTCACATCAAGTACCACTGACGATTCGTGTTAGGCTGGGAGCCCTCGAGATACGGCATTCGCGTATCTAGAATGTGCCACCCAGCCTTGTCGATCCTGACGTTATGCATGATTCACATGGCGGCATTTCCACAGGTAGTAGACACAGGGCAACACCAGAAGCGTCAGTATCACTGCGCTCAACATCCCCCCCACCATCGGGGCCGCAATGCGGCTGACCACCTCGGAACCCGTGCCGGAGCTGTACATCAGTGGCAGAAGACCGGCAATGGTCGAGACCGATGTCATCATTACCGGTCTCACCCTGAGAGCAGCACCGTGCAGCACGGCGTGGCGAAGAGTCTCCCGACGGGGTTGTACTCCCTTGTGTTGGCAGCCCTCGAGCATCTGCTGATAGGCCTGGTTGAGATATACGAGCATGATCACTCCGATCTCGACTGCCACCCCGGCCAGAGCGATAAACCCCACTCCCACGGCCACGGAGAAGTTATAGCCCAGCAGGTACATCAACCAGATAGCCCCTACCATGGCCAGCGGCAGCGTGCCCATGATGATGGCTACCTCACTGAAGCGTTTGAAACTCATGTAGAGCAGGATCACTATGATTGCCAATGTGAGAGGCACCACATAGCTCAACTTCTCTTTGGCACGCAACATGTATTCATACTGCCCGGACCACGTCACCGAATAACCGGCGGGCAAATCGAGCTCGTCCGCCACGACGTCCATGGCGCGCTGCACATAGGTACCGACATCCACGCCTTCGATATCCACGAAGGTCCAACCGTTGGGACGTGCGTTCTCGCTCTTGATCGCCGGTGGTCCGTCCTCCACGTAGATGTCCGCCACGTCGGCTAGAGCGATGCGCTGCCCATTGGCGGTCACGATCGGCAGCTCGGCCAGTCGCTCGGGGGAGTCCCGGTAATCCTGTGGGTAGCGCAGGTTGACCGGGTAGCGCTCCAAGCCCTCGATGGTCTGAGTGATGTTCTGACCACCGATAGCGGTCGCCACCACTTGTTGCACGTCGGCAATGTTCAGGCCATAGCGCGCCGCCTGAGCGCGGTTGATATCAACCTTGATATAGCGACCTCCGGCCACCCGCTCGGAATAGACCGACGCAGTACCGGGAACATCGGCAAGGATCGTCTCCAGCTGCTGTCCGATGGACTGAATCTGCTTGAGATCTTCTCCGCCCACCTTGATGCCCACCGGCGTCTTGATCCCGGTTGCCAGCATATCGATGCGCGTCGAGATGGGCATCACCCAGGCATTGGATACCCCCGGTATCCGCACCAGGCTGTCGAGTTCCTTCTTGAGCTTGTCGGTGGTCATCCCCTCTCGCCACTCGTCCCGCGGTTTGAGCTGAATGAAAGTCTCGACCATGGTCAGCGGCGCAGGGTCGGTAGCCGTGTCGGCCCGTCCGATCTTGCCAAACACCGTGTCCACCTCCGGTACGCTGGCAATCAGTTTATCGGTCTGCTGAAGGAGCTCCCGCGCCTTGCCGATCGACAGCCCTGGATAAGTGGTCGGCATGTACATCAAGTCGCCTTCATCCAGGGGTGGAATAAACTCGCTGCCAATCTTGCTGACCGGCCAGAAACCCACCAGGGTTATCGCCAGCACCAAGGCGATCGTCGTCTTCGGGAAACTCAATACTGCCTTGAGTACTGGCATATAGACCCCGACCAGCAATCGATTGACCGGATTCTTGTGCTCAGGAATTACGCGGCCACGGATTAAGTAGCCCATCAGCACCGGAACCAAGGTGACCGCCAACCCGGCACTGGCTGCCATGGCATAGGTCTTGGTGAAGGCGAGCGGCGAGAACATCCGCCCCTCTTGGGCCTCGAGGGTAAAGACAGGAACAAAGCTGACAGTGATGATCAGCAAGCTGAAGAAAAGCGCCGGCCCCACCTCCACCGCCGAATCGGCCACCACCTTCCACCGGTTTTCGGACGTCAGCGGTGTACGCTCCATGTGCTTGTGCAAGTTCTCGATCAACACGACGGCACCATCGATCATGGCCCCGATCGCAATGGCGATACCCGCAAGCGACATGATGTTGGCGTTCATACCTTGCCAGTTCATGATGATGAAGGCAGTGAGAATGCCCATCGGTAGGCTGATCATCGCCACCAGTGCAGAGCGCAGGTGGAACAGAAAGAGTACGCACACCAACGCCACGATGGCCAGTTCCTCGAGCAGACCACGCAACAGGTTGTCCACCGCCTTCTCGATCAAGCCTGAACGGTCGTAGACCGTCACGACCTCGACCCCCTCCGGCAGGCTGGACTGGAGCTGCTCAAGCTTGGCCTTGACGCCATCGATCGTTTTCTGGGCATTCTCTCCTGTGCGCATGACGACGATGCCGCCGACGGTCTCACCTTCCCCGTTCAATTCGGCAATGCCACGGCGCATCTGGGGTCCCACTCCAATGTCGGCAACATCCTTGAGCAGCAGAGGCGTTCCGTTGTCATCCACACCCAGCGGAATACTGGCAAGATCCTCACGACTCTGGATATAACCAGTGGCGCGCACCATATACTCGGCTTCGGCCATCTCAACGACCGAGGCGCCAACCTCCTGATTGGCCCGCTGTATGGCAGTCTGGATGTGGGCCAGCGGGATGTCGAAGGCACGCAGTTTCTCCGGATCCACCACCACTTGGTATTGCTTGACCATGCCGCCAAGCGCCGCGACTTCAGAAACGCCCGATACGGTCTGAAGCTCATACTTCAGGAACCAGTCTTGCAGGCTGCGCAGCTCACTGAGGTCATGTTGGCCGGTCCTGTCGATCAGAGCGTAGAGATAGACCCAACCCACGCCAGTGGCATCAGGGCCAAGCTGTGGGCGCGCACTGTCCGGCAGCGTGGGCGCTACCTGAGAAAGGTACTCCAGCACACGGGAGCGCGCCCAGTAGGGATCGGTGTCTTCGTCGAAAATCACATAGACGTAGGAGTCGCCGAAGAAGGAGTAGCCGCGTACCGTTACTGCCCCGGGAACCGACAGCATGGCCGTGGTGAGCGGGTAGGTGACTTGATCTTCGACGACCTGCGGAGCCTGGCCCGGGTAGTTGGTCTTGATGATCACCTGCACATCTGACAAGTCCGGTAGAGCATCAATCGGGGTATTCTTGACTGAATAGATTCCCGCCCCCGCCAGAATCACGGCAGCAAGAAGCACGAGAAAACGGTTGCTTATTGACCAACGGATCAACGCAGGAATCATTACTTGCTCTCCCCAGTTGCATGGCCTTGATGGCTCATCACGTCTTGCTGGCCGCGTTCCGCATTACTGGTTTCTCCGTGATCCATGCCCTCATCGCTGGGTGCTTTAGTCTTATCATCGTCAACATGCACACCGCGTAGAGCGAACTTGTCTTCCGCAATCCGTTCGAGTTCGGCATGGATGTCCATACCGTCTTTCAGCTGTTCAAGGCTAACCGTATCAGCAACCTGGAAATCCATGCTCATGGCCGGCCAATTCCACGCCGCGATGGGGGCATGGGATAGCGTCACCATGCCATGATCTGGCATGACATCTTCGATGCGTGCTGGCACCCATACGGTCTCAACAAGGGAATTCTCATCGGCCTCTTCAGCACTGTCACTATGGTCCATTCGTCGAAAGTCTGATGTTCGACTTGACTCGGAATCCAGAAGGAACTGAGCCGACGTAACGATGCGATCGCCCTCCTCAAGGCCCGATAATATCTCGACGGTTTCCCAACCCACGCGTCCAACGTCGACTTCGATCGATTTGAATTTTCCATCACCCAATGCAAGAACGACACGCGACTGGCTTCCGGTGCGAATCAAGGCCTCACGGGGTATTTGCAATGCCTCCAACGTCGTGTTTGACATAATGGTCAGCTGAGAAAACATTCCAGGTTTTAGCGCCAGGTCATCGTTAGCGAAACGCACCCTTACACGAGCCGTACGCGTCTCACTATCAATACTTGGATATATATAGTCCACCACCCCTGTCCACTCCCGTTCGGGTAGATAGTCAAGAGTCATGCGAACCTCATCTCCCTCAGCGATCAACGCTGCCTGGCGCTCAAACACCTCTCCGACAGCCCACACATGATCAAGAACGCCAATACTCATCATGCTCATTCCTGGCTGTACGAACATTCCTTCACGCACCTGCAAATTATCCAGGACGCCACTTTGGGGCGCACGCAAGATGATCGCCTGACTCACTTGACGACTGTCCCTTAGCTTCTGGATAGCCTCATTGGGCACCTGTAACGCGCGCAGCCTTTCCAAGGCGGCAGAAATCAGACGTTGGTTGCCGCGGTTCATTGCAAGCAACAATTCTTCCTGTGCATTCACGAGCGTCGGCGAATAGATCGAGTAGAGCGGTTGACCTTGGGTAACACGATCGCCTTCGGACTTGGCAAATAGTTTCTCTATCCATCCCTCGACGCGGGGATGGATATGTACCAGCTTGTCCTCATCGTATTGGACATAGCCAACTGTCCTGACCGTGGCGTCAAATGTATCCTTTTCGACAACGCCCGTTTTAACACCAAAATTGTTGACGACATCAGGAGAAATTTTTACTGTCCCAGGAGTATCCCCTTCGTCCTGATCATCATAAACCGGCACGAGGTCCATCCCCATCGGGGATTTTCCAGGCTTGTCTCGCTTGTAGTTGGGATCCATCGGCGCCACCCAGTAAAGGGGAGTGCGTTCTCCACTTTCTTCCATCCCAGTCTCACTACTATCGTTTCCAATAACAGTTTCTACTGCCTTCAGGATGAATGTCTTGCCTCCCAGGACCATGCTACCGGACACGCCCAGCATGACGCCTAACGATATGACGAAAAAGTACCTACCCATTTGATTCATCGTGATGCCTCATTCCAGACTTGAGAAGTCGTGAGCTAGCGTGAAGACGTGCCTTGGGACAGCAGGTAGTTGATATCCGAGATCACCTTGAGTCGTTGGGCTTTCAGGCCTATGAGCTCCACACTCGCATTGGTTTCATCAATTCGTGCCCGCACGGCTTCTGGAAAATCACCATCGTCATTGTTATAGGCATTCAGGGAAGCTTCGGCCTGTTCGCTCAGCTCTGGCAATAATCGTTGCGTATACAGGGTTAATCGTTCATCGAGGCGCGCCAACTTAACCCAATTGGTTTCCAGCTGGGCAATCAATTCACGAACCAAGGTTTCTCTCTCGTACCGGACCGCTTCATGACGTGATGCCGCTGCTGCGACATTCTTGTCCTGACGATTTTCCGTGAACACAGGTAGATCGAAGGCCACTCCCACAGAGAACAGGTCGGACCGGCGTCCGCCCATAGGGTCGTCCTCGCGGTAGCCGTACTGTGCCGATACACCCCATTCTGGTTTGTACTGCTGCCTCGCTGCATCGACTCCAATTTCCATGGCATCAATCGACTTATCGACTGCCAGCACGGCAGGGTGATACCTCACCCGCTCATACCATGCCTGACGATTGGGACGCTCAACGGCAGTGAAAAGCTTAGGTTCTTCCAATTCCAGCCCGGGGAAATCCGCCACTACCGGCATTATCGCTTCGCTCCCCAGCCATTCAGATAGCTGTCGTTCAACGGCCTCCTGTTGCTGCCTGAGATCGGTCAACCGGTCCTCCAGGCGAGTCAACTCCAACTGAGCACGAACCACATCGTCTTGGCGGGTCATTCCGAAGGCGGACGCATAACTCACCTCGGCGACATCAGCTAGCTGCTCAAACAAGCTACGATCACGCTCTATCCGCTCGATGCTCAGCTGAGCACGAGTGGCCTCCAGCCAAAGCTGGCTAACCGTAGCCTCGACTCTGGCTTCCCTATCCTGCCGCAACATCGGCTGTTGGGCGGCAAGCTGCTGCTTTTGTTGCTTGGCAAGCGCCAGGCTATCTCCTCTGGGAAATTTCTGACTGATTCCTACGCTGAACTGGGTCATACCTTCTTGATTCAAGTCAAAGGTATCAACCGGCAGATTTCCCGCTTTCAATGAAATCTGGGGATCAGGGAGCTGGGCCGATGCAATGGCCTCGTTCTCAAGGGCGGTTTCAATGGACGCACTTCCGGTTAACCAGGGGTCCTGATCAATGGCTATCTGTATCGCTTTTTGTAAATTGTCCGTTTCACTTCCGGCAACAGCAATAGCCGGCATCCAGGCGACACCCAAGACACCGCTGAATAACAATGCAGCCTTGATCACAGCGGCCCTCCAAACAAAAGGATTACGCTCAAAAAAATACAGAAAATTTAATAAAATAAATAATCAAACATTAAAAACTACGTTTATTAATTACTTTAAAATCATTAAACGAAACATTTAAAGTAATTGTTGGCCAGCATTAGCCGGCCAACTTTAATTTATCACTGAATGTCTACATGCAGACTGTACCGGTGTGTATCACTATCCCCAAGCCCCCCCGTCTCTCCTGAAACAATCAAGCGGTACTCGCCTGCATCGAGTCTCTCATCAATTTTGAAGTCTCCATTGACAGAATTAGCTTCCGAAACGATATTGCCGGATGCGTCCATCAGTTTTGCTTTCATGTGAAGCGCAAAGTTTGATGACCCAGGAAAGTGCTCACTAACTATCTTGACCTCGGAGCTTTCGTTTAATGAGAGCACATACTCATGAGCAAACCCTCTGGTCAATATTTCACTAGATGTAACTCCCTCCGTCAGCTGTTTGGCCTGAGATTCAGAGTATCCAAGGCTTGCGAATGCTGGTATGGCAACTACGCTAATGATTGCGGCGGCAAGTGACGTTTTGATTTTCATTTTAACTCTCCATTCCTGTTTGATGACACGCTTAGAATATAGCACACCCAAATTGAAAAAATGACTTGAGTCATTTTTTCTTCTCATACTGCCAAACGAGCTGAGGGTAGGACGTGATGAAGGTTTTTAACCTGTGGCAGAGCAGCTTTTGTAAGATATCCTTAAAGCAGACTTCAAGGTCAAGGCCTCATTTTAAATTTCGATGTACAACCGAAAGGTTTGCCATAAGCGCCCGTTGAAGACTTGACCTTTGGGCAGCCTGGCGGTTGTAAGCTGGCTACGAGTAAACAAATGAGGTGCCAGAGTTACCAGACGGCAAACGTAATAATCAGCAGCGCTGCTAGCGTACGAGTCGCGGGGCTACGTATCCATATTGAGACACGGCGCGCTGCCACTCCGGTCGCTAGGACGGCAGGCAAGGTGCCGAGCCCAAAGGCCCCCATCATCGCGGCGGCACGCAATGGCTCGGCTACAGCAAGACTCCAGGCCAGCATCGAATAGATTAGCCCACAGGGCATCCAGCCCCATAGCGAGCCAAGTGCGAATGCTTGGGGTACTTTTACAACAGGCATCAAGCGACGGCCTATTGGTTCGATGCGGC
>Ga0310345_10002938_pt1 | contig 16667 bp, 12 predicted proteins | sample HC15DNA20500_MG_FD_204667 | JGI IMG/M metagenome (GOLD analysis project Ga0310345, IMG submission 204667) | Marine microbial communities from station ALOHA, North Pacific Subtropical Gyre - HC15-DNA-20-500_MG | ecosystem: Environmental > Aquatic > Marine > Oceanic | place: Pacific Ocean: North... | reverse complement strand
GATACTTCACACCAAACAGCTTTACCATCGAGGCTGCCTGCTGTAGTAGACGTACATTGATGCGATCCTATTCCCAATCCCAAATTGGCAGAACGAACATGAAGGTATTGTGGGTACTTTAGAGCCTCGTATCTCTACATATTTTTTGCCGGTTCGACTAACCGCTCGGCCCAGTGATCTAAATCTCGAAGGAGCTCGTCGGCGTTAGTACTTCGTGTTACAAGTACTATCTGATTTACTCCAGCATCACGATACCGTTTCACCGTATCCAATTCAATATTAGGATCGAAAGGCGCATGGTGAATTTTTATATCGGACAGACTGCGCTCTACATCGTCGAGTAACGGTTTCAATTTATCGACTCCGGCTTTGATGACTTCCGGCGAGTTATCAACGGTTATCCAATCGTTACAATGCGTCGCCACGCGACGTAACGCCGCAACTGTCTCTCCGCCGCAATAAATTGGAGGATGAGGTTTTTGTGTCGGTTTAGGGTATAGCTCGCAGCTGGGCATTTGGAAAAACGTTCCATCGTGTTCACAGGGGCCATCTGCTTTTCAATATCCGCCCTTATAGCTAGTCATCACCAAATGTGTATCTGACCATCCATCGAGGAAGCAATTTTTCCATGCGTTCACGTTCAAGGGTTATGAACGCATTGTAGGTCTTTCTAGAGAAGCCATGATCGTCCAAAATTTGGCCATGCCAGGGGTGAAGCCCTCCCAGCATGACAAAAAGTTTGTTAGGCGTGAACGGCACCAGTTTTTCAAATTCGCATTTAACCCCCACATGGCCAGCAAATTGCGCTCCTCGTTGATAGCGACTCTCTTGATAATAGTCCAACGTGGCGCCCGCTTCGCTCGTCTGCCGATAGAGCATTGTTCCCAAATCCGGCCGATCAGAATTTTCGGCACAATAAAATATCAACGTGAACAGATTCCGGATGTCATCGATATGCGCATTCAATACCGACTGCTCTTTGCGCTCAATAATGAAATCCCGAGAAACAAACAAATCGGAAGACTTGATATTTGCCGGCGCAGCCCGACCATCTTCGTAAAAGCTATCAAAATACAAACCAAGAAAAGGCAAGAAATAGGGAGCAATGAGCGGCATTGCACAGTAGAAAATTGCTGTTCGCAATCTGGCTATCGGTTCCGGGACGGAACAAGATGACAACGATCCATCTAAAGAGAAATCAATAACGCCGATCTTTTCTGAAAATGGGAACCGAAAATCATCCCATTGAGGCCAAGTCTCCAAAATTTGTTGGTATAAGCCGTTGGGTAGAAAATTATCGATCACGATATGTGGATGTGGATGCGTTTCTAATTCGCTCAGCTCTACCCGGCTCTGGACATGCTCGGATAGTTCATTTGATTGCAATCTCGGGATTGGTTGCACTCGTTGTCGCTCCTCGGTTAACTCTTAAGATTTTATTTGGAAGGGCGAAGACAATTAATCTTCGAATCGAAGAGGGTAGTTGGCTCCCCGGGACGGGCTCGAACCGCCGACCTAGTGATTAACAGTCACCCGCTCTACCAACTGAGCTACCGGGGAATATACTTATAAATAAATTACTTGTGAATTTAACCTCGAAAAATAGTTAAGTTTTAAGATGCACAGTCCAGCATAGCGTTTTGCGCTCATTTTACACGGTTCTTCGGGTGGAAAGCGGGTGTAACATCGCTGTATTCCGGCACTTTACCCGAGGGCATTTCGGACGTGCCCAGGGCCAATTATAGCTGTCGGCCATTCGGGGCTCCATCAACACTGCCTAGGCACTGTTCTCTTCCACGATTGCTAGTCGGGCTTTGATTCCGTCGAGCTGAGCTTGTAGCTGTTTGTTTTCCTCGATCAGTTTTTGTAAACGCACATTTTCCTTTTGTATCCCCGTTTTTCTTGTTTCACCATAGGTAACTCATCGGTTCCCATAAACGCTAAAGAGCGTCCGTTGATTACGTTTGTTCTCGCATAAAATATTTAGCGCCGTCGTCTCGCCGTCGTCTCGCCGCCTGATTATCTTTGCCAAACAACATGTCCATGTAGTAATTCAAGAGCTGATGAATCCCGCACTCTAGTTTCACCGTCGGACCGGGCGCGTAATTTCTCGAACGCGCGGCATTCTGCAATGATTCCAACATTGCTCGGTCCTCATCGGCCACTAACCGGATAAAATCAGCGTATATTTTATTCATTTGAGCAAAAGCGGGTCGCTCGAAATATTCTTCGGGTAGTAGGGTATACACCGTGATCTGTGTGAGCTCAGGCCCCAATGGGAGTACTACCCACGTTTCCAGCAAGTCGTGCCGTGCGAACAAACTCGTGGTCGGCCGGATCCATGTGCTCCATGCAAAATGCTCGTCTACTTTCCCTCTTAACCACGGCATTGTCTCGAACAGCGTGGCTCCCTCCGGAGCCATGGTATAACTCTCATATTTTACGTTATAACCATGCTCTCGGAGGTTGTATTTAATGCTGTTGATAGGGAAGTGAGCTCCGAATGATCCTCCGTGAATAACGCCCACGTGGTATAAGTCGACTATATTCTCGGGTACGAATTTCCAATTGCACGGTAGCTCAAATACATATCTATCCGAAACTCTTGTATCCTCCGATTGGAGAAAAGCGGCAGATTCACGGACGTCATCTTCATCTAGATAATCAGCCAGACTCTGGCAATTGTTATCTAGATTAACGAAAACATACCCCCCCCAGGTATCCACTTTTATGCGCGGCAGTTGGCAATTACTGAAATCAAAATTCTCTACATCTCTGGAATGAGGCGCTCCGATAAGTTTTCCATCGAGTCCGTACAGCCATCCGTGGTAGGGACACATAAACTCTTTGGCCTGTCCCGCGCCTCTGACAATCTCGACGCCACGATGCCGGCAAAGATTGTTAAATCCATTTAGACGGCCTGCCTGATCGCGACAAATAAGAATGGGCTCTCCAGCGATTCGAGTGGCGAGATAGTCACCTTTGTTAGCGAATTCTTCCGCTCGTCCAACACATAACCAGGAGCGTAAAAATATCCGTTCCACCTCTAAAGCGTATACCTCCGGTGAGGTATACATCCATCCTGGTAGATGTCGTGCCTCTAGTAGCGCTTCACGGGTCGCGGACAACTCGTCCTTGCGGACGCCATCGAGAAAATCGTGCTCGGTAAAAGGCATCACTCCTCCTTATTTTGGGCGCGTAATCTGAGCCCTTACTAAACGGTTTTGTGCACAACATCTAGGATGTAACATCAGGCCTGGTGGCAACAGGTAAAATTGGCATTCAGGAATCAGGCTGCATCTCTGTCCGCTTTCTGTCTGCGCTCAATGTCCTCCAGGGTCTTCATCAAGATAGGGCGAAAAATCTCGTAGTCCTCGCTCATTGGGAAATGCCCGACACCTTTTATCGTTTCATATTGAACCTCCGGCCCAATACGTTCGGCGGACTGCCTTACGTGCTCCGGCGGGCATGTAAAGTCGTACTCTCCAGCGTAGAGGTAGAGGGGGACTTTAGAGGCGTCAATACGGGCAACTCTTTCGGCGTCAGTATTCTCCACGCCCCAAAAGTAAAGATCGTTTCGCATACTTTTCGGATGGGCACTCTGAGCCATACGATTGATTTGCCGGTCCGCATTTGAAATTCCGGGCGCCATCACCGCATCCATCAGACCCGCCATCAACATGCCATTATTGACACCCGGGTCGATCCACCAATCATGGAAAAAACCATAAGTCGGGACGGCACCTGCAAGACTGATCAACCCCTGGAACCGTTCGGGGAATTTTTCAGCAAGATGCGCGGCAATTACCCCGCCGATGCTACAGCCGAGAAAAATTGGACGATCCAATTGCAACGCGTTTGACATAGCGAGCACGAATCCGGTGATCCAATCAGAGCTCAATAAATTGTCTCCAGCGAAAAAATCTCGACCGTCGGGCGGATCTGATTTGCCATGGGCTGGTAGGTCGTAGGCGATAACGCGATAATTCTTGGTTAATTCGCGATCTTCCAGCAGATGTCGATACTGCCGGTTCTCGTTCCCCGCAGTATGCTGACACAGTATCGGGATACCTTCACCTGCTTCGAGATAAAATACTTTGTGACATGTGCCGTCCAGCTCAATGTTGGCAAACTTTCCAATAGCTTGGTATGTATCAGGCGACACAGGATCAGCTTTAATCCGTGTCTTCCCTTGTAGGGCGCGAGCGGCCATGATCCAGTACGAAAATGTGGTCATTTGTTGGAACAATATGCGCATATCGCCTTCAAACTGCATATTCCCGACTGCTATTGCGGCGAAAATAGCGTGGTACATCGCAGGGGGGTTGGGTGCAAATAGTTTGCCCCATGTTTCTGCTTCTGCCATCAAGATGAACGAGCTGGGTTCTAACGGCCCGCCGTCCTCAGTGATCGAATCGACACGACCCGCATTAACGTGGAAGGTATAGCGACTATTACCCATGGCGAGAGTAAACGAGGCATCAAAATGACGGCCTGAATTCGCGCATGCCGGGTCGTTGTTAACGGCCGTAACCCATTCTTCTATCCACGCTCGATCAAGTCGCATGTTATAGCCTCCATCTTATCGACGTCACCACATATTCTACGTTGTTCTTCATTCAGGCACGACAAGATAAGCGCGATCAATTCGGTAAAATATGGGCTCAACGAGAAACGAAGTGGCCACCCGGGTAAGCTAAAAAAAGATAGGCCTTCGAGACTGATTTTCTGACTATTAAGGGCTCGACTATATTGCGTCGTGTACTATACAGACACCTGGTGGCCTCTCAACCACTGCACGCGGTACGCAATATTTACTCACATTAGGCCATGGGCAAATTACTAAAGCTCAAATCCGATTTCGCCCCGGCAGGGGGGCAACCAGAGGCCATCGCAGCACTCGTCGAAGGTTTGCAATCCGGGTTGTATCATCAAACGCTTTTGGGCGTGACTGGTTCCGGCAAGACCTTTGCTATCGCCAATGTCGTAGAAACGATCCAGAGACCGACGCTGATACTGGCCCCAAACAAAACGTTGGCCGCGCAACTCTATGGAGAAATGCGAGAATTCTTCCCGCACAACGCTGTCGAGTATTTCGTTTCCTATTATGACTACTATCAACCGGAAGCATACGTTCCCGCGTCAGATACTTACATAGAAAAAGATGCCTCGATCAATGACCATATTGAACAGATGCGCCTATCTGCTACCAAAGCGTTATTGGAGCGACCGGATACGATCATTGTCGCCACTGTATCGGCAATCTATGGTCTCGGTGAACCTGATGAATATCATGCGATGGTATTACACTTACGACGAGGCGATTTAATTAAGCAACGCGCCCTTTTGCGCCGTTTGGCAGATCTCCAATACCGCCGTAACGATTACGAACTTGAGAGAGGGACTTACCGTGTCCATGGGGAGATCATCGATATTTTTCCAGCCGAATCCGAACGCGATGCATTACGTGTCGAATTATTCGACGATGAAATCGAATCGCTGGCTCACTTCGACCCGTTGACGGGAGAACTCCTTCGGAAGGTTCCGCGATTTACAATCTATCCGAAATCGCATTATGTGACCTCACGCGATACCGTATTGCGAGCGGTCGAAAATATCAAGACTGAACTCAAAGAAAGAGTAGAACATCTTCGCTCTATTAATAAATTAATCGAAGCGCAACGGGTAGAACAGCGCACCCGTTTTGATATTGAAATGATGACGGAAATCGGCTACTGCAATGGCATAGAAAATTACAGTCGACATCTATCGGGACGTGCCGCCGGCGAGCCCCCTGCAACCCTTTTTGAGTATATACCGGCCGACACCTTACTGGTCATCGATGAAAGCCATGTCACCATCCCTCAACTAGGCGGCATGTACCGTGGGGATCGTTCACGTAAAGAGAACCTCGTCGAGTATGGATTTAGACTTCCGTCTGCACTCGACAACCGGCCACTTAAATTTGAAGAATTTGAACAGATGGCCCCGCAGATGATATTTGTATCTGCGACACCTGGAAAGTACGAACATGAGCATCGAGGACAGCTCGTCGAGTTGATGGTGAGACCCACCGGTTTGATAGATCCCGAAGTCGAGGTGCGACCGGCAAGCACCCAGATAGACGATTTGCTATCCGAAATAAATATTTGTGTTTCTCGAGAAGAGAGAGTGCTGGTCACGACGTTGACCAAACGAATGGCTGAGGACCTTACGGATTATCTCAGCGAGCACGAGATTCGCGTGCGGTATTTGCACTCTGACGTTGAGACAGTCGAACGTGTAGAAATTATTCGCGATCTTCGTTTAGGCATTTTCGACGTTCTGGTCGGCATAAATCTCCTGCGCGAAGGATTAGATCTGCCCGAAGTGTCGTTAGTGGCGATTTTAGATGCCGACAAAGAGGGCTTTCTTCGCTCAGATCGCTCCTTGATCCAGACCACTGGCCGTGCCGCAAGGCATATCAGCGGACGTGCCATTATGTATGCCGATACAGTTACGGGCTCGATGAAACGAGCCTTGGAGGAAATGGAGCGACGCCGTGGCGTACAAATTGAGTTTAATAAGAAACATGGCATCACTCCTCAAGGGATCCAAAAGCATGTTACCGATATCATGGAGGGAGCGTACGGCCCGAGTGCGAGACGTTCCCGTCACGCGTCACGAACCATGAAAAAGGCCAGCAACTATCAAGGCCTCAATGAGCGAGATTTATTAAAGAACGTTAAAAAATTAGAAAAGCAGATGTACGAACGTGCCCGTGATCTTGAGTTCGAGGAGGCTGCTCGGATACGCGATGAAATCACTTTTCTCAAGACGGAATTGCTAGATATGCCCACAGTCACTGAGAGTTGAAAGGGGTCGCCGCTAAAATGTCCCCCATGGTCAAACGAATCATCCTCATCCTGATCGTGTTTTCCATTTTTGGAGTAGGGATGTATGGCCTCCATATGAGCAAGATGGGCCAGATGGCAGCCATGCGAGAGCGGACCTTCCCTCCTGTTTCGGTGAGCGTGGCCAAGGTCAAGTCTGCGTCTTGGCGTCAAAGCTTATTTGCTGTCGGGTCGGTTGTAGCCGAACAAGGTGTCGAAGTAACGGCATCCCTCCCAGGGACTGTTATTGATATCAAGTTCAACTCCGGAGAGGAAGTCAAACGGGGAAAATTATTAGTGCAGATGGATGTTGGCGTTGATCTGGCCCAGCTCGACGGACTCATTGCATCGAAAGAACTGAGAGACCTGCAATTCAGACGGGCCAAAAAATTGTTCGATGAGAGACAAATTTCACAGTCCGATTTCGATGTTGCACGGGCGGCCTTAGATGAAGCAGACGCTGAAATGGCAGCCAAGAAAGAATACATAGCTCGCAAACGTGTCTACGCACCCTTCGACGGAACACTCGGCATTCGAATGATCGACCTCGGAGATCACCTCGAACCAGGCGACCCAGTAGTGCCTCTGCAGATGCTCGATCCGATTCATGTCGATTATGCTTTGCCCGAGCAGTTTTTACGTCAGCTGGAAATTGGGCAGGCGATTGAAATCGAAGTGCCAGCTTATCCCGATCAACGCTTCTTCGGTGTTGTCACGGCTTTCGACCCCGGAATCGATCCGAACACACGTAATATAAAGATACGCGCCACGATACAGAATCCGTTTCGTCGGCTCCGGCCGGGTATGTTCGCTGAAGTGTGGACTATCAACCCCACCAACAAAACGGTGTTGTCACTTCCCGAAACATCCGTGACATATAGCCCCTTCGGCGACACTGTATTCCTCGTGGTCGACGAGGGCAATATTGCGGTAGTCGAACGTCGGCAGGTACATGTCGGTGAAATCAGGGACGGCAATGTGGAAATAACGACAGGGTTGGTATTAGGTGACCATGTTGTGGCCGTTGGCCAGAACAAGTTGCGAAATGGGATGCCTGTTCGTATTGCGGAGATAGCGCCCGTGCGCCCTGACTGAAAAAATATCGTGAATCTAACTGATCTGTTCATTAAACGTCCGGTTCTCGCTAGCGTCATTAGCTTGATGATTTTGGTGCTCGGTATACGCTCTATTGCTCTACTTGAGCTGCGGCAATACCCCAAAACAGAAAACACGCTAGTCACAGTTCGAACGACTTATCCGGGAGCCAGCAGTGAACTCGTAAAAGGTTTCATAACAACACCTCTACAGCAGGCAATTGCCGAAGCAAACGGTATCGATTTCCTTAAAGCGACTAGCAAGCAAGGCGTTTCCGTTATCGAAGCTTATATGGAACTCAACTATGACCCGAATGCCGCCGTCGCGGAAATACAAGCTAAGGTCGCGAGCCAACGCAATGTGCTACCTGAAGCAGCAAACGACCCGGTAATTGATTCCCAAACAGGCAATCCATTAGCCCTAATGTATTTGGCATTCCACAGCGAAACGATGCTTCCGCCGGAAATGACTGACTATCTGATTCGTGTAGTGCGTCCCCATCTACAGGCTCTACCTGGCGTCGCGAAAACCCGAATATATGGAGCTAAAACCTATGCCATGCGAATTTGGCTTAATCCGCGTCGTATGGCAGCCATGGACGTAACTGCGTCTGATGTAAGGCGAGTCCTGCTCTCTAATAACTATCTATCGGGCGCCGGCGAGACAAAAGGCGAATATGTCGCCATTGATTTAAGTGCAACGACAGATATCTCCACAGTCGACGAGTTTAGGAAACTAGTTGTGCGTGAAGAATCCGGTGTTATTGTGCGACTATCAGATGTGGCGCGCATCGAACTCGGAGCCGAGGATTACGAATCAACGGCTTGGTACAACGGAAATACGGCTTTATTTATCGGGGTGACTCCGACACCAGGTGCAAATCCGCTGACCGTCGCGGAACGAATACGCGACGAAATGCCCGATATTCGTGCACAAATGCCAAGCGGGCTCAACGCATTTATACCGTACGATGCGAGCGAGTTCATCCGGGAATCAATCGAGGAAGTATTCGCAACACTGGGAGAAGCAGTGCTAATCGTCTTGGCTATTATCCTGCTGACACTAGGCTCAATTCGTGCCGCACTAATTCCTGCGATTGCTATCCCGTTATCACTAATTGGTGGCGTTTTCTTGATGTTGCTCATGGGGTTTTCAATTAACTTATTGACCCTTCTGGCCATGGTTCTTGCAATAGGTCTAGTAGTTGATGATGCAATTGTAATCGCCGAGAACATTCACCGACATATAGAGGAGGGGAAGCCCCCTATCGACGCAGCATTGATAGGAGCACGCCAATTGCAATTGCCCATCATTGCCATGACTACCACACTGATCGCGGTATACGCGCCGATCGGTTTCATGGGGGGGCTCGTCGGAACCTTGTTTACTGAATTCGCATTCGCTTTGGCTGGAGCAGTGCTGATCTCTGGTGTGGTAGCTTTGACGCTGTCCCCTATGTTGTGTTCGCGCATTTTTAAGGAAGGAAAAAGTGGACGATTCGAGTTGCTGGTCGAGCGATTTTTCAATGCGCTAGCTCAAACATACAAAACCGTACTGCATAAAAGTCTGGATTTCACATCCGTTACAGTTGCTTTTGGGGTAGCAGTGCTAATCATCATTTACTTTATGTTCGTCATGAGTCAGCGTGAGCTGGCCCCAGTCGAGGATCAGAGCATTATTTACGTTATGGCGCGTGGTCCACAAACCGCAACGGTAGACTACGATGAACATCACGGAAACCACATGATCGAACTGTTCGACGATATTCCGGAATATCAGGAAAGTTTTGCTTTGTTGGGGTTCAACAATGCAAGAAACGTAATTTTTATGGGATTCAAAATGCCCCCAACGTCCGCGCGTGATCGCACTCAGTGGGAAGTGCAAGATGAGTTACAAACCAAACTTTCTAATATAACTGGGTTCCAAGTGTCGACGTTTTCACGCCCCAGTCTTCCGTCTCCAGGTCGCGGTCTACCAGTCCAATTCGTTTTGACGTCTCCTGCAAGTTATGCGGAACTCGATAGTATTGCCGATGAATTCCTCGGGCGAGCTATGCAAAGTGGGCGGTTTATGTTTTTGCAAAAGTCAGTCGAATTCAATCGCCCCAAAACGACTATTACGATCGATCGTAATAGGGCTGGGATTTTAGGCATAAAAATGGATGAGTTAGGTCAAGATTTGGCTACTCTATTAGGAGGGAACCACGTCAATTGGTTCAATTTGGAAGGCCGTAGTTATAAAGTTATTCCGCAGGTCGAGCGCGCATTTCGCGCAAACCAAAACATGTTGGACGATTATTATGTGCGTGCCGGAAATGGAAGCCTGATTCCTCTATCTACCATCGTATCGTTCGACCGTTCCGTCGAACCCAGCGAACGTCTGCAATTCCAGCAACTGAACGCTGTCGCATTAGAAGGGGTTCCGGGACCAGGTGTTTCCATGGGCGACGCGCTGGCGTTTTTAGAAGAGATAGCGCAGGAACTCCTACCTAATAATTATTCGTGGGATTATGCCGGAGAATCACGGCAGTACGTCCAACAGGGTAGCGCTCTGATCATGACGTTTTTCGTCGCCCTAGTCGTGATATACCTAGTTCTGGCCGCTCAATTTGAGAGCTGGCGAGACCCATTTATCGTCTTGATGTCCGTACCCATGTCCATCGCGGGAGCGCTAATTTTTATCGCGCTCGGATTCGCCACCTCGAACATATATACCCAAGTCGGACTAATCACCCTGATTGGTCTGATAACCAAAAACGGTATATTAATCGTGGAATTTGCCAATCAGGTACAAATCGTCCGCGGCTTACCCAAAAGAGAAGCTGTTGAGGAAGCCGCATGTATACGTCTACGACCTATTCTTATGACTACCATCGCCATGATCGTCGCGATGATTCCATTGCTAACTGCTAGCGGCCCAGGAGCCGTGAGCCGTTTTCATATTGGCCTAGTAATCGCGACAGGTCTGGGTATTGGGACTGTATTCACCTTATTCATCGTGCCCGCGTTTTACCTTCTGCTGGCGCGCGATCACAGTGCAGATTTGATCGATTTGCAGGCCAGTCCCGAGCAAAAGCCGATTGCCTAATCTGGTGGCCCGCGAGTCGTATATTGTGTATGCTCGCGCGCCAATTGAGTCGTATCTAACGAAATAGGCGCGTAGCTCAGCTGGTTAGAGCACCACCTTGACATGGTGGGGGTCGTTGGTTCGAGTCCAATCGCGCCTACCAACTATGTTCGATGACCCCTCGTACCGGTCACGGAGATTATTATGCCTTCGATAACACTTCCGGATGGTAGCCAAAAAAACTTCGACAAAGCCGTCACCGTAAAAGCTGTAGCCGCGTCCATCGGTCCCGGCCTCGCCAAGGCGGCCTTGGGTGGGCTAGTCGATGACCGGCTGGTGGATACTTCTTTTGTCATCGAAGAAGACTGCGACTTGTCGGTTATTACTAGCGCGAATACCGAAGGGCTAGAAATCCTTCGTCACAGTACGGCCCACTTGCTGGCCCAGGCCGTGAAAGAATTATTTCCGAGCGCACAAGTGACTATCGGACCCGTAATCGAAGACGGCTTCTACTATGACTTTGCTTTCGAGCGAACTTTTACGCTTGACGACCTAGCGGTGATCGAAACACGCATGATGGAACTTGTCTACGCAAACTTATCTGTTAAACGTCAAACCATGGAGCGGGGCGAAGCGGTAGACTTTTTCAAGAAGGCTGGAGAAATGTTCAAAGCGGAAATAATCGCCGAGATACCAGCTGATGAAGTCGTTTCCCTTTACAGCCAAGGCAACTTCATTGATCTTTGTCGAGGCCCGCATGTTCCGAACACCGGAATGCTTAAGGCTTTTAAATTGACAAAAATAGCAGGGGCTTATTGGCGAGGTGATTCGAACAACGAGATGTTACAGCGTATTTATGGGACAGCCTGGCCAGATAAAAAAGCCCTAAAAGCTTATTTAACACGACTAGAAGAGGCGGGAAAAAGAGACCACCGAAAACTAGGGCGTCAATTGGATTTGTTTCATTTCCAAGCAGAAGCGCCCGGAATGGTGTTCTGGCATGAAAAAGGATGGGCACTATACCAGGTCGTTGAAAATTACGTCCGCGAGGTGTGCTATGAGGGTTACCGTGAAGTACATACCCCGCAGGTTTTAGATCGGACGCTGTGGGAAAAATCAGGGCACTGGGACAAATTTCACGACATGATTTTCGCGACCCAATCAGAAAATCGTGAGTATGCGCTTAAACCAATGAACTGTCCGGGCCATGTCCAAATCTTTAACCATACGTTACGGAGTTACCGCGACCTTCCCTTTCGAGTAGCTGAATTCGGAATAGTCCACCGAAACGAACCCTCTGGGACATTGCACGGCCTACTGCGCGCGCGTCGATTTACTCAGGATGACGCACATATTTTCTGTTCTGAAGAGGAAATACAAACCGAGGTAACCAAACTAATTGAGATGACCTTTAGAGTCTATCGTGACTTTGGGTTTCAAGATGTAGACATCGCTTTATCTCTTAGACCCAAACAGCGTGTCGGAAGCGACAGTTTGTGGGATAAGGCTGAGGCAGCCTTAGAACTTGCTTTGAAAAACAAAAGCTTGACCTATCGGGTGGACCCCGGGGAGGGAGCCTTCTATGGCCCTAAAATTGATTTCACACTTCACGATTGCATCGGTCGGACATGGCAATGTGGGACCGTGCAGATCGATTTTTCAATGGCCGGTCGATTAGGGGCAAAATTTGTCGGCGAAGATGGCGCTCGTCATACTCCAGTGATGATCCATCGCGCCCTGCTAGGCTCCCTTGAACGATTCATCGGTATCTTGATCGAGCATCACGCAGGACGCCTTCCTATTTGGTTGTCACCAATACAAGCAGTAGTCATGAGTATTACCGAAAAGCATGGCAGTTATGTGGCGGAAGTAGTAGAAAGCTTGAAAAATCAAGACTTCCGCGTCGATGGAGACTTGAGAAACGAGAAGATCGGCCTTAAAATCCGTGAGCACACGTTGCAGCGTGTTCCTTATCTGCTCGTCGTGGGCGAGCGAGAAATGGGAAACCGAACAGTTGCCGTCCGCATGCAAGGCGGCGAAGACTTGGGGGAGATGCCAATAGATGCTTTTGTTCAACACCTCCACCAAGAGATAACAGCTCGCGTATAGCGATTGGTGGAGGATTAAGGTATCGCCGACAAAAAGAATCGAGTGAATGGGGACATAGCCGTTTCGGAGGTCCGTTTGATCGCTGCCGACGGCAGCAACTTAGGTGTGATGTCAACAGAAGATGCGCGCCGGGAAGCTGAATCATCCGACCTAGATCTTGTGGAGATCGTGCCGGCAGCGGAGCCACCGGTTTGCCGTGTAATGGATTTTGGTAAATTCCTTTTTAACCAAAACAAAAAGAGACATGCGGCCAAGAAGAAACAAAAACAGGTTCAGGTTAAAGAGATTAAATTCCGGCCTGGGACAGAGGAAGGCGACTACCAAATAAAGCTGCGTAAGCTTAAGGATTTTCTTGAACACGGAGATAAAGTAAAAGTAACGCTACGCTTTCGTGGACGTGAAATGGCCCATCAAGAGCTTGGGGCGAATATGCTCACACGGGTTGAAAAAGACCTATCGACCATTGGCGGGGTCGAGCAGTATCCAAAGCTTGAGGGTCGACAAATGGTGATGGTCATTGCACCTAAGCGACAACATTAGGCTCGGGAGATCGGAACATGCCAAAAATCAGAACAAATCGCGGAGCGGCTAAACGGTTCTCGCGCACGGGCACAGGGAAAATCAAACGACGGCAATCGTATAAAAGCCACATCCTGACCAAAAAAAGTCCAAAAAGGAAACGTAATTTACGCCAAGCCGCTCTCATTTCGCATGCCGACGAAGAGCAAGTGCGGCGGTTGATCCCGGGAAGTTAAAGGCGCTCGTATAGGCGGATTGAGGATACACACAGATGGCACGAGTAAAGCGCGGTGTACAGGCCCATGCCCGGCACAAAAAGGTAATTAAACAGGCTAACGGCTACAGAGGACGGCGTAAGAACGCTTTTCGGGTGGCGAAACAAGCCGTCACTAAAGCTGGGCAATATGCATACCGAGATCGTCGACAACGTAAAAGGCAATTCAGAGCGTTATGGATTATCAGAATAAATGCGGCCGCTCGTGAGCATTGCTTGAGTTATTCCAAATTTATGCACGGGCTGGCCCAGGCTGAAATCAGCGTCGATCGCAAAATTCTAGCCGACTTGGCGGTTAGAGATCCGGTGGCTTTCGGAGCGCTGGCTGAGCGCTCTAAAGCGGCATTAGCGGTCTGAAAGCGCTGTCCAAAAGATTGCTGAAAGCGGAGGGGGGTAAATCCCACCGCCCTTTCTGATCATTCGGTCACCACCCACATGAACCACGTCGATAGGCTCGTCGCGGAAGCCGAAAGCGACATAGAAAACGCAAATACCCTCGACGAATTAGACAAGGTTCGTATTCGTTACTTAGGCAAGAAAGGCCTTCTGACTATTCAATTGAAGGGGCTGGGAAAACTTCCCGAGGCCCAGCGTCCGAGCGCTGGGCAGGCGATCAACGCGGCCAAATCACGGATCTCGGACTCTCTAGATCACCACCACCACACATTGGATCGGCGTCATCTAGAGAACATGCTTGCCGGGGCGCAAATCGATGTTAGCCTACCAGGACGTGGCGTCCAACTTGGCGGGGCACATCCAATTTCGGCTGTTATGGGACTCATTGGGTCTATCTTTCGACATGCCGGATTCGATGTGGTTCATGGCCCGGAAATCGAGGATGACTACCACAATTTCGAAGCCCTCAATATTCCAGCTCACCACCCAGCACGCGCCATGCACGATACATTTTATTGCGATGGGGGCGCTCTTCTTCGAACTCACACATCGCCTGTTCAGATTCGGGTAATGGAGGAACGATCGCCACCGGTGCGCATTATTGCACCGGGTCGGGTGTATCGGTGCGATTACGATCAAACACATTCGCCCATGTTTCATCAAATCGAAGGCTTACTTATCGATTGTTCTGTGACTATGGCTGACTTAAAAGGGCTTATTGATGTTTTCCTCAGGAATTTTTTCGATCGCAATGACCTGCAAATTAGATATCGTCCTTCCTACTTTCCTTTCACCGAGCCCTCTATGGAAGTAGATATCAAACTAGCATCGAAACATGGGGTTAGCGATTGGTTGGAAGTAATGGGATGCGGAATGGTACACCCCAATGTTTTAAACCAAATGGGAATCGATATTGAAGAATTCAGCGGGTTTGCTTTTGGCCTTGGAGTCGAACGGCTTGCCATGCTACGACACGGAATTCCGGACCTCCGCTTGTTTTTCGATAACGATATTCAATTCCTTAAGCAATTTGCTTAGTTGAATTAAAGACGAAAACGATCGCCAATGAAAATCAGCGAGCAATGGCTCCGGGAGTGGATTAATCCAACCGCTGATATAGCGTCCATCGGGGAATCTTTGACCTTGGGCGGACTAGAGGTTGAAGCTATCTCACCCGTGGCTCCGCTCCTAGAGGGCGTCGTGGTGGCAGAAGTGCTTGAGCTGGAGCGGCACCCAAAAGCCGAACAGTTATCCATTTGTTCTGTTTTCGACGGGAAGCGGAAGCTTCAGGTTGTCTGTGGCGCCCCCAACGTTTCTCAAGGGATGAAGGTGGCTTACGCCGAACTAGGCACCGAACTCCCCGATGGCCGTACCATCGAGAATACTAATATTCGCGGGATCGAGTCAGAGGGAATGCTGTGCTCCGATGAGGAGCTTGGTATTGGTGAGGACGCTTCTGGTGTTTTGGAACTTCCATCGGTTACAAAAGTCGGTCTATCCATATCGGAGGCTCTCAATCTTGACGACTCCATCCTAGAAATAGACCTGACACCAAATCGCGGTGATTGTTTCAGCGTGTTAGGTATCGCACGGGATCTCGGCGCATTGATTGGTTCGTGTATAACCCCCCCCCAAATCCCATCGGTCTCAGCGACTAATAATCAATCTTTCGGGGTTGAACTAGAGAAAGTCAGCGACTGTCCGCGCTACGTCAGCCGGGTAATATCTGATACCGACAGTCGAACCAGAACGCCCCTATGGATGCGGGAGCGCCTACGACGCATGGGCATACGGTGTGTGCATCCAATCGTAGATATTACGAATTACGTCATGTTAGAACTAGGGCAGCCCCTACATGCTTTTGATCTTAAAAAACTGGATCGGCGAATTATCGTTCGCGCGGCAACGCCTAATGAACGTTTGGTATTGATAGACGGGAAAAATATTGAACTCGATCCAGAAACACTTGTCATCGCAGACAATTCGGGGGCGGTAGCACTAGCCGGCATAATGGGCGGAGAGGACACGGCAGTTTCGGGGGAAACAAAAAATGTGTTTCTCGAAAGCGCCTTTTTTGAACCGGTACCTTTGGCGGGCACCGCGCGTCGTTATCATTTACAAACCGACGCCTCGACTCGATTCGAACGGGGCGTCGACCCCAGCATGCAAGCGCGGGCAATCGAACGGGCGACAAGTTTAATTTTGGAGATTTGCGGGGGAGACGCAGGGCCGTGTCAGATCACGGGTCCGGGAAGCAATTCGCCCAAGCGCCGTTCCGTTCCGTTTAGGCCCCAAAGCGTCCAACGGCTACTCGGAATGCCTGTGACTGAGAAGCG
>Ga0310345_10002937_pt1 | contig 16668 bp, 14 predicted proteins | sample HC15DNA20500_MG_FD_204667 | JGI IMG/M metagenome (GOLD analysis project Ga0310345, IMG submission 204667) | Marine microbial communities from station ALOHA, North Pacific Subtropical Gyre - HC15-DNA-20-500_MG | ecosystem: Environmental > Aquatic > Marine > Oceanic | place: Pacific Ocean: North... | reverse complement strand
CATGACTGAAAATTTTTGATTCAAGAGCAGATTTGATGGTATAGGATATTAATGGTTTACCTGCAATAAGTCTGATATTTTTGTTTGAGACACCTTTTGAACCAGCACGTGCTGGGATAATACAAATCGGTTTTGTCATTTTTTTTCTTAATTTTATATTTCCTGTAACTCTCTTTTTATGGGATATGCACTCCATCCTGTTTCCGGCGAATATTTTTCCAAATAAATCTGAATAGCTCTTCTTTCAACATCTTTTGTTATGTATCTTGCACCATGACCTGCATGTGGACCATCATGAAAGATGACTGCTGTGTTATCTAGATTATACGGTTCAAAAACCATTTTTGATTCATCTTCTTCAGTAGTGACATACGTTCCTCCGGGATCTCCCTTTTTCCAGTTCTTACTAAAATATAACATCATGATGAGAGTGCTAGGTCCAACATTATGAATATGGGGTAATTGATATCCACCTCTTGTTAAAAGCATAAACCCAAAACTTTTTACTCTGTTAACAGGAACACCAGAAAATTTTCTAATATTTGATGTGAATTCGTCAGAAAATAAGTAATGATGAAATTGGTTCCAAGATTCACTAAAATTAGTATCCTCTACATCAGTCGCAATATGTTTAGCATGATCTGCTCCCCACCATTTTCGATAAGCTGATTTATCATCTGTTGATTCAAAAAACCAATCTTCATCCTTTTTGGGATAAGTTTCATATAATTTTTCATAGAAATCTCTCACAAAAAATTCTTCAAGAAATGTCCATTTAGTGGGTTTTTGATCTTGAAAAGTGTTGGAATGAGTTAAAACATTCTCCCAATTAATTATATTAGAATTTGTAGCCATTTTTAATTATAATTCTGTTGTTCATGCTCACGATTATTAATTTTATAAATAACTGCAACTAGATATCGTTTGTATAATTTTTTTATAAATGGTCCTAAGAACTTAGCTTTAAGTGATAATTTCAGGTTAACGTCAAATTTAATCTGAGTTTCCTGATCATTTTTAGTGCATATAATTTTGATCTTACTGCCTTTGGCAGGTCCATCAATAATTTCTGTGAATAATTCTTTATCTGATATTAGTTTGTGATGTGATTTTTGTACGAATGCAGATTTGATTAATGTAGAAAAAATAATAGTTTCCTCAGTAGTGGTCTCATTATCTTGTCGATCTAATATTTTGACACTCTTAATTTGATTGGGAAAAAATTTTTGATAATTCTCAAAATCGGTTATATAACTCATTAATTTTTCAGGTTCAATTGGTGAATTAGTCTGAAATTGTAAATTTGCCATTAAATCACTACTAGATTTTTCCTACAAATATACCTCACGATGAATTTTAACTTATTTTTCAAAATAATTAATTTTTTTTATAAATTCGTCTGCTACTACATCAAATGAGGACTTATATTTTTTCATAAATTGCTTAACTTTTTCCTCAGGAATTTCAACATCTATTAAATTCCCACTATGATAAAAATAATTATGAGAATCTAAAATAAATCCAGTCATATCAAAATCAAAGGAAATATCCTCAAGTAAATTCAAATATTTGGCAACATCATTTGGATTAACTTTCTTGCGTAATGATTCTCTAATAGCTGTAGGTAAGTCATCAATTGATTTTAACTGGTAGACAGATGGTATTATAGAATAACTGAAGTCAGAAAAGAGTATTGAAGGTTTTTTATGTATTGCCGCTTCCAGGCCAGCAGCACCATTTATGGTTATAACCAAAGAACATTTTTTCATAACATCTTCTGTTTTAATAGAGTGATGAAGAAACTGAACATTGGGAATAGATAAAATCTCATTATAAAATGAAGTTTTTCTCCATTCTCTTGAAGCCTGATAAGGATGTTCTTTAACGTATAGCCTATATCCAATGGGCAAAGATTTTGAAATGTGTTTAATTATTTCAGTTTGATTTGTATTAAATGGAGAACTGATAAGTAGTGTTCGTTCAGGCATTGCTTGTAATGGAAAATATACAAATGGTATGCTATCATCAATCACCTGTAAAAAGTTCTTATCCATGTAATTGCTTCTGAAATTCTTTTTAAGAACACCACCAAAATAGTTAGTCAAAGCCTTTAGTTTGGTATGACCATAATAGGCATAATTATTTTTTATCGTTGTATTCTCTGATAAAAGAAAATCATATCCAGCCTTAATTTTTGTAGTTTTTGATTTTCTAAGCGATTCTCCAAATTTAGTAAATTGTTTTCTAATTTCAAATTTTTTCCAATATTTCTCGAGTTCATCAAAGCTCATGTTTGATGCTTCTAATTCTTCTATAGTTCTTTTATCGTCAAACAGATGTGATTGTTCCGATACATAGCATTTAGTATCAAAAACTGACTGGTTGAAGATCAATGTCTTTACACCGACCGCTCTGCACATTTGATAAAAAAGATCGTGGTGGTGGAATCCAGTAGGCATTGTTATTAGAAATTTAGGTTTAATTTCTAGAATTTTTTCAAAAAATTTACATTCGTCTTCTAAAATAGAAAGAATCTCTTCTCTAGAAAATTTATAAAATTCATTGTATTCTTGAAATATTCTTTCATTCAAAGCAAGAAGCCAGAGATTTATGTTGTATTTTTCTTCAAAAGAAGTGAGAAACTCTACATCTACTTTTTTTTGTGGTTTAGATATAGCATCGTGAAAAAACCAAATTTTCTTGAAATCTACTAATTTTTGTTTTTGATAAAATGGTTTTTGCCTATCTGTAACGTCAAAAATTGCATAGAATTCACCATTAATTTTTTTTTGTAATGAATTAGCTAATAAAAACGATGGACTAAACCCTCCTTCATTCCAGAAAATTATTTTTTGGGTTGGCATGTCTGATGAATTCATATTATCCCAATAAATCTTATACATTTCTAGCAAATTATTACATAGCGAGATATATTTGCAAGAAAAATCCAGAAATGGCATAATGAGACAGGAGCTTTCTTTTTTTCAAAACACTCAAGTTAGGAATTTAATAATTTTTTTAATAGTTTCTGGATTTGCAATTCAAGCACTTTTACTAATTATCGATTATGGTCATGATATTCCTGGACCTGATGATATAGATCAAATTTTTCTTGGATATCGTATCGCAAATAACCTAGAGGTAACACCAAAAGATTTTTACGATCCGTATGGTGGGCATGTAACTATTTTTATTAAACTTCTGACAATTCCATTCTTACTTACTTTTTCGTTTTTAGCTGCGCCGACATTATACCTTAATTGGATATTTTTGTGCATTGCAATTATATTTATTTATTATTTACTAAAGCAAACAAATGAAAAGTCTACTTGGTTATTAATTCCAATTTCTATGCTGGTATTTAGTCCATTACAAGAATCTACATTTACTAATACCCTTATTGGATTACACCAAACAATACCATTTTTATCATTTGTAATAATTATTTTTCTTCTAAATACTAAAAAACTGAATTTTTATAGAATTTCATTAGCGTTATTTTTTGTTGCTGTAACAATGTTTTCTAATACATTTGGATTAGTTGTATGGCCAATTATGATTTTGAGTTTGATAAAGCAAGATAAGAATAGGAAAAAGTGGTTAGCGATATGGATTTTTGGTGGTTTATGTATGAGTGTTTTGTTACTCACTTTACTTGTTGGAGGTACATGTGGTGAGGGTGAAGTTCGTGTACTTCCTAGATGTGGAGAGCCTATATTAGAAAGAAATTTTTCGGATCTTTTTTCAAGTGAAAAAATTTACGCGTTTTTCTTTAGTTTAGGTTCAATGGCATTTAGAGTAAAATTTAATGAAGTCTATATAATTGTGGGAGTTGTTATTATTATTTCATTTCTTGTAGGTCTATTATACACATTATACAACAGAAAAAAATTATCGTCTATAATTCCATGGTGTCAGTTCGGTCTGCTGGGCTTAATTTTTATAAGTATTCTGACTATAACTCGTTTTCAGGTTTGGAATGGTGAAAGTCTTGATATAGAATTACATTATCTTAGACTAGAAAACTTTCTTCACATAGGATTGTTAGTTCTAGCCACTGAACTATTCACCCATTGGAAAAATAAAATTTCTAAAAATAGGAAAAGATTATTGAACGTTCTTCTCATCATTTTCATTCTTTCTGTAATCTTAATGTTGATTCCATCTTATACTATTGGTTGGAAAAATGCAGAGGCGGCTTCAGATTGGAAAAATGATGTGCAGTCTGGTTGTTTATTATTACCCGCAAAAACAAAGTATTATGATAGTTTCGAATATTGCTCTGAATCCTTTCTACCAAAATACTATGTGACTTTAAGTGATAGACAAAAATATGCACCTGAAATTTGGAACTTTTTTTTGAAGAACAAGTATAATGTTTTCTACGATGAAAACTTTAATGAATCAAATTCTAAAGATTTGATTGAATTTACTAAAAAATGGAATGATTCTAGGGATACATCCACAGTCAAAAAAGGAGAAGTGTATCTTCAACGGACTTCCACTTTTAATGGGGCAATTGAAAAAATAAATTCTAAAAACATTACAGCAGATGAAATTTTCCAACTGGATAATTTCCAGGTCGCAATTCAAGGCTCGATAAAAAATATTGATTTTGATCAAATAGATCATTTTTATTTATTTTTAAATGATCAACCTTTTGTAAGAATTGTAGACTTTGAGGATTCTCAAAATAATCTTATTTTGTGGCGCACAGTTTTCCTTTCTGGATATGTTCCGGCTGGATGTCATGAATTTAGTTTAGGTATCATAGAGGACAGTTCAAAATCCATATCATTAGATCAAGTGAAATTTTGTAAAACGGAATAATTTTCAAACTTCATTTTTTCAAACAATAAAATGAATTCCAAAAATCATAATTATTGTTCCAGATTTATAGTTCGTTAATCATAGTTTTGTTGCATAAATAAGTCCACTAATTCTATTTGAAAGTCTACCACGATCATTAGCTCGGTAAATTGAACACTTAAACCCATTTCTTTTCAAAAGATCCAACAAAAAATCCAATGTGTATTTTTTATCTCGTATTGTATATTCCAATTTTATTCGATCAATATCTTTTAAATCCTCATCTGTAAGATAGAACTCACATTCTTTACAATCCATTTTAAGTAAATCAATATGATTAATACCAAATTTTTTTCTAGCAGTTTCTAATTTGTAACCATCCACTAATTCGTATTTAAAATCTCCACCTTGATTATTAGAAACAAAAGACGCAGCAGCTGTACCATATTCATCATCTGTTGCTACATAAAATTTCAGTTGTTCATCTTTACCAATGGCAGCATTAATAGGAACAATTTTTTCAGACAGAGTTGGATTAAGTGTCATATTTTTTTTAAAAAATTCAAAATGTTTTTTTAAAGGTTCAAACGCAAATACTTTTGCACCCATACTAGCAAAATATAATGGCGTATCACCACATTCAGCACCAACATCTACTATGATTTTATCATTCCAATCAATTTTGGGATTTATCGAATGTATCTCCCTCACAAAAGTTTCAATAATTGTGTTTCCAGGATGAATTGAATCTAAAAAAAATCTAACTCCATTTGATGTAATAATTATTTTTTTGTTATTTTCAGAGATTATTCTATAAGTTTGCTTTCGAATATCTGTGAACGAAACATCACTTAGAAAATTTGCGCAGTGCTTATGTCCAAAGTGAAGTAAGTGCAATAAGTTAGTATCCTCAAATGATAATTCCTTCAATGAAATCTTGAATTTACTGTTTTCATCAAATGAAATTTCTAAATTTCCAGATGAGTCTAACGAATAGGAAATTGAATATGTCAAACAAGCAAGCAAATCCCATAGCTCATTAAATTTAGTTCCAGGAATTTTAACAACTGTATTTTTTATTTTGATCTTGTATTCAGATTTTCCAAACAAAATAGAACAAATTAACGAAACCTTGTTCTCAACTACTGAAATGAAAGGTAATACAAAATATACAAATCCTAAATTCTCTCTAAATTTCAAATTTTCCCTTCCCTACATATTTGTAATTCATTATTGCTAATGTAATTGTATGCACAGTATTGCCTAACACAAATGCAATTGTAACACCAATAATACCATATAATATTCCAAGAATTACAGTTCCGATTAAAATAGCACATAACTGAACCGAGTTTGCGATCATTAAAAATCTACTTTTTTCAAGTGCCAAAATTTTTGAATATAATATTACAGATATAGTAGTTGAAATTACACTAAGAGAAGCAATCTGTATCGGAATAATAGATTCACTAAATTTTGTAAAGAAATTTTCTATAAAAAAAGGAGAAAAGAAGATTCCTGATAATGTAATTACGACAGAAAGTAGGATTAAGAAAATTTTTAATTGAATATTTTTTTCTCCGCTAACATCTCTAGGTAGTAAATACTTGAACGCAACAGAAGAAAAAATCATCATAATTGCATAAAATTGAAGTGTCAATGCAAAATTGCCCAACACCGTAAAACCTAATATTGGTACGACAATAATTTTATCAATATCTCTTCGAAAAACTGAAATGGCATAAATTATGTGATTATTAATTATGAATTCTTTTTTTGGTTTTAATAATGAGAGATCAATTTTAAAATTTCTTAATTCTTTATAAAAAATAGGAATTAATGCAAAGTTTGATAATGCAATTCCAATTAAAACCCCATTAACTCCTAACAAAAAATATAGACCTATTCCAATTGCAAATTGAAGTATTTTTTGTGTTAGTAAAAATTTTGAATATTTTGCATATAGTCTTTTCCCAAGTAAGAGAGTTATAGATACTTGAAAAACTATAAATGAAAAAATAAGAAAAATTATTTCAAATCTTTGAATTATGACAAAAGCGATCAATGATGCTATCATAGTAAAAATTAACGTAAGAAGTAGCAATGTTGGAACAATTTTCTGATTTTTTGTAGAAAATACCATCAATGTATCCGATGATCCTACTACACAACAAATTCCCAATGATGCTATAGCTACAAAATAACTAATCTCACCATATTCCTCAACTAATAACAATGATGCTATTACCAGCCAGAATATTGCTGAAATAGCACCACCTATGAGATCAGCTGAACCAATTAATGCTAATCCTTTGTAGCTAAATAATTTATTCCTAATATTTGACCAGTTTTCATCTTTTTTGTTTTCATTCATATTTTTTCAAATTTTTTTATATTAATAATTAAACCTGCTAATTTTTAATCACATTCAAAACAATGATTACAAAATCTATAAAAGATACTGAGAAATAATTCTATAGATTAGTTAAAACTTGTTATATTTTGTGAGGTAATAATAGTAGTTTAGTGTAATCTTTTTAAAATTAGTATATTTGATGGTATTATGATCAAATTACCTAATTTCCACAAATCTTTTGATTATGAGAATAATTTCTACCTTTCATGTGATAATTCAAGAATTGGTAAAATGATTGCTCATTATGAATTGTTCAAGTTGTCTTCTAAAATTCCAGGCTGTATCATAGAATGTGGTGTTTTTAAGGGTGCATCATTAATCAGGTTTGCCACATTTCTAAAATTACTCAAATCAAACAAGAAAATCATAGCATTTGATACTTTTGGAAAGCATACTACAACAAAAATATCAAGTGATCATAAACGTAGAAAAATATTACTATCTCATGGAAAAGAAGCAATATCAGAAAAACAATTAATGAATATTTTGAAGCGTAAAGGCCTAGAAAAAAATATTCAATTAATTAAAGGTGATATCACAGAAACTGTTCCTAACTATTTGAAATTAAATCCAAAATTAAAGATTTCTTTACTTAATTTGGACGTAGATTTCTATGAGCCTTCTATGTCTATACTAAAAAATTTTTATCCAAAATTGTCTAAAGGCGGAATTTTAATGCTTGATGATTATGGAGTTTGGGATGGTGAAACAATGGCTGTAGATGAATACTTCATAGATAAAAAAATCAAAATAAGAAAACACATGTTCTCCAAAACTCCGTCGTATATAATAAAAAATTAATAATAAAATTATTATTTTTGTCAGATCAGCCTAGTTTTTTTAAACTAGAAACCATGATCACCAGAACAGTGATTTGATTCTTTGCTGTGTGTGACACTGAAGAAATTAAGCCCTTGTTTCTCGCTCTCCACAATACACCATATACTCTTAGGTTCGTTCATAGTGTGATCACTAATTGATGTAATAAACTTTGGAAATTCTAACACTTTTGCACTACGATTCTTAATAAGGAAAGATTCTTCTGAAATGAAGCCAGTATCATCATAAAATTTTATCTTAGCTTCATGATTTTCTACATCAGGGTTTTCTGCCTTGTCAGCTACAAGACCAACGTATGCGTTGTATTCATTTCCAGTAATAATCTGACCCCATTTGAAACTTTTTTTGTTTGGAGGATTGTATATGTTAGGGTTGAAAAGAGAAACCGCAATGGATGTATCAAGCCCTCCATTACCGTATACCAATTGATGTCCTATTCTAGTAGGCATTTTTCCTGACAAAACCATTGCAGTTACAGAAAAAGTCGATATAGCAGTTCTATCTATAGAATCCTGTGCAATCAATGATTCAATATTTGCATCTAAAAATTTAGTACTAGGACTAGAAAGTGAATCAATATCATACTCTTTAATTTCATTGCCATTATGATCAAAAATATTCAATTTAATCTGCAATTCGCTGGGGGATAGTATTGGATATAGTCTAACAGTGTTTTTTAAGTTTGGAAAATACGGATAGAATCTCTGCGAATGAGAAGAATCGTCCCAATATTCATGGGACGTAGTTGAATCATAAAATGTATGATTTGCACTAAAAGTACCATCATTTTTTACTTGCCCAGATAACATTCTACCATAAAACAAGAATTGAGATGGTTGTGCTGCTTTAATTATTCCTCTTGTACCATTTTGTATTTGGTCAAATAGTTTTTTAAACTCAACTCTCTTCACGCCGAATCTAGGTAAATCTATATCAAACTTTTTTACCATAGATTGATCTGGCGTAATTACTTCAATCTCTAAAGAATCCTTGCATGGTAATGGCCCAGTAGTAAATAAAAGAAAAGTATCCGTATCCTCATTTACAACTAAATCAATTGAAGCCTCTTTAACTTGGTGTGAATTAATATCGTCATCTTCAAAAACGTCATTTAATACTCTGTTAAACGCATGTACTTGATTGATGAAGTTTTTTCCATGATGATTAATCATTACTGCGGGAAATGGTATAAACAGATTATCTGGTGCAAAAAATTCAATCATATAATTTGAGACAGGTTCTGTAACCATTCCAGTTAATTTGAAATTATAAACTACTGGCTTGTCTATCCTATGTAATTTTGACTGTAGCTTTTTACCACTAGTATCTATTGCGGTAATTTTACATGCTACATTAGAATATTGACGTTTGAGTAAGAAATGGTTAATAAAACTGATTTCAGCGATCGCATTTGGAATTTCTGGAACCAACAAAGAAGCCCTATGTATGGTATTAAGAGTAGGATCCTTATGGTAAGTCTTCCTAGTGGCTTCTATCTGCCTGATAGTTTTCACGATAAACGGTTTTTTATGATAAAGTTAAACTTTGTTATCTTTTTCACGTAAGGTTTTTTAGAAAACGAAAATACCGAAGTTCGTTGTTCAAGGATAAAACTATTCTAATTACTGGAGGAACTGGTTCATTAGGCCAAGCCCTTACAAAAAGGCTTCTTAAAATGAATCCTCAAACAATTAGAATTTTCAGTAGAAACGAAAGTAAACAGATTGAAATGGAGAATGAGATTAGGGATGATAGATTAAGATTTTTCATAGGAGATGTTAGAGATTATGAGAGATTAATTAAAGCAGTTGAAGATGTTGATTTTGTTTTTCACGCTGCAGCTTTAAAGCATGTACCAAAAATTGAATATAATCCGTTTGAAGCCATAAAAACAAACATACTTGGTTCAGAGAACATAATTAATGCTTGTTTAACTCACAATGTAGAAAAAGCAGTTTGTATAAGTACAGATAAAGCTGTTTCACCTCTTAATATTTACGGCGCTACCAAATTGCTTATGGAAAAATTATTTGTTACGGCAAATAATTATTTGAACAAGGAAAAATACAGAACAAAATTTTTTGCTGTACGCTATGGAAATGTGCTTGGAAGCAGTGGTTCTGTAATACCATTATTTATCAATCAAATTAAATCTAAGAAAAAAATTTCAATTACGGATACAAGGATGACACGGTTTAGTATTACTATGGATGAAGCGTTGGATTTCATTTTTCATGCTACTAAATTAGGAGTAGGCTCAGAGATATTTGTACCAAAATTAAGGGCTTATTCTTTGGCAGATGTAAAGGAAGCACTTTTTGAAATGTTAGAAAATACAGGTGAAGAAAATATTGGTATAAGACCAGGCGAAAAGCTAAATGAAACACTGATCAACTCAGAAGAAATTCGTTATAGTTGGGAAATTGATGATATGTATATGATTTCAAATCCTGAAATTATGAAAACATATCCTAGTGCAAAAAAAATTGAAAACATGGAAATATATTCATCAGATCGTGTAGATAAAATCCCAAAAGATCAATTGAAACAACTTATAAAAAATTTAATCTAATTAACATTTCTTTATACTGAATTTCTCTATTGCTCTAATCTTAGATATCAATTCTTTTAGAAGCTCAGTGGTCATCGATGTGGATGCATCTGGACCCTTAGAATTTCTCAATTTAATGTGCTTTTCAATTATTAGGCGTTTCGCATCTCTTTCTTTTTTTAACAATGCAAACAAAAAAGGAGCTACTATACCAATACTGTGATCGGAAAAACCATCGTATTTGATCGCTTCCTTCCAATTAATTTTTTTGAATGGTGCAGGATATTCAGAAATACAGTAACAGAAAGTTATCTTATTCTTTGAGAAAATTTTCATAATTTGTTTTTTATTCCCACCCATCCCCATACTTATGATAACTGGTTTTCTAGTTCTTGCAACACTTTCTAACGTTTCTAATGAATGCTTGTCATTCAGCAAGCACGTTCTAGATGCTATTTTATACTTTTTCACTCCAAGCGATTCTAAATAGTCAACTCCTTCAGGATAGAAAACACTACAAAAAAATTCTATGTTTTGGTCATCAGCATATTTTTTTAATTTTTCAGCTTTTTTAAACGTAAGTTCAGATTTTTTTATAATTTCCCACTGAGGGTTTTGTGTTGAATACAAATCATTCGCACGCCACATCTGAAATTTCACTGCATTTACACCTGCTTTTTTTGATTCAAGAATTAATTTTTTAGCCTTAGAAATACTCCCTTCCCAGTTGGAAGCAATTTCAGCGATTATGTATGATTTCATAAAATGTCTAAGAAAATAAAAAATTTAATTGTTTTAATTTTATAGGTGAATTATAAGTCATATCTAATAATTTTGATCAATGGCGTATCTAATTTACTGATTTAAGCAACTAGCTAAGACTTAATGTCAACAATAATTTCTTCATTTAAAACTGGTTTTCTCCATAATTCTGTGTTATATGTATAATTACAAACTTTGCATAGTCCTGAATTCGAATATCCGTAAATTTTGATGAGCTGTTCTATATGTTCGAATTGCTTATCCGTTAGTTTAAACACAGCTTTTGAAACTTTTTTTAATTTAAAATCATTGAGTGTAGTATCTCCTTTTAACCAGTTAACTATATCATAATTATAATTAAATTCTGGATTTGTTTGCATACGGTCTTTACCTAACACATTATGACCCAATCCCCTACAGTAATTTGATATGGCATCGAATTGTTCTTTCAATTCATCGTCGAAAATCTTTTTCTTTTCCATGATTAGATTTTTCGCTGTATCCAAAATATATTCAGTCCAATCTGAAATCAAGCGAGAAATTATTATCATGTGATAATACAGGATTAGATTTTGGCCAGCAACACCATCCAATAATTTCTTGTATTCATTATCATTTTGATAATTCCTTTCGATATCTTCAGGTGAATCCCATAATTCACCAGTAGTAGATTTAAGGAACATGTTAAACAATTCCTTAATATTTTTTGGTGCACGGTTGGACTTGTACGTCATATTATAGATCAAATCAAAAACATCTAGATTTTGCTCCTTAAGAAATTTCAGAACCGGATCAAAAACTAAACCGGTTTTTGTAACTTTAACAACTAGTGCCAATAACCGCAAATCAACGTATTCTTCAAAAGATAGAGTGTTGGTACTAACTCCAACTTCTTCAATTTCTACTACGACTTTACCGTTACTTAGTTTTACAAAATCTCTTGGTATCATTCGATACTTAGTTTTGATGCCCCATTTTTCTCGTTCCTTAGGCACATTGAGTTCTGAACCATCCAGCATCATTAATGTCCAAATAAAAACTTCATCAACATCTGCATGAATTATTTCTTTAACTGTTTGTAAAGTGCTTTCAAATGTCTCACCAGGAAGCCCAGCTATAATATCTGAACTAAGTGTTAATCCTGTTTTTTTTATGGCCGGTCCTATTGCAATCAAGTGTTCTGTGCTTATGTTATCTCTTCTCACATTCTTCAAAACTTCAGGAGTCATTGATTGAACAGCCATGTCCATCTTAATTGAACCACGTAATTTTTCAATATTTGAGATTATTCTTTCCTTTTTATTTTTACCAGTAGTAGTATGAACTAACTTTGGATAACCATACTTTTTCTTTGATGCATCAATGTAATCACATATTTCTGAATCCTTAGGAAACATTCCGAAGTTTAAATCGCTGATGAGTAATTGTGCTGTATTCCAAGTAACATGATTTGCAATGTAATCTATTTCGGCAGATACTCTATCTAAACTAAAACTATTAACTTGATTAACAGAATCTCTTCCATCAGTACAAAAAGTACAATGAAATGGACAGCCCCTATTGGTCTGTATTGTAGGACATAGTTTTCCATCAAAAAATTTGTCCATTAAACCCGTAAGATATGGTGAAGGAATTTCATCTAATTTTTTAATCCTTATCTCTGGAATAGTATATTGTAGTTTTCCGTTAGCTGATCTTGTCATACAACCATCTATAGGCTTGGATAATACTTTCGTTCTAATTTCTTTATGTGATTTGGCTTCAAGAGCTTTTTCCACCATGTTTGTAAATCCAATCTCACCTTCTACAGAAACATAAATGTCAACATTAGGATTTTCTCTAAAAAATCTCTCTTGTGATGGTAAATCGACTGGAAAATTTGGTCCACCCCAAACAACTACTCCATCCGGATTTAACTTAGAAAAGATACTAGACATTTCACGTCCAATACGATGATTCCACGAATAATTACTAACTCCTAAAATATCTGGAGGTGATTTTTTTAATTCGTGTTCTATATCGTGAATATATTTAAAAAGCGTAATCTCAACATTCGAACCAAATCGCTCTTTTGTATAAGATGCAATATAACCAACATTTAATGGAAATGCTTCAGTTGAAAGTGTAATTGTATCATATGTCAAGTCTAGCAAGTAAATTTTTAGAGGATTCAATCACTACTCTAAATTTTAGAATATTAATAAATATTAGTTTTCAAAAATAAAAAAATCATTAGTAAGAATTAGAAAAAGCTTAAAATCATTACCAAAATGATGTATTAATAAATGAAAGTCACATTCCATAATTCTGCTAGTCTCGTAATTGAGGGAAATGGTACCAAAATATTATGTGATCCTTGGTTAGTGGATGGTGTATACATAGGCGCTTGGTGCATTTATCCACCTTATGATTTTCAGCCTGCAGATTTTGATGATGTTGATTACATCTATGTTAGTCATATTCATCCTGACCATTCTAGCAAAAAAACATTAACCCGTTTAAAAAAAAATATACCAGTATTAATTCATGACTTTCCAGCTAAGGCTCTAAAAAACCGCATTGAAGGACTTGGTTTTAAAACAATTGAATTAGAACATGATAAAAGAACTCGTCTGAAAAATGACATTCATATAAATATTTTAGCGGCAGATAACTGTGATCCACAACTATGTGGAAAGTTTATTGGCTGTGCAAATTTGCAGTACAAAGTCGGCTCAAACTGGATAGATACTATGTCTGTTGTTGACGATGGAAATCAGGTTATAGTAAATACTAACGATTGCCCTTTTGATTTAGCACAATTTGCTGCAATGAGAATAAAAAAGAAATATGATAAGGTGGATGTTTTATTGAATGCATTCACGGGAGCGTCAGCATATCCGCACATGTTTAAAATGACAGAGAGTGAGAGAACGATTGCAGCTGCGAAAAAAAAATTAATTGGCTACGAACGTGCCATGAATTACATAAAATTATTAGAGCCTAAATATTTTATGCCGATTGCTGGCAGATATACGTACAGTGGAAAATTAGCCAAATATAACGATAAAAGGGGAGAGCCTGAATTAGAAGAAGGATTTGATTTTCTTGTTTCAAAAATAGATCAAAATAAAAGTAAAGGAATCATACTTAATGCTAAAGAAAGTTTTGATTTAACTACGGGCAAATCTACCAATTCTTATATTCCGATTGACAAGGAGGAGAAGAAGAATTATCTTGAACATGTTCTATCTAAAAGAAAGATGGACTATGAATATGATCCTGAACCATCAATTGAGGAAATAAAAAAATTAATCGCAAAGGCTTTCGTAAGATTTGAGAAAATGAGAAAAAAAATTAACTTTTCTACTGATACTAGAATTATTCTTGATTTTTCCTCTCAAGATCTTGTAGATATTTCATGCAATGGTGGTGGAATTAATTTTATCAGAAAAGATGAATTAAAAAAATATAAACAATATGTCAAAATGTCTCTAGATAAAAGACTGCTAAAAAGGCTTTTAGAAGGACCAACTAAGGAACATTGGAATATTGCAGAAGGTGGTGGTCATATCTTTTTTGATAGAGTACCAAATTTGTATGAGTTGAGTTTGTTTTATTGCTTCTATAATTTTTATGCGTAATTTATTAATGATTTTAAATTATTATTGGATGTGATGAATGTAAAAATAAGACCAGTAGAAAAAAAAGACTGGAAATTTATTTTACATTTAAGAAACCTGGAAGATATTCGTTTAGCTTTTCATGATAGTTCAATAATTAATGATGAAACTCATCTTAAATACATGCAAAAAATGGAAGCAAACCCAAATTTTTTTCAATGGATAATTACCTATAACAAAAAAGATGTTGGATATATCAAAATCGATGGTCTAGTATTTGGTAGTATGCTATTAAACGAATATCGTGGGGAGGGAATTGGAAAACAAGCATATGCACTAGTATTCAAGGAAGCAAAAAAGCTTGGTCTTACAAAGCTAACCGCCCAAGTTAAAATGGATCGAGAAACATCAATAGAATTTGAAATGAAAACTGGTTGGATAAAAAAAGAAATTATTTACAAAAATAATAAACCATATGCCTATTCTCTAGAAAAACCATTGTAAATCCTAATTACAAGAATATTTTTAATTTCCACAGTATGTTATTTTCAAAAATATCCTTATTTTTCTACATACTCGCTAATTAGTATACGATGAAATAACGAGTCAACATATGAACCATTAATATAATTTTTTGATGATAGTCTATTCTCTAACACAAAACCAGCTTTTTCTAATACCAAAATAGTATTAGGCCTTATATCAAATGTCTCAGTAAATATTTTATGAAATAAAATTTGCTTAAAACCTATATTCAAAATTATTTTAAGAAAAATACTAAATTCTTTTTTATAAGTTTCTAGTTTCTCAGTACGATTTGTATCAAGTACAAATGATAATTCTGCTTTTTTCAAATTCCAATCTATGTGAACAAATCCACCATATCCAATACAATTATTTTTTAATATAAAACTAAACAGAATCATTTCCGGTTTTTTTTCATAAAATGATTTTTTTATTACTTGATGATAATATTTTGATTGTTCGTCTTTAGTTAGAGGTTTATTTTGTCTGAGATAATCAATTTGTTCATTTCGCCATTTCCTAATTAATTCCATTTCTTGTTCCATAAACGGAACCAAACAATACTCATCTAAACAAAATTTATTACTAGCCAGAAAACTATATTTTTTATTATTATTTTTCAATTACTATCTAAAAATTTTTCAGAGATTTTAAGATTTAATATTACCTATTAAATAATTCGTGTTTGCTTGCGGTATATTACCTAATAATTTTTTTATCTATGAGAATTTGTTAACTGATTTTATAATGTAATCAATTTGAGATTGGGTTAAGTTTGGATGAATAGGAATTGTAACAATTTCTTTTCCAGCTTTTTCCGTATTCAAAATTTTGTTAGATTTTTTATAAAATGACATTTTATGTATAGGTTTGTAATGAGTGCCTGTTTCTATTCCTATATCATCTAAATCCTTTCTGAATTTGTTTCTGTTCTTTACACATATCCAATAAAGGTGATAAGAGCACCTTTTATCGAATAGAATTTTATGTTCAACATCAATTCCGTTATCATAAGATTTAGCAATATTTTTTCTGACATTGTTTAATCTATCCAATTTTTTTAATTGCATTAAACCAATAACTGCAGAAAATTCATTCATGTAATAATTCCAACCTAATTCCTTAACATCATATTCTGAACCTCTTCTATCAGTTATTCCACA
>Ga0310345_10002936_pt1 | contig 16671 bp, 16 predicted proteins | sample HC15DNA20500_MG_FD_204667 | JGI IMG/M metagenome (GOLD analysis project Ga0310345, IMG submission 204667) | Marine microbial communities from station ALOHA, North Pacific Subtropical Gyre - HC15-DNA-20-500_MG | ecosystem: Environmental > Aquatic > Marine > Oceanic | place: Pacific Ocean: North... | reverse complement strand
AGAAGCCCCGATTACTGGAGCCTTCTATTTTGATGTGGACACTGCGGAAAGGATTGTCATCGCAGACGGGTCAGATAAATTGAAGACCTCGGTTGTTGATGGAACGTGGACTGTCATATCCGGTAGCAGCTTCCTGTCCGGTGCGGACGTAGACTTTGCCCAGCTTGTTAATCGCCTGTATTACGCAGATGGAGACAGTGCACTCAGGTATGTGGACTCTGCATTCGCCAACCAGAGCATCAGCGCAGGGAGAGTAACCGGCATAGAGGTGACTGACCCCGGCCTTGGCTACACGACTGTTCCCGCCGTCACCATAACATCGTCTCTGGGTTCCAGTGCAGCCGCCACTGCTGTCCTTGGCTACGGCGGCAAGGTTGTTGGTATTGACATTGACAACGAGGGGTCTTCTTATGATGGGACTACCCCCCCAACCGTTGCACTAACTGCTGCCCCAACGGATGGAACCGACGCTACGGCAATCGCTCACGTAAGTCAGACACCCAGCAAGCCCAAGCTGTTAATATCCCACACTCACAGGCTGTTCTGCACAAGTGGTGATTCTGCCAGCATCCCCGGAGACCAGATTTTTGTAAGTGACATACTTGACGGAGAGTCATGGGACTTGATCGGCAACAGCATCAGGGTGGGGGGAGGCGACGGTGACCCCATCGTTGCGTTGATGCCTTGGTTTGATTTCTCTCTCCTTGTCTTCAAGGAGAGAAGCGTGTGGCTGATTAATGCTGACCCTGCCTTGGCCGTGGCGGACTGGGAGGTCAAGCTGGTCAACGGGCGTGTCGGGTGTGTCGCCTCACGCTCTGTCCAGCAGGTGGGCGCAGATGTGCTCTTCCTTGCTAGGGACGGTGTGCGGTCAATCAAGATGATTGAGGCTGGTGCCCAGACAGATGTTTCCCAACCCATAAGCACTCCCGTAAATGACCTTATAGGCAGGATAAATCAGGCCAACATAGGCAAATGCACTGCGGTTTACTGGAGAAACAGGTATTTACTGGCTGTCCCGCTTGATGACTCCACCACCCAGAACAGGGTGTTATGCTACCACCTGCTTGCCGGGGCGTGGACAGGACACTGGTCGGGATGGGAGCCGACGGTGTGGGTTGTGACTGCATTTGACGGAAAGCTCAGGCTTAACTTCGGCAATCAAGATGGCAGACTCCTGACTTGGGACGACTTTACCCCTGAGGAAGATACAACCTCAGAGACCTATACCGATGTTGGTGTAGGGTATGAATCCTACATAAAGTCCAGAGCTTATACGTACGGGGAAACTTGGGGAGACAAGGTAGGGTATTCCACTCAGTTTAATCTGGAGAACTCACATTCGACTGAGATTACATCCAACTTCTATTACTACACAGACCTGAGCAGCACAGAGCAGACCTTGGAGTCCAGCGTCACCCTGACTGCTGATACGGGACTTATACGAAAAGGGTACAACCTCATCCCGAAAGGCAGGTTTAACCAGATTCAATTCAAGGTTCAGGCCGATTCAGGTAAACTATCCCTTCATTCTATTCAATCATCAGCCTTCGGTCAGCCGCTTAACCCGCAAAGATGAGCGTATCATACCCAGAATCCACAATGGAGATTGCAGACATGGTGCATGATAATATACCATTCTGCAAAGAGTGGGGGAAAGCGGCTGTACTGCCGTGGGTGCAATGGTTTATCGATAATGGCAGATATTACGCCGTATCCAGCAAGGGTAAGCTTTGCGGGGTTACGTTACTCCGGTTTGTGGATTCGGAGGAGGACTGCCATGAGCATTACAAGGACACGGGCGGCCAGATATGCTATGTTGAAGTCTCAGTCAGCAAGCACGTTGACGCGCTTAAATCCATGTATGAGTTAATGTGGAATGAGATAGGTAAAGACACGAAGTACATGGCTTGGATGCGTCACAAGTATAACAACCGAGTTACCATGGTGGACATGGGCAGGGCAAAACGAAGACTTATGAGGTAAATTATGGGAAAAGATAAAGCACCGCCACCACCGGATACACCTGATTACACTGGGGCTACCAGAGAGGGAATTTTCGCTGACATTGAAAGTATGCCCACAAGGAGGCAGATCGAGTCAGCGTATAGGCTGGGTAAACCCGTTACGTACACTACCCCTGCGGAATACATAAGAGATTCCTCAGGCAAGTACGAGCTAAAGGACGGGAAGAGGCAGTTGATTGAGGGCACCGGGGTTGAGAAGACAATGGACTTCACCGGGATTGGTGACATTGACATCACCGGGGCTGAAGCTGAGGCACTCATGGAGTTGGCTCCAAAGATGTCCCAAGCCCAGCTTAATAACCTTATTGAGTTTGGCCCCCAGTTCATCGCAGAGCAGAGGGAACAAATGCAGCAGTTAGACCCAGAGGGGTTTGACTTGAGGGAGGATTTCGCAAGGAAACTGAGGATGGGCGAAGGCACATCTGAAGAGTTGGTTGGGGAAGGCGTGGAGGTGCCCGAGTATCTTGAGGCTGGAGCGGCACCCGAACTGGCTGATGTTGGCCGGACTTCTGAGGGAAGGGCAGAGCTTGAAGAGAGAATCTTTGACAGGCTTGCCCTCGGCGAGAAGCTGTCACCAGACCAGCAGAGAGCACTTGAGCAGGATGTGTTGAGGGCTGGCTCCAGAAGAGGGCAGGCACTCAGCGGAGGCACCGCCCTGAGGGAGGTCTTGGCAAAGTTTGGCGGAGGAGAAGAGCTTGGGAGGCAGAGGAGAGGAGAAGCCTTGGGACTTCTCTCCAGTGGACAGGCCACCAGCGACACAACAAATCGACTTGCACAGGCGAACTTTGCCAACATGATGCAACAGATTCAGCAGTCGAATCAGGCCAAGGGAGCCACATTTGCAGCAGGGCAACAGAATCTTGGGCAAAGGGCTGCTGCCAGACAGCAGGATGTAGGCAACATCCAGTCTATGCTTGGCCTTCAGCCAGTTGCAGCGCAGGGAGGATACCTCTCCGGGCTTCAGCAGGGTGCGGCACCATTCTCGATGCCTCAAATGCAGAGGGGGACAGCACTTGACCCGAACGCTGCCGCTACAGCAGCAGGGTTTGCGGGTAACGTATTCGGGACTCAGGGAGATATGTGGAGTACGCAGGCACAGATTGCAGCACAGCCAAGCGGGATAGGACAGTTGGTTGGCGGAGTTCTTGGAGCATTCGGCGGAGGATACGGTGAAGCACTAGGAAAGAACTGGGGGAATAGGAGACCGGGAGGAGGCTCAGTATAATGTCTAGCTTTTGGAAAGGATTTGGGCAGCAGTTCGGGGAGACTTTTGCCGATACGTTCAAACAAGCCCGCGCTGTCAGGCTGGGGGGTAAAGAGCGCGAGGAAGAGCGTGAGTATCAGAAAAATCTGCTAGATGAGAGGCTTAAAAGAGCTAGACTAGCGCAGGAGGACAGGATGAGGGCTGCGATACTGTCGTCCACCCCGGAAGCACAAGGGAAGATGCTCAGTCGTCAAGTTGGAGGCGATGCAGGGGAGTTCATGGCTGACGCAGAACTTGCAGGGGTTGAAGGCAGCGTAGCCGATGCGGTGCTTGCCAATGCGCTCGCAGGGAGAGGAGAGATAGATGTGGGGATAAGGACAACTCCTGTCACAGACAGAAGCCAAGTCACCCCGTCGGCAATCTACCCAAGTGCAGAAGAGGCGCGAGAGGTTGCGCGGGAATTTGAGATAGGCAGCAGAGAACTGGCAGAGGCAGAGCTACCTGAGGCCACGGCAAGGAGGGAGGGGATTGACCTGTCTGTTGCAGAGAAGCAACTTGGAAGGATTCAGGCGGACATAACCGCAGAGGATGCCGCAGAGGCTGCCCTTAAGGCACACGAGGGGAGGATGGGCATTTCAGATGCATATGCCAAGGCTGGTGAGGTCAGGGCGTTTGATGCCTATAAAAAAAGGAGGGGGGTAGTAGCATCCGACTTTGACAAGGCGGAGGCCAAAGGCAGGATGGAGACGTTCGCAAAGTATGCAGCGCAAAATGGGCTTGATGAAGGGGAGATGCTTATCTCGGCGATAACTAGCGGGTTTGATGCAGACACGTATGGCGACGATGCCAGAAAAGCATTCACTTTGGAGAAGAACAGGCTGGGGGGGTTATCAGGAGTAGATCAAAGGGCTGAGAAAAAGAAGGCTACTCAGATTTATATAGACCTATGGGCTAGGCAGAACTCAACAGAATCCAATCCTATAAGCTGGAATAAATTCCTAGAGCAACACCCTGACATGGACTTCGATAACCCGAAGTATGCCGGGGAGAGAATTTTCAGTTCAGCCAAGATGGCAATGAAGCTTGAAAAGGAGGGATACGAGCGAGCAAGGAAGAGGGGTGAGGACAAGTTGCTGAGAGCACCCGAGATTTCAGATAAAGTATGGCTGACGTCTCCAAGGGGAAAGGCAATAAGGAGTAAGTTCGATAAGATAATCGAGGCACCGACTCCTAAACCCGGCGTGACCAGAATCCCTTTACAGCAGGGAGTTGCTTGGGACGAGAAGTATCAACCGCTAGTCGATTCAGGAATGCTCGCTATAGAAGGGAATAAGGGAGCGGTATTTGTGACCAACGAATACCTGAGTGCAATCCGAGGAAAGGAAGAGGCAATACTGGATTACATGGCGTACACCGGGGATATTCCAGACCCAGCCATAACTGCATCGGAGTTAACCGAGGGACTCAAGGGGGGCATTGGTGTTGCTTCCGCCATGGTCAGTAAAGCTCTGAAGCCATTTGCGGGGGCCGAGTCGGTGCCCATAGAAACAGCACGAAGTTATGTAAACGCACAGAAAGTCCCGCAACGAGTCAAGGATGCTGCCAATTCCCTACTTGACACGGAAATGGTGCACGGAAGACTTCGAGATAGGACGGAAATAAAGGATAGGCTTTCTGCCTACAGGAGGGTTGTTGGCAGAAACATTACCCCACCGGGTACCCCAATGGTGGAGACGTTTACCCCCGAAGGGAAAGTTATGCTTCCGAGATTCATAATCGTAATGGAGAAGTTCACAGATAAGGATGGAGCGGTGGGGATGCAGCCTCAATGGCTTCGGCATCCATCCCATCAGTCTGGAGACACGGTGGCAGAGACAGAGGCAATGCGGGATAAAATCCGACAGTTAACGGAAGCAGGGAAACCCAAGCCAGCAACGGGAACAGGGGTTGACCCGGAAACTGAGAAGCCATTCCTGTGGAACAGGCCGGGGACAGCCCCGCCTATTAGGAGGTAAATGGAAGAACTGGATAAAAGAAGACTATAAGGATGTCCTAGATGCCCACCTATGAAGTAACAGACCCGGACACGGGGGTGACCTATGAGATTCATTTTGAGGGTGAGCCTACCCAGCAAGAACTCAATAATGCGGCATCTCATGTCTTTAGGGAAAACAGACCTGAGACATTTTTTGAGTCGCTGGGCGGGACTCTCGCCTCCTCCATAGATACCCTCCTGATGTACGATTCCAAGGAGGGGTTTACTTCCCCCGCATACGAGAAGGGCGGGGCTTGGATGTACGACGCTATGGGTGCCACCCATTACGCGCAATCCAAACTCTATCGTGCGATGGGGCTGGACAGTCTTGCCGATGCGTATGAGATGGGCGGGGCGACACTGACCGACATCGGGAGAGAAGGGCTTACGGCAGGAAAGCGTCATGGGAAAGCAGTAAGAGAGCGTTACCCGAAGCATCAATTTGCCTCAAGGATGACCGAGATGGCTGCGGGATTGTCACCCACCCTGATAGCCGCACCTGCTGCTGGCTGGGCTGGTCTGGGATACGGTGGTCAGCTTCTGGCCACAATGGGCGCGGCAGGTGCCCAGAGTGGCGGCCAGTATATGCAGGAAGCCAGAATTGAGTACATGGGCAGGCTTCAGGAGAACTGGGATTCCAAGTGGGGGCCGATGACTCAGACCGACCTTGAGTTAAGGGCGATAGGTCAGGCGGCACCGTGGGCGTTACTTTCCGGTGCCAAGACAGCCGCCCTAACGGGTCTCTTTGGTTACGCAGGAGGAAGGCTCACCGGGAGTGGGGGGCCAGAAATGGCAGGGATGATGACAGCAAGGGCTGGAGGCGTTAGCTCTCGCGCAGCAGATAGAGCAAGGAGACTTTACGCATCCAGAGGCGGAGGCATGGATTGGAAGCCGCCAATGGCACTTCCAAAGGCTAGGTGGACAGACGAAGCGGCCTTGGAGGCCGGGGCTTTTGCTAGGAAGAGCAGTGATTACCTAGGTAAAAGGGGAGTTGTCCGAGGCACGGCAAGAACTGGAGTGCAGGCTGGGCTTGAGGGCATTGAGGAAGGAATTGATGAGGCAGTACAGGCCGGGATAGATTACTACACCATAAAAGAGGACATGACCTTTGACCAAGCCAAGGACAGGGTTATTGACGCTATCGCTGCTGGTGCCTTGTTCGGCGGTGCCATAGAGGTTGCGGCTAGGCCAGATACTATGGCATCCATAGAGGCTGAAGCTGCCATCCACATGGCAGGCATACATCCCATAGTTGAAAATGCTCTGGCAAGGAGAAGCGCACACGGGATTGAGTCAGCCAGAAAGCTGAGGGCGATGCAGCCAAGACCGGGGGAGACTGCCCTTGAGCGGAAGCTCAGGTGGGATATTGATGAGGAACCAACGGAACCCATCCCCGCATTCCTTGACGGATTAAAGAGGGCGGCGGAGAGGTCGTCAGATGTCCCTCCGAGATTAAGAGACACCAGAATAGAGTCAGTGGAAGATGAAAGGGCGGCTGAAGCGGATGAGAAGGCTGAGGCAGTCGGGATGGTAAAAGCCCTTGAGAAAGAGGCAGCACTGAAGGCAATCAGGGCAGTCGATGAGTTCGGCACTGGCAACCTGCTTGAGATGTCACAGACGATTGAGGGAAGGCGACAGATTGCCGAGCTTGGACTGCTTCCCCTTGGAGGCATACGGGCAGAGACTGAGGCGGCACCGGGGGCTGTAATCCCGCCAGAAGGCAGGGAGACTGAAGGACTGGCATTCCCTGAGGCAGCCATTGAGGAGCCTCCACCCAAGCCCTCAACACTGGAATCCAAGGAGATGGAAGCTGACGTCCTGAAGGGGCCGAAGCGTGAAGGGTTGGTGCCAGAGAGGATAGCCAAGTCCAATCAGCTTTTCGGGCTACAACTTGCGGAACCGGGGGTAGTAACTGGCCCCACCGCAGTGGCTTCGGCTGGTGAGGCTGTCGCAAGGCCAGACATCCCTAGCAAGCAAGCTGACTTGGGGGAGGTTTTGCCGGGAGAAGGCATGCATCTACCGCATGGCGTTAGGGGGCCGCAAAGAGAAAGCATACGAGGGGTAAGGGGTGTATTAACCCAAGAGCAGGCCAGAGTTCTGGATAAGGACGAGAGGGGTGGGCTTCTCTCAGCCAGAGAGGTGAGCATAAGGAAGGTGGCTGAGGGTAAGCTTGAGGCCGAGATGAACAGGATACTCGACATTCCTGAGGAGGCAGCGAAGCCATCTAGGAAGAAGGGGAAGCTAACCCCCGATGAGGTAAAGGCAAAGAAACGCAGCGAGAACAGGCTGATCAACGAGATTAACAGGGCGTTAAACCTTACGAAGGCAGAGAGCACGGCATTGGCGAAGGACGAGGCTAATCAGATTCTCACCAAGGCTGAGATAGACGCCAAGGATAGGGCTAGGCAGATTCTGAGTAAGTCAAGAAAGGGAATTAAGGATTTATCACGAGCAGAGAAGAGAGCACTGAAGAAGGCAGTAGGAGGGAAGCTGCTTACCGGGGAGGAAGCCAAGACAGCTTCAGCGGCGAAGAAGGGAATCATCAGCAAACTCAAGGCATTAAAGAAAAAGATAGGAAAGGGGAGAAGGGGAGATATTGGCGGGATGGGGATGCAGTCCTTCATCCAGATAGGCGGCAAGGCTATGGTGGAAGCTGGGCTTGCGGCGGGAATCGCGGCAGCAGAGACGAGCGTTAATGCTGCGGTCATCCTGAGGAAAGCATTAGACGCGGCAAAGAAGTCCAACCCGAAAGCCTTTGCCGAGGTGGATATAGACGAGATCAAGTCCTACCTGTCTGATAAGATCGCGGATTCACTTCAGGCTGAGGCCAATGTCCTCGACGAGCTTGGCAAGTTGGAAGACTCCGAGGTGACCAAGAAGTCTACCAAGAAGCTACAGGAGAAACTGAGGGCATACAGCGCAGCGCACAAGGGTGCCCGTAAGAATATGCTGGCAATCCCAGAGCTTGCTGGGGAGACAGGCGACAAGATAGTTGCGTCAACAATGGAGTCAATCAATGCAGGCAGGACAGTCACCGACGCGATAGACACTGCCTACGAGTCCGTCAAGGACACCGTAGACAAGCCCGGATTCAGGGATTACATGATGCTCAGGCTTAACGAGACGTTAAACCAGATGAGCGGAGGTATCTCGTTCGGTGATGCAGTGTTAAACTCAGGGGAACCGCTGTCAGGGAAGACAACGCTGGAGATCGACATGGACAGGGCAGAGGTTGAGCTTAACAAGAAGCGAGACATTCCCCCGCCCGCACGGGGGATGGCTAACATGAAGAATTGGCTGACGACAATGAAGAGATTCTTCATCGGCTCCTCGGATGTTGTTGCTGGCAATGCCGCAATGCTTGGACTTGCAGCTAGGATGGAAGCCCACGTTGACCTACACGATAAATGGACAGGGGAATTGTCCGCCCTGTTCTTGGAGGGAGGAGAAGGCAAGGCATACATAGATGCAGATAGCGCGTGGGGCGCGTGGTTTGGGGTAAAGAGTAAGGCTGCTGAGGCGGCTGACATTGAATTTGCAGCGTATCAGGAGGGGATGTACACCGGAAAGCCTGTTGATACATCAGGATTCAGTCCTCTAGGGAAGAGGCTTATCGAGGGGTGGAAGAAGCTCGCAGTTGTAACTGGCAATGCCATGAAGGCTGAGGGAATCATGGTCAAGTATCCAGACGGCACCCTGAGACCATTCAAGATGATCGGTGAAGACTTCTGGGGGAGATGGATGAAGCCCGAGTACACCAGAGCGTTAAACGCCATGGACGCTGACTCAGTGATGAATGACACCTTGCAGAAGATTATTGATTCCCTCGCCAAGATGCCCAATGAATTGAGGTCGCACGACGTAAAAGGACTTCTCATATGGTGGAATAAGGAGAAGGGCGGCAGAGGCAAGAAGAAAGATGCCGAGGGTAATCCTATCTTTCAGGGTAACAACGAGTCTGATGCTTTCTACTCCAGCCTAGATAAGGCGCGTACTGGGAAGAAGCTGCCAGCAGAGTTGATGGACTTTAGCGTGGATTCCGGCAGGAGATACATCTTCAACTGGTCAGAGCGTATGGCGCAGATTCAAGCCTACGGCCAGAAGGCTAGGGATAAAACCGACCTCTGGGAGGATGTCATCAACAACCTTAATCTTCCACAGCATTCCTACTCTGATGAGGCACTATACATAGAGGGTCTCAGGAAAGCTGCATACGGAATTACTGACACCAATCTTGGACGCATAGGCAAATGGTCACTCCTACTTAACAAGGTTGCAACCCTGACGATGCTTACTGGCGGATTTAACGCCATGAGAAACTTGACGGGCATCGGGGTTACCACTGCGATATTCGGGGGAGTAAACTCCGCAAAAGCATTCGGCAAGATGCGTGACTACGCAGCCGCAGCCAAGCAGTCCAGATCATGGGGGGTTATACAGGACAACACTGCCCTGCTTCTTGCAGGCCATGATGTTGCGCTGGAGGGTGCCGGGGTTACAGACCTGATTGACAGGGGGTTGTCGGTAGGCACCAAGTGGGGGCTTAAAGGGAGCGGCTTTACCCACTCAGAGAATTACGTAAGGACACACGCTGCCTTTACAGCCTCGGTCTTCGCCTCTGAGGGAGTGGGCGCGATCAAGAACAAGGACAACGATAAACTGGCAGGAGAGTTCAAGAGAATGGCCGAGAGGCTTGGGGTTGATGCTGATGCGATAGTCGCAGAGGACAGTCCGCAGGGAGTGGAGACCTCCAAGTTCATCAGGAAAGCAGTGAAGGAAGTTCAAGGCGGCTACAGGTTTAACCAGTTGCCAGCCTTTATGAACAACCCAGCCGGGAAGTTCATATTCAAGTTTGGCGCGTATGGTATGCAGGTTAGCAGGGCAATACGCAGAAACGTAGTGGGTGAGGCCAAGGCTGGAAACTTCACCCCCTTGCTCAGGCTGATGGCTACCGTGGCAGGAAGCGGCGAGATGCTCTACTGGCTTCGTGAAACTCTATTCGGGAAGGCGATTCCCCATGCGTCCCTCAAGGAAATAATGTTCGGGGAGAACAGGACATCAAAGCTATTCCAAAGGCTGCTGAATGATGTGTTCTATGCTGGCACTCTGGGAATCATTGGAGACCTAGCAGCCATACCCCGTAACTTCTACACCAAGCAAAGAGTCAGGAACCCAACCGACCCCGCAGGGTTACAGATAATAGAAAATATCGGATACTACATATACGACCGAGTGAGCGAGGGAACCCTGATAACCCCAGAGGCATTTTGGGGATTTCTGGAATCCCAATTCTCAGCAGTCAGGTACGGGAAGGGTTTAGTAACCAACCTAGCCAGCAAGGGCGGAAGGGAGTGGGATTTCGTCTTGGCTGAGAGGGCGAAGCAAGACCAGATATTCCTGCGTAACACGACAAGAAGATTTCAAGAGGCTGTTGGGGATGATGTTAAAAACCTTATCGCGCCTGCCATATACGCGCCGACACCCTACTCAAGGTTTTATGATAGGGTTAAGGAGAGGCTACGCGTAGGGGATACTCCCGGCGCGATAGAGGCTGCGAGGGAGGTCGCAGAGCAGATGCCTCCAGATGAGAGGGCAGGGGCGTGGCAGAGGCTATCGGCATCCATCATGCGCTCCCAGCCAATGAAGGTTGGTGACTCAACCTCCAAGGTAGTTAAGCAGGAGTTCATAAGCTGGGCTAGAAGGAATATGGCACCTGACGACGTTAAGAGGATAATGGATTTACAGCGCAGGTATATGCAAACGTATGAACATTTGCGGGATGCAATGAAGCCGAGGCAGTCAGAGCGACATTACCGTAGGCATGGCAAGAGGATGGATGCTCTGGGATACGAGAAGAAATACCTCAAGGAATTGGAATCAGTTTTTGGTTATTAAAGTTTCTAGCTAGAAACTTTTAAGAATGAATGGACAGGAAAACAAAGGGTACAGCTTCCGAGCTATCCGTTGCCAGCAAGCTGGTGCGGCTAGGCTTTACCGTGTCTTGGCCCCTCAATCAGGATGCCTATGACCTGATTGCCGAGAAGGACGGCAAGCTCAGCAGGCTACAGGTTAAGACAGCCAGCAGGAACAAGGGAGGAAGCTACAGGTGCAGCACGCAGCACGGTAAGACTCCGCATAAGTCCTACACCAAGGCTGATTGTGACTTCGTGGTTATACACGCACCCTACTCGCATGACTTTGACGACATATCGAAGGACAGCTATTACGTAATCCCCGTAAGTGTAGTCGTAAACACGAAGGTCGCAGTGGTATTCCCTGCGGGGAAAGGGAAGGGCAATCTATTAACCTGTAGCTGGGAGAAGTATAATGGTGCTTGGGAGAAGATATAAGAAGATGGAGGGGGATATGGTCGAGGTCGAGTGGCTAGACCCGACAGGCTACATCAATGAATACTTTAGCGAGGTAAAGCTATCCAAGTGCACATCCATCGGGATATTGAGGGAGATAAAGGAGGAATACATAATCCTCCAGACATCAAAGTATGAGAACTCTGAGAGCGGCGATTACACCGCCATAGCACTGGGGTGTATCACCGCCCTCAGAGAGTACGAGGACAGTTAGCCTACTTGTCCAACATCTTTGCGGCAGCATCCAGACCTTGCCATGAGTTTCTCATGGTGATGTCCAGTATGTTAGTTGCCCTGCGGGGGCCGTAGTTAGCCAGCCAGTTGAGTTGCTTCTGGAAGAACACAACCTCATCGGCTATTGAGGCTTGGTGTGATCGCCTGTAGCTAATCCACAGCTTCCACTCCTTCAAGAACTCGGCATCATGCAGGCAGTCAGGGACAGCCAGCTTCATCTTGCCGCCTTCAACCTTCTTCCTCCAGTAGCCGTCACGCTTGCGCTTGGCGTCTGAATGGGAAGATCGGAAGTTGGTCTGCCATGTATCCCATTTGCCGATCTCCACGAAGCAGCCCTCAGCCTTCACTACCCAGCCGATGTCAGCCATCTCTGAGATGATCTTCTCCATCCGCTTTATGTCCACGCCCAGCCTGCGGCATACCATCTTCAGTTCAACCTTTCCTATCTCAGGAATCTTGCAGTCGTCTCGCTGCTTGCACTGGCCTTTCAGCCACTCCCAGACAGCGCAGGCTGCGCAGTCAACCGACTGGAGATATTCCATCTCCGGGTCATCCATTTGATGTGAGCTTGTCTTGTACCAGACTTTCATCTTTGCACTCCTTTCCTTCCTCCAGTTCTAGTTCAGCCAACCTTTTCATTACGTCCAGCAAGTGTTCTTCATTAATCTTTATCGCCCTAGCACACCTTGCTGCTGCAATCTTCAGCGCGGACGCCTCTGAGCTATGCGGTTGCATAACCTCAACGCCAACGTGATCCGCCCTCCCTAACTCGAACTTGCCCAGTATCAAGGAGTACAGCCTGAACTCCCTTGCGTTCGTGCTAATCCTGTTGCAGAGGGATTCTATGCCGTGGATTATCGTCCCGTGATGTTTCCCGCCTTTCTTTCCTGCTCCGGTAAACTTGGAAGCAATCCAGTCATAGTTCGGGGGGTAGTAAGAGCATAGCTCATCCCGCACTAGCTTGTAGGTAGAAAACCTAGCGAAGATAATCCTGTCTGTTCTTACCGTGCCAAGTATCTCGACACGATTAACCCCGGTAGACTCAGTCACGCAATCAATAGCAATGTCAAACAGTGCATCATACTCCGCTGCGTCTACCTCTACGAGTGGCAGCATACTGCCACGTATTTGTTCTAATGGTATTTCCATAATATACATCCTCCTATAATGAATAACCCCTCCCCGCAACTGCGTGAACGGGGAGGGGTGTTATCCTAGCTTGGTTAAACTTTAACCAGACTAGAAATCCATGGCTGCTCCACCCTCGACAACCTTAGCAGCCTCACCCTCGGCGGGTGCCGAGTCAATTGCGTGTTGCAACTGCAACGACAAGAACTTTCCGTTGGTACCGTCTCGCTGCCAACCTGACAGGTTGCAACTGAGCTTGCCCTCGTTGTCGCTGATGATGGTCATCAACTCCTTGCTAAAGACAAGGTGAAGCATACCGCGATAATCGGGTTCCTTCTCGTTCTTCTTCGTCTCATTCCTGTTGAGGGTATGGGAATAGGATTTCCCTGTCCTTGGGTTTATGGAGTCGCGCCCTTCCGTGATATCCACCCATTTTGTACTATTTTCTGCCATAGCTATATGTTACTTTCCGTTTATTGTTAGGTCAGCCAGCAATCCCCGAAGGTGTTGCTCGGCATCGTTTCTGTCTTTAATCCTCATGCTCTTGGCGAACGAGTCCACCAGAGGGCTGAGGCTTTTTTCGCAAGCTCTACTTAAAGCTCGCAAATTCCTATCGGGATTTACAGCGTGACACACACGCTTCCGGTCACACCAGTTGCAGTAGTCACACTCCACTGGTTGCTTGGATGGGTCTTCCACCCGTGAGACAACATCCTCCACGAGATTCTCTGCGACCTCCCTCCTGACAACTGCGTGTATCGCAGACTTGGTCTCTGAGTATAATAGATAGACTGTTACTGCATCAAGGTTATCCCTCTGGCACAAGGCCGCTGCGTACACGCACATTTGCAGGACGTAATCCCTCTGCCGCCCTGTCTTGAGGTCGAACAGGTTTCCCCTGAAGTACGCATCCAGATACCCGAATGTCAGCGGCTTCCCGTCGCGCATATACTCGACCTTGGTCTCAGTCTCTATTCTCTCTCCTGCCGACTCAGCCATCTTGATGACATAGTCGGCAGCCCATTTCACACCTTCATTTATTTCCATACTTCCTCCAATGTTTCTAGCTAGAAACTTTTACATGAACTCACTGACAATAATCTTCTCCAGCTTCCACATGGGTCGCAGGAGAGATGTATGCCTGTAGTGATTTACCAAGCCAAGCGATGAGAACTCCCGCTTTGGCATCACCCTCATTATCCCCTTGGTCTCCCATCCCAGAAAGTCCACCTTGCAGTCATTGCCGAAGTCTGAGTATTTCGCCAGCACGATAATGTCAGCGCACTGGTGGAAGTTATCCTCATTTAGCAGCAGGTTGCATGGCTTGAGGAAGGTCTTTATGTCTATGGTCACCTTCTCACCATTCACCTCGACAGTGAAGTCAACTCCCCCGTCACCCCCCGGCCTGACGGTTGTATCTACGTCCAGCCCATACTTTCTGGCGAAACATATTTCACCCGCCAACCCCATCATGTGTCCCTCAAGTTTGTCCTCATGGTAGCAGCTTGCGTCATAGTCATGCCCTACTTCGAGGTGCCCTTCCCTGAAGGTATTTGCCAACTCTCTAGCTTGCTGTTTTACATTCATGATTAAAACTCAAGGTCTTGACTGCTGTGGCTGGTGTTCCCTCCCTTGGACTTGTTGTTATACCCGTGCTTGGTGTCGTACATCTTTGCCCGACGAGCTTCTTGGGCAGCCATCATCTGGTTGCCCTGCTTACCACACTTCTCACAGTGTATGTTTCCCTTCTCGAATATCCTGCCGACCATAGACTCGACTATGTTTTCGTCGTCATATTCCAGATGGATTTTCTCCCCGCATATTCCCAGCGGAACCAGCTTGCGCTTGCCCCCAACGGTTTCCCAGTTGAGGGGGCCACCGCATCTCTTCTCTATTGTGATCGTTGCCATTGTTTTATTACCTCCTCGAATTGGTCATGTAACTCCGTCCCGCGCTTCGCAGCGGGGCCGGGGTTAGGACTTGATTTGAAGCACGGACACTTGTCGAACGCAGGGAATGCGGACGGGGACAGTGTCTCGTGATGTTTTCTTTCCTCTGATTCTTTACTCATAATTAAAGAGAGGGAGAGGAGATCATGCCAAGGGCACAAGTTAGAAAGGATAACCACCTTCCACCCCTAGCGGCCACTCCCCTCCCAGATTACTAGAGTATGTCACCCTGTTCATCGGCTATCATAACCGGACGCTTGGCGCGAGGCGTAGCCTTTACAGGCTTTTCCTTGCTGCCATTCTTCCTGTCCTGAGTAGCCGCACCGTCATCGTCCTCGCCTGCGGCGGTGGGGATGTTGAGCATATTGCTCTGTAGATACCGTCGGTTGTAGGTCAACCCGCTGCCCATCGCCTGCGGGTCATCAGGCTTGTTGCCTGTCTTGATCGTCAGCTTGCCCTCAAGCCACTGGTCGCCCACCATCACGATGCCACGGGTAATCTCGATGATGTCGAGAGTCTCCTTCTCAATGACTTCCACCCGCCCATCAGTGTAGGTCGTAGTCTTTGACGACTTCAGCTTCTCCGTGAGAATGTCAGGCACGGTGGCAAACGCGATGCCAGCCTCAGCCTTACCTTCCTTGCTTGCGTCGATGACAGAGTTCAGGTCGGCATATTCATAGTTATATCCCTCTGAGTTTTTAAGCGCGGGGGCAAGCGTAGATTGAAACTTCGCCATCGCACTTCCTATTGCTAGTTTTTTGTTTTCAGTTTTCATGTCTGCTTTACGGGAGGCATCTCGATTAGCTTGAAGAATACCCACTCAGGCATTGTCACCAGCCATTGCCCACGGTCTTTCCGATGGGCTACCACTGGCATATTCTCGCCGCACTCATCCTCCGATTGTTCTGTTGCTTTCTGTATGTTTAACTTCTCCACCCGCTTCACTTCAAAGTGAAAGGGTAGGGAAGAAATTACGTCAGGAGAATCCGGGCTGCCGCAATACTGCTGCCCTCTCCTTGCCTCATAGCCGTGGGCTATAAGCCTGTCACGCCACTCGCGCTCGCCTCTGGCTCCTTTCTTCTTGCTGTTCATAACAGAATTAATAAGAGGTGTGACAGTCCAACCGGGGAGTCTCTTGACCATAGGCTAAAGCGGGGGTAACACACGCCCATCCGCTTCGTCCTCCCATTAATTCTGGTATGAAACAGTCGGTGTGTATTCTGCCACACCCCCCATTGATTCTGTTAATCGCCTTTATCATATTCACCTACCTTTGCCATCTTGATTAGCATCTCCACGATCTCCCTCTGGCTTCTGCCTGTCTCACGCTTGAGCATCTCAATCTTCTCAAACGTCTCAGGTAAAAGCCGCAGGGTTGTCATGCGTCTGCGTCCGTCCTTCTTACTGATTACTGCTTCCTCATCGCTCATAGGGAAGGATGATAGGCAAACAGATACCACTTGTCAATTACATTAAACGGAAGAGCAGGAGGAGGATGTAGACATAGAGAGAGAGAAGGGCAACGGTGATGACTAGCCTCTTGTCCTTCTCTCTCATGTCACTCCCCACAGTTGCTACAACAGGAAAGGGCAGAGACCTCCAGCTTCTTGTTGAGTCTGGCAATCTCCCTGTCCTTTGATTCCAGTTGTCTGGCGGCAGACTGGGTGTACATCCATGCGTCGATTATCTCCTCCTCAATAGCCACTATAAGCGAGGGGTGTTCGTCCAG
>Ga0310345_10002935_pt1 | contig 16678 bp, 12 predicted proteins | sample HC15DNA20500_MG_FD_204667 | JGI IMG/M metagenome (GOLD analysis project Ga0310345, IMG submission 204667) | Marine microbial communities from station ALOHA, North Pacific Subtropical Gyre - HC15-DNA-20-500_MG | ecosystem: Environmental > Aquatic > Marine > Oceanic | place: Pacific Ocean: North... | reverse complement strand
TTTACGGCCACAACGACGCGGCAGCACTGACCACGCTCGGCCTGCACGCACTGCAGCACCGCGGGCAGGAGGCGGCAGGCATCGTCTCCTATGACGGCAGCCAGTTTCATGCCGAGCGCCATCGCGGCCTGATCGGGGACGCGTTTACCAAGCAGGCCGTTCTCGACCGGCTGAAGGGTTCACGCGCCATCGGCCACACGCGCTACTCGACGACCGGCGGCGACGAGATGCGAAATGTGCAGCCCTTCTTCGCCGAGTTTTCCGGCGGCGGGTTTGCGGTTGCGCATAATGGCAACATTACCAATGCGATGACGCTACGCCGCCAGTTGCAACGCGAAGGCTCCATCTTCCACACGACTTCCGATACCGAGACGATCCTGCATCTCATCGCGACTTCCAAGCAGTCGAGCTTTGAGGATCGGCTTGTCGCTGCCCTGCAGCAGCTTGAAGGCGCTTTTTCGCTGGTCGGCATTTCCAACAAGAAGCTGATCGGGTGCAGGGACCGCCTCGGCGTGCGTCCGCTGGTGCTGGGCGACCTCGACGGGGCCTATATCCTGGCATCCGAAACCTGCGCGCTCGACATTATCGGCGCCCGGCATGTGCGAGACATCGAGCCCGGCGAGATGGTGGTCGTGACCGAAAAGGGTATCCGCTCGCTGCGCCCGTTCGAGCCCGCGGCGAGCCGTTTCTGCATTTTCGAGTATGTCTATTTCGCCCGGCCGGATTCGACCATCGAGGGAAAAAATGTCTACGCGGTGCGCAAGCAGATCGGCATGGAACTGGCGCGCGAGAAACCGGCCAGCGCTGACATCGTGGTGCCGGTGCCCGATTCCGGTACCCCGGCCGCAATCGGATATGCGGAAGGTGCCGGCATTCCCTTCGAACTGGGCATTATCCGCAACCACTATGTCGGGCGCACCTTCATCCAGCCGACCGATTCCATTCGCCATATGGGCGTGAAGCTCAAGCACAATGCCAACCGCAAATCCATCGAGGGCAAGCGGGTTGTGCTGGTCGACGACTCCATCGTGCGCGGCACCACCTCGCAAAAGATCGTGCAGATGGTGCGCGATGCGGGCGCGAAGGAAGTACATATGCGCATCGCCAGCCCGCCGACAATGTCGTCATGCTTTTACGGCGTCGATACGCCTGAAACACAAAAACTGCTCGCCCATCGCATGGATATCGAGGAGATCGGCAGGTTCATCCGCGTCGATTCCATCGGCTTCCTGTCGCTGGACGGGCTCTACCGGGCGGCGGGAGAAGCAGGCCGCAACGCCGACGCGCCGCAATATTGCGATGCCTGCTTCTCCGCGCAGTATCCGACGAGCCTGACCGATCACGAAGACAGGGACAATGTGCGCAAGCTCTCCCTGCTGGCAGAGGCAAAGGGCTGAGTCTTGGCTGAGAGCGCAGGTAAACTCGCCGGGCGCATCGCGCTCATCACCGGAGCGTCACGCGGCATTGGTTATCATACCGCTCTGGCCTATGCCCGCGAAGGCGCACATGTCATCGCCGTGGCGCGCACCGTCGGCGGGCTGGAAGAACTCGACGATGCCATCAAGGCGGACGGCAGGGGCAGCGCCACGCTGGTGCCGCTTGACCTGAAAGACTTCGACGCAATCGACCGGTTGGGCGCTTCCATCGACGAGCGCTGGGGCAGGCTCGACATATTGTTCGCCAATGCCGGAGTACTGGGCGGGCTTTCCCCTGTCGGGCATATCGAGCCGAAAACCTTCCAGCAGGTGTTCGACATCAATGTCACGGCAAACTGGCGGCTGCTGCGGTCGCTGGATCCACTGCTGAGAGCCTCTGAAGCAGCGCGCGTGATCGTTATGAGTTCCGGGTCGCCGCATTCGTGCAGGCCGTATTGGGGACCTTATGCCGCCTCCAAAGCGGCGCTTGAGGCACTGGCACGGGTCTATGCGGGCGAATGCGACAAGACTAATATCCGCGTGGTGATCGTCAATCCGGGCGTGGCGCGCACCGCCATGCGGGCGCAGGCAATGCCGGGAGAGGACCCCGAGACGTTGCCTCACCCTTCTGAGCTTGCGCCGCAACTGGTCCATCTGGCTTCACCGGAGATGACCGAGAACGGCCGCATCTACGATTTCGAGAAGGGCCGGTTTACCGATTTCCGCCGGCCGGAGTAGGCACACTGCCCCGCCGCGTCAGGCGGCCTCGCGGGCGCCGGCGACTGAAGCATTGTTTGGCCGTGCATTCTTCACCACGACCTTGGGCGCCGCTGTGGTTCGCCGCCTGCCCTTGTCATATCCCATAAGGGTTATCCGCCAGAACAGCATGTTCAGGAACGGCGTTTGCCGGGTGAACGTGCCGTCCGGTGCGACATGAAACCAACGGTAACCCTCCGCATGGTTGCATTCGCGCACCGCCCGACCCGTTTGCGCTCCCGCTGAATCGGCAGCAGCCTGACAGGCCACCCGCATGCACCACGACATCCGGAAGATGGCCGCGATACGCTCCGGCGACCTGCCCCGCTTCAGATGGGACAGAGCATATTGATAGTCGAGGCCACGCGCTCTCGCATCGAGCAGGAGTATGGGAAATGCCGGAAGCACCAGCAGGCTCAACGGCCACCAGCCGGCGGCAATAAATCCTGAGCAGGTAGCAAGGGCCACAAGCAAGAAGGAAAGCGGGGGCCAGATCGCCCGCAGCGGAGCCTGCATATTGAATCCCGGTCTGGAGATACATCCGGCAGAACGCCGCTGATCCGCGGTGCTTAACCTGAAGCGCCGGGAAATCAAAGGCAGGGATTGAAATAGTTCGCGCCAATGGCACAATCGTTACCGGCCGTTGCCGAAATGTCCGATCAAGCGGGCGGCGAGGCCGGGAGGATGCAATGGGGGAATTCTCATCGCAATTTGACGGTGTCACGCTGTTCGAGGCGTTCGTTGGGGCGGCCCGAAAATATGAGGATGGCCGTCCGGTGATCGAAGACGCGGTGGGCGGCTCGGCCACCTACAAACGTCTTCTCATTGGCTCGCGGATCCTGGCGGAGAAGTTCTCGAAGTTCACCCGCAAGGGCGAGGTCGTGGCGATCCTGCTGCCCAATGCCAATGCGGTTGCGGCAACTTTCATCGCCCTGCAATCGGGCGGGCGCGTGCCTGCCATGCTCAACTACACCGCTGGCCCGGCAACGATCCTTTCCGCCTGCACAACAGTAAAGGCAAAGACGGTGATCGCCTCGCGTGCTTTCGTCGAGAAGGCCGAACTCGAAAGAGTGGTGGAGACGCTGGAAGGCGCAGGGCTCGCCATCGTCTGGCTTGAGGACATCGCCAAGACCATCGGCACCTTTGACAAGGCGAAGGGTTTTTTATTCCGCCACCGAGCGCTGGAAAAGACAAATGCCGGCGACATGGCATTGATCCTGTTTACGTCCGGCTCGGAGGGCCTGCCGAAGGGCGTGGTGCTGTCGCACGCCAATATTCTCGCCAATTGCGCGCAGGTGGAAAAGCGCATCGACTTCTCGCCGGCCGACAAGCTGTTCAACGTGCTGCCGGTGTTTCACTCGTTCGGGCTGACCGGGGGCATGGTGTTGCCGCTGGTATTCGGAGTGCGACTGTATCTCTACCCTTCGCCGCTGCACTACAAAATCATTCCGCAGGCCGTGGCGAAGGCCAAGCCAACCATCCTGTTCGGCACCGACACGTTCCTCGCCGGTTACGCCCGCTCGGCCAAGGACAGCGACTTCGCCTCGCTGCGCATGGTGGTTGCGGGCGCGGAAGCGGTGCGCGAGGAGACGCGGCGCACCTGGCGCGAGCGTTTCGACACGCTGGTGCTGGAGGGCTTTGGCATGACCGAGGCCGCGCCCGTCGTCGCCGTCAACACACCGCAGGAGAACCGCCCCGGTACTGTCGGCAAGCCGCTGCCGGGCATGGAAATTCGGCTGGAGAGCATAGACGGGATCGAAGGCGGAGGACGGATGTATGTGCGCGGCCCGAACGTGATGATGGGCTACATGCGTGCAGAAAACCCCGGCGTGCTGGAGCCGATCGGTGACGGCTGGCACGATTCCGGCGACATAGTCGAGATTGACGCCGATGGCTATGTGGCGATCCAGGGCCGGGTGAAGCGGTTCGCAAAGGTGGCCGGCGAGATGGTGTCGCTTGGTGCCATCGAGATGATGGTTTCGGGGTTGTGGCCGGAAGACCACCATGCCGTGGTCTCAGTGCCCGACAAGCGCAAGGGCGAGCGCGTCGTGCTGGTCACGACCACCGACAAGGCCAACCGGGAAATGCTGAGCGAGGAAACCCGCAAGATGGGGCTGACCGAGTTGATGGTGCCCAACCGCATCGTCACCGTGCCGGAAGTGCCGATACTGGGCAGCGGGAAAACCGACTACCAGACAGCACGCAAGCTCGCCATCGAGCAATTGGGCCTCGACGACGCGGCCTGAAGCGTATCGGCCGACTCTCCTGACATATTCTGACAGCAGCGCGGCCCCTTCGCACCCAACCGATGTTGCGCTGCAATATATTTTCGTCATATTCTTGAACGATATATATCGGATGTGCATATAGAGCCGGTCGAGCCGGTTTCGTGCGGCCCCGCAACCACCAGCAATCTGCGAACACCATGAACACAGCGACACTGATCCTTGCCATTCTCAACAGCCAGGATGCTTCCGGCTACGAGATCAAGAAAGCCTCCGCCGAGGGGCGGTTCAGCTATTTCGTCGATATCAGCTTCGGATCGATCTATCCGACCCTGTCGCGGCTGGAAGCGCAGGGGCTGGTTACCTGCCGCGAGGAAGCCCAGTCAGGAAAACCGGATCGCAAGATCTACGCGATCACTGAGAAGGGCCGCGCCGAGCTCATTGCCGGACTGTCGCAACGGCCGCAGCCGGACAAGTTCAAGTCCGAGTATTTGCTGGTGGCGGCCAATTCCGAACTGGCCGGAAGTGCGGCAGTCGCGGCAGCGACGACAGCCCGCATTGAAAGGCTGGAACAGGAGGTCCATATGCTGACCGGGTTCCTGGAAGACTGCGATAATCCCGCCAGCAAGTGGGTGATTAATTACGGGCTCCACGTCATGCAGGCCGATCTCGCCTATCTCAAAAACAACCGCAAACAGATCGAAGCTATAGCGGCGCAGGGCGATCCGGTCCGCGAAGCCGCCGAATAGTCAGTCAAACCGGCCTCCTCCCGGCCGGCAAAACAGGACATCGAAAATGGCATTCAAAATCAGGGGCTCCTACCTCGTTGCGATCGGCATCACAGCCGGCCTGATCGGCTGGATGGCAACCGGCAGCATCGAGTTGGGTGGCAATGATGCCGAGGGCACACCTCCCATTGCAGAACGCGAGGCAGAACGCTCGTCGGAATTGTTCAAGGTGAACTATCTGCCATTGCAGCCGGAAGAACGCGTCGAACAGGTGAAGGTGCGTGGCCGCACACAGGCCGACGCCATCATCCCGATCCGCGCAGAGACCGCCGGCATTCTGGAGGAACGCCTGGTCAACAAGGGTGACGAGGTCAAGGCGGGCGATCTGGTGTGCCGTATCGAAAGCGGTGCGCGTGAGGCGGAACTGGCCAAGGCAAAGGCTGCCTTGGCGCAGGCGGAAGCCGACTATGAGTCCAATGCCAAACTAGCAGAGCAGGGCTTTGCAGCACAGAACCGGTTGAACCAGTTGAAAGCCGCGCTCGACGCATCGAAAGCCGGACTAGCCCAATCCGAATGGGAGCTTGCACGCACGGAGGTTCACGCCAAGGCTGCAGGCATCGTGCAAGACCCGATTGCCGAGCCCGGCGACATGCTCACCATGGGCGGCACCTGCGTCACGCTCATCAACTCCGATCCGATGCTGTTCATCGGCCAGGTGTCAGAACGCAGTATCTCCAAAGTGGTTCCCGGCAGGAAGGCCGAAGTGACGCTGGTTTCCGGTGAGACCATCGAGGGCGAGGTGCGCTATGTCTCGCCGTCAGCAGATGCGCAGACCAGAACCTTCCGTGTGGAGATCGTGCTGCCGAACGGCGACGGCGCAATCCGCGACGGCCTGACGGCAAATGCGGTGATCAAGCTGGAGCCAACCGTCGCCTTCCGGGTGCTGCCTTCGTGGATCACCCTGGCCGACTCGGGCGAGATCGGTCTCAAGACCATTGACGAGAACGATACCGTCCATTTCGAGCCGGTGAACATTCTCGAGCAGACCAAGCAGGGCATCTGGATCTCCGGTCCGGAGGCGGGCCACAAGGTCATAACCTTCGGTCAGGAATATGTGCGGGCAGGCGAGAAGGTTTCGCCCTTCCCCGATGAGAGTTTCAAAGCCGCGTTTGAGGGTGCAATTACCGGCCAGGGAGACGCACAATGACCGGGGCATTGGCGGGCATACTGGATCGCCCGCGTACCGTTCTCACGCTGATGGTGGTGCTGGTTGTCGCCGGCATCTTCACCTATGTGTCGATCCCCAAGGAAGCCAATCCGGATGTCGATGTTCCGGTCTATTATGTGTCGATAAGCCAGCAGGGAATTTCACCGCAGGATGCGGAGCGCCTGCTGGTGCGCCCCATGGAAACGCAGTTGCGCGGGCTGGAGGGGCTGAAGGAACTGACGGCCATCGCATCGGAAGGCCATGCCGGCATCGTGCTCGAGTTCAATATTGGCGCCGACAAGGACAGCGTGCTTGCCGACATCCGCGACAAGGTTGACCAGGCACAGTCGGAACTGCCCGCCGACGCCGAGGAACCGGGGATATTCGAGACGAATTTCGCGCTTCAACCGACCATTATCGTGACACTGTCGGGCGATATCCCCGAACGCACGCTGTACAGGTATGCGCGCCAGCTCAAGGACGAAATCGAGTCGATTTCGTCGGTGCGTGAGGCCAAGCTCAAGGGCAACCGCGAGGAGCAGCTCGAGGTCGTGCTCGACCTGATGAAGCTCGAATCCTACGACATCACACAGACCGAACTGCTCAACGCGCTCAGCAATTACAACCAGCTCGTGCCAGCCGGCTTCATCGATGACGGCAATGCCCGTTTCAACCTGAAGCTGCCGGGTCTGGTCGAAACAGCGCTTGACGTCTACTCGATCCCGATCAAGCAGAGCGGAGAAGGCGTCGTCACGCTTGGCGAGGTCGCCGACATCCGCAAGACGTTCAAGGACGCCTCGACCTACACGCGCGTGAACGGTCAACCTGCTGTTTCCCTGGACGTCGTCAAGCGCATCGGCACCAACATCATCGACAACAATACCGAGGTTCGTGCGGCCGTTGAGAACTTCTCGAAGGACTGGCCGGAGTCGATCAAGATCAACTACATGATCGACCAGTCCTCTTCGATTTTCGACACGCTGGGCTCACTGCAATCCTCCATTCTGACCGCGATCTCGCTGGTGATGATCGTGGTCGTGGCCTCGCTGGGGCTGCGCTCGGGACTGCTCGTCGGCATCGCAATCCCCACCTCCTTCATGGTCGGCTTCCTCATCCTCGGGGCGCTCGGCATGACGGTGAACATGATGGTGATGTTCGGCCTGGTGCTGACCGTGGGGATGCTGGTCGATGGTGCTATCGTGATGACCGAATATGCCGACCGCAAGATCAGCGAAGGGTTGTCCAGCGACGAAGCCTACAAGCGCGCGGCCAAGCTGATGTTCTGGCCGATCGCCTCGTCCACCGGCACGACGCTTGCCGCGTTCCTGCCTCTGCTACTTTGGCCCGGCGTTGTCGGCGAGTTCATGAGCTACCTGCCGATCATGGTGATCGTGGTTCTGACGGCCTCGCTCCTCACACCCCTGATTTTCGTCCCGACCACCGGCATGGTCTTGTCACGCTATGTCCACTGGGTGGGACAGAACCGGCGTTTTGCGCAGACCATGCACGCACTGATCGCTGTGACGCTGGTCGTACTGCTGCTCGACCCGGCCAGCAAGTTTGCCGGGATCGAGGGTGTTCGCGCGCCGCTGGCGATTGTTTCGGGTCTCGTTGCGGCATTGATTGCGTGGATGGCAACTGGCTATGTGGAACGCCGCCAAGCCAGCCGCCCTGCCCGACCGGCGGTGAACGAGGAAGCGCGGATGCTCTCGGCTGATGCCGATCTCGACATCTCGAAGCTTTCCGGGCCGATGGGCATCTATATCCGCATGCTCAACGCATTGACCGGCAGCCTGAAAGGCAATTTCTCCGTTATTGCCCTTGCGCTGGTCATCATCGTCGGCACCTTCGTTGCCTTCGGCTCGCTGAACAAGGGTGTTGAGTTCTTCATTGAGGAAGAGCCCGAAATCGCCACCTTGATGATCTCTGCCAGAGGCAATCTTTCCGGTGCCGAAATCCGCGATACGGCGATCAGAGTCGAACGCGAGGTGCTGCAGGTTTCCGGCCTCGACAACATGGTCCTTACCGCAACCGCGCCCGGCGGCGGCAATAGCGGCGGCGGCATCGATCTCAATGCGCCTCAGGACAAGCCCGCCGACGTGATCGCAACCGGCCAGATCGAACTGGCCGATTACGCCCACCGGCGGCCCGCACTCGAGATATTCCAGGAAATCCGTGACCGCACCGCCGCGATCCCGGGGATCAAGGTTGAAATCCGCAAGCTGGAAGGCGGTCCGCCGACCGGAAAGGATATCCAGCTGCAGCTCAAGTCCACCGACTACGACACACTTGTAGAGCACATAGCCAAGGTGCGCGGATTTTTCGACACGCAAACCGATTTGCAGGATGTCGAGGATGCAAGACCGCTGCCGGGCATCGAGTGGGAGCTCAATATCGACCGCGAGGAAGCGGGCCGTTACAACGCCAGCGTTGCTGCCGTCGGCGCCATGGTCCAGCTCGTCACCAATGGCGTGCTGATCGGCAAATACCGGCCTGACGACAGCGAGGACGAGGTCGATATCCGCGTTCGCGTACCCGAGGAACAGCGTTCGCTGGGTCAACTCGACCAGCTGCGGCTGCGTACCGAGAACGGTCAGGTGCCGATCACCAACTTTATCGAGATGACACCGCAGCCAAAGGTATCGTCGATCACCCGCCGTGATGGCCTGTATGCGATGGATGTGAAAGCCAATCTCGCAAGCGGTGCTCAGTTCGGCGACCGGCCGATGACGGTCGCCGACAAGGTTGGCCATATCCAGGCCTGGCTTGATGAGCAGGAATGGCCTTCCGACATGCAGTTCCGCTTCCGAGGTGCGGACGAGGAACAGCAGGAATCCGGCGAATTTCTCGGCAAGGCAGCCCTCGGCGCCTTGTTCCTGATGTTCATGATCCTGGTGACGCAGTTCAACTCGTTCTACCAGACGGTTTTGACGCTCTCGACGGTCATTCTGGCGATGGTTGGCGTGCTGATCGGCATGATGGTGACCGGCCAGAAGTTTTCGATCGTCATGACGGGAACCGGCATTGTGGCGCTTGCGGGAATCGTCGTTAACAACTCCATCGTGCTGATCGATACCTATAACCGGATGCGCGGCGAAGGCGTTCCGGTACGCGAGGCAGTGTTGAAGACCTCGGCACAGCGCTTCCGTCCGATCTTCCTGACGACCTTTACGACCATACTCGGTCTCGTGCCGATGGCGCTCACGATCAACTTTGACTACATTAACCGCATCGTTTCGGTAGGTTCTGTGACGTCGGTTTGGTGGGTACAGTTGTCGACCGCGATCATCAGCGGGCTGGCCTTCTCCACCATGCTGACGCTGATATTGACCCCGGTAATGCTGTCGCTGCCGACCAACTTCACCAATGCCTGCTCCCGGCTTTGGGGTCGTAACGCAAGGGAGGATGAGGAAGCATCGGGCGACATCGAACCCCGGAAGCTCAAGCCGCGCAAGCGCAAGAAGAAGGACCGTGAGGACGATGGCTGGGAGGAACTACCACAGGCAGCCGAGTAGCCACCTGTACGGAGATGCGATTGAACCCGGTCAGTTCTGCTGGCCGGGTTTTTCCTTGCCTGCTTCGCCCTCCAGAGCATCGGCGCGGTTGTGCTTGAGCCAGTAGTGGCGGCTGACCGGAAGCAGGGCAAGATAGAGTATCGTTGCAGCCAGCAGTGTCCGCCACGGCCAGGACAGCAGGCTTGCAACGAACATTACCGCAAACAGCAGCAATGGCAGAGCGTATTCGCGCCGGATGCGGCTACTGAAATCCTTGCCCGAGAAACTCGGCAGACTGGAGATCATCAGCAGCCCGATAAACACCGCGTAAAGCGCTGTGGCGAAGGCAAGACAGTGAGATTTCTCCGCGCCGAGCAGGAGGATATAGGCGGGCGCCATTACCGTCAGCGCCCCCGCCGGCGCCGGCACACCTACGAAATAGTTGTTCTGCCAACGCGGACGGTTTGGCATGTCTATCATCACGTTGAAGCGGGCAAGGCGCAAGCAGGCACAGACCGCGTAGAAAAGTACGGCAATCCAGCCAAATGACTGCATTCCGGCAAGCAGCGAAAAATAGAGCAGCATGGCGGGCGCGACGCCGAAATTGACGAAGTCGGCAAGGCTGTCCATTTGGGCGCCGAAGCGCGACGTGGATTTTAGGAACCGCGCGACCCGGCCGTCTATGCCGTCAAGGAACGCTGCAAGAATAATGGCGGCGACAGCCAGTTCCAGCCTGCCCTCGGCAGCGAAGCGGATCGAGGTGAGACCCGAACAGATCGCGAGCAAGGTGATGAGGCTGGGGAAAATCGCGCGCAGCGAAATGTCGCGCAATCTGGGCTGCTTCGCCCGCTCCTCGCCGTCGGGGTCAAATGGTAGGAACGGGGTTTCCATGGGCAGTTACGAAATCCGCGTAACCGGATGCACTGACGCACCATCATAGCGTGCGAGGATGGTTTCGCCTGCAACCGTTACCTGGCCGACGGAGACGCTGACCAGAGCGCCCTCGGGCATGTAGATATCGACCCGCGAGCCGAAACGGATGAGACCGTACCGCTCGCCTGCAGCAAGGGTCTCTCCCTTCTGTGCCCAGCAAACGATGCGCCGCGCAATAAGACCGGCTATCTGGACGACGGCGGCAGGCCCCTTGGGTGTTTCGATGACCATGGTGGAGCGCTCATTATCCATGCTGGCCTTGTCCAGCTCGGCGCTCTCGAACTTGCCAGGCTTGTGGGTGACCGACTTCACCTGACCGCGAAATGGCGCGCGATTGATGTGGACGCTAAACACGTTCATGAAAATCGATACGCGGGTCATCGGGGTCTCACCGAGGCCCGATTCCGGGGGCGGCACCGCCTGGGTGATGCTGGATACCCTCCCGTCGGCGGGGCTGAGCACGAAGTCGTCGCTCACGGGTGTTACGCGCTCGGGATCACGGAAGAAACAGGCGCACCAGCCGGTCAGGATCAGGCCGATCCAGAAGAGTGTGCTGGAGAACAGGCCGAGCACAATAGCCACGGCCAGAAAGACGCCGACAAACGGCCAGCCCTCACGGTGGACCGGCACGAGCGCACGGCGGAGCGTATCAATGATTTCAACGAATTTCATGTGTTCTCATCCTGGCGGGATGCACTAGCAGGAAATATGCGCAGCGAAAAGCACCCAGGTGAACCAGCCTGTTTCAGGCCGAAGTTTCCCCCGCCCTTCGCCTTGCGAAATAGCCGAACTCGTCGGTTTCGCGGGCGGCGCGCAGCCGTTCCTCGGCCTCGGTCGCCTCGCGTTGGCGGTTCCACATCTCGGCATACAGGCCCTTCTTCTTCAGCAATGCTGCGTGAGTTCCGCGTTCGGCGATGCTGCCGGCCTTGAGAACAATGATCTCATCGGCGCTGACAACCGTCGAAAGCCGGTGGGCAATTACCAGTGTGGTGCGATCCTTGGAAACCAGATCAAGCGAGGCCTGGATTTCCCGCTCGGTTTGTGTGTCCAGCGCCGAAGTAGCTTCATCGAGTATCAGGATCGGCGGAGCCTTCAGCAAGGTGCGGGCAATCGCGACGCGCTGCTTTTCGCCGCCGGAAAGCTTCAACCCGCGCTCGCCCACCTCGGTCGCGAAACCATCAGGCAAGCCCCGAATGAAATCGCCAATCTGCGCTCTCTCGGCAGCCTCCTCCACCTCGGCATCGGTGGCGTCTGTGCGGCCGTAGCGAATGTTGTAAGCGATCGACTCGTTAAAGAGCACTGTGTCTTGCGGGACCATGCCAATTGCTGCGCGCAGCGATTCCTGGGTGACGTCGCGCACGTCCTGCCCGTCAATCAGAATGCGGCCACCGGTGACATCGTAGAAGCGAAAGAGCAGCCTTGAGATCGTGGATTTGCCGGCGCCCGAAGGTCCGACAATTGCAACCGTCTTTCCCGCAGGCACCTCGAAGGACACGTTCTTGAGGATGCCGCGATCGGGATCATAATGAAAATTAACTGCATCGAAGCGGATTGCGCCGGAGGACACCTCAATCGGCTTGGCGCCGGGCTTGTCGGCGATCTCCGCGTCAACACCAAGCAGGTCGAACATCGCCTCGATATCGGTCATCCCCTGCCGGATTTCGCGGTAGATGAAGCCGATAAAATTGAGCGGGATTGATAGCTGCATCAGCAGCGCGTTGATGAGGACGAAGTCACCTATGGTCTGGGTGCCTGCTGACACAGCAAGAGCAGACATGACCATGCAGGTGCCCATGCCGATGCCCAGAATGACCGCCTGGCCGAAATTGAGCCAGGCGAGCGACGTCCATACGCGCGTTGCCGCGCGCTCGTAACGTCGCATCGAGGATTCAAACCGGCGGGATTCCCACTCCTCGTTGCCGAAATACTTCACCGTCTCGAAATTGAGCAGCGAGTCGACAGCCTTCGAATTTGCCTCGGTATCGTTCTCGTTCATGTCGCGGCGGATGGCGATCCGCCAGTCCGAGGCTTTCACCGTGAACCAGGTATAAGCCCAGATCATCACCGTGATGACGACGACATAGGCAAAGCCGAACTGGTACCAGATGACCGCCGCCATGAAGGCGAATTCGATGACGGTCGGCGAACCGTTGAGGATGGAGAAGCGTACAATTGCCTCAATGCCCTTCACCCCGCGCTCGATTACGCGCGACAGGCCACCGGTGCGCCGTTGCAGGTGATAGCGCAGTGACAGCGAATGCATGTGCCGGAAGACGATATCCGACAGCCGCCGCACCGCATACTGACCCACCGAGGCAAACAGGGCGTCCCGGATCTGGGTAAACCCGACCTGCATTACCCGGCCAACATTGTAGGCGATCACCAGCATGACCGGGGCGACCAAAAGAGCGGGGAGCCAGCCGGGGGTAGTTGCGTCACCAGTCAGCGCGTCAGTCGCCCATTTGAAAGAGTAGGGTGTGAGAACCGTTATGATCTTCGCCAGCACGAGAACGGCGAAGGCAAGGACCACGCGCCGCTTCAGGTCGGGGCGGTCCGACGGCCACATATAGGGCCACAGATTAAGGATGGTCGACAGTGTGCGGCCGGAATCGCCACTGACCTTGCGATTGTCTGTCGCCATTACCGCGAGGCCTTTTCCGGTTCGCCGGCCGCCATTTCAGCGGGCCTCCCTACCATGGCCAAATCGCCGATCATCGCGGCCAACACCGCAAACGCCTCGGGCTCGACGCTGTATAGCGAGCGTGTCCCCTCCGGTTCGTAGCGTACTAAACCGGCCTTGCAGAGCAGATTGAGATGCTGGGAGATAGTCGACTGCGCAAGTGGCATGCAGGAACACAGGTCGCCGCAGCAACGCGGATCGCCACCGAGCAACTGGCGCACAATCTGCATACGCACGGGATGGCCAAGCGCCTTTAATTGCGCCACCAGCTTGTCATTGCAACATTCCTCGGGAGACGAACTGCCCGGCTGCAGCGTACAGCAATCTTTGCTCATGATGCTGCTTTATCGGCAAATACCGATTAAGTCAAACATGCAAGCGGCTTTCCAGAACAGCCGTCGATATCGGGGAGTTTGGAACCGGGAGGCTAGCCCCGGTCCATTGTGTCGGTTGCGCCAGGCACGTCAAACACCTGGCCGGGGAAGATGAGGCTCGGATCGCGAATCTGGTCGCGGTTCGCCTCATAGATCACCGTGTAGCGAATGCCGCGGCCAAGCATGCGCCGCGAAATGCGCCACAGATTATCGCCGCGCCGGATGATAACGGAGGCGCCGCTCTTGATCTCCGGCGTTTCGCTCTCGCTTGCGGCAGCAACCTCCTCGTTCGCTGACGCGGCATCGCCGGGAGAAGACTCTTCAGTCGCGTCTGCCGCAGCAGCAACCTGCTCGCCGGAGTCTTCCGACGGCTGCGTCTCGGCAACTTCCTGTGTCTGACTTGCCCCGGCATCCTCAGCATCGCCGGAGGACGCAGGCTGGTCTGCCTGCGATCCGGCAGCAGGTTCGGAAGCACTTTCTTGCGGCTGTTCCTGTGCGACGGCCACCTGCTGACCACCTGATTGAGCAGATTCCTCTGCCTCTGCCGGTTCTGCCTGACCCTGTGCTACCGAAGTCTCGACTTCTTCGCTGGGCGTCGCGGTCTCAGCCTCAGCGGTTGATTGCGGCTGTTCAGCCGCATCTGCGTCACCCGAGATTTCCGGCTCCGCCTGCGCAACGGAAACCGACGGCTCTTCGTGCGACAGACGGACGGCAGCCCGCCGCGCAACGGACGAGCCGTCCCCAGACAACATGTCGGCGCGCACTTCGTAGTTGCCCGCATCGAGTTCGCGTGCTGCTTCCATCAGGAAACCGCCCTGCGCGCCGATCGTCGCTGACCCAAGGCGTTCACCATCCAGATAGACCGTGACGATGCGGCCCGGCTCACCGGTCCCAGCGACGAAAATGCGGCCGTTCTCGACATCAATCGCGCTGATCAGCACCGGGTCGGGTTCGGCAGAAGGCCCGGCGGCGGGTTCTGTGGCGGGCGCAGACTCGACCTGCGGATCGGCGTTTGCAACTTCGACCTCATCCGTGGCGCCTTCGCTGGCTGGCGCCTCTGCGGCGTCCACAGCCTCGCCTTCGCTGCTCTGTGTTTCGGGGGCGGCCTCCGGTTGCGGCGCAGCCGCTACACTTTCCTCTTGTGCGACGGGAGTCTCGGTTGCTGGCGCTTCGCCTTCTACAGTTTCGTCATCTGCAGTTTCGGCGGATGGCACCGTAGTTTCGGCGCCGCCTGAAAGTTCCTCAGGCTTCTGCAGGATGCGGCTCGCCTCGCCTTCCTTTGAAACCATGGCCAGCAACTCGCCATCGCCTTCGGGCACATTGACGATACCGGTCTCGCCCGACACCAGCACCTCGCCGGCCTGCGTGGTGGCGCGCAGTGTCAACTCATGCGCTCCGGGTGCCAGCGGCTTATCAAGGACAATCGCGAAATCACCGCCCGGGCCGGCCTGCGTAGTGGCAAGCTCAGAACCCCCTTCGACCAGTTCAACAGCAGAACCGGCAGGCGCGGCACCCGCGACAACGGTTGAACCGTCGGGCTCCACGCGCAACACATCAAAACGCGGCAGGTCGCTTTGGGCGGCTTCCTCGCCAACGGCAGGCTGCTCAGCCTCCTCTACCGGCATCACGGAAGGAGTTTGCGCTTCTCCAGCGGGTTGGGTGTCAGAACCGGGATCGACGGAGGCGACTTGCGCCGGAGGCGTGTCCTGCCGGGATTCATTGTAGACATATGCCCCTGCGGCACCGCCAACAGCAATCGCACCACCCAACGCCCAGGCGATCAGCGGGTTGGCTTTCAAGAATGCCAGTATCATGATCGATTTCTCTTTTCCGTCCGCAACACGCACAATATGCGCTCTGGATGATACGCGGACGATTCCCTTCCAGACCAGTGTTTTCCAGCCTTTATACAAAAAATATAGGCAAATAAAACGGATTTGGAGGGGTTTGGCGGTTTGCCGCTTGACGCGCGGGCGCGCCGGACATGCAATGGACTGACAGATCCAGGAGAGTGTGCGCGTGTCAGGAATTCAATCGCTTTGCGTCTATTGCGGATCACAGCCGGGTGCCAGCCCGGTCTACGAGCAGGCAGCCGATCAACTGGGAACCGCAATGGCCGACGCCGGTATACGGCTTGTCTATGGCGGTGGTCTGAAGGGGATAATGGGAGCAACGGCGCGGGCCGTGCTCGCCGCCGGCGGAGAAGTCACCGGCATTATTCCGCAATTCCTCATCCAGAAAGAAGCCAGCGAAGAGGGGTTGGCGGCGTTGAGCGAGGTGATCATCACCAAGGACATGCATGAGCGAAAGCACATCATGTTCGAGCGCTCCGACGGTTTCGTCACCCTTCCGGGCGGGATCGGCACGCTCGAGGAAATCATCGAGATCATGACCTGGGCGCAGCTTGGCCGCCACCGCAAGCCAATCTGCATCGCCAACATAGACGGCTTCTGGGACCCTTTGCTGGCGCTGCTCGATCACATGCGAGGTTCCGGGTTTATTCACACGCTGCATCGCATCCGCCCGATCGTGGCGCGGGAAGCCGCCCAGATCGTGCCGCTGATGCTCGACGCGGCAGAAAAAGCCGAACCTATGCCTGGCGACGAGGCGGCGATCTCGCGCATGTAGGTGTCTCGGCTGCAAGCAATGCGTGGCGCGCGAAGCTAACTGTGGCCCGCGCGAAGCGAACTGTGGATTGTCGCCGAACCGTCACCAAATCTCCACGGCTCTGCAATGTGGCGGTGGTTGTCATCGGGGGTCATTGCACCTCACACGGAGACACCTCCCATGAAACAGATATTGCTTTCGCTGGTAATCGCGGCTGGCGCGGCCTTGCCCGCACTTGCCGAGACGCTGCCAGTGCAGT
>Ga0310345_10002932_pt1 | contig 16688 bp, 14 predicted proteins | sample HC15DNA20500_MG_FD_204667 | JGI IMG/M metagenome (GOLD analysis project Ga0310345, IMG submission 204667) | Marine microbial communities from station ALOHA, North Pacific Subtropical Gyre - HC15-DNA-20-500_MG | ecosystem: Environmental > Aquatic > Marine > Oceanic | place: Pacific Ocean: North... | reverse complement strand
GCGGCCGCCAGCGGCCTGACGCGATCCTGCGCCCAGCGATGAACCATGTCGCGCAGGGCGTTCACGTCCTCGCCCAGATCGAACTCCATGCCCTGCGTGAACATCGGCCCTCTCCCATTATTGAACAGGCGTTCATTTCGTGGCGTTCTAAGCCACGGCCCCCTGCCCGTCAACAAGCCTGCGCCGGAAGACGCGACGGGTCAACCGGGACGGCTTGCCCTTGCCACGCGCAGGCGACATGGTGCGCCGCAAAGCCGGACGAGGGGCCGATGGCGACATTGATGATCCTGCGTCATGCGCCGCCGATGACAGGTGGCAAGCTGGCCGGTCGCAGCGATGTGGACGCCGATTGTTCGGACACGGCGGCATTCGCGTGGATGCGCGCCCGTCTCGGCACGCCGGCCGCGGTGCTGTCCAGCCCGGCGCGGCGATGCCGGCAGACGGCACATGCGCTTGGCCTGAGCCCCCGGTTCATGGCGGCGCTGTGGGAACAGGATTACGGCGCATGGGAGGGGCTGGACTATGCCCGCCTGCCTGATCTGGGGCCGCTGACGCCTGCCGAACTGTCCCGCCACCGGCCCGACGGCGGCGAGAGCTTTCAGGACATGGCTGCCCGCGTCCTGCCAAAGCTGAAGGCGCTGGACGAGGACACGCTGATCGTCGGTCACGCCGGGACCGTGCGGGCCGGGCTGTCGCTGGTGGTGGGCCATGCGGCGCTGTCGTTCCATGTCGCCCCGCTGTCGCTGACGATCCTGCGCCGGTCCGGCGGGGACTGGTCGGTCGAGGCCGTCAACATCACCCCGCCATGACTCCGCTGATCGCCCTGACCGCGCTGGCGCTGGATGTGGCAATCGGATGGCCCGACGCCCTGTTCCGCCGCATCGGTCATCCGGTAAGCTGGCTGGGCCGGCTGATCGCGGCGCTGGACCGGCGCTGGAACCGGGGCCGCGCGGGGATGGCGCGGGGCGCCGCGGCGGCGCTGGTGGTGATCGCGGCCGCCGTCATCCCGGCGCTGATCCTGCAAGGCCTGCTGGGGCCCCTCGTTGCGGGCCTCCTTGCCTGGCCGCTGGTCGCGGCGCGATCCCTGCACCATCATCTTCGTGCTGTCGCGCGGCCCCTGGCCGCAGGCGATCTTCAGGGCGCGCGCCGCGCGACCGCGAAGATCGTCGGCCGCGACGTGAGCCGCGCCGACGCACCCGCCCTGGCCCGCGCCAGTATCGAAAGCCTGGCCGAAAACGCCTCGGACGGGGTGGTGGCTCCGCTGTTCTGGGCGGCTGTTGCCGGGCTGCCGGGGATCGCGGCCTACAAGGCGATCAACACGCTGGATTCGATGATCGGGCACCGGACGCCGCGCCATGCCGAATTCGGGCGCTTCGCCGCGCGGCTGGACGATGCGGCCAACTGGGCGCCGGCGCGCCTGACGGCGCTGTTGTTCACCTGCGTGGCCGGCGGCACGGCGTGGCGGACGGCACGGCGCGATGCGCGCGCGCATCGTTCGCCCAATGCGGGCTGGCCCGAGGCGGCGATGGCCGGCGCGCTTGGCCTGCGGCTATCGGGGCCACGCATCTATGGCGGCCGGGTTGCGGAGGAACCCTGGCTGAACGGCGCGGGACGCGATCCGGTCGCGGCCGATATCGCACGGGCGCTGGCGATCTGCCGCCGCGCGCTGTGGCTGGGGGCGGGGCTGCTTACGCTGCTGTCCGCGATCTGAACCGCCTCCACGCGCCCCACAGCGAGGCTGCGATCAGCGCCACCGTCGCCACCACGAAGACGGCCGAGATCGGGCGTTGCAGGAACACCATCGGATCGCCGCGCCCGATCAGCATGGCGCGGCGCAGATTGGTCTCGATCAGCGGGCCGAGGACGAAGCCCAGCAGCAGCAGGGCCGGGTTGAATCGCGCCATGGCCAGCAGATAGCCGATCGCCCCGATCACCGCGACGGCGGCGATGTCGAAGCTCGATCCGCGCACCGAATAGACCCCAAGGCAGACGAAGACCACGATGGCCGGATAAAGCCAGCGGAACGGGATCCGCAGCATCGAAACCCAGATCCCGATCAGCGGCAGGTTCAGCACCAGCAGGATCAGGTTGCCGATACCGAAGCTGACCACGAGGCCCCAGAACATGTCCGGCCGCGCCTCCAGCATCAGCGGGCCGGGCTGGACGCCGTGGATGACCAGCGCGCCCAGCATCAGGGCCATGATCGGATCACCCGGAATGCCCAGTGTCAGCGTCGGCACGAAGGCCGAGATGGCGGCGGAATTGTTCGCGGCTTCCGGTCCGGCCACGCCTTCGATCGCGCCCTGGCCGAAGCGCTCGGGCCGGCGCGCGATGCGGCGTTCCAGCGCGTAGGACAGAAACGAGGAAATGGTCGATCCGGTGCCGGGAAGCGCGCCGAAGAAGCTGCCAAGCGCGCTGCCGCGTGCCACCGCGCCCGGCATCCGGCGCAGATCGTCGCGCGTGGGCAGAAGCTGGCGCAGGCTGACATGGGGCGGACTGCCCTCGCGTTCGGCATTGCGGATATTGCCGATGATCTCGGCCACGCCGAAAAGTCCCATTGCCAGCGCCACCAGGTTGATGCCGTCCATCATTTGCGTCTGGCCGAAGGTCAGGCGCTGGACGCCGCTGTTCACATCGGTGCCGACGCTGCCCAGGATCAGGCCCAGCACGACCATCGCAAGGGCCTTGGCCGGGCGCCGCGATCCGATGGTCGAGGCCGCGACCAGCCCCAGCACCATCATCGCCGCGTAGTCGGCCGCCCCGAACCGCGTCGCCATCCGCGACAGCCAGCCCGCCAGCACGACCAGCACCACGATCCCGATCATCGAGCCGCAGAAGGACGACACCATCGAGGCGAACAGGGCCACGCCCGCCCGTCCCTGCCGCGCCATCGGATAGCCGTCCAGCGTCGTGATCGCCGATTGCGGCGTGCCGGGCAGTCGCAGCAGGATCGAGGCCACCGCGCCGCCATATTGCGCGCCGTAATAGACCCCGCCCAGCATCACCAGCGCCGCCTCGGGGCTGATGTAGTAGGTGAGCGGCAGCAGCAGCGAGATCGCGGCCATCGCCCCGATCCCCGGCAGCACCCCGATGAAGGTGCCCATGACGACGCCCAGCACGCAATAGACCAGCACATCGGGCCGCAAGGCCACCGAAAAGCCGTGCAGGATGCCCTCGACGGTGTTCATCCGGGGAAATCCGGCCAGACCGGCATGGTCATCTGCAAGCCCTGCTTGAAGACCAGCCATGTCAGAACGGTGATGATCGCCGCAAGGATCAGCCGCCACCGCCAGCCGCGGCGCGGCGCGGGCAGGCTGGCGATCAGCACCGCGCCCGCGGTCGTAAGCGCCAGCCCCAGCCCCTGCAGGCCCAGACCGAACAGGCCGATGGCAGCCAGCACCGCAAGCGCCTGGGGCACATCGAAGGGCCGCATCTCGCCGGCGCGATGCCAGGCGGGCAGCGCGATCATCAGGCCAAGGCCCGCCAGCAGCGCGCCCAGCACGACCGGAAAGAAGCCCGGTCCCATCCGCCGCAGGCTGCCGATATCATATTGGGCCACCGAATACAGCGCGACGAAGGCGCCGATGGCGGTCATCGCCGCGCCGCCCCAGAGATCGTGCCAGTCGCGTCGCATCAGCGGCTTACTGCGCCTCGATCCGGTCGATCACATTGCCCCAGACGCTGGTGTCATCCGCGATCCTCCGGGCCAGATCATCGGCCGTTCCACCCTGCGCCTGCCAGCCCATCGCCAGCATCTTCTTCTGCACCTCGGGATCGTCGAGGATCGCGTTCACCTCGGTGTTCAGCCTTTCGAGAATGGCCGGATCGGTGCCCGCGGGCGCGATGAAGGCGTTCCACAATTCGGCCCGGAAATCGTCCGGAATGCCGGCCTGTCCGGCGATGACCGGCACGTCGGGCACCTGCGCGAAGGGTTCGGACGAGGTGATGCCCAGCATCTTCATCTTGTCCGCCTGAACCTGCGGCAGGGCTGCCGAGGGCGCCATGAAGCCCGCGTCGATCTCGCCTCCGATGATCGAGGTGGTGACTTCGGCATAGCTGGTAAAGGGAATGTGCAGCATCTCGATCCCGGCGGCGTCGGCAAACAGTTCCGCCGTCAGATGCGCGCCCGATCCCTGCCCGACCGAACCATAGGCGATCGCGCCGGTTTCGGCCCTCGCGGCCTCGATGAAGCTGGCGATGTCTGTGGGCGCGGCCTCTGCGGCCATGGCCAGAACCAGCGGCGAGGTCGCTATCAGCGCAACCGGGGCGATGTCCTTGCCGACGTCGTAGCCGACATTCTCGACCAGCCGGGGCGAGGTCGTCAGCGGACCGTTGATGGTGGTGCCGAAGGCATAATCCGTCTTGCCCGCCAGCATCTGCTGCACGCCGATGACGCCGCCTGCGCCGGGCTTGTTCTCGACCACCACGGGCTGGCCCAGCTTCCGGGACAGCGGTTCGGTGATCAGTCGCGCCAGCACATCGGGCGACGATCCCGCCGGAAAGCCCACGTAGACGCGCAGCGGTTCGGTCGGCCATGCGTCCTGGGCCGCGGCCATGCCGGTGCCGATCATCACGGCCCCAAGTGCCAGCAGCGCCCTGCGATTGAACTGCTTCATCCTCTTTCCTCCCGGTAAAACGCGAAGGAGGTGATGCGACGGGCTTGGCCGAAGGTCAAGCGTCAGGCTCAGCCGATGCGGCTGACCGAGACGGTCTGCGTGACCAGTTCGGCCGGACACGAGGTGGTCATGAAGGCCACGTCCACGGCGTCTCGTCCCACCGCGATGATGGCGATTTCGTCAGCCTTCGCCATGCCGGTCGGATCGACCAGATGCCAGGCGCCATCAAGAAAGACCTCGACGACGGCGTGGAAATCGGGCGGCTGGACCGAGGGGGCGAAGACGCTGACGATGCGGGCCGGAATCTGCGCGGCGCGGCACAGGGTCAGCATCAGATGGGCATAGTCCCGGCAGACGCCTTGCCGTTCCAGGAAGGTGTCCACGGCCGTCGTGCCGGCGTGGCTGACGCCCGGAACATAATCCAGTTCGGCCTCGATCCAGTCGCGGATCGCCATGACCTTGCGGCCGCCCTGGAGGCCATCGAACCGCTTCGAGACATAGGGGGTAAAGCGTTCGGCCTCGCAATAGCGCGAGGGCAGAAGATAGCGCAGCGCATCGCCGGGCATCCGGTCGATCTCGACCAGGGCGAGGGAGTCGAAATCGGGCCGCGGCCGCGTCACCAGAACCTCGGCGGTATAAGAGCAGCGGATCTGGCGTGTGGCGCGGATGATGATGCGCTCGCCGATACCCTCTTCCGCGGGGACGCGGGCGAAATGATCCACCGGGCCGGTGTCGATCGAGGTTCTGATCAGTTCCTGTCCCTGTGCGCCGGCGGCTTCCAGAACGAGGATCGCAGGCCCGGGTTGGGCGAGGCGGTAATCCAGCTCGACCTCGATCTTCATCCGCATGGCTGATCCTTTCGTGATGGGCGCCCGGCCAGGGCGTCGGCCGGGACGCAACCGCGCGGCGCCTTGCCTATTTCGGGACCCGGGCGCCGTCGTGCAAGCCCCGGCAGACGACGGCCATGACACTCAGCGGCGGCGCATCGCATTGGCCAGCGCGGCACCAAAGGCACCCGCCGCGGCATCCGGTCCGGGGGCCGGATCGGGTGCCGCGGCGTGATCGGGCCCGGCCTGTCGGGTGGCTCCGGCCCCGCCATCCTTGCGCATGGTCAGCCCGATCCGGTTGCGGGCCAGGTCGATCTCGGTCACGCGGACGCGAATCACGTCGCCGACCTTCACCACCTCGTTCGGATCCTTCACGAAACGGTCGGCCAACTGGCTGATGTGGACCAGTCCGTCCTGGTGCACGCCGATATCGACGAAGGCGCCGAAGGCTGCGACATTGGTGACGGTGCCTTCCAGCGACATGCCGGGTTTCAGATCGGTGATCCGATCGACGCCATCGGCGAAGCTGGCCGTGACGAAGCCGGGGCGCGGATCGCGGCCGGGCTTTTCCAGTTCGGACAGGATGTCCCGGATGGTCGGCAGGCCGAAATGCGCGTCCACGAAGGTCTCGGCCCGAAGGGATTTCAGCGCCCCGGCCTGACCCATGATGGCGCGGATGTCGCGGCCACAGGCGGCGACGATCCGACGCGCCAGGCCGTAGGCCTCGGGGTGCACGGCCGAGGCGTCCAGCGGCTCATCGCCGTCGCGGATGCGCAGGAATCCGGCGCATTGTTCGTAGGCCCGCGGACCAAGCCCCGCGACCTTCTTCAGCGCCGCGCGGGATCGGAACGCCCCCTGGGCATCGCGATGGGCGACGATGTTCTGCGCCAGCGACGGGCCCAGTCCGGCCACATGGGCCAGCAGCGGCGCCGAGGCCGTGTTCAGATCGACTCCGACGGCGTTCACCGCATCCTCGACCATCGCCTCCAGTGTCCTGGCAAGCTGGCGCTGGTCCACGTCGTGCTGATACTGCCCGACGCCGATGCTTTCGGGCGGCACCTTGACCAGTTCGGCCAGCGGATCCTGCAGGCGGCGCGCAATCGACACCGCGCCCCGCAATGACACATCGAGATCCGGAAATTCCCTTGCCGCCAGTTCCGAGGCGGAATAGACCGATGCCCCGGCCTCGGAGACGATGACCTTGGTGGGCGCCCTTGCGCCCCTTGGCAGCCGTTTCAGCAGATCGCCCACCAGACGCTCGGTCTCGCGGCTGGCGGTGCCGTTGCCGATGGCGATCAATTCCACGCCGTGGCGCGCGATCAGCGCCGCCAGCGCCGATTCGGCGCCGCGCAGGTCATTCCTGGGCTGGAAGGGATAGATCGTCGTCGTTTCGACCAGCTTGCCGGTGCCATCGACCACTGCCACCTTGACCCCGGTGCGTATGCCGGGATCCAGGCCGATCGTCGCGCGCGGCCCGGCAGGGGCGGCCAGCAACAGATCCCTGAGATTGCGGCCAAAGACGCGGATCGCCTCGTCATGGGCGCGTTTGCGCAATTCCGTCAGCAGGTCGATATACATCGTGTTCGACAGCCGGATGCGCCATGTCCAGCCCGCCACCTGCCGCAGCCACCGATCGCCCGGCCCCTCGCCCAGCGGCCCAAGCGCCTGCGCCACGATCCCTTCGGCCCGCGCCGACCCGTCTTCGGAATCGGGCGCGATGTCGATGGTCACGATCTCTTCCTTCGCGGCGCGAAGGATTGCCAGCGCACGATGCGCCGCGATCCCGGCCCATGTCTCGCGATGGTCGAAATAATCGCTGAACTTGGCCCCGGCCTGTTCCCTGCCGGCAATCACCCTGGCCGCGACCACGGCCTCGGCCCGCATGAAATCGCGCAAGGCCCCCAGAAGTGCCGCGTTTTCAGAAAGTTCCTCGACCAGAATGTCGCGGGCACCGTCCAGGGCGGCCTTCTGATCGGGCACTGCATAGCTGACATGGGCCGCCGCCAGCTCCGCCGGATCGGCGGCGCGGTCGTCGCGAATGGCGCGCAGCAGCGGTTCCAGCCCCTTCTCTCGGGCGATCATCGCCTTGGTCCGGCGCCTGGGCTTGAAGGGCAGATAGATGTCTTCCAGCGCCGCCTTGGTCTCGGCCCCGGCGATGGCGCGGGCCAGATCGTCGGTCAGCCTGTCCTGATCGCGGATCGCGGCCAGGATCGTCCGCCGCCGCGAGTCCAGTTCGCGAAGGTAGACCAGACGTTCGGCAAGGGTGCGCAACTGGCTGTCGTCCAGCCCGCCCGTCACCTCCTTGCGATAGCGGGCGACGAAGGGCACGGTCGCGCCGCCGTCCAGCAGACCGGCGGCCGCCACCACCTGCGCGGGACTTGCGCCGATTTCGGTCGCGATGGTGCGGGCGATGCGGTCGGCGTCCATACGGGTCTCTCCCAATTGTCGAAGCAACGTCATATCGTCCGACCGATGCCGCGCCAATCCCCCGGACCGTCGCACCCGGCCCGCCGCGCCTTCAGCCCTTTTCGACCAGTTCCAGCACCTCTTCGGCCAATGCCTTGTTCGAGACGCTGTCGCGGACCGCCTGCCGCAGCGCCGAGGACCGCCTGAGGATGCGGCGGAAGTCGGTTTCGTCCAGCAGCAGCAGATTCGTGGGCGTGATCGCGCGCACCTCGGCCCGGCGCGGCTTTCGCGTCAGAACGCCCATCTGGCCGAACATCTCGCCACGTCCCAGACGCGTGGTCTGGCCGGCGACGATCTGTTCGACCGCGCCGGACGAGACGAAATAGACCCGCCGCGACGGGCTGTCCTTGCGCGAGATGACCTTGCCCGCATTGACGTAGCGCGAGCGCAGCGACCGCGCCAGACGGCGCAGTTCCGCCTCGTCGAGATCGGCGAAAAGCGGGAACTGCCGTGCCAGTTCTTCCTTGCGCAGTGCCAGATCCAGGCGCGGGCGCCCCTCGGCCTGATGGCGGCGGCGTGCGATGTCGGTCATCAGCGCGGTATGCAGTTCCGATCCGATCAGCCCGTCCTCGCGCATGGCGGCATATTCGCGTTCCTCCAGACGCAGCGCAGTGCGACGGATGAAGCGGCGTTCCAGTTCCTCGGCATAGCCGGGATATTGCAGGCGCAGTCCCTCCAGCGCGGTTTCGACCGCTTCTTGCCGGCGCGACAGCAATTCATGCAGCAATTCGGCCACGCGGCGGCCGTGGATGCGACGGATACGGCTGTCGAGAAATCGGTGAATATCTCTCAGGATCAGTCGTTTGGCCAGCAATGCCTCGAAACGGTCTGCGGTCATGCGACCCAGCGGGGCGGGAAGGCGCAGCCGGTCGCGCAGGAACGCGGCGATGCGGAAGGGCAGGCCATAGCGGAGGCTGCGCCGCGCCGCCCGCTGATAGCCATGCCGGCCGCCGGTGCGCGCGCCCTCGATCAGCCGGTCGGCGTCGAACAGCATCTTTTCCGACAGCCGGGCGCTGATGGCCCGTTCGCGGAACCGTTCCAGGATCGTCTCGCGTTCATGCGCGGCCAGCGCGATCAGGCCCAGCGTGATGCGGTCGCGGTCGAGGATCTGGGTATTGTCCTCGGCCTCGGCCTGCTCGACGGCGCGGTCCAGCCGCGCGGCGAAACGCTTGGCCTCGGAACGGACGGTCTCGCGCGTCAATTCGTAATTCTCGGCCGTGCTGGCCACCTGTTCGCGCACCGATTGAAGGGCGACGGCGATCACCTGGTTCGACAGCGCCTCGTCCAGCGGCGACAGCCGGTCCAGCCCCAGCCGCCCGATCACCCAACGCAGCGTCGTGCCCTGCACCAGCAGCGTGAACAGCGTGAACCCGGTGGCGAGGATGCCGACCAGGCGCTTGGTCTCGACCGGAACGCGCAGGCTTTCGGTGACGGCCAGCGCCAGCGCCAGCGTGACCGCACCGCGCAACCCGCCCCAAAGGATCGCGATCCGGTAGGGACGCTCCACTGCGGGCGACAGACGCAGCAGCGACAGGATCGGCAGCAATCCGAACAGGATGATCGCGCGGGCAAGAATGGCGGCCAGGATGACGACAAGGATCAGCGCGTAATCGCCCGGTCGCACGTCGTCCAGCAGCCGCGGGATCAACAGCGCGGCCAGGATGAAGATCAGCGCCCCGGCCCAATGCGCCAGCAAATCCCAGACCTCGCGAAGATTGGTCCAGAGGCCGGGCGACAGCCGTGCCGGCCCCATCAGGTTCAGCGTCAGCCCCGCCGCCACGACCGCGACCACGCCCGAGGCGGAAAAGAGCTGCTCGGTCCCGATATAGGCCAGGTAGGGCACCGCGACCGAAACCGAGATCTGGGCCAGTTCGTAGCGTGTGAACCACGCCATCAGGATCAGTGCCGCCCGCGCGGCCAGCCAGCCACCGACAACGCCGCCCGCCATCAGCCAGGGAAAACCGCCGATCGCTTCTGTCAGGCTGGGGTCGGGCAGGCCCATCATCACGAATCCCATGAACAGGCCGAACAGGGCGATGGCGGCGGCGTCGTTCAGCAGGCTTTCGCCCTCGATGATCCGCGCCAGCCGGCGCGGCGCCGACAGCGACCGGAAGATGCCGACCACCGCCGAAGGATCGGTGGTCGACACGATCGCGCCGATCAGCAGGCAGACCACCAGCGGCAGCCCGCTGACCCAGGCCAGCGCGTAGCCGATGGTCAGCGTGGCCACGAAGACCGCCACCACCGCCAGCACCAGGATCGGCACCCAGTCATCGGCCATCCGGCGGACATTCATGCCCAGCGTCGCCTGAAAGATCAGCGTCGGCAGGAAGACATAAAGAAAGACGTTGGACCGGATCGGCAGCGCCAGGATCGATTCCGCCACCGGGTTCAGCGCATCGGTCAGATCGGTGCGCAGCAGGAACAGCGCCGCAGCGCCGATCAGGATGCCGAAAGCCGCCAGAATCACGCTGTAGGGCAGCGAAAGACGCGCCGCCAGCGGCTCGGCCAGGGCGATCAGGATGAACAGTCCCGCAGTGATGGTGGTCAGAACAACGATGTCCATGGGCCTGCGATAACTGGAAAATCGCCGGCAGGGAATATGGCAGGACCCCGCCGGATCGCGCTTTTTCGTGACTGCGCCACCGGCTTGCGCAGCCCGCGCCTGCGCCGGGGGTCCCGGGGGACGCGCAGTCCCCCCGGCGGTCGCGGGACGCAGGAAGGCAGGCAACACGGGCAGCCCGGCCGACAAGGTCATTTGCTCCTGCCGCCGGCACGGGCATGATGCGGGCAGATGAGCACGATCCTGCAACAGCGGCTGGCTTTCGCGCCCTGGGCCGATCCGCGCACAAGGCGCCTGCCCGGCACCATTCCCGTGACCGAGGCCGAATGGCTGCTGACCGACGATGCCTTCGCCGCTCAGATGGCGCTGCGCGACGATCTGATCGCCACCCGGCCCGGCCGCGTGCACGCCTTGCACGAAGACGCCCGTCCCGCCGCGGCCGAGCTTTACCGCCGGATCATGCGCCTGCTGCCCGACCGCGGCTATGATTGCGGCCCGGCGGTCCGGCGTCCCGATGGCGTTCTCGTGCTGCCGGATCCGCAGATGCCGCTGATGACGCTGGGCCGGTTTGTCGCCGAGGATCTGTGCCTGATGATCCCCGGCCCGGATGGCCGGCATGTGCTGGGCGGCGCGATCCTGTGTTTTCCTGCGGGCTGGTGCCTGTCGCAGAAATTCATGCGCCCGATGATGCGCATCCATCGCCCCGTCGCGTCCTATACCGAGGATATCGGCCGCCGCGTCCAGCGGCTGCTGGATGGGCTGCGCCCCGGTCCGGGCCTGATGCGCGGCACGGCGCATCATTCCGACGCGCCGCTGCACCACCCCCTGACCGAGGAACAGGACCGCATCCCGCCCGACCCCGCGCCCTTCATCCGGGTCGAGCGGCAATGTCTGTTCCGCCTGCCCGAAACCGGCGCGGTGGTCTTCTCGATCCATACCAGCGTCATCCGCCCCGAGGCGCTGGACCCCGATCAGCGCCGGGCCCTGCGACAATTTCCGATCCGCCACGGCACCTGAAGCCATGCGCCAGATGGGACGCAAGCTTGCGCCGCGCGCCGTTGAAAACCTCCGGCCCGCCGCACAGGTCGAATGGTCAAAGCACAGGACAGGCAGAAAGGACGCCAGATGCCAACCCTTTTCGATCCGCTGACACTCGGGGCCGTGACCTTGAAGAACCGTCTCGTGATGGCGCCGCTGACGCGCGCGCGCGCCGGCGGATCCCGCGTCCCGAATGCGATGATGGCCGAATATTACCGCCAGCGCGCCAGCGCCGGCCTGATCCTGACCGAGGCGACGTCGGTCACGCCGATGGGGGTGGGCTATGCCGATACGCCCGGCATCTGGAGCCAGGAGCAGGTTGAAGGCTGGGCACGGGTGACCCGCGGCGTCCATGCCGAGGGCGGGCTGATCTTTCTGCAATTGTGGCATGTCGGGCGGATCTCGGCGCCGCTGTTCCTGAACGGCAAATTGCCGGTCGCGCCAAGCGCGATCCGGCCCGAGGGCCATGTCAGCCTGGTGCGGCCGCAGCAGGAATATGTCACCCCCCGGGCACTGGAGACGGATGAAATCCCGGCGATCGTCGAAGCCTATCGCCAGGGCGCGCAGAACGCGAGGGCGGCGGGCTTCGACGGGGTCGAGATTCATGGTGCGAACGGTTATCTCATCGACCAGTTCCTGCAAGACAGCACCAACAGGCGGACCGACCGCTATGGCGGAAGCCTTGAAAACCGCACCCGTTTCCTGGAGGACGTGGCAGATGCGGCAATCGGGGTCTGGGGCGCGGATCGGGTGGGCCTTCACCTTGCCCCGCGCGCCGATTCGCACGACATGGGCGACAGCGACCGCAGCGCCCTGTTCACCCGCGTCGCCGACCAGATGCGCCAGCGCGGCCTGGCCTTCCTGTGCCTGCGCGAACATCCGGCCGAAGACAGCCTGCTGGACGCCATCAAGGCCGCCTTCGGTGGTCCGATCATCGCCAATGAAGGGCTGACCCGGGACAGCGCCCGCAGCCTTGTGGGCCAGGGCCGCGCCGATGCGGCGGCTTTCGGACGCGATTTCATCGCCACTCCGGACTTGCCGCGCCGGTTCCGCGAGGGACTGCCCCTGAACCCGCAGGATCCCTCGACCTTCTATGCGGGCGGCGAAAAGGGCTATATCGACTATCTCCCGGCGGAAGCCGCAGCGTAACGCGGAAACGGCCGGCGCGAGGCGCCGGCCGCGACGCCCCGGCCTCGGCAGGCGTCATTCATGGGCCGGATCCCGCGCTGCTTGTGCCCTCCGGTCATTGCCGGGCGCGACCGCAGGATTGGCGATCCCGCGGCGGTCGTGGCGGGGGCGACGCCGCCTTGACCGGCGGCAGCCTGATCTGGTCCGATGAGCCTTCGCGCGCGCCGCGATCGGTCCGAGCGAATCGGTTGCGCCCGGCTGCGGTCTGTGATCACTTCAAGCCATCCACAGGGGTGCCCCGTATGGCCGGGGCTGAGATGCGGGCGCGACGCCTGCGGACCCTCAAAGCTGATCTGGGTCATGCCAGCGGAGCAAGGAGGAACGAATGTTCACCGGCGCACAGATTTCCCTTTACCCGATGACGGACAGGTTCATCGACGTCATCACCGATGCGCTGGCCGCGCTTGGGCCCTATCGCGACCGGCTGCGGGTCGAAACCGACGATATCTCCACCCTGCTGGTCGGTCCGCCAGAGGTGCTGTTTCCCGCGATCCGCGACCTTTTCGTCGCCGCCGCCGCCACGCGCACCCATGTCGTCCTGCACGCAACCCTGTCGCGCGGCTGCCCGGGCGAGCCCGACGATCCGATGTGCCGCAGCGACGCGATGGACACATCCCGCGAGCCCCTGGCCCTGCGCCAGGCGGCAGCGCAAGAGGCCTTGCGCGACGCCCCCGAAACCGGAGAAACCGCAGCCGCGCAGCTTTCGCTCTATGTCATGGGCGGCGGCGACCACATGGCCGAAATCTATGGCTGCATCGAGTTTCTTCGCGACAGCGGCGTCTTCGATCGCGCAAAGAACTTCTGCACGCGACTCGGGGGCGATGCCGGTCCCGTCTTCGCCGCGCTCGCCCAGGCGTTCTGCCGCTTCGGTCCGCCCGAAGGGCATGTGACCATCGACCTGACCGTGTCGGCCAATAGTCCCTCCGCGGCCTGATCCGATGCCCAAACCCACGATGCGCGAGCGCGTCACGCGCGCGCTGCCCGCGATCCTGTCGGTCGGCACGCTGATCGCGCTGTGGCAGATCCATGTCAGCCTGTCGGGGATCCCGCCGAGCGTCCTGCCATCGCCCGGCCGGGTCGCCGGACAACTGGCGGCGAACCGACAGGTGATCTGGGCGAATACGGTGCCGACGATCCAGGCGACGCTGCTGGGCTTTGCGGTCTCGCTGGGCGCGGCCTTTGCGTTCTCGGTCCTGATCGATTTCGCGCGTCCGCTGCGCCGGGCGCTGTTTCCGGTCTTCATCATCAGCCAGACGCTGCCGCTGGTGGCGATCGCGCCGCTTGTCGTGCTCTGGTTCGGCTTCGGCCTTGGCCCCAAGATCGCGCTGGTCGCGCTGGTCACGTTCTTTCCGATGCTGGTGGCGCTGGTCGATGGCTACGAGGCGACCGAGCCCGAGATCGAGCAGCTTCTGGCGACGATGGGCGCATCGCGGGCGACCATCTTCCGCCGCGCGCGGTTGCCTTCGGCACTGCCCTTTTTCTTCGCCGGTCTGCGCATTTCGATCACCTATGCCGTCGTCGCGGCGATCTTTGCCGAATATGCCGGGGCGGCGCGCGGGCTGGGCATCTACATCCTGAATGCCAAGAACAATTTCCGTCCCGACCTGGTTCTGGCGGCGGTCTTCGTCAGCGCCGCTCTGACGCTGGTCCTGTTCGCGACGACGGTGCTGCTCCAACACCTGTCAATGCCCTGGCGGCAGGTCGAGGAGCAGCGGCCATGAGCCTGCTCGACATCCGCGACGCCGCGGTTCGGCTGGGCGGAACGGCGGTTCTGGACGGCGTGTCGCTGCACGTGGAGCGCGGCGAGTTCGTTTCGATCCTCGGTCCCTCGGGCGCGGGCAAATCGACGCTTTTCAGACTGATGACCGGCGGGCTTGCTCCCGATCGCGGCGAAATTCTGGTCTCCGGGCGCCCGCTGGCAGCGGGTAATAGGCCGTTTGCCTTCATGCCGCAGCGCGATGCGCTGATGCCGTGGCGGCGGATCATCGACAACGTGACGCTGGGGCTGGAAGTGCAGGGCCTGCCACGGCGCGAAGCGCGCGCCCGCGTCGCCCCGCTTTTCGCGCAGTTCGGCCTGGACGGATTCGAACGTCACTGGCCGGCACAGCTTTCGGGCGGGATGCGCCAGCGCGCAGCACTTTTGCGGACCGTCGTGCAGCAGCGGCCGGTGATGCTGCTGGACGAACCCTTCGGCGCGCTCGACGCGCTGACCCGCGCCGGGATGCAGCGATGGGTCGAGGCCCGCTGGCAAGATCACCGGTGGACCACGCTGCTCGTCACCCATGACGTGCGCGAGGCGGTCAGCCTGTCGGATCGCATCTATGTCCTTTCGCGCCGACCCGCCCGTGTTCTGGCGGAATTCGCGGTTCCGCTTGGCCGTCCGCGCCTGGCGCATGGGCTGCCCGCCGCGGCGCTGGCGCTGGAAACCGAAATCCTCAACACCCTTCTCGACCCGCAAGGAGACAAAGATGAGATGCCTCGCATTCGCCCTGACCGCCCTGATCGCCGCGCAACCGCTTGCCGCTGAGCAGGCGGTCAAGGTCGCGCTGGACTGGACGCCCAATACCAACCATGTCGGCCTCTATGTCGCCCAGGCCAAGGGCTGGTACGACGATGCCGGCCTGGACGTCGAAATCCTGCCCTACACCGACACCGCCTCGGGCACATTGCTGGCCAGCGGTGTCGCCGAATTCGGCGTGCTCAGTTCCTGGGGCTTCTACACGCAGCGCGCCGCCGGCGCGGACCTGATGCCGGTCTTCGCCGTCTACCAGCACGAGACCGGGCGCCTGGTCTTCAACGCCGACCGCGACGACATCGACACACCCGCCGACCTTGACGGGCTGACCTATGCCGGTTTCGGCAGCGCCTGGGAAGAGGCGCTGATCACTACGATCATCCGCGCGGCCGGCGGCAAGGGCGAATTCAAGACCGTGACGCTCGGGACCTCGGCCTACGAGGCATTGGCCGGCGGCCGCGCCGATTTCACCCTCGAGGTCGCGACCTGGGAGGGCGTCAACGCCAGACTTCAGGGCCGCGAGCAGCGCGCCTTCCGCTATGCCGATTACGGGGTTCCCGACCAGCAGACCACCTTCATCGGCAGCCGTGGCGAATGGCTGGAGGCGAACCCCGAAACGGCAAAAGCGTTCCTGGCCGCCACCCGCCGCGGCTATGCTTTTGCCGCCGAGAACCCCGAGGCCGCCGCCGAGATCCTGATCGGGGCGACCGAAGGAATGCTTGGCAATCCCGAGCTGATCCGCGCCTCGATGCAGGCGATCGTCGATGGCGGCTATCTGACGGACGAGAACGGGCAGGTCGGCACGATTCAGCCGGACCGGATCGAGGCCGTCGGCAGCTTCCTGGTCGACGCCGGGATCCTGCGCGACGAAGCCGGCGATGTCCTGACCGAAAAGCCCGATTTCTCGACCTGGTTCACGAACGAATACCTCGACCGTTAGCAACGTGGCGCGCCCCTGCCGCAGGATTCTAGAGGATGGCCGACAAGGCATCGGGGTTCAGCAGCTCGATCCGCTGTCGCGCCGTCCTCAGGATGTCCCGCCGCGCAAGTTTCGTCATCGTGCGGCTTACGATCTCGCGGTTGGCGCCGATGCTGGCCGCGATCTCGGCATGGGTGGGGGCATGGTCCAGGACACCGCCGGTCTCCAGCTGGCCGCGTTCGACCGCCAGGGCGATGAGGTACGAGACGACACGTTGCTCGACCGTGAAGCTGGTCAGTTCCATATTGCGTGCGGTCAGCGCGCGCACGCGCGACACGAGATCCGTGACCACGCGGTGCCGGACCAAAGCCACGGTTTCGAACAGCGACAGGAAGCATTTTTGCGGCATCACCAGAACCCGCGTCGGCGCCCGCGCCACGACCGCAAGCGACCGATCGCCGTCATCGAGCGCCGCCAATTCGCCGAGATAGGATCCGGTGGAAAACCGTGAAAAGATGATCTCGCGCCCCTCGGGCGTCCAGTAAACCGCCAAGAG
>Ga0310345_10002929_pt1 | contig 16708 bp, 17 predicted proteins | sample HC15DNA20500_MG_FD_204667 | JGI IMG/M metagenome (GOLD analysis project Ga0310345, IMG submission 204667) | Marine microbial communities from station ALOHA, North Pacific Subtropical Gyre - HC15-DNA-20-500_MG | ecosystem: Environmental > Aquatic > Marine > Oceanic | place: Pacific Ocean: North... | reverse complement strand
GCTCGGCGGACATCCGGGTCGGCCAGCGGCTCCGCGTCCGCTAGATCCGGCCGGCGGTCACGATCCCGACGGGCGGAACGGGGCGGAGCCGGCCTCGAGGTCGAGCGTGAGGGCGCCGCCGTCGACGCCGAGGCGGAACGTGTAGCGGCCCGGCGGGAGGGGCGCCTCGCCGACGTAGTCGATGGGCTGGAGCACGAGGTCGCCCGCCTCGGTCTCGACGCGGACGTACCCGTAGCGGTACGCCGTCTCGAAGGGCTCGTAGTCGCTGGCGGCGCCGGGGCCGACCGGCCCGAAGTCTTGGGGCGACTCGAGGAACGCGACCTCGGCCGCGTCGAAGTCGACCGCGCTGGCGTTTACGACGCGGATCTCTGGGAGCCTGTCGCTGCCCGAGTCGCAGCCGACGACGGCGAGGAGGACGAGGAGCGGGAGCGTGCGCATGGGACGGGTGGCGGAGCGCGATCAACGTCCGCCATTCGCCGCGCGCGCGAAAAAAGGGGAGAACGGCGCGCCCGCCGCCTCAGACCGACCGCGTGAGGCCGCCGTCGACGCGGAGGCTCTGGCCCGTCACGTAGCGCGCGGCGTCGGAGGCGAGGAACGCGACGGCCTCGGCGACCTCGTCGGCCGTCCCGGCCCGGTCGAGGGGGATGCGCGCCCGCGTCGCGTCGTCCACGTCGTACGTGTCGATAAAGCCCGGCAGCACGGCGTTCATGCGGACGCCCCTCGGCCCGTAGCGCTCGGCGAACAGCGTCACGAACGCGCCCAGCCCGGCCCGCACCGCCGACGACACGGGAAAGTCCAGCGACGGCTCGACGGCGCCGAACGTCGAGATCGCGACGATCGACCCGCCGCCCTGGCGCTCCATCGCCGGCACCACGAGCCGCGCCGTGCGGACGACGTTGAGGAAGGCGAGGTCGAGCCCCGCGTGCCAGTCGGCGTCGGGGATGGCGAGGAGGTCGCCCTTGGGCGGGTGGCCCGTGTTGCAGACCGCCACGTCGACGCGGCCGTAGGTGTCCAACGCGCGACCGACGAACGCCTCGAGATCGTCCACCTCAGCCACGCTGCCGGTGTGCCCGAGGCCGCCGAGGTCGTCGGCGAGGGCGAGCACGTCGTGGGACCGGCTCATGAGGGCGAGCCGATAGCCGGCCGTCGCGAGCCGCCGGGCGACGGCCGCGCCCATCCCGCGGCTGGCCGCCGTGACGAGGGCGACCGGGGCGCCGTCCGTGGAGGCGCCGGGCATCAGCCGCGCGCGCCGCGCTCGACCGCGCGCTCGTAGAGGTCGCTCTGCTGGAACAGTCGGTACGGGTTGACCGGCGTGCCGCGCCCGCGACCGCTCTGGCGGAGCACTTGGAAGTGGAGGTGCGGTGGCGTCCGACGCGCGTTGCCCGTGTTGCCGACGAACCCGAGCACGTCGCCCTGGCGGACCGTCTGGCCCACCTCGACCCCGGGCGCGTACGCGTCGAGGTGGGCGTAGTAGAAGTCGTACTCGCCTCCGTAGGAGCGGAGGTAGAGGACCTTCCCGCCGAGCCGGTTCGTGTGGACGCGGGTGATCTCACCGTCGGAGATCGCGAGCACCGGCGTCCCCCGCGGGGCCATGATGTCGATGGCGCGGTGCGTCCGGCCCCCCGAACGACGGGCCGTGAACGTGTCGTCGAGGTCGTCGGGCGCGACGCCCTCGACGGGCACGAGCAGGCGCTCGGCCGAGAACGAGAGGGCGCGCGCGGGCGCGGAGCGGTCCGAGACGGCTCGGACGGGCGGCGCCGACGTCGTGTCGGCCTGGGCGCGGACGGGCGCCTGGGCGAGCGACGGAACAGCGAACGTGGCCGCCAGGACGGCGACGGCGAAGAGGCGAGGCATGGGGCCGTGGTGGGGAGCGAAAAAACTAGCGGCGTGCCGGGATGGCGGCACCGCTTTTTGCCCTGTCGCCGCGATTCCCCACCGACGCGCCGTTAGCGCCGCCGGCCCGCCGATCCTCGCCGCGCGCCGGCCTCGACTCCGCCCGCCTCGGCGCCGAACCGTCAGGTCGACGCAGGCAGGCGGGTGGTCCCGCTCACCCACGCACGAGCGCCTTCAGGACGAAGAACGCGTTCTCCTTCCGCTCGCGGAGGCGGCGCGAGAAGTACGGCAGCCACTCGGTCCCGTACGGCACGTAGACCCGCATTCGGTACCCGTCGTCCACGAGCTGGCGCTGCGTGTCGGGCCGGAGGCCGTAGAGCATCTGGAACTCGAAGGCGTCCCGCGAGAGGCCGCGCTCGGCCACGAGCTGCTTGACCGCGCCGATGAGCTCGTCGTCGTGCGTCGCGATGCCGGGGTAGCGGGCGTCCGTGAGGAGCCGGTCCGCGTAGCGGCGGTAGTGCCAGCGGATCGTCGGCATGTCCTGGTAGGCCAGAGACGCGGGCTCCTTGTAGGCCCCCTTGCAGAGGCGGACGCGCGCGTCCAGCTCGCACATCCGGGCCACGTCGGCGTCGGTCCGGTGGAGGTAGGCCTGGAGGACCGGCCCGACGTGGTCGGGGTAGTCGGGGTAGACAGCTTCGAACACGCCGAGCGTCGACTGGGTGAGGCCGGACCCCTCCATGTCGAGGCGGACGAACACGTCGGCCTCGCGGGCCCGCTCCAGGAGCGAGCGGAGGCTGGCCTCGCAGAGGTCCCGGTCGACGACCTGCCCGATCATCGACAGCTTGATCGAGATCCCGACCGTCTCGGGCGCCGCGCCGCGCGCGTCCCGGTAGTCAGCGAGCCGGCCGACGAGGTCGGCGTAGACGTCGGCGAAGGCGGCCGCGCGGCCGCGGTCCGTGACGTCCTCGCCGAGGAGGTCGAGCGTGACGAACCGGCCGTCGTCGAGGAGCGGGTCGAGCGCGGGAAGCGCTTCCGAGAGCGTCTGTCCGGCGACGAACCGGCGGGCGAGGGCGAAGGGGAGCGTCATGGAGGGCGGCGCGGGGCGAGACCAACCCGCAGGCGGCGAAGCTAGTGCCGCCCCCCGGCGTCCCTCCTCCCCAGAATCCCCACACGGGACCGGCCGAGGGGGCGGAAAGAGGGCCGGCCCCGAGCTCCGGTACAGAGTGTGCACAAAGTGCCGATACCCCCCGTGTCCCTCCGCTGAGCGCTTCCGGCGTCCAGCGCGTTACGAATCCTCCCCGCATGACGCCGATCTCTCCTCATCCGCCGTCTCGCCGCGTGGCCGGATGGATCGACCGATGGATCGATCCGGACCGGATGCCGGAGGGGCCGCGCGGCATCCGCCAGGCGCGGATCGTCGTGGTGGAGGGGTGGCTCGGGCTGTTGGCGCACGCCATCCTCGCCGTCACGCTGATCCTCGGCGAGGTCCCGATGCTGCCGCTGATCGAGGTGGCCGTCGCCGTCGTGGCCATCTCGGCGGCGCTCGCGGTGGTCCGGTGGGGCGGGCAGGTCGAAGCCGCGGCGTGGGTCCTCGCTTTGTTGCTGGCCCTGACGCCCGTGTTCCAGGCGTCGGTCGACCTCGGGATCCGCGACCCCGCGCTCGCGCTCGTGATGCTGGCCCCCTTCGCGGGCGCGCTCACCTCGGGCGCTCGCCTCGCGACCGTGGCCGCGGCCGTCGGGGCGACGGGCGCGCTCGTCCTGTTCGGGCTCGACGTGATGGGCCTCGCGCCCGAGCCGTTCTCGACGCCCGACGAGGCCGCCGGCTACGCCATCGTGATGGTCACGGTCGGGTCGGCGCTGTCGGCCACGGCCGGCGTCCTCTACGCCAAGCACACGCGCCACGAGCTCATCGAGGCGGAGGGGCAGAGCACGCGGCTCGACGCCGCGCTCCGGGCCTCGGAGGAGCGGTACCGCTCGCTGTTCGACCACATCCCGGTCGGGATGTACCGGTCGGCCCCGGACGGGCGCGTCCTCCTCGCCAACGCCACGCTGGCCCGGCTCATCGGCGCGCCCTCGCCCGAGGCGGCCCGGGCCTACAACGCCATCGACTTCTACGTCGACCGCGTCGACCGCGACCGCTTCCGCGACACGATCCACCGCGATGGGTTCGTGCGCGGATTCGAGACGCGCTGGCGGCGACCCGGCGGCGACGTCCGCCACGTCCGGATCGACGCGCGCGTCGCGTTCGACCCCGACGGCCAGCCGATGTTCTACGAGGGCGCCGTCGAGGACGTGACGGCCGAGCGGGAGGCGCGGATCGCGCTGCACCGGAGCGAGGCCCGGTTCAAGGCGCTCGTCCAACGCTCGTCCGACGTCGTGGTCGTGGCCGACCGGGCCGACCGGTTCACATACGTCAGCCCGGCCGTGGGGCCGCTCTTGGGGCATCGTCCCGAGAGCCTCCTCGACACCGCGCTCGTCGACCTCGTCCATCCCAGCGACCGTGACCGGGCCGAGGCGTTCCTGGCCGAGGCCCGCGGGAGCGCTCCGTCGGCCTCGGTCGAGCTCCGGCTCCGCCACACCGACGGCCACGACGTGTTCGTGGAGGGCGCCGCGACGGCGCTCTACGACGACCCGGCCGTCGGCGGCCTCGTGCTCAACCTCCGCGACGTGACCGAGCGGAAGCGGGCGCAGGCCGTCCTCGTCCAGGCCAAGCGCCAGGCCGAGGAGGTCGCCGCGCTCAAGAGCACGTTCCTGGCCAACATGAGCCACGAGATCCGGACGCCGCTCACGGCCATTCTCGGCTTCTCGGACGTGCTCGCTGAGGAGGTCACCGACGAGACGCAGAGCGAGTTCGTCGGGCTCATCGCGCGGAGCGGGCGCCGGCTCATGGACACGCTCAACTCGGTCCTCGATCTGGCCCGCCTCGAGGCCGGCCGCGGCGGGCTCGTCGAGGAGCGCGTCGACCTCGGCGACCTCGCGCGCGAGGCGGCCGACATGTTCGGCCCGGCGGCGAGGGAGGGCGGGCTCGAGATCCGGGCCGAGGTCGAGCCCGGCGAGCACGCCGTCACAGCGGACGAGGCCGCCGTCGTCCGCGTGCTCCACAACCTCATCGGCAACGCCATCAAGTTTACCGACGAGGGGTGCGTCACGATCGAGGTCCGGACCGACCGGAGCGGGAGCCCCCGCACGCTCTTCCTGGTCCGCGACACGGGCATCGGGGTCGACGAGGCGTTCCTCCCCCGGATCTTCGGCGAGTTCGAGCAGGAGTCGACCGGGGCCGAGCGGAAGTACGAGGGGGCCGGCCTCGGGCTCGCCCTCTCGCGCCAGCTCGTCGAACGGATGGGCGGCGTGATCACGGTCGACAGCGAGAAGGGGGTCGGGACCGAGTTCACGGTCTCGTTCCCGGCCCTCGCCCCGGGCGTCGAAGCGGCGGACGACCGTCCCCTCGTCCTCGTCGTCGACGACAACGAGCAGGCCCGCGAGATCGCCGTCCACACCCTCGCCGACGCGTTCCGGGTGACAACGGCGGGCGACGGCGAGTCGGCCCTGGAAGCCCTCCGCGCCGATCGCCCCGACGTCCTGCTCCTCGACATCCACCTCGGCCTGTCGATCTCGGGCGAGGACGTGATGCGCGAGCTCCGGGCCCAGCCGGCGTTCGCCGACCTCCCGATCGTGGCCGTGACGGCCTACGGGCTGCCCGGCGACCACGAACGGTTCCTCGCGGCCGGGTTCGACGCCTACCTGACCAAACCGTATGCGCGGGCGGACCTCCGGGAGGCCGTCTCGCGCGCCATCCAGGCCCGGACGCACGGCGTGGCCCTCGCGCCACCGGCGCCCGTCGAGAGCACGTGGGACGAGGACCCGCCCGGTGGCGGCGCCTACATCTCACGGTCGGCCCCGTCGCCGGCCTCGGCCCGCCCGGGTCCGGCCGTCCCCGACTCCGCGGTGTAGCGGAACCGTGGCGGCGGCCTCCGGTGGACCGCCGGCCCCGCCTCCGCACGCATGCGCCTCGCCGTCCTCGGCGCCGGCCCCGCCGGTCTCGCCGCCGCCCACGCTCTGTCGCCCGACGCCCACGTCACGGTCTTCGAGAAGAGCCGCGGGGTGTCGGGCCGCGCCGCCACCCGCTGGCGCGACGCGCCCGGCCAGCCCGCCCTGGCCGAGGACCACACGCCGTTCCGCTGGCGCTACGACCACGGCGCGCAGTACCTCGGCCCGGATCCCGACAGCGGGGTCGGCCGCTACCTCCGCGAGCTCCTCGGCGACGACCTCGTCGAGATCGACGGCGCCGTGTGGCCGTTCGACGACGCCGGCACGCTCCACCCCGACGAGGCCCGCCAGGACTCAGCGCGGTGGACGCTCGCCGACGGCATCGCCGGCCTCGGCCGCCGTCTGGTGGAGGCCGCGCCGGCCCTCGACCTCCGCCTCGAGACGCGCGTCGCCCGGCTCGCTCGCGACGGGGGCGGGTGGGCCGTCGAGACCGACGCCGGCGACCGGCACGCCGGCTTGGCTGACGCCGACCTTCGGTTCGACGCCGTGCTCCTGACGGCGCCCGCGCCCCAGACCGCCGACCTCCTCCGCACCAGCAGCCTCGGGGGCGCCGACAGGGCGACGCTGATCGACGCGCTCGGTGGCGCCGATTACCGCAGTCAGTTCACCGTCGTGTGGGCCTTCGACACCGAGATCGACCGGCCGGCCGACGTCTACGCGCTCGTCAACGCGGCCGGGGAGCATGGCGGCGGCGGGCACGACGTGGCCTGGCTCGCCGTCGAGAGCGACAAGCCGAACCGGGCGCCCGTCGGCGCCTCGCTCCTCGTCGCGCAGATGGCGCCGGCCTGGACCGAGGCCCACTACGACGACGACCGCGCCGAGGTCGTCCGCGCCGCCGCGGAGGCGGTCGAGGGGCTGTGGGGCCCGCTCCCCGCTCCGCTTTGGACCGACACCCAACGCTGGCGGTACTCGCTCCCCAATGGCGCGGCCGACACGGACGTGCTGGAGGGGGCGGCCGAGCACGACCTCTTCTTCGCGGGCGACTTCACGGCCGGGAAGGGCCGCGTCCACCTCGCCGTCGAGGAGGGGCGGAGGGCCGCCGTGCGGATCCGTCAATCCGTCGCGTCCCTGCAGTCCGCGTCGTAAGGGGCGGCTCGCCCCGCTTACCCGCCCTCGGGCGGGGCGGACGACCTGGGCGCGGCGGTGCCGTAGAGCACGAGCGGCGCGCCGCGGCCCATCCGCAGCGTGGCCTCGCCCGCGAGCGACAGGCCGAGCCCGACCGACGCCAGCCCGAGCGGCACGAACCGGCGCCACATCGTGAGGTGGCCCTCCACGTCACCGAGGCGGGCGGGAGCAGCGGGCGGTGGGAGGTCGGGCGTCGAACCAGAGCGGGCGCGGGTCGTCCTAGCACGGCCCCGGACCCTGCCCGCTCCCCATGCCCGAGCCGCCCTCCGTCGCCGACCTCCGCGAGTCGTACGAGCGAGACTCCCTCGACGCCGCCGACCTCGCCCCCAGCCCGTTCGACCAGTTTGCCGCGTGGTTCGTGGAGGCGCAGGACGCGGGCACGCGCGAGCCCAACGCCATGACGCTCGCGACGGCCTCCGCCGACGGCGCCCCCTCCGCCCGGATCGTCCTCCTCAAGGGCGTCGACCACGGGTTCTGCTTCTACACCAACTACGAGAGCCGGAAGGGCCAGGAACTGGACGCCAACCCACGCGCGGCGCTCGTCTGGTGGTGGCCCGAGCTCGAGCGGCAGGTCCGCGTCGAGGGGCGCGCCGAGCGCGTCGAGGAGGAGACCGCCGATGCCTACTTCGCCAGCCGGCCGCGGGGCTCCCGCCTCGGCGCGTGGGCGAGCCCGCAGAGCCGGCCCGTGCCGGACCGCGAGACGCTGGAGGTGCTGCTCGCGGAGATCGAGGCAGAGAACACCGGCGAGGAGGTCCCGCGGCCCGGGTTCTGGGGTGGCTTCCGCGTGGTCCCAGACGCCGTCGAGTTCTGGCAGGGCCGGCCGAGCCGGCTCCACGACCGCCACGTCTACCGCCGCGACGGCGACGGCTGGCGGACCGAGCGGCTCGCGCCCTGAATCGGCCCGCCTCGGGCCATCGGTGGACCTGCCGAGGCGGGCGGGGCTAGGCCGCCTCGGTCGGCTCCTCGCCCCCCGGCTGGCGTCGCCGACCTCGCTGCTCTCGGTTGTCGGCGACGCCGCGGAGGTTCGTGATGACGAGGAAGCCCTGGAGGGCGACGAGCGCCCACGCGGCGGCGTGCCAGCCCCAGGCCACCCAGAGCACGTTCGAGACAAGGAACAGGACGAAGCCCACGAGCCGCCAGTGCTGCCGGTCGGAGGCGACGAGCCAGCCGGCGGCCACGGTGACGGCGAAGGCGGGCCACTGGAGGAGGTCGAGCCAGTCCACGGGCGGAGAGGTTAGGGGAGCGCGCCAACGAAGGCGCACGCGCTGCGGTCCAGCCGGGGGCGCCGTTCGTGGAACGCCCGAGGGAAAATCAGAGGGGCGGGCGGGGGAGCGCGATTTTTTTAACATGCGGTCTCCGCGCCTCCCTTCATGACTCGCTGCCTCTCTCTCCTCGTCGTCCTCCTCGCTGTCGTCGTCGCGCCTCCGCGCGCCCAAAACGCGGTCGCCGTCGCCTTCGAGGGCGTCACCGTCGTCCCGATGGACCGGGAGCGGACACTGCCCGCCCACACCGTCGTCGTGCGCGGCGACCGGATCGAGGCCGTGGGGCCGGACGGAAGCGTCGTCGTCCCCACGGGCGCGACGCGCGTCGACGGGCGCGGAAAGTGGCTCGTGCCGGGGCTGGCCGAGATGCACGGGCACGTCCCGCCGCCGAGCGCGCCGGCCGCGCTCACCGAAGAGACCCTCTTCCTCTACCTCTCGCAGGGCATCACGACGGTCCGCGGGATGCTCGGGGCCGAGGGCCAGCTCGACCTGAAGCGCCGCGCGAACACCGGCGAACTCCTCAGCCCGACGCTCTACCTGGCCGGCCCGAGCTTCAACGGCAACAGCGTCTCGTCGCCCGAGCAGGCCGAGGCGATGGTCCGCCGGCAGGTGGAGGAGGGCTGGGACCTCCTGAAGGTCCACCCCGGCCTGACGCGGCCCGAGTACGACGCGATGGCCGAGGCGGCGAACGCCCTCGGCATCCGGTTCGGCGGGCACGTCCCGGCGGCCGTCGGGCTGGAGCATGCGATCGCCCAAGGCCAGGAGACGTTCGACCACGTCGACGGCTACGCCGAGGCGCTCGACGCCAGCGCCGGGCCCGTCGATCCCGCCCGCCTCGACGACCTCGTGCGCCAGTCGCGCGCGGCCGGCGTCTGGATCGTCCCGACGATGGCGCTCTGGGAGACGATCTACGGCGCGCTCTCGCTCGAGACGCTCCGGGCCTACCCCGAGCTCGCCTACGTGCCGCCCCAGCAGGTCGCAGGCTGGACCGGGACCGTCGAGCAGATCCGCGCCGGGGCCGACTACGACGCCGAGGCGGCCCGCCGGCTCATCGCCGGGCGCAACGAGATCCTCCGCGCGCTCCACGCCGGCGGCGTCCGGATCCTCATGGGCACCGACGCGCCGCAGCTGTTCAGCGTGCCGGGGTTCTCGCTCCACCGCGAGTTCCCGCGGATGGCGGCGGCCGGCATGAGCCCGTACGAGATCCTCCATTCCGGGACCGCGCTCGTCGGCGAGTACTTCTCCGACGAGGACACGTTCGGCCTCGTCGCCCCCGGCCACCGCGCCGACCTCGTCCTCCTCGACGCCGACCCGCTCGACGACTCGGCCCACCTCGCCGAGATCGCCGGCGTGATGGTGAGGGGCCGCTGGGTCGACCGCGCCGCCCTCGACGCCCGCCTCGACGCCCTCCGCACCAAGTACGCCGACTAGCCATGCGCCGACTCTCCCCCGCTCTCGCCGTCCTCCTCACCCTTCCCGCGTTCGCCCAGTCGACGGCGCTCTCGGCCGATGAGGCTTCGCCGGAGGCCGTCGTCGAGGCCATCTACGCCTCGATCCAGCGCGCGCCCGGCGAGACCTACGACTGGGACCGCGAGCGGCCCCTCTTTATTCCGCAGGCCGTCCAGATCCCCAACAAGGAGCAGACCGGCGGCGTGTTCTTCGTCCACACCGTCGACTCGTTCGAGCGGATCATCGACTCGTACACGACGGTCGGCGGCGAGAACGACCGCGGGTTCGCCGAAGAGCAGACGCACGCGGTCGTCCACCGGTACGGCGACGTGGCGCAGGTCTTCAGCACCTACCAGAAGCGGTTCTGGGACGAGGAGGAGATCCTCGGGCGCGGGATCAACAGTGTTCAGCTCGTCCGCCAGCCGAGCGGGGCGTGGCGGGTGGTCAGCCTCGTCTGGGACGAGGAGACCGGGGCGGGCCCGATCCCGGCGGCCTACGGCGGCTCGGGCGAGGCCGCGCCGTCGGGGCCGCTCCCCGGCCCGGCCGACTTCAGCTCGCCCGAGGCGGTCGTCGAGGCGGCCTACGCGGCCATCCAGCGGGCGCCGGGCGAGGACTACGACTGGGCCCGGTTCCGCGCGCTCTTCCTCCCGCAGGCGACGCTCATCCCGAACACCGAGCAGACCGGCGGCCCGTTCGTCGTCCACACGCCGGGGAGCTTCATTGAGCTCGTCGATGCGAACACGGTGGTCGGCGGCGAGGGCGACCGCGGCTTCGCGGAGGAGCAGGTCCACGCGGAGGTCTTGGAATACGGCGACATCGCGCAGGTCTTCTCGACGTACCAGAAGCGGTTTTGGGACAGCGACGAGGTGCTCGGGCGCGGGATCAACTCGTTCCAGCTCGTCCGCCACGACGGCCGGTGGTGGATCGTCGGGATCGCGTGGGACGAGGAGACCGGCGCCGGGCCGATCCCGGAGGCGTACCGCTAGGAGGGCGCTCCGCCCGCCTCGGTGGGGATGCCGAGGCGGGCGGGGTCGGGGGCTACGCGGGGACGGCCTGTGCGGGCGGCGTCGCGCGGCGGGCGCTGCCGCCGGGGCCGGCGCTCTCGGGCTTCGCGAGCACGGCCTCCCAGTCGAGCCGGCCCGTCGCCTGCATCACCACAAAGAGCGTTGCCACGGAGAGGAGCGTGACGGCCAGCCCGGTCATCCCCTCCAGGAAGAACGTCCCGGCGAAGGCGACGAGGTAGATCAGCTGCGCGCCGCCGACCTCGACGAGCGCGAACCGCAGCCCGGCCACGAGCCGCACGTACGACACCACGAGGGAAAGGCTCACGGCCGACGCGATGACCATGGCCGTCGCGACGGGCACGTGGTCGACGAGGTAGGCCAGCAGGAGGTGAAACGCGAAGCACGCCGCGCCGAGGAAGAAGTAGTGCATCGGGTGGAGCCGGACGCCGCGGAGCACGCTCAGCACGAACACGCCGAAAAAGAACAGGAACAGCGACACCGGCGCGAAGAACGTCACGCGCGACACCCACGGGCCGGGGTTCAGGCGCTGCGGCATCTCGACGCCCACGTCGGCCGAGGCCACGAGCGTGCCGTGGTCCCACACGAGCTGCCAGCCGCCGTCGACGCGCTCCTTCGCGGTCGGCGAGAGCGTGCCGTCGGGGAAGTCGATCGCGTCGAAGTCGGTCGTGACGGCCACGCGGACGTCGCGGGCGGTGCGGACGCCGCTGGCGGTCGGCATCGGCCGGCCGGTTTCGTCGAACGCGACGCCGCGGCCTTCGCCCCCGAACGCGTAGCGCCACGTCCCGACGCCCTGCGACCCGTACCGCACGCGGACCTCAACCGTCTCGCCTCCTTTCAGCTCGAACACGTGACGGATCCGGCCGCCCTCGGCGTCCACGTCGACGGGCTTTCCGTCGACCTCGACTGCGAGGTCGGAAAACACCGACGAGCCCGACGGGAGCGGGAACGTGAACTCGAAGCGCCCGGCCTCGCCGTCGTTCTCGACGCGGAACCGGCCGTCGACGGCGGCGGCGTAGGTCGCGTACCACATCAGCCCCTTTTTGCGGTGGGCAAGGTGGAGGTCGGCCTCGACGTCGGTGCCGGCGAGCGGGACAGACGTCCGCGTCGTCTCGGTGACGGTCTCGGTCACGGTGTCGACGGCGGCCTCGGCGGCGACGGCCTCGGCAGCGGCCGGGCCGGCGGCCGAGGCGGGCGTCTCTTGGCGGGTGACCGTCCGCGTGCGCTCGCCGAGGCGGGCGACGGTCGGCGCGTGCTGCGTCTGCGGGCCGCCCCACAGCTCGCCGACGTCGCTCCGCGTCGAGGCGCCGGACGTCTCGGTGCGGTGGACGACCGTCCCGCCCAGGATCATCCAGGCGACGGAGCAGCAAACGAAGATGAAGGCGACGGCGAACAGGCGTTTGATCATGGGTCCGGGGGAGGGGAGGTGCCGGCCGACGAGCCGGACGAGCGTGCGGACCGCCAGGACCGTGAGGACGGCGGCGGCGAAGACGACGGTGAGGGCGGCGAGGGCGAACACGGCGGGTCAGGCGGCGAGGGCGCCGAAGCGGCGCTCGCGCTGGCGGAAGTCGGCGAGGGCGTCGGCGAGCGTGGCCCCGGTGACGTCGGGCCAGGCGAGGTCGAGGAAGAGGAGCTCGGCGTAGGCGCTCTCCCAGAGGAGGAAGTCGCTCAGCCGCCGCTCGCCGCCCGTTCGGATCAGGAGGTCGACGGGCGGAGCGGGCGCCCCGTCGGGGTGGAGGGCCGCCGCGAGGGCGGCGTCGAAGGCCGCGTCGTCGGGCACGTCGACTCGCCCCGCCTCGGTACCGAGGCGGGGCGAGCCGGCCAGCCGGGCGGCGGCCTCGCGGATCGCCCACCGCGCCGAGTAGTCGACGGCGATCCGGATCACGAGGCGCTCGCCGACGCGCGTCTCCCACTCGGCCCGCGCCGCGGCGTTGCGGAGCGCGACGGGCAGCCGGTCGCGGCGCCCGATAAGCTGGAGGCGGACCCCCGCGCGCTTGAGCCGGGCGGTCTCGGAGCGGAGGTAGCCGCCGAGGAGCGCCATCAGCGCCGCGACCTCGGCCGGCGGGCGCTTCCAGTTGTCGGCCGAGAACGCGTAGACCGTCAGCGTGCCGACGCCCAGCCCGGGCGCGGCCTCGACGACGCGGCGGAAGGCCTCGGCGCCGGCGCGGTGGCCGGCCACGCGCGGGAGGCCCTGGCGCGTGGCCCAGCGGCCGTTGCCGTCCATCACGCAGGCGACGTGGAGGCCGGGTGGGGTGGGGAGAGTTCTTTGCATGACAAAGTAATGGATGATGAGAACGCCCCCCTCGGGCGCCGTGCCGAGGCGGGCGGACTCGGGCTCTAGAAGAGGACGGGGAAGGCGAGGACGACGACGAGCGCCCAGATCGCGTAGACGCTCAGGAAGCGGCCGGTCCACGCGTCGTCCGGCCCGGCGCCGCGGCCGAGCGCGCGCCGCACGAGCGGCCCCACCATCCCGGCAAAGTGGGCGGCGATCAGCACGTTGAGCCCGACGATCGCGAGCCGGTTCGGCGTCAGCCCGCCGGCCAGCCGGCCCACGATCGAGCCGAGGGCGGCGAGGTCGGCCAGGAGCGCGAGCGCGACGAGGGCCGCGGCCACGCCGTCGGTCCACACGCGCGGCCGCTCGGGCCGTTCGGCTTCCATCAGGAGCACGAGCGCGAGGACGGCGACGAGCGCGACGTTGAGGACCAGGAGCGAGTCGCGGTCGGCGAGGCCGCCGCTGGCGACGAGCGCCGGGAGGTAGACGACGAGCACGACGAGCGCGAGCGGCCCGAACACGCGCGCCACGAGCGGCGCCAGCCGCCCGGCCTCGACCCGCTGGCTGGCGAGTAGCGCCCCGACGGGCAGCACGCCGACCGCGCCGTACACGATCACCCACTCAAACAGAACCGTCTCGACGCCCACGCCGATGGCTTCGAACAGCCCGGCCGTGAGCGCGACAAGGATGCCGCCGCCGAGCGTCAGGACACCCGCCAGCGCGGCCGTCTCGCCGCCGAGCTGGAGATAAGCCAGCCGGGCCTCGGCATTCTTCCACTTCGCCCCGAGTGCGAGCACGCCACCACCCGCCAACAACAGAATCGGCAGGTGGAGGATCGACAGCAGCCCGGCGTCCGAATCGATGTCGCGGAACGACTGAACGAGCAGCAACGCCACGAGCGCGCCGACGACGGTCCACGCGAGCCGGGCCGACGGCCGGTACCGCTGCCACAGCACGCCGAGGAGCGGCAGCCCGACGAAGAACGGCGCGTACCGCGCGAGGAACGGCTCGATCTGCTCGCCGATCTCGCCCCACCCGAGGAGCCACGGGAGCTTGGCCCACGTCCCGCCGACCACGACGAGGGCGGCGGCGGTTAGCAGCAGCGCGCGGGCGCGCTCGGGCGTGAGCACGGACGCGAACGACCACGCGGGCGCGGCGTCGTCGGCCTTGCCCTCGGCGACGGGCGGGAGGTCGAGGCGGGCGGCCCAGGCCTGGAGGACGAGGTCGCCGGGGTGGCGGTCGAGGGCCTCGGCGAGCGCGCCGGCAAAGCCCTCGGGGCGCTGGCGGTAGGCGCCCTCGAGCTCTTGGGGCTCGTGGCGGAGCGCGAGGATCGTCTCGGGTGACATAGCTTTGTGATTCAAAGTAGGGGCGCGTGCGGCGCCGTCGGTGGGGGGAGGCTCGGTCATGAGGGGCGGGCGGTCTGGATGATGGCTTCCATCTGGTCGAGGTAGGCCGCGAGCGCGACCCGGCCGGCCTCGGTGAGCGCGTACTCCGTGAGCGGCGTCCGGTCGGCGAACGACTTGCGGACCTCGAGGTAGCCGGCGTCCTCCAGCTTCCGGGCGTGGACGGAGAGGTTGCCGTCGGTGAGGTCCAGGACGGTCTTGAGGTCGGTGAACGAGGTCGTGCCGCCGGCCGCGAGCGCGCTCAGGATCCCGAGCCGCACGCGCTGGTGGATGACCGGGTCGAGGTCGGGGACCGTCGCCACGGGGCGCGGCGCCCGGCGGAGGGAGGTGTCGTTGGGGTCAGGCATCGGAGTGTGGAATCAGGGTCTCGTCAGCCGCCGTGGCGACGGGCGACGACGACGCCGAACGCGACGTGGAGCCCGCCGAAGCCGGCGGCCATGAACGCGTCGCCCCAGGCGGCCGGCGCCAGCAGCGCGAGCGCGCCGAGGAGCATGAAGAGGGACCCCATCAGGGGCACGAGGCGGACCGAGAACATCCCGGCCGAGGCCACGCCGGCGCCGTAGAGCAGCAGCCACGCGCCCGGCAGCAGCCGGTAGCTGGCGACCGCGTCGACGGCCCCGCCGCGCGCGAAGTGCTCGGCCGTCGGGCCGACCTCGTAGGCGTAGATCGCGAGCGTGAGGGCGACGCCGACGAGGAGCGGGGGGAGGAGGCCGAGCAGGAACTTCCGGCCCTGCCCGCTGAGGAGCGGCGCCCCGCCACGCCGGGCCTTGGCCCACGTCGTCCACGCCCCGATCACGACGCCGACGAGGGCCGTCGCCGTCCACACCGTCAGCCAGTCGCTCACGGTCGGCTGGCGCGAGGCGAGCGCCGCGGCGGCCAGGGCGACGGCGCCCATCGCCACGCCGCCCCAGCCGGGGACGGCCGTGAACGTCCCCGTCCGCGCCATCGTCTCGCGGATAAAGCGGAGGCTGGACGCCGCCGCGTCGTCGGGCGCGGTGTGCGGCTCGTGCCGGCGGAGGGCGGGGCGGTCGCGGGACATGGAGCGGAGGCTCTTTGTGATCCAAAGTAGGGGCTCGACTTTGCGTTGTCAAGTCCCTTGGTGTCAAGTCTCTCGGCTCGACGCCGTACGACGGGCAGGCGCCCTCCGCCCGCTCGGGTGAGTCCCCGAGTCTCCCCGCCTCGGGGCCGAGGCGGGAGGGGACGGCAGACGCGCCCGGCCGGTAGTTTGATGCGCGGATCTCCGGCTCCCCCATGCGCGACGGGCTCGCGGCCCTCGACCAGCTCGACCTCAACCTGAGCCCCGGCAACCTCGTCGTGCTCAATCTCATCCTCGGGGTCGTGATGTTCGGCGTGGCGATGGGCATCACGCCGGCCGACTTCCGGTGGGTGCTGAGGCGCCCGCGCTCGGTCCTCGTCGGGCTCGCCGGCCAGCTCGTGCTGCTGCCCGCGGCGACGGTCCTCCTCGTCACGCTCCTCGGCCCGTGGCTGACGCCGGGCGTGGCGATGGGCCTCGTGCTCGTCGCGTGCTGCCCGGGCGGGAACGTGTCCAACTTCATGGTCCACCTCGCGCGCGGCAACACGGCGCTGAGCGTGAGCCTGACGGCGCTGACGACGGCCGGCGCGGTCCTGTTTACGCCGCTCAACTTCGCCGTCTGGGGGTGGGCCGTCACGCGGTTCGTGTTGCCGGCTCCAGAGAACCCGTTCCTGCGGAGCCTGGAGGTCGACCCGTTGGCGGTCGGGCAGACGGTGCTCCTTCTGCTGGGCGCCCCGCTTGTGCTGGGAATGCTCGTCGCGCGCTATCTCCCGACCGTCGCGGCGCGGCTCGAGGCGCCGGTCCGCGTCCTGAGCATCGGGTTGTTCGCGACGATCGTGGCCGTCGCGTTTGGGAAGAACCTCGATGCGTTCCTCGCCCACGTCGTGTTCCTCTTCCCGATCGTGCTCGCCCACAACGCCCTCGCGCTGGCAGCGGGCTGGCAGTGGGCCCGCGCGGCCGGGCTGGCGGCGCGCGAGCGGCGGACGGTCAGCGTCGAGGTCGGGATCCAGAACAGCGGGCTCGGACTCGTCCTCCTCCTCAACCCGTCGATTTTCCCGCCCGACCTGCCCATCGGGGGGATGGCCGCGATCACGGCGTGGTGGGGGATCTGGCACATCGTCTCGGGCCTCGGCGTTGCGGCGTGGTGGCGGCGGCGGCCGGTGGCGCCGAGGCTCGCGGTCGCGTGAGCCGGGTCCGCCAGTCGCCGGTCTACCGGCTGATCCACGCCTACGTCCGGTGGCTCTACACGGCGTGCTACTGCC
>Ga0310345_10002928_pt1 | contig 16709 bp, 17 predicted proteins | sample HC15DNA20500_MG_FD_204667 | JGI IMG/M metagenome (GOLD analysis project Ga0310345, IMG submission 204667) | Marine microbial communities from station ALOHA, North Pacific Subtropical Gyre - HC15-DNA-20-500_MG | ecosystem: Environmental > Aquatic > Marine > Oceanic | place: Pacific Ocean: North... | reverse complement strand
TCTGATCGAACAGGATCACCCTCCCGTCGCCACTGTCCGGATCGTTGACCAGAACAAACGGCACATCGGCCCCGTCCTTCTCATAGAGACAGCGGTATTTCATCTTGCCGTCGAGCGGATCGCGCACCTGGTCATAGCGGAAGCTGTGCGGGATGCCCTTCTCGATCCAGCCTTCAACACCTGCGGGCGTCACAAGCGATAGCGGCTTTCCGTCCAGCAAGATCGTCTTGCCCACGTTGAACACTTCATACATCCGTTCAGTCTCCTCTGATATGCCATCGGATTGCGTCACAGGCTGTGACCTTCGCCGCGATCCTTGTCCCGCGTGTTTTCATTCTCGTCGTCACCGCGCTCCTGTTCGCGCTCGTCCTCGATCTCCAGCCGCCCGCGCGGCTTGTTCAGCACGTCTTTCAGGCGTTCGTTGACGGACGGCTTCCGCGCCGCGCGTCCTGTCTCCTCGCCCAGATCATACTCGCTGTGACCGTCCAGCTTGTGAACCGCTGCCTGGCCGTCGCGACCGGCGTCCTTTTCCATGATCTCCTTCAGCCGCTCACGCGCATAATTGCGGCCTTCCGGTTTCGGCGTGTCGTCCTGGTCCCGTGACCGGCCCAAGACGCGCGCCAGCCGCTCCCGGAAGTCATCCGGGTTTCGGTCGCGGTCGTGATCTTTCGCAGTCGCAGCCCTGAGTGCCGCCAGACCGGCAGAGACGCGGCCCTGCCCGGCCTCGCGCTCGATGCCGTAGGTCTCGCGCGCCAGTTCCAGCCGCGCGCGCATTTCACGGAACGCGGCGCGGGCTTGGCGGGCGGCATGGACCACGGCCCCGCGCTCGGTGACGGGTTTGTATTCCCGTCCCTGGCGCTCGGCCATCGCCTTCGCCCGCCGCTCCATGGAATTGGCCGCTGGCCCCAGCTTCAGCTCGGGGTCGCGGTCCAGCTCCTCGGCGGACAGCTTGTCGCCACGCTCCTGGGCGGCCTCGCGCTGCGCTTCGAGCGACCGGTGATCAACGCGCTCCACCTCCCCTGCCCGCTCCAGCGCGCGGTTCTGCAACTCGGCCCAGAGGCCACGCATCTGCTCGATCTCGACACCACCGGTCTTCGCGGAATCGAGCACGCGAGTCTTGGCGGTGAAGCCTTCTGGTTCCAGCCTGCGAGTGGAGGTCAGAACATGGGCGTGATGATTTCGCTGATCGCCCTCCCGGTGCGGCGCGTGGATCGCCACATCGACGGCCACGCCGTAGCGGCTGACCAGCTCCTGGGCGAAGTCGCGGGTGATCTGCGACCGGTCCTCGGCGCTGATCTCGGAGGGCAGGGCCAGCTCCCACTCGCGGGCGGTGACGGAGTTGCGGCGGGTCTCTCTGGCCTCGACCTCGTTCCAGAGGCGGGACCGATCCGTGGCCCAGTCCGGCGCGTCTTTCGGTGCCAGGATGAAGGTCTCCTCGATCCCCTGCTTGCGGGTGTAATCGTGGACACGACCTTCACGCTGGCACTCGATGCGCTCCCCGACACGGTAGGCCGCGGCTGCCGTGGCAGAGCGTCCGGCGCTGCGTTTGATCGTCTTCACAGAGAGGTGGTAGCTGGCCATGCGCCCTCCCCTCTTCCGTGATGCGAACGATCATCGCGCGCGCCGCTGCTGACCCCGGCCCTTGCCCCAACATGGGCCACCGGGTCAGCCGTCTTTTCCCCGATGGATCGCGCCCTGCTCCGGCGCGCTACGAATGGAAAAGACAGCCCGCCCGAAGCGAGCCTTTGGCTCTCTGAGGCGCGGGCTTGCCAGTGATCTGCCCCCAGATCCCCAGCCTCATGGGGGGCGGGATATGGGGACAGATCACTGGCGGTTTGCCGGAGGCAAACCCGGTTCGGGTCGGCACCGTCAGGTCCAGCGACACGAACCACCCGCAAGGGAGACGCCAGTGGCAGACCGGCCCCCACCGTGGGGCATCGGGCGAGACACTGGTGCGACATTGCGGGACGCGATCCAACTGCCAAAGTTGGCCCTGGAGAGTTTGAGAGGCCGGGAGGGCCTTTCATTCCGGCGCGGTTCGCGTCGGACGGAGTTCGCCATCGGCTGAGGCCCTGCCTCAAGGAGATCGCACGCAAATCTCGGAACCATAGGTGGAGAGTTTGCATAAGTGCGCCCTTGTCCTTTACAGGCCTACGGGTAAGCGCTATCGCTGGTTGTGGCAAGCCTAACCTTTACACCTGCCCTCTTTGAAGTGGATTCCCGAATTGGCCGAGACTGAGCTTGAACGTGCCGAGAAACGCTACGCCCAGGCCAAGGCCCGCCTTCAGGCTCTGAAGAACCGGGAAGCCACCAGACAGCGCAAGCTGGATACACGGCGCAAGGTGATCCTGGGCGGGGCGCTCATGGACCTGGCGGAACGGGATTCCAATGCCGCCGCCATGCTCGACCGGCTGATCCGCAACCTCTCCCGCGAACAGGATCGCAAAGCCTTTGCGGAGTGGGACGCTCCCTCCCCTACCCCAAGCGATGACGGTGCAACCTGATGCGGAGCGTGATGCTCGTCTTCGGGGGTCTGTTCCGCTTCTTCGGTCGGTTGATCTTCACGCCTATCATGCTCGGATGGTTGATCGGAGCGATGGCCTTCGGAGCGATGCTCGGAACGCTTGTGGCCACACCGTTCATCTTCGCCTTCTTCGACCAGACGCCCGGCGAAAGCGCCTGGCAATGGCTGGTCTTCGGTCCATTCATGTTCGTGGGTGCTGTCTTCGGGTTCCAGTACTGGCGCATGGCCTCAGGGGCGGATGCGTATTTCGGGCTGACCGGCGACAGCCACGGCTCGGCGCGGTTTGCCAACCGCAAGGAGCTGAAGAAGCTGGAGCGGAGCAAAGGGCAAGACGATGCCGGACTTCTGATCGGACGCAATCCGCACACAGGGCGGCTCTTGCGCTATGACGGCCCGGCGCATCTGATCACCCTCGCCCCGACACGGGCCGGGAAAGGCGTCGGCACCGTGATCCCGAACCTGCTGGCGGCGGAACGCTCGGTCCTGGTGATTGACCCCAAGGGTGAGAACGCGAGGATCGCGGGCGAGGCCCGGCGGCGCTTTGGAACGGTCCATGTCCTTGACCCCTTCGAGGTCAGTGGGCACCCCTCGGCCTGCTATAACCCGCTCGACCGGCTAACACCGCACAGCCTCGATCTGGGCGAGGATGCCGCCTCCCTGACAGAGGCGCTGGTCATGGACCCGCCGGGCCAGGTGACGGAAGCCCACTGGAACGAGGAGGCGAAAGCCATCCTCGGCGGTCTGATCATGTTCTGCGTCTGCCACGAGGACCGCGACCGCCGGTCCCTCGCCACCGTCCGGGAATATCTCACCCTGCCCCCGGAAAAGCTGCGCGCTCTGTTGGAGCTGATGCAGGACAGCGACGAGGCAGGCGGGCTGATCGCCCGCGCCGCCAACCGCTTCCTCGGCAAGGCGGATCGAGAAGCCGCCTCGGTTCTGTCGAACGCACAGCGGCACACCCATTTCCTGGACTCGCCCCGGATCGCGAAGTGTCTGGCGCGCTCGGACTTCGCCTTTTCCGATCTGCGCCATCGGATCACTTCGGTGTTCCTTGTGCTGCCTCCGAACAGGATGGACGCCTACAGCCGCTGGCTGCGCCTTCTGGTCTCTCAGGCCCTTCAGGACATTGCGCGAGACGCTGAGCGGCCTCAGAACGCGTCAGAGGGCCGTTCTGAGCGCCTTACGGCCCCTGCCCTCTTCCTCCTCGATGAATTCGCCGCCCTGGGCCGTCTGGAGGCCGTAGAGCGCGCCATGGGGCTGATGGCAGGCTACGGGCTTCAGCTCTGGCCGATCCTCCAAGACATGAGCCAGCTCAAGGACCTTTACGGCGAACGCGCTGGCACCTTCATCGCCAATGCCGGGGTGCAACAGGTCTTTGGGGTGAATGACTTCGAGACGGCCAAGTGGCTGAGCCAGATGATCGGCCAAGAAACCGCCGGGTTCCAGACTGACAGCTTCAAGCCCGGTGATGGCCCCAGCTTCTCGAACAACCTCACGGGTCGTGATTTGCTGACCCCCGATGAAATCATGCAGCTCCCGCCGAAACGCCAGCTCCTGCGCGTCCAGGGGCAGGCCACCGCCGTCGCGCAAAAACTGCGGTACTACGCCGATCCTGAATTTGCCGGGCTGTTCACGCCCGAAACCCCATAACCCAAAAGCAATCCGCCATGTCTGACACGCCTGCCTCCCCTGCCCCGCTCTCGGATGATGATCTGCGCGAAACGCTCGATCTTCTCGCCACGGCTGTCGCCAGCATCTCGGATCGGGTGGATGATCAGACACGGGTGCTCGACCGCGTGAATAAGACGGCGACGGAAGCCCGCTCTGCCGCCTTCGCCGCGCAAAAGCAGACGGACCCGGAACACTATGGCGAGATTGTCGGCGCAACCATCAACGGCAAGATCGGCGACACCCTGACCCGCGTCGGCCAGATGGCCGGTGATCTCCTCCGGGCGTCCAACCACACTCAGGAAGTTCTCAGGAAAGCTGAGGATGCCAGGTCGGACACAATGCGCCAGCTCTGGGAACGGGAACAAAAGCTGGAGCGCTTCAAAAGCCGTCTTCCATGGTTCGGCCTGGGTGCCGTCGTTCTTACTCTTGTCCTGACGGTGACGCTTCCTCGTTTCTTAGCCAGCAACGCATCCATGTGCGCTGTCCTTGGAGCGTCCTGGACCACGACAACCACGGGTGTTGATGCCTGCGTGTTTTATCAGCGGTGAGCGGTGAAGTGCTGATGGTGATCGGCTCTGACTGAGAAGCTGGGTGTTATATTTGTGTTAGAATCTGTGTTACGCGTCTTCAGAACCGGCGCAAATCTTTGAAAAATAATGGTTTTCCCTGAGTTCTGGTAACTAATAACACGAATCCCGGTAACTGAAATCCTGCTTTTGGTAACTGATAACACGAATCTTGACTGCGGTAACTAAAACCACGAATGTCGACTCATGGTAACTGATAACACGAATACTCTCGCCCCGCTCCTGCCGGATCGCCATCCGCAGCATGATCTGTTCATTTGTGATGTGGCGGACGCTGTCCTGAAGGACGTGATGCAGCACATGGAGCATCCGTTTTATTCCCTCTCAAAGAAGCCTGAGACGACGATCAAACGCTATGAGAATGGCGATAAGTGGCTTCAGATCACGCCGAGCGTGAAAGGCCTGGCGACGATCTATGACAAGGACATTCTGATCTACTGTATCAGCCAGATCATGGCGAAGCTGAAAGAAGGTGAAGCCGTCTCTCCTCGTGTGCGGATCAACTCCAGAGAACTGCTTATCTTCACCAACCGAGGGACAAGTGGCCGGGAATATCAGTCCTTGCTTGATGCCCTTGATCGCCTCGAAGGAACGCGGATTAGGACAAACATCGTCACTGGCGATGAAGAGCAAGTCGATGGTTTTGGACTGATCGACGCGTCGTCGATCCGCCGGAAACATGGCCTCGATGGCCGTCTTCTCTGGTGTGAAGTGAAGCTGTCAGATTGGGTTTTTAACGCAATCCGGAACGAAGAAGTGCTGACTCTCCACCGGGACTACTTCCGCCTGCGCAAGCCCATTGAAAGACGGGTGTACGAGATCGCTCGGAAGCATTGCGGGCAGCAGAAAACCTGGCGCATCACGCTGGCTAAGTTGCTGCTTAAGACTGGGTCGCAAAGCCCACAGAAGCGCTTTCGGCAGATGATCCGGCAACTCGCAGAGCATGACCATTTGCCGGACTACCATGTTACCTTTGAAGATGAAGCTGACATGGTGGTGTTCACTAATCGCGGCACGATGTCCACTGCTCAGCTTGTTGAAGGCAGTATTCCACCGCTGCAGTCTGACACCTACGAAGAAGCGCGCCATGCAGCGCCTGGTTGGGACGTTCGTTTCCTGGAGCGTGAGTGGCGCGGCTGGTGTGTTGAGCCACCCCGCAATGCCGACCGGGCCTTCATCGGGTTCTGCCGAAAGTGGTTTGAGAAGCGAGGCAGGCCCTGAGATTAAAAACCGGTTACAGAAATAAAACCGGTAAGAGATTTAATTCAGGTATTGGATTTAATTCCGGTGTAAGATATAAAACCGGTAACAACAAAGCGGCAGGATCGAGCAATGCCCGTCATCGTAATGGCAAGCCCCAAAGGCGGGGTTGGAAAATCAACATGCGCCGTTCTTCTGGCGTCTGAGTTCGCCCGCATGGGCGCGGACGTCACGGTGCTTGACTGTGACCCGAACAAGTCTCTTACCCGGTGGGCATCGCATGGCGCACCTTCTGGTGTGACCCTGAAGGGCGATGTTGGTCGTTCAGAGATCGTTCCAACCATCCGGAGCGCAGACGGTGACGGCAAAATCGTCATTGTGGACCTCGAAGGTGTTGCGTCCCAGCTCGTCAGCCGCGCCATTTCCCAGGCGGACCTGGTGATCGTCCCGATGCAGCCAACAGCGCTCGACGCAGAGATCGGCTCAGAAGCACTGGCATTGGTTCGCGAAGAGGAAGAAGCGCTTGGGCGGTCAATCCGGCATGCGGTGGTGCTGACCAAGACCAGCGCAGCCGTCAAAAGCCGCGTACAGAAGGAACTCGAAGCACAGCTCAGCGGGGCAGGGATCGACGTGATCGAGCCGTCCCTGGTCGCGCGCGCAGCGTTCTCGGAACTGTTCGCCTATGGGGGCGATCTGACAGCGATGATGAATGACCCAGAGATGGTCACAGGCGGCAAGGTAGATAAAGCGTTGGCAAACGCTCAGGCATTCACGGAGGCGGTTTATGAGCGGCTCAAATAGGCTTGCGGGGCTGAAAGCCCGTCCGAAAGGGACGACCGTTGAAGAAGTACGGCGCGTAGATGAAGTTGGCGAAGCGAGAGGCTTTCTGGATCGAACCCCACGAAAGAAGCCGGGCCGCAAACCAAGCCCGCGCACGTACCAGTTACATCCCAAAGTGCTGCCGGAAGTTGGTGAAGCAATCGCTTCTGAGGCTGAAGCGCTTGGGATCACACAGGGACAACTCATAGAGCGGATGTGGTCTGCCTATCGCGGCTGAGTAACCATGCAAGCTTTACATTAAAAGCTCGCATGAGGACGCTAGCCTAAAACTCAATAAAACATGGGGAAAGCGCAGCATCTCGCAACATGCCACTTCCGTCATGCAAGGTTTATGGGTATTATATCCATACAACCCTGCAAGGATTTGCACGTGAAAGCAGCGACCGAGACCACCTGGAACAAAGGCCGTGTCGTGGGCAAAAAGCCACCTTTGACGCCTGACCAGGTTTCCCTGATCCGAATGCTCCTGCGCCAGGAAAAAGCCTTGCGTGATCTGGCGCTGTTCAACACCGCCCTCGATACCAGCTTCCGGGGCTCCGATCTGGTGCGGCTGCGGGTGGCAGATGTGGCGACCCCAGCAGGGGTGCGCGAGATCGTCGAAATCCGGCAGAAGAAAACCGAGGCCCGCAATGCGCGCCCGGTCCAGGCGCGATTGTCTTCAGACACGCGCGACAGCCTGCGCGCCTATCTCACCGCCTCTGAAAAGCCGCTGCACGGCTGGCTCTTCACGGGGCAGGGGGCACGATGGTCCAATACCCACCTCAGCGAAAGCCAGCTTTGGCGGCTATTCCGCTCCTGGCTGGAAAAGGCACATCTCGATCCCAGCCTCTACGGCCTGCATTCGCTGCGCCGGACCTTCCCGACCCATATCTACCAGCAGACCGGCAACCTGCGCGCGGCCCAGCTGCTGCTAGGCCATGCCAGCATTGAAAGCACCAAGGAATACATCGGTACCGAACAGGCCGAAGCCCTCGAAATTGCGCGCAAGTATCACCTGTGACGGCTATGCAGACCTATCTTGAGAAACGCCAGCCTGCGCAAAAAATGGCCCGGTTCTACCGGATGGCGGTCATGCCGAACCTGTTCGGCGAATGGACGCTGTACCGCGAATGGGGCCGCATAGGGCAGGGCGGTCAGGTTCGGATGGATTGGTTCGAGGACGAGAACCAGGCCGTCGCGGCTCTGATTACACTGGAAGCCTCCAAGCGTCAGCGCGGCTACTGGGTGGAGCCTCAGCAGCTCGCGATGTTTGGATAACTTTATTGGCCCAGTTTACATCTGAGCGGGATGTCTATATGTCCTAAGGACATATAGACATCCCGCTCGAACCTAGTCACGCTTTTATTTGCTTTGGGAACCTCTCTTGACATAACGCCATCCTTACCCTTATGTCCTTAGGACATAAGGGTAAGGATGGCAGATGAATTTTACCGAAGGCCTCGAAAAGGCTATAAATGACAAGGACTTGCCAGTCGTAACCTTCTACAAATTCTTCGTTCTGGGCTACCATCTGTTTCACAAAAAGGCGCTGAACGGCGAGCCGTTGAAGCGCTTACCGCACGGCTGGGATCAGACACGCGCCAAAAATGCGCTACGACGCCTTGAGGCACGGAAGGTGCTTGTCATGGACTCCGACTTCCGCTCGGGTGTGTGGCGTGTAACGCAATCAACGAGAGCAGGATCGGCGGAAGAGGTCGCCTGCATCGCTGATCCTTTCGCCTACGTCTCGCATCTATCTGCCATGCAGCGCTATGGGCTTACGGATCGCAGCCCACAGGCGCTACATCTGACAACCCCCAAAAGACCCCTGTGGAATGCACTCCGAAAGGAGCGTCTTCGTGAAGACCTGCCCGATCTCGACCAGATTGAAGCGCCCGTTCTCAACAGGTCCGGCTTCAAGGATACGATCCGTCGCCGCCCGATGGTGGTGCATGTATCAAGCCACCCTTGGACACCTGCACCTGTGAGTGGTGAGGAAACGCGGATCACCTCGATTGGCCAAACCTTTGCTGATATGCTTTCTGAACCGCAGCTTTGTGGGGGCATGCGCCATGTTCTCGATGTCTGGGAAAATGAGGCGGATCAGTGGGTGCCCGAAATTATTGCCGCAATTGATCTCCTCGACAGTAAGATCGCAAAAGTTCGCGCAGGCTATATTCTGTCTGAAGTCATGGACATAGATGATCCGGCGCTGCACAAATGGGAGCAGTTTGCTCAACGGGGCGGATCACGCAAACTCGATCCTGACGCCGAATATGCCCCTGAATTCTCAGAACGCTGGATGATTTCAATCAATGTCTGACAATGACCCCGACGCGCAAGATAGAACATTCGACATCGTCGATGTCGATGTTCGTGCATGGGTCGAAACCGCGCGCGCCAACCCAACGCTTTATCGAGATCGCCAGGTTACAGAGATTGTCCTGGGGGCAATTGGTTTGGCCCCTTCATTATCAAAAACGCTCGTTTTGAAAGGTGGGGCGGTCATGGCCCTAGCGTTCAAAAGCAATCGGGTCACCGGGGATGTGGACTTCACCTCGATGGCAGAGCCCGCTGACCTGACGGAAAAGATCACCGCCGAACTGAATGAGATATTGCCTAGCACTGCGATCAAGCTCGGCTATCTCGATCTTATCTGCCGAGTGCAATCGGTTAAGAAGATGCCGCGTGCCGAGAACTTTGAGGATCATGAATTCCCTGCGCTGAAAGTCAAAGTAGGGTCTGCCACACGCGGGACGGCTGAAGCCGCTCGGCTCGCTGACGGCAAGGCAAGCCGGGTTCTTGATGTCGAGATCAGCTTCCGTGATCAGGTCTATGCCTTCCAGGAGCTGAACCTGCACGGGGCCGGTGTGGCGGTACGCGCGTTCACAATTCATGAGCTCATTGCCGAAAAATTCCGCGCTCTGCTTCAACAAATCACCCGCAAGCACAAGCGCAACAGGCGACAGGACGTCTACGACATCGCCTTTCTGATAGATGAGCATGATTTCGGGGATGCTGACAAAACAGCCATCCTGACCACATTTATCGAAAAGTGCCGCAGCCGTGGGATCGAGGTCAAACCGGACTCCATGGATGACCCGGAAATCAAGCAACGCGCCCAGGCCGATTGGGAAACGCTCGCCCTCGAAATTGGTGACCTTCCGCCCTTTGAAGAGCGCTTTGCGCTTATGCGCGATCTCTATGTTTCGCTGCCATGGGGCGGCATCAAGAAAGACCGTTAATTCATGAATTTGTTCAACCGTAAGACCCTGAAGCGCCACATCAAAGCCGATCCGGTCCCGTCAGAGCATCTGGCTGCGCTGGAAGCCTGGGCAGAGTTGATCAGCTCGGGCCGGATTGAACGCCTGAAGGAAACCGCCCTCCATGGGCAGTTCGCCTCCAAGATCGTTGAAGGTGTTCTCGGCTACCATGGCCCAGCCGGTGGCGCGGATTACAACGTCTCAACCGAACAAAATATTCTGCGCGGCAGCGTCGATCTGGCGCTTGGCCGCTTTGGCGGCAAGACGCCTGACATCGTGGCACCATTCGAGCTGAAGGGCGCAGATACCCGCGACCTCGATGCAATCATGCCGGGCCGGAACAAGAGCCCCGTTCAACAGGCGTGGGAATACGCCATGAACGCCCGTGGCGTGAAATGGGTGCTGGTCTCGAACATGATCGAGCTCCGCTTCTACGGCTTCGGAGAAGGCACCTCGGCCTATGAGGAATTCCGCCTCGACCAGCTGACAGACCCGGAAGAATACGCGCGCTTCACACTGCTCTTGTCGGCGGAAAACCTGCTGTCTGGTCGCACGGCTGATCTGTTGAAAGAAAGCCGCCGCGAAGACAAGGACATTACCGACAGCCTGTATCAGGACTACAAGGACCTGCGCCTCAAGCTCCTGAGTGCCGTCCAGAAGGCCGATGCCGCGATCGCGCCCCTTGATGCGATTGCCCTCGCGCAGAAGATCCTCGATCGGGTGTTGTTCATTGCCTTTGCTGAAGACACCGGCCTGCTACCAGACAACACACTGGAAAACGCCTTCGTCGCGCGCGACCCTTACAACCCTCGCCCCGTCTGGGACAATTTCAAGGGTCTGTTCCGCGCCATCGACGAGGGTAACAACGAGCTGAAAATCCCGCGCTACAACGGGGGGCTGTTCCGCGAAGACGCGGTGATCAACGGGCTGATCATACCCGATGACATCTGCGAGGGGTTCAAGACTCTGGGCGGGTATGACTTCGCCTCCGAGGTCTCGGTCACGGTCCTCGGCCACATCTTTGAACAGTCCATCGCGGACGTGGAACGCCTGCAAGCGATCGCCCGCGGTGAAGAGGAAGAGCCCGAGAAAACCACCGGCACAAGCGGGCGGCGCAAGCGTGACGGGGTGGTCTATACCCCCGACTACATCGCGCGCTTCATCGTGGCCGAAACCCTGGGAACGCATCTGCGGGATATTTTTGAGGACACCTTGCGCGCTCACGCCAAGAAGGGCGCGGATGTCACCGACTACGAAAACATCCCCTGGCGGAAAAAGTCGGCCGAGCTGGAAGCTTGGCAAGCCTATCGGGATCGCCTGAAATCTTTGCGCATTGTCGATCCCGCCTGTGGCTCCGGTGTGTTCCTGATCATGGCCTTCGACTTCATGAAGGCCGAACTGACCCGCGTAAACGACAAGATCAAAGACCTGCTGCCTAAGGCCGAGCATTTTGGCGATCTGCTCGACTATGTCCCCGACAGCGAAATTCTGACCGACAACCTCTTCGGCGTGGACGTGAACGAGGAAAGCATCGAGATCACCAAGCTGTCGCTCTGGATCAAGACCGCCCGGCGCGGCAAGGTTCTCGACAGCCTGTCGGGCAGCATCCGCGTCGGTGACAGCCTGATCGAGGACAGCAACTTCGCCTATCTCGATCACGCCTTTACATGGGAAACGGCCTTCCCCGGCGTCTTTGCCGAAGGGGGCTTTGACGTGGTCCTGGGCAACCCGCCTTATGTGCGGATGGAATTTCTGAAGCTGCTGAAACCCTATCTGGAAAAGCGCTATGAGGTCGTTTCCGACAGGGCTGATCTCTACTGCTATTTCTACGAGCGTGGCCTGCGCCTGCTGAAACCGGGCGGGCGCTTGGGCTACATTTCCTCGAACACCTTCTTCAAGACCGGATCGGGCAAGCCCCTGCGCGAATACCTTCTGAAGGAGGCGACCATCGAAAGCGTGGTCGATTTTGGCGACCTGCAAGTATTCGAAGGCGTGACCACCTATCCGGCGATACTGACCATGAAACGAGGTGCCGCGCCCAAGGGGCATGAGCTGCGCTTCTGGAAGGTGGATGCTCTGCCGGAAAACAACTTCTTGGCCACTTGGGAAGCCGCTGCCGGCCCGTATCCACAAACGGCCCTGGGGGCCGGGTCATGGGAACTGGAAAACCCCGCCCTGCGCGCCCTGCGGGACAAGATCAAAAAGGGCAGGAAGACCCTAAAGGAAGTCTATGGATCACCGCTCTACGGCATCAAGACCGGCCTGAACGCGGCCTTTGTGATCGACAACGCGACCAAGGAGCGTCTCTGCGCCCAGGATCCAAAGTCTGCCGATCTGCTGAAACCCTTCCTCGAAGGCAAGGACTTGAAACGCTGGCGGGCAGAACCGCGCGGCCTGTGGCTGATCTACATCCCCAAGAATCGGATCGACATTGACGATTATCCGGCCATCCGGGAATGGCTGTTGCCCTTTAGGGACAAGCTGGAAAAGCGCGCCACAAAACAGGAATGGTTCGAGCTGCAACAAGCGCAGGAAGCCTATGCTCCGCACTTTGCCGCGCCGAAGATCAGCTATCCGCATTTCAACGCCGAGCGAAATTTTTCATTCGAACCCCAAGGGGCTTTCTCGAACGACAAGTCCTATCTGATTCCGTCCGATGATCAGGCCTTGCTCGCGCTCCTAAACAGTCAGGTCCTCTGGTTCATGTTATCATCCATGAGCCCGCCAGTGCGGGGCGGTTACCATGAGCTGCGGGTGCAATACGTTGAAAAGCTGCCAATCCCAAAATGGGATAAGACAAGGCGCGCGCAGCTCGCCGCTGAAAGCAAGCGCGCCAGTAATGCCGCGCATAAACGTCTGGCCCTGCAAACGGCCCTGACGCGCCGAATTCCCGATCTCTGCCCGCCTGAACGTGAATCCAAGCTGACAACCCGGCTTCAGGAATGGTGGACCCTGCCCGACTTCGCTACCTTCCGCGCCGAGGTGAAGAAGGTGTTCAAAGCCGACATCCCACTGACCGATCGCTCCGACTGGGAAGACTGGATCAACCGCGACCGCGCCGAAATCGCCCGCCTGACCGCCGAAATCGCCCAGGCCGAAGCCCAGATCGACAGTATCGTCTATGATCTGTTCGACCTCACCGAAGACGAAATCGGGCTGCTAGAGGCGGCAATCTAACCGGCGCGCACACAGATTGTTGCCCAAACACAACGCCTGGAGACGCAAGAGAACAATCGAAGAACTCACGCTTGCAATTTGGTAAATTTTCTGTTAAAATGAAAAATGGACCGAACCCTTTATGGGTCGGTCCTTTTCCGTAACCGCAGTGCGATTCGGCTTAACTGTCAAAGGGTATGTCCCATGAAGAGGAACACCCGTCAAGCAAAATCGTACTGCACCAGCGTCATGAAAGGACGTAAATGCAGTATACAATGCAAATTTTTGAGTACGAAGACAACGATCAGTTCCGTGTTATCGACCGTGAAGGAGAGCCTTGGTTCGTTTTGACTGAGGTCTGCAAAAAGATCGGAATTGCGAACCCACGGGATGCCGCGAGCCGTCTTGATGACGATGAGAAGGATGGCGTCGGAATTTCCGACGCCATGGGCAGGGAGCAGAAGACCACCGTCATCAGCGAGTCCGGCCTCTACTCTCTCGTGCTGCGCTCATCCAAGCCAGAAGCAAAGCGTTTTAAGAAATGGATCACCTCAGAAGTCCTTCCGAGCATTCGGAAAACTGGCTCTTATGGTGGTCACGTTCCAGCCTTTATCAAGCGCTACAACGAGAACTGGAACAGGGTCAGCGCGGGTCATTTCTCAGTGATCAACGAACTGGTTGTCAGGTTGTGGGGACGCCTTGAAATGGTCGGCCACATGATGGCGGACCGGGCCCCGAATGGGACACAACTACGCCCCGATACCAGCGTAGGAAAGCTCTTCGCAAAGTGGCTCGACGAGAACCATCCCCGGCTGAGTGGGTCTCACTCGATGTACTCACACAAGACCGATGAGTGGGAAGGCGATGCACGACAGTATCCAAACAGTATGCTGCCGCTATTCATCGAGTTCGTTGATAACGTCTGGATTCCCGAGCATTCGGAGCGTTATTTCAACACTCGCGACCCAGCGGCGCTGCCCCATCTGCCCAAGCTGCTACCAGCGAAGGCAGCTTAAGATCGTTCGCCCCTTTGGGGGCGTCCGCGCGAAGCGCCGGGCCTGTCAGCGGGTGGCCTTCAGGTTGCCCGCCGACAGGTCACCCTGAAACCGCCCACATCCACGATCACCCCACAACGCAAAAGGCCCCCCGCCTGCTGACGGGGACCTCGATCATTTCAGCGGTGCGGGCTGCTACTCGGCGGCCATCCTGTCGGCCTGCGCGGTGCGCTCCATGATGTAATCCACGGCCTTCTGCGCCTCTGACGCGGCACGGAATATCGCGCGGCTGTCTTCCTTCATCGCCTCAAGCCATCCTTCGACATAGGCCGCGCTCTGGTCAAATTCAGGCTCCACTCCGATCTGCGCGCAAAGCATGCAGTTTCCGATTTCGGCAACCAGTTCCTCGAACGCGTAGGCCTTGCGGTCATTGAACCGGCCAAGACGGTCCAGCCGCTTTGTCGCGCCTGTCCAGTGGGTCAGCTCATGTGCCAAGGTGCCGTAATATCCTGCGGCTCGGTGGAACGTGCCAATCGGCGGCATGTGGATGCGGTCGGTCTTGATGTTGTAGTAGGCACGCGGCTCTTCGGTGCTGTCGATCTGTGCGCCACTTGTTGCAAAGAACGCTTCCAACGTAGGATCGGCTTTGGTGCCAAGATCACGGGGCGGATCGGGCAGGATGTAGAATTCAGCGGGCAAGCCCTCGATCTGGTCGGCGTTAAACACGCGGTAGGCCTTGGCATAGGGGATCTGGCGTTCCTCGCCGTTCTCGTCCTCGCGCTCAACGGTGCCGTATTTCACGACCGTCGCGGATTTCTCGCCCTTGCGAACATGGCCCCCAAGCTGCTTGGCCTGATTGAACGTCATCCAGCGGGCTGAGCTGTAATCCTTGGCCATCGCTGTCGCCCAAAGCATCAGGATGTTGATGCCCCGATAGGCCTCGCCGTTAAACCGTTCCGGCAGGCTGACCCCACCTCCTCCACCGGTCCACGGCTTGCGCCAGGGCGGCGTCCCCGCCTCGATCTGCGCGACAATCTGATTGGTGACATGGGAATAAACGTCAAACTTCTCTGCGGTCATTTGTGACCCTCCTTTGAGTGACGCGGGCCGGGTCTCTTCCCCTTTCCGCCAATGGGCGGGCCTTCCTGTTCTGATCTTTGGAATGCCCATGCATTCCGAAGGGCAGAGCAGGTAAGGGCAAAGCCCGTCCTGCGGCCTGGCGGGGCCGTGACAACCGGGTGGAGGGCGTGAATTTGGGAGGGAACCGCGCGCCTGCGTGTGGGAGGAACCGGAATTCTCGACCGGAACCGACGCCACCGGCGGCGCTTGCCGGTTTTCTCGGACCCGCCGGGATGGCAGGCGGATCAACAGAATTTGGAAGCTGTCAGGGTTGGGGTGAGCGGGCTTTAGCCCGTCGATCCCCTGCCCTGTCTATCTCTCAAAGCGAGACCGGCACGCTGCCGGGATCACAGGATATTCATACTGCAAATTCTGCTGCCAGAGCGAACATAGGCCCAATCTGTCCAGCATGATGGCTGGCAAAGCTGACTTCCTCAGAAGACCCGTCACATCAAATTGTTCTTTATATGTTCCACGGAAAACCATACAATCTCCAGTAGAGCCAAGCAGGGAGCCAAGATGAAGATCAGGGTCACTCAGTTCATCGAGTTTGCATACGGAGACAAGCGAAAAGACAAGGCAAAGGTCAAAAGTATAATTGGTGACCTCGACTTGCCATATGACCCTGCAAGGGACCGCTACAAGCAATTCCGGGAAGCCATGGCTTCTCTTGAAGATAAAAAGATTTCGACTGAAAAATTCTTGGCGCTGCATTCTAGCGTTTCCGCAAACAAATCTGCCGGATATAAGGTTCTGTGCCAAAATTATCTGGACCTAAAAGAAGATCACGCGCTCATCTGGCAAGGACGCAGCCCGGTAGAAGCAGACATTTCTGGCCTACGTATCACGACAGCTTGGTATCTGCGTACTGAGGCAAACAACCAGAGACGAATTATTTTCCTGCATTTCGGGAAGGAACAACTACCCCGGAAAAAGGAGCGAGGTTTGCTGACTATACTGCGACTTGCGCAACCAGATTCTGCGGGCGTCGGCATTCTCAACATCCAACCAGGAACACTGATAACCGCAACGCGGCTAGATCAAAACGAAGCCGATTATTTGAAGACTCGCGCTGAGAAATTTTTGTATCTTGCCAAGGAGTTGCAGTCAGGCGAGTGAAGAACCACCATTCAACGAATGTCGCATATATCGCGTGGTTCCGATGGCTGGCGGCAGGGTAAAACTACCGGATGAACCTCCGAGAACGCGTAGCAAAGAACATCATTGATCGTCGCAAGAACCTTGGCCTGAGCCAGGAAGACTTGGCGAAACAGGCAGGCCTCAGCCGTGCCTATGTTGGCAAGATCGAGAACGCGCGATTTTCTGTGACCATCGACGCGATTGAGAAGATTGCTCATGCTCTGGAGGTTGACGC
>Ga0310345_10002927_pt1 | contig 16713 bp, 12 predicted proteins | sample HC15DNA20500_MG_FD_204667 | JGI IMG/M metagenome (GOLD analysis project Ga0310345, IMG submission 204667) | Marine microbial communities from station ALOHA, North Pacific Subtropical Gyre - HC15-DNA-20-500_MG | ecosystem: Environmental > Aquatic > Marine > Oceanic | place: Pacific Ocean: North... | reverse complement strand
GGGCTCCGAAGAGGAGATCGCCAAGGTCGCGAAGGAGTATCGGGTCGTCTACAAGGTGCACAAAGAGGATGGCGACGCGGAAAACTACAACGTCGACCACAGCGCCATCGTCTATCTGATGGGACCGGACGGCTCCTACGTGGACCACTACAGCTACGGCACCGGGGCCGACGAAATGGCTGAATCCCTCAAGCGCTACCTTTAGCCGCGCATCCGAAATCCGCTTTCCGCCGTTATTCGATGTTGCAATGCAACGTAGCTGCCCCATCTTCATTGTGCGGTGCGGTATAACCTGAGGTCTCGATGCTCTACCATCTCTACGAATTGAATCATGCAGCGTTGAGTCCGGCACGCGCGGTGGCCGACGGCTTCCGCCTGCTATTCAAGCATCCTCTGAATCCGGCCTCTCACACGCCCCTGGGCCGCACCGCCGCGGCCAGCCTGGAGTTGTTCGAGCGCACCACCCGCCGCTATCGCAGGCCGGAATGGGGCATCGACGAGGTCACCGTGGACGGCAAGCGGGTGCCGGTGCGCGAGCGCACCCTGATCTCCAAGCCGTTCTGTAATCTGGTGCATTTCGAGCGGGATCTCACCGGCATGCGCCGCCGCGACCCCAAAGTCCTCGTCGTCGCGCCCATGGCCGGCCACTTCCCGACCCTTCTGCGCGGCACCGTCCAGGCCATGCTGGCCGACCACGACGTCTACGTCACAGAGTGGCAGGATGCCCGAAACGTGCCCATGGCGGCAGGCTCCTTCGACCTCGACGACTACATCGATTACATCATCGAATTCTGCCGCTTCTTCGCCGGCGACGTGCACGTCATGGCCGTCTGTCAGCCGGTCGTACCGGTGTTTGCCGCCATCTCCCTGATGGAGCAGTCCCGCGAGCGTGCCGTGCCGCGCTCCATGGTCCTGATGGCCGGCCCGATCGACGCCCGCGAGAGCCCGACGGCAGTCAATTGCTTCGCCTTGGATCGCGGGCTGGAGTGGTTCCGCCGCAACGTCATCACCCAGGTGCCTTGGCCGCACCCGGGCATGATGCGGCTGGTTTATCCCGGCTTTCTGCAGCTTTCCGGCTTCATGGGCATGAATCTGGACCGCCACATCACCGCCCATCGCGATCTTTTCCAGCACCTCGTCCAAGGCGACGGGGATTCGGCGGAAAAGCACCGTGATTTCTATGATGAGTTCCTTGCGGTGATGGATTTGACGGCAGAGTTCTACCTCCAGACCATCGATGAGGTTTTCCTGCGTCACACCCTGCCCAAGGGCGAGATGACCCATAACGGCGTCACCGTCGATCCGAGCAAGATCGAGCGGGTCGCCCTGATGACCGTCGAAGGCGAAAAGGACGATATCGCGGGCGTGGGCCAGACCTCCGCCGCCCATAAGCTCGCCTCCAAGCTGCCAGAGAACATGCGCGAGCATTATCTCCAGCTCGGGGTGGGTCATTACGGCGTCTTTAACGGTTCGCGATATCGTGCCGAAATCGTGCCGCGAATTACCGATTTCATTGCGATGCATAATCGCAACGAAAACCGGCTGACCCGCGCCTTCGGCAATCTGATCGGCTAAATCGGCCCGCCCGAACGCCGTCAGATCACGAAGCGCTATCGATCCGCAAAGCGCCGTCATCCGGCTATGATAGTCTGGGGGAAACCGCCCGATTCGAGGCGGTCTTGTAGGGAGTCTGCCCATGCTCAAGCGGCTGAAGCCAGGCCGACAAGAGACAATTGAGTTGAATATCAAAGGGTTGGGCGTGCCGATCTTGATGCGGCGCAGCCCGCGCGCCCGGCGTTTCAGCTTGCAGGTCTCCGAAGCCAAGCGTGGCGCCGTCTTGACCGTCCCCGTTTACTCCTCCTTCGCCGACGCCGATGCCTTCCTGTCCCGCCATCTGGACTGGCTGAAGGAGCGCCTGGCAGGGCTTTCCGAGCCCGTCCCCTTCACCGATGGGGCCGTGATTCCATTGCGCGGCTACGCCCATCAGATCCATTTCGCAGGCCCGGTTCGCCGCCGCGGCGTGGCCTGGATCGACGCGGAAGACAGCGTCGACCTGCCGGCCTGGCCCGAGGCGACCGCCCGCACCGCCAAGAATCTTCCGAAGCTATGCGTGTCCGGCGAGCCGGAGCACGCGCCGCGGCGCCTCTCCGATTGGCTGAAGCGCCAGGCCCAGCACGATCTGAAGGAGGAGGTGAGCTACCAGGCGGAGCGTATGGAGCTTTCGCCGAAGCGCATCTTCGTCCGCGATCAGACGACCCGCTGGGGCTCCTGCTCCACCACCGGAGCCCTCTCCTTCTCCTGGCGGCTGATCCTCGCCCCCGGCTTCGTGCTGGAATACCTCGTTGTTCACGAAGTGGCGCACCTGGCCCATATGAATCACGGACCGCGCTTCTGGAAGCTGGTGGAGGACACCATGCCCGACTACAAGCGGGCCCAGAAATGGCTTCGCGAGCATGGCGCCAGCCTGCATCGCTACGGCGTGGACGAGGTGCCCCTCGATGCCGGTGGCGATGAGGACGGCATCGAGTAGGCCGCCGGTCTAGCCTCCGAACATGCCCAGCATGCGCTTCAGCCAGGCCGAACCCTGGTCGGCGGCGCGCTTGCCCATCTCCAGCGGTGTGGTGGATGCCGTGATCCCCGGCGAATAGGTGCCCGGCAACCCGTAAGGCTGCTTGTCCTGATGGGCGACGATCATGACGTCGTGCCACACCTCGGCCGGGATCGTGCCGCCGGTGACCTTCTTCATCGGGCTGTTATCGTCATTGCCGATCCAGACGCCCGCCAGGTAATGGGCCGTATAGCCCACGAACCAGGCGTCCTTGGAGCTCTGGGTGGTGCCGGTCTTGCCGCCCGCCACATGCCGCGGGATGCCGGCCCGGCGGCCCGTGCCGCTCACCATCACCGCGTTCATCATGTCGTTCATGGCGCCGAGCTGGGCGCGGCCCACCGCAGGCGCGGCCGGCGAGGGCTTCCAGCGGTAGAGAACCCGACCATCGGCATTTCGAATTTCCTCGATGACATGGGTCTGGGCGCGCATGCCGCCATTGGCGAACGGTGCATAGGCCGCCGTCAGCTCAAGCAGGCTCACCTCCGAGGTGCCGAGCGCGATCGACATGTCCTTGCCGAGGTCGGATTCGATGCCCATCCGATGCGCCGTCTGGACAACGCGGGCGGGGCCCACCTGGCGGATCAGCTTCACCGCGATGGAGTTCAGGGATTTCTCAAGCCCCGTCCGGAGCGTGACCTCGCCGTAATACTTGGCTTTATAGTTCTTCGGGTTCCAGCCGGCCAAAGAGACCGGCGAATCGATGGCGATGGAATCGGGCGTATATCCGGCCTCCATGGCCGCGAGATAGACGAAGGGCTTGAACGCCGAGCCCGGCTGCCGCTTGGCCTTCACCGCCCGGTTATAAGGGCTCGTCTGATAGGAGCGCCCGCCCACCAGGGCCCGCACCGCGCCGTCGGTGCTGAGCACCACCATGGCGCCCTCGCCCGCGCAGCCTTCCTTGCCTTCCGTGTTGAGCCGGTCCCGCAAGGTTTGCTGGGTCGTCTTTTGCAGGGCCGGATCAATGCTCGTGGTGACGACGAGATCGCCGTGCTTCTCCCCGACATATTCTGGCAGCAGCTCGGCGACCCAGTCGACGATATAGGGAAAGCCCGTCTGGTCGCCTTCGGCGCGTAGGCCCAAGGGCTCGGCGGCCGCCTGCTTGGCCTCTTGCTCGGTGATGAAGCCGGCCTCGACCATGTTGTCGAGCACCACCTCAAGCCTCGAATTGGCGAGTTGCCGGCTGCGGGTCGGCGCATAGGTGGAGGGGGCCTTCAGAAGCCCAGCCAGCATGGCCGATTCGGCGAGGTCGAGATCGGTCGCCGACTTCCCGAAATACCGGCGCGACGCGGCCTCCACGCCATAGGCGCCGCCGCCGAAATAGACCCGGTTCAGGTAGAGCTCCATGATCTGGTCTTTGTCGAACCGGCGCTCCAGCCAGACCGCGTAGACCATCTCCTGGATCTTGCGCTCGATGGTCCGGTCCGGCTTCAGGAACAGGTTCTTGGCGAGCTGCTGTGTGATCGTCGAGCCGCCTTCCACGAAGGCGCCGGCCATGATGTCCACAACGGCGGCACGCATCAGGCCGAGCGGGTCGATGCCGAAATGGCTGTAGAAGCGACGGTCTTCGGTAGCGATCACCGCCTCGATCAGGTGGGGCGGCAGCTCTGCCACGGTGAGATGCCCGCGGCGCAGGCCCCGTTCCGCCAGCATGGTGCCGTCGGCGGCAAGCACCTGCACGTTCGGCGGGCGGTCGTCCAGGGTGAGCAGCACCGGGTCCGGCAGCTTCGAGGTGAGATGAAAGGCGTAGAGGCCGAACCCGGCCACCGCCAGCAGGCCGAGCGCCAGCGTGAAGCGGAAAAGCTTCCCGAGAACCGACGGCTTCCGCTGCTTCCGGCGCCGTCCGCCGCTGCCTTTCCGGCGTGGCGCGGTGCTGCGCTTCGGACTATTGCGCCGGCCGTCGAATGAGGGTTCGATACGGTCGCCGCCCGCAGATCTGCCGGCGGGTCGCCGCCTGCGCCCGTTGCTCATGAAACACGCCCCGCCAATAGCTGCACGAAAAGACCCCGAAATTCGCCTTAACCATAGGTTTCTCCCCTTGCTATCGGGTTAAGGTCTGAAGGCGCTCGAATGAGCCGTCCGGAACCCGAATCTTCGATCAACCACGCTGGAATCCATGTCACCGCCCGTCTCCCGCATCGTCACCGACGAGCAGCTCCCCGAAAGCGCCGATATCGCCATCATCGGTGGCGGCATCATCGGCTGTTCCGCCGCTTACTACCTGGCCCGCCGCGGGCTTTCCGTGGTCCTGGTCGAAAAGGGCCACATCGCCGGCGAGCAATCGAGCCGCAACTGGGGCTGGGTGCGCCAGCAGGGCCGGGCCGAGGCGGAAATGGCCCTGTCGCGGGAATCCTTGCGCCTCTGGAGCGAGCTGCAAGCCGAGAGTCCGAATGATCTCGGCTTCCGCCATGCCGGCGTCCTCTATGTCACGGAGACCGAGGACGACATGGAGCGGTGGCGCAAATGGCAGCAGACGGCGCGGAAATATCAGATCGAGAGCCGTCTACTCGACGCGGATGAAGCGAAGGAGCTGACCCCGGGCTGCACGATTCCCTGGATCGGCGGCCTCTACACCGAGAACGACGGCCGGGCCGAGCCGGCGCTCGCCGCTCCCGCCATCGCCGAGATGGCGCGGGAAAAGGGCGCCGTCATCCTGCAGCGCTGCGCCGCGCGCGGCCTGGAGCTGACGGAGAAGCGCGTCAGCGGCCTCGTGACCGAGAAGGGCACGGTGAAGACGGAGAAGGTGATCTGCGCCGGGGGCGCCTGGGCGGCACTGTTCTGCCGCCGCCACGGCCTGAAGGTGCCGATTCTCGGCGTGCGCGCCACCGCCATGCGGACCCAAGAGGCGCTGTCGGTGACCGAGGGCATGATCGGGACGGCCCCCTTCTGCATTCGCCGCCGCACCGACGGCGGCTACACGGTCGCCAAGCGGAGCCCCTTGCGCTTCGATCTGACGCCGGAGGCCTTCCGGCATATGGCCGCCTTCTGGCCGGCCTTCCTGAAGGAGGGCAGCAAAATGAAGATCCGTTTCGGACGCGAATTTTTCGAAGCCTGGGCCCGGCCCAAGGACTGGCCGCTGGACCGGCCTTCGCCCTTCGAGAAGGAGAGCGTGCGCGTGACCGATCCCGAGCCCGATCCGGATCCGATCGGCCAGGCGCTGAAGAACCTGCGCGAAGCCTATCCGGCGCTCTCCGACATCAAGATGGCCGAGAGCTGGGCCGGGCTAATCGACGCGACGCCCGATGCCATCCCCGTCATCTCCGATGTCGATGCGATTCCGGGCTTTTACCTCGCCGCGGGCTCTAGCGGCCATGGCTTCGGCACCGGACCGGCGGCCGGTCATCTGATCGGCGATATCGCGCTTGGCGAAGAGCCCCTGGTCGACCCGTACCCCTTCCGCTTCTCGCGCATGGTGGACGGCACGACGCTCGTGCCTGAGACGGGGTTTTAGGGCAGACCGATTGCCCTGTTTTCAGCCGTCATCCCTGCGAAAGCAGGGATCCAGTAACCACCGTTCTGGCCATCAAGCTTGGGCAGGGGTTACTGGATTGCCCGGTCAAGCCGGGCAATGACAGCCAGAGCAAGAGGTGACCCGGGAGACTGCCACAAGCCGCAGCCGGCTCCCTCTCCCTGTGGGGAGAGGGGGACCGACGTCTCGGTGTCTTAATCCCCCTCTCCCGAGCGCGGTGCGCTCGACCTCTCCCCGCAGGGAAGAGGTGAAACAGCGCCGCTCCTAAAGAGGACCCTAAATATCCAGGTTCGCCACCTGGAGCGCATTCTCCTGGATGAACTCGCGGCGGGGCTCCACCACGTCGCCCATCAGGCGGGAGAAGATCTCGTCCGCCTCGTCCAGCTCGCCGAGCTTCACCTGCAGCATGGTGCGGCTGTCGATGTCGAGGGTCGTCTCCCAGAGCTGCTCCGGGTTCATCTCGCCGAGACCCTTGTAGCGCTGCAGCGATAGCCCCTTGCGGCCCGTGGTCATCACCGAATCCAGAAGCTCGCTCGGCCCGTGCACGGTCAGAGTCGAATCCTTCCGGCGCAGCGTGCCCGGCCGGTGATAGATCTCCTGCAGATGGGGCGCGTACTGATCGAGCCGGCGCGCATCCGCCGAGGCGATGAACGGCCCGTCGATAAGGTGGGATTCCATCACGCCGCGCAGCTCCCGCCAGAAGCGAAGGCCGCCTTCGGGCAGGGCCTCGCCCTCCCAGCCGCGCTCCGTCTCCTCGGCGAGCGTATCCAGCCGCTTGGCCACATACTCCGCCGCGTCCTGAGCTTGGCTCTTGTCCTTCAGCACGTCCGGAGACAGCGCGCCGGCGATCGCCGCCTGCTCGATGACGAAGCGGGGATAGCGGCTGTGCAGACCCGCCAGAAGATTGGTGACGCTGCGGGCCTTCTCCACGATGTCGCGCAGATCCGCGCCGGCATGCGCGGTCCCGGTGCCCGTGAGCAGCACCGCCTCCTCAAGCCCCTGATTGATCAGGTAGTCGGTGAGCGCCGACTCGTCCTTGAGGTAATGCTCCGACTGGCCGCGCTTCACCTTATAGAGCGGCGGCTGGGCGATATAGAGATGCCCGTTCTCCACCAGGGACGGCATCTGCCGGTAGAAGAAGGTCAGCAGCAGGGTGCGGATATGGGCGCCGTCCACGTCGGCGTCCGTCATGATGATGATCTTGTGGTAGCGGAGCTTCTCGAGATTGAAGTCGTCGCGCCCGATGCCGGTGCCGAGCGCCGTGATCAGGGTGCCAATCTCCTGGCTGGACAGCATCCGGTCGAAGCGCGCCCGCTCCACGTTCAGGATCTTGCCGCGCAAGGGGAGCACCGCCTGGAAGGCCCGGTCGCGCGCCTGCTTGGCGCTGCCGCCGGCGCTGTCGCCCTCCACTAGGAACAGCTCCGATTTGGCGGGATCCCGCTCCTGACAGTCGGCGAGCTTGCCCGGCAGCGACGCCACATCGAGCGCCCCCTTACGCCGGGTCAGATCGCGGGCCTTGCGCGCCGCCTCGCGGGCCGCGGCAGCCTCGACGATCTTCTGCACCACCACCTTGGCCTCGTTCGGGTTCTCCTCGAACCACTGAGCCAGGGCGTCGGCCACCACGCTCTCCACCACCGGGCGCACCTCGGAGGAGACGAGCTTATCCTTGGTCTGGCTGGAGAACTTCGGATCGGGCACCTTCACCGAGAGCACGCAGGTCAGCCCCTCACGGGCATCGTCGCCGGTGAGCGAGACCTTTTCCTTCTTGGCGATGCCGGATTCCGCCGCATAGGCGTTCACCGTGCGGGTGAGCGCGGCCCGGAAGCCGGCCAGATGGGTGCCGCCGTCCCGTTGGGGGATGTTGTTGGTGAAGCAGAGCACGTTCTCGTGGTAGCTGTCGTTCCACCAGAGCGACGCTTCCACCGACATCATGTCCTGCTCTTTCGAGACCATCAGCGGCTCCGAAAGCAGCGGGTGCTTGGTGCGGTCGAGATACTTCACGAAGGCCGCCAGCCCGCCCTCGTAGTTCAGCTCCTCGGTCTTCGATTCCACGCCCCGGTGATCGGCGAGCACGATGCGCACGCCGGAGTTCAGGAAGGCGAGCTCCCGCAGCCGGTGCTCCAGCGTGGCGTAATCGAACTCCACCATGGAGAAGGTCTCAGACGAGGGCGTGAAGGTGATGCGTGTGCCGGTCTTGCCGTCCGAAGGCCCGACCTCCGAGAGCGGCTCCTGCGCATCGCCATGGGCAAAGCGCATGAAGTGCTCCTTGCCGTTCCGCCAGATGGTCAGATCCAGGCTGGAGGAGAGCGCGTTCACCACGGAGACACCCACCCCGTGGAGACCGCCCGACACCTTGTAGGAGTTCTGGTCGAACTTACCGCCCGCATGCAGCTGGGTCATGATGACCTCGGCCGCCGAGGTGCCTTCCCCATGCATCTCCGTCGGGATGCCGCGGCCGTTATCCTCCACGGTCACCGACCCGTCCGGATTCAGCGTCACGTGGATCTCGTCGCAATACCCGGCCAGCGCCTCGTCGATGGCATTGTCCACCACCTCGTACACCATGTGGTGCAGACCCGACCCGTCATCGGTATCGCCGATATACATGCCCGGCCGCTTGCGCACGGCGTCGAGCCCCTTCAGCACCTTGATGGAATCGGCGCCGTATTCGGGAATCGGGGGTGTCTCTTCGGTGGAATTATCCATGCGGAACCTGGTGTTTTCGATTGGGTGAGGCGTGCCAGGGCGGGGGTCGTCGAATCCCTGGTGTGTTACGCGGTTATTGTACCGCACTTCACGGTAAAAATCTGCGCTTCCGGCAGCATGGACGAGAAAACGGAAGCCTCCGTTCCGGTCATCCAGGCCTGGGCGCCGAGGCGGAAAATCTCCGAAAAAAGCGCTTCTCTGCGGGTTGCATCCAGATGGGCCGCCACCTCGTCCAGGAGGATCAGCGGCGCCGCCCCGTCGAGCTCCGCGATCAGGGCGGCTTGCGACAGGATCAGGCCCAGAAGGAGCGCCTTCTGCTCACCGGAGGAGCACACCTCCGCCAGGCGCTCCGATGGCCCGTGAGAGACAACTAAGTCGCTCCTATGGGGCCCTTCAAGGGTCCGCTGTGCCGCACGGTCCCGCTCCCGGGAGGCCGCCAGCCGTTCGCGATAGGAATCCTCCACCTCCACCGCCGAGCCGTCCATCAGGTCCGCTTCCAGCGTGCCGGAGAGGGCGAGAGATGCCCACGGGAACAGCCCCTGCATCAGGCTTTCCCTCGAGGCCTCGATCAGGGAAGCGAGCCGCGAGACCGCCTCCAGCCTTGCGGCGGCGATGGCGGTTCCGGTCTCCGCCATCTGCTCTTCCAGCGCCGCGAACAGGGAGGGTGAGCCCTCATGTAGCTGGAACAGCCGGTTCCGCTGGCGCATGGCGCGCTCGAACCGGGCGCGCGGGGTCCGCATCTTCGGGTCAACAGCCAGCATCAGCCGGTCGAGGAAGCGGCGCCGTTCGGCGGCCGGCCCGGTGAACAGCCCGTCCATGGCCGGGATCAGCCAGACCAGCTTCACGTGATTGGCAAGCGCGTTGGAGGAGGCATCCTTGCCGGCGATCCGCACGGTGCGGGAGGCGCGGTCTTCATCGCCCGCAAGCCCGAAGCCGGTCCCGAGGGACACGGTCTCCCCCTCGCTGGCGACCTTGCCCGCGATGGCCCAGCCGCCGCGCCCCTGGTGGCGCGCCAGTTCTTTGTAGGGGCGGCTGCGTAGACCTTGCCCGGGGCCCAGCAGGGAGACGGCCTCCAGCAGGCTCGTCTTGCCTGCGCCGTTGTCGCCCACCAGCACGACGGGCCTTGAATCGAGGCCCAGCCGCGTGGAGGCAAAATTTCTGAAATCGGTCAGGGTTAGCTGCTCGACGAACAGCGTCTGGACGCCGCCGCGGGAGGCCGCGCCGTCCTGCGCGCCGCTATCGGTATGGTGCTCGTTCGCTATCGGTCTGGCGGTCATACCCGCATCGGCATCAGCACATAGAGGAGGGACGGGTCGTCGCCGTCCTTCACCACCGTGGGCGAGCCCGGATCGGCAAAGATATACTCCGCCGTGCCGCTCTCCAGCTGCTCGGCGATGTCGAGCAGGTAGCGCGCGTTAAAGCCGATCTCCAGGCTGTCGGAGTCGTAGTCGATGGGCAGCTCTTCCGTGGCGCTGCCGCTATCGGGATTGTTCACCGAAAGCACCAGCTTGTTCGGCGCGATGGCGAGCTTCACCGCCCGGCCCTTGTCGCTGGAGAGAGTGGAGACGCGGTCCACCGCCTTGGCGAAAGCGATGTTGTCGACCTCCATCTCCTTGTCGTTGCCCTGCGGGATCACCCGCTCGTAATCCGGGAAGGTGCCGTCGATGAGCTTCGAGGTCAGCACGGAGCTTTTGGTGGTGGCCCGGATCTTCGAAGACGAAAGTTCGATCTTCACCTCGCCGTCGGCATCCTCCGTCAGCCGGTGCAAATCCGCTACTGCCTTGCGGGGCACGATCACGCCGGGCATGCCGCTGGCACCCGACGGCAACGGCAGCTCCATCTGCGCCAGCCGGTGGCCGTCCGTGGCGACCGCGCGCAAGGTGCCCGCGCCCTCCTTCTCCACCGCGTGCAGATAGATGCCGTTGAGATAGTAGCGCGTCTCTTCCGTGGAGATCGCGAACCGCGTCTTCTCGATCAGTTTGCGCAGATCCTTCGCCGGCACCGAGAAGGCGTGGGACAGGTCTTCCACGCTGAGCGACGGGAAATCCTCCGCCGACAGGGTCTGCAGCGAGAAGCGGGCAGGGCCGCAGGAGATGTTGAGCCGCGCGGCCTCGCCGTCCAGGGACAGCACGATATCCGTCCCGTCCGGGAGCTTGCGCACCACGTCGTGAAACATATGGGCCGGCACCGTGGTGGTGCCTTCCGTCTTGGTCTGGCAGGCCACGGCCTCCACGATCTCCATGTCGAGATCGGTCGCCGTCAGGCCGAGCTCGCCGGCCGTCGCATCCAGCCGCACATTCGACAGGATGGGGATCGTGTTCCGCCGTTCGACCACGCTTGCCACATGGGCCAGGGCCTTCACCAGCCCCGCTTTTTCAATGGTCAGCTCCATGATCCCGCTCGACTCCTGAAATGCTTGTCGAAATGCCTGCCGAACTCTCGCCCGACCTGCCACCGGCGGCGTCGGGGCCGCTTTCGGAAGGCCTTTCGGCTTCCGGCTCTATGGGCGAGGCGTGCTTGAGAAAATTCGTAGAACGCGCGTCCAGAACTTGCCGCGAGAGGCGCGTCTTTGCAAGCGAAAGGGCGGGATTCCGGCTCTCCGCCAAAACCCCGCCGTGGCCTCCATGAAAGGCTTCAGTCCCGCAGGAGACGCTGCAAAAGCTCGACTTCCTCGCGCATCTGCGCATCGTCCGACATCAGCTGCTCGATCTTGCGGATCGCGTGCAGCACCGTGGTGTGATCCCTGTTGCCGAACCGGCGGCCGATCTCAGGCAGCGAGCGCGACGTGAGCTGCTTGCAGAGATACATGCCGATCTGGCGCGGGCGGACGATGGAGCGGTTACGCCGCCCCGAGAGTAGGTCGCCCCGGTTCACCCCGTAATGCTTGGAGACGGTGCGCTGGATGTCGTCGATCCGGACCCGTTTGGGCTCCGCACCGCGCATCAGCTCCCGCACGATCTGTTCGGCGATCTCAAGCGTCACCGGCTGGTCGGTCAGCTGATAGGCCGCCCTGAGGCGATGCACCGCCCCTTCCAGCTCGCGCCCGCTCTCCGTCAGCCGGTCGGCCAGATAGCTCAGCACCGTATCGGAGATTTCGAGCCCCGGGGTCTCCCGGCAGGCATCGCTTGCCCGCTTGCTCAGGATCTTGTGTCGAAGATCCCGGTCCATGGACGCGATCTCCGCCACCAGACCGCCGCCGAGCCGCGACCGCATACGCATGTCGAGCCGGTCGAGATGGTTCGGCGCCCGGTCCGCCGCGACGACCACCTGCCGGCCGCCGTCGATCAGGGAGTTCAGCGTATGGCAGAACTCCTGCTGGATCGTCGGCCCTTGCAGGAACTCCATGTCGTCGATGATCAGGAGATCGATCCGCCGCAGGCTCTCCTTGAACGCCAGAGCGTCCTTTGCCCGCAGCGCCTGCACGAAGCCGGACATGAAGCGCTCCGCCGTCAGGTAGAGCACCTCGCCTTCCGGCTTCGCCTTGGTGAACTGCCAGGCGATCGCGTGCAGCAGATGGGTTTTACCCAAGCCCACATTCCCGTGCAGGAACAGCGGGTTGAACATCTGCTGCGAGCCGTTCGCCACCCCGGAGACCTGATTGGCCGCCGCATTGGCGAGCTGGTTGGACGCGCCCACCACGAAGGTGTCGAAGGTCAGCTTCGGATCGAGCGGCGAGCCGTCGAACCCGCCATAGCCGGTGCGCAGCGGCACCGTGACCTCGGCCGACTCGGTCACCGTGATCCGCGGTGTGGGCATGGTTTGCGCCGGCTTCTCTGCCGCCACCGGCTGCTTGAAGTGCGGCTGCCGTACCTGGAAATCCAGCCGCTCCAGATCCGGCCATTCCTGCCGGCTCAGCTGGATAACGAAATCGTAGTAGTGGGACCGCAGCCAGCTCTTCAAGAACCGCGTGGCCACCGTCAGATGCGCCGTGCCCTCTTCGACCCTGTCAAGCTCGACGCTGCGAAACCAGCTCGAGTAGACGTCCTCACCCAACTCAGCTTGCAGACGTGACTTGACCTTCTCCCACGCGGCACGGTCAGCCGCGTTGTCGTTATTTTCTGTCACTTTTAGTGCCACCCGTTCGTCTACCCCGCGCCGGTGCGTACCGCTCACCCCAAATTCAAGAGCGGCGCCCCCGAGACGCGGACAGCCTCTGTTCTACGGCTGGTCGTGCCCTAGCTTTGCAGCCAGGGAAGACCCGCCGCCTTCCAGCCACCGATGGCGCCCCGATGCCTGTCGTCGTCCAGCGGCCCCTCAAAACCGCCAGCAACGTTGTGACAGGCACGAAACCCCATCGCCGCCATCGTCATGGCCGCTGCCATGCTCCGGCTGCCCGAACGGCAAATGAAGAAGAGGTCGTCGTCTGGCGAAACACCAAGAGCCTTCAACTCTCCGGCCAGACGTTCGGCAAAACGTGGATCGACCGTTTGGTCGGGAAATGTCTGCCACTCGACGAGAACGGGCCGCTTGCCGAGGCTCCCGAGATCCGGAAGCCCGACATAGGTCCATTCCGCCCTTGTGCGCACATCGATAAGCTGCGCGCCGCCGCTGGACGAGAGCGACTTCCACGCCGTCTCCACGTCCACGTCATCGACTTCGCTATCGCCCATCTCCGCGCTCAAGCAGCAGATCCCCCATTGTGAAAAACCTAGGTCTCGAGCGGTCAACCAAGTACAATAAAGCCCGAAAGCCACTAAACCTAGTAGTTCTTCTGCTACAAACGCCGCACTTATCGTTGCCTACGCCTGAAAACTTCACAAAACTCCCCGTCCACCATCCCATTTAGACATAACTTTCCCGTCCCGACACTGGCCAGGGGTGAAAACTGTATTGTGATGGAGGGGGCTACCCCGTTCGGATGAATGAACTATACACGGGCGGTTTCGGCCGATCAAGCAACCCAGCCGGGCTCCGGCGGCGCTTCACGCACTTGCCGGAGACGCTCAATCCTTCGTCCCAACCCCCTGTCCTGCAAGTCTGATTCGATCCTGGGGGCGCTCTCCGGTAGCGACTTACAACCGCCTTCGACACCGGATTCCGGCGGAAAAAAAATTGCTAAAAATGGGTGAGCCGCAGCCCGCCTCAGGCTCCCTTTTGGGACTGGCTTCCGCCGTCAAACAATTGAAATAGTCACGAAATCGACATGTGCCGGAGACGGAAAAATCGCTCGTTCGACCCGAAAATTTCGTGTCAGCATCGCAACAGAGTGACTTTTTTGACCTCTGCGTGAAATTTTTGTCTTGCAAGAAAGGCCCCGTCCGAGTCCCGCCCTGGCCTGCCTGGAGCCTGCGCATTCCGCCCGCCAAATGGCGCTGAAATTCGCACCCAAAGCCGCGGGAAATTGCGGGGATGAGCCGCCGGTTGGCCGGGGGCGGAAGCGCCACGCGCAAAAAGCGCGCAAAGGGACCCCTTGCGCGCTTCTAAACTTTAGCGATCGATCTGAAGAGTGGCGGTGGCTTACGCCGATTCCATCGCGCCGACGCGCTTGGAAAGCCGCGAGATCTTCCGCGAGGCCGTGCGCTCGTGCAGCACGCCCTGCTGGCCGTTCCGGGCGATGATCGGCTGGGCCGCCTTCAGGGCAGCCTGCGCATCGTCCTTCTTGCCCGAGGCGATTGCCTCTTCGACCTTGCGGATGAAGCTCCGCATGCGGCTCTTGCGGGCGGTGTTCACGGCGGTCCGCTTCTGGATCTGCCGAACAGCCTTCTTTGCCGATTTCGTATTGGCCATCTATCGTTCCCAAAAGCGCTAGGGATCGCCGGTCGTCCGGCGGCTCCTCACGCGCAAAAATCCTGAAAGGAGAATTGACCGCGCTCTATAACGGCCGAAGCCCAAGCCGTCAACTACGCCTGAGCTAAGCCTTGGAGCTTTCCTTCTCGTCTGCGGCCAGGATTTCGCGGATGAAGGTCGATTTCGCCGTCCGGTAGGCCTCCATGGGCTGCCCTTCGAATCGCCGCTTCAGGGCGTTGTATCGCTCCACCAGCTTTGGATCCGCAAGGAGCCGCGCGACGAACACGTGGAAGACATCGTAGTCGCCGCCCTTCGCGGTGAGTTGGATGCCCAGAGGCGGCACGCTGTCGGGGCTTTCGAAGGCCGAGAAGGTTTCTGTCCGGATGGAGCCGGCATTTCGGGCGTAGCGTGAACCGAGTACCCGGTCCGCGGCCGCGAAATCCGAGGCCGCCACCCGAACGACGACGTCGAGATCGCCCTTGGTCAGGCAGCCCGGCACGGAGGTCGCACCGACGTGATGGATTTCCGCCGATGCCGGGAGGTGCGGGCGGAGCGATTGGACGGTCTCGTTGAAGAGCCGGTCCGCCGCGTCTCTGGCGCGCTCCGTGTCCGCAAGGCGAAAGCTTGGCTCGGGCTGCACGGGTGCGTCAGCCACGTTTCAACGATGCTTGAAGTTGGGCTTCCGCTTCTCCGTGAAGGCGGCCATGCCCTCCTTTTGATCCTCCGTGGCGAAGGTCGAATAGAAGAGATGCCGCTCCTGGCGGATGCCTTCGGGTAGCGGCGTCGCCATGCTCGTATTGATCGACCGCTTGATCATGGCCACGGCCGGCTGCGAATAGCTGGCGATCTTGGAGGCGATCTTGAGAGTCTCCTCCATCAGCGCATCCTGGGGGAAGACCCGCGCCACGAGTCCTGAGCGCTCCGCCTCTTCGGCGTCCATGCGCCGCCCGGTGAGGCACAGGTCCATGGCCTTCGCCTTGCCCACCGCCCGGGTCAGCCTCTGGGTGCCGCCGGCGCCGGGCATGATGCCGAGCTGGATCTCCGGCTGGCCGAACTGGGCGCTGTCGGCGGCGATGATCATATCGCAGATCATGGCGAGCTCCATGCCGCCCCCCAGCGCGAAGCCTGAGACGGCCGCGATCAGTGGTTTCTTATGGGCGGCGATGGCGTCATAGGGCGCGATGAAGTCGGAATTGAAGGCGTCCGCGAAGCTCTTGTCCTTCATCTCCTTGATGTCGGCGCCCGCCGCGAAGGCCTTCTCGCCCCCGGTCAGCACCACGCAACCGATCTCAGGGTCCGCATCGCATTTGTCGAGAACCGCGTTCAGCTCGGCCACCAGCTTCGCGTTCAGGGCGTTCATGGCGTCCGGCCGGTTCAGGGTGATCACCGCTACGCCGCCCTCCTGGGCAACCAGCAGGGTCTCGTGTTCCGTCTCGTGCTCCACTCCGTTCATCTGCTTCCGCCTCTTCTTCAGGGTTACCGTTGGCAGCTCGGGCAATAGAAGGTGGAGCGCCCACTTTGGACCAGGCGCTTGACGACAGCCTGACAATCGTCGCCGGGGCAGGGCTTCCCCTCCCGGCCGTAGACCTTGAAGGAATGCTGGAAGCGGCCGAGCGATCCGTCCGCATGTGCGTAGTCCCGCAAGGAGGAGCCCCCGGCGGCGACCGCGTCTGTCAGCACCTGCTTGATGGCTTCGCACAGCCGCGCGCAGCGTTCCGTTGGACGGCCGTCTTTGGTCACGATGGTGCGTGCCAGCCGCACCGGCGACAGCCGCGCCGCATAGAGCGCTTCGCACACATAGATATTGCCGAGGCCTGCGATCCGCCGCTGATCGAGCAGGGCGGCCTTCAGGGGCGTCTTCGCGCCGGCCAGCACGCGCGCCAGCGCTGCTGGTGTGAAGTCATCGCCCAGCGGCTCCAGCCCCAGCCCCTTGAAGAGCGGGTGCTCCGCCATCTCGGATTCCGGGACCAGGGCCATATAGCCGAAGCGGCGTGCATCGGCGTAGCGAATGGCGGCCCCGTCCTTTAGATGGAAGACGATATGCTCGTGCCGCGCCCCTTCCGTGCCCGGATGGGCGAACACGCCGGGCGTCACCGCCGCGCCGTTCGCCTCATCCACCGTGAAGCGGCCTGTCATGCCCAGATGCATCACCAGCACCTCGCCGTCGTCCAGCCGCGCCAGGATATATTTCGCCCGCCGGTCCATG
>Ga0310345_10002926_pt1 | contig 16721 bp, 12 predicted proteins | sample HC15DNA20500_MG_FD_204667 | JGI IMG/M metagenome (GOLD analysis project Ga0310345, IMG submission 204667) | Marine microbial communities from station ALOHA, North Pacific Subtropical Gyre - HC15-DNA-20-500_MG | ecosystem: Environmental > Aquatic > Marine > Oceanic | place: Pacific Ocean: North... | reverse complement strand
CCGTCGCGCCCAGCGCGACCCATCTCCTGGTACCACGACTCGATGTCCTTGGGCATGTCGCGGTGGATCACATAGCGAACGTTCGACTTGTCGATGCCCATCCCGAACGCCACGGTCGCGACGATGACGTCTATGTCGTCGTGCTGGAACGCCTCTTGATTGGCCTGGCGCACGTCAGTCGGCAGTCCGGCGTGGTAGGAGCGCGCGCGCACGCCCTGCGTGCAGAGGAATTCTGCGGTCTGCTCCACACCCCGTCGGCTGAGGCAATATACGATGCCGCTCTCGCCCTCCCGGCGTCGGATGAGAGCCAGAATCTCCTTGCGCGTATTGCCCACCCCCTTCTTGCGACACCGGATGAGCAAATTGCTTCGGAAGAACGAACCCTTGAAGCCCGCGGGCTTGCTCATTCCGAGTTGCCGCAGGATGTCTCGGGCCACGGCCCTCGTCGCGGTCGCGGTGAGCGCCAGCACGGGTACGTCGAGACCGTCCTTCAAGCGGTGCAGTCGCCGATAGGACGGCCGGAAGTCGTGTCCCCATTGGCTGATGCAGTGCGCCTCATCGACGACCAGCAGCGAGATCGGACAACCATGGATGAAGTCACGTAGCGTGCCATCGAGAGCCTCCGGAGCCAGATATACCAGCTCGAATTCCCCACGGCGAAACGCCGAAAGGCGACGTTGGCGCTCATTGAAAGAGAGCGTCGAGTTGATCTCGGCCGCCCGGAAGCCGAGCGACCGTAGCGCGTCGACCTGATCCTTCATCAGACTGATGAGCGGCGAGAGGACGAGCACGGTCCCGTCCAGGATGCGCGCCGGCAGTTGGAACGTCAGCGACTTACCTGCACCTGTAGGCATGACGGCAATGCAGTCGCGGCCAGCGAGTACCGCATCGACGACTTCGCGCTGGCCGGGTCGGAAGTCCTGGAAGCCAAAAGTGTCTCGAAGGACGGCGAGCGGGTCGGATGGGGTCACATCAGTGGCGTCGAGAGGAGTGCGATCGGCGCCCGAAGACTACACCTGGACGCGGGCCTCGCGTATGGTCGGATGCGAAGTCATACACCTCCACCCGCAGGGGCCGCCACCTCCACCTCCACCGAGTCGGTCACTTCACCCGACACGCCAAATACCTGGCCTGTACCGAGAGCGGCTCCGGTCACGGTCTCGCCGGCGAGCGAAATCGCACCGGTCACGGTCAGGGTGACCGTACCCTCGACTGGGTTGGCGTAGAAGTCACCGAGGGAGTAGCGCATCTGGAAGGAGCTCCCGACCTCGATTGTCGTGTCGCGGGGCGCCAGTTGTATCTGATGCGCCTGGCCCGGCAAGACGTCGACGAAGACCGTGTCCGAGTCTTCCAGCTCGAAAACCGTGACCCAGATGCCTGCCCGGCCGGGTACGGTACCCAGCCGAACCGCGGCAATGGCGATGCCAGCTGTGTTCGCCGTGACCTGGGTTGTCGGCTGCGTAGGGGTCAATCCGAGCGGAGCGAGGAAGACACCCGGCCGATTGCCGTCCCCCAGCGGCAGCGCGGTGAAGCGAACGAAACGAGAACTCATCGGGCGGCCGTCCAAGTCTCGAACCTGTGCGATCACCACGCCGTCAATGAGCGCGTCGATCGTATCCGTCGTCGCTCCATCCCATTCGACCTCGAGAAAACCCGGCGTACGAGCCGTGGTGCCCAGCTCGACGGCGCACGCCACCGCCGCCAGGCATGTCAGCAACGCGGCGCCGAGCAAAGCGCGCCGCCACCCATGAGTATCTCGCATGGCTTCCCCGACTCCGTTGAAACCGCCACTCTCCCCTATCCATCCCTGCCTTCACCAAAACTACCTTGGAACTGCTGATGCTCGGCACCCTCGCGTTGCTCGCCACTCTCCAGGTACCCGCCCCTACTCAGGAGCTGGTCCCCGGCGCCCAATACGATCCGACCATTCCGACGTTGCAACAGGTAGTCGGGCACGACTTCGGCGAGGAGGTCACGCCTCCCGACGACGTGGTCCGTTACATGGAAGCACTCGCCGAGGCCGCAAGGGAGCGCACCCGCCTCATCCGCTACGCCGAGAGCTGGGAGGGTCGCCCCCTGCTCCTACTCGTTATCGCTTCGCCGAGCCGCATTGCGCAACTGGAGCAGGTGAAAGCCGACCTCGCCCGGCTGGCTCATCCGCAAGGGTTGAGCGACGGCGAGGCGGAAATCCTGCTGGGTCGCCTGCCTGTCGTGACGGCGCTCATGCATGGCATCCACGGAAACGAGATCAGCTCGAGCGGGGCCGCGATGGCCGAGGCGTACCATCTGCTCGCGGCTCAAGGGGATCCGGCTGTCGACCTGATCTTCGAAGAGTCGCTGGTGCTCATCGACCCCATGGAGAACCCCGACGGGCGCGCCCGGTTCGTCGCCCAAAACACCATGGGTCGCGCGCGTTGGCCCGACCCAGCCACGTATTCGGCGGAGCACGATGAGCCGTGGCCAGGCGGGCGCGTCAACCACTACCTCTTCGACTTGAACCGCGACCTCTTTATCCAGAGTCAGCCGGAGACACAGGGTAAGGTCGAGATCTTCCTGGAGTACTGGCCGCACATCGTGGTGGACCTGCACGAGATGGGCGGCAACTCGACGTACTTTTTTCCACCCACAGCAGCGCCCGAGAACCCGTGGTACGGAGAGCGCCAGATCGCGCTCATGGACGTGTTCGGACGAGCCAACGCCACGGCGTTCGACCAGCGCGGCTTCGCATACTTCAACCGTGACGTCTACGACCTGTTCTATCCGGGTTACGTGGACATGTGGCCCATGAGCCACGGCGCGCTCGGTATGACTTATGAGCAGGCCTCGGCGCGAGCGCTCGTTCTGCAGCGCGACGATGGGGACCTACTGACTTATGGCGACGGCGTGCTCCACCACTTTACCGCGGCCATGGCCACCGCCGAGACCTCCGCGCGCAATCGCGAACTCATCCTGCGGGACTACCTCGCGTTCCGACGGGCGGGCATCGAGTCGGGACGCTCTGGGCAGAATGAGTACATCCTGCACTCGGCGCACGACCCAGGAATGGCGGGGCGGCTCGCACGCCTGCTGGTACGAAACGGTATCGAAGTGCGTGATGTAACCGGACCCGTGACGGTGGACGGACGCACGATTCCCGAACGGGGGACCTATATCGTCCCCATGGCCCAGCCGGCACACGGCCTCGCGCGTGACCTGCTCGACGCGCACGTCCCGATGGCCGAAGACTTCGTGCGGCGGCAGATCGAACGGCGGGCCAACCGCCAACCCGACGAAATCTACGACGTGACCGCGTGGAGCCAGTCTCTGCTCTGGGACGTCGAGGTGATTGCGAGCGGCCGAGCGACCGGCATGGCCGGAGACAGGCTCCTGGCAGAGGCGGCCGTGCAGGTCGTGCCGCTGCCCGACGCCCTCGTAGGCTACCTCGTACCGTGGGGGACCAACGCGGCGGCGCTCGTAGCCGAGGCGCTTCGAGAAGGCATCCGCGTGCGCGCCGCAGGTGGCACGTTCATGCTCGAAGGACGCGAGTACGGTGTCGGCACCGCGATCATGCGCACGTCGGAGAACGACGATGACCTGCCCGACCGACTCGCCCAGCTCGCCGCCAAGCACAACGCAGAAGTGGTCGCCATCGACGACTCTTATGTGCGCGAGGGCATGTCCCTGGGAAGTGGGCGGGTACGCGCGCTGCGCGAGCCGCACGTCCTGCTGGTATACGACAGGCCCGGCCAGACCTACTCGGTCGGGTGGGCGCGATATGTACTGGAGCGTCGGTACGGGCAGCGCACTACCGTAGTGCGTGCGTCGAGCCTCGGCCGGGTCACATACTCCGACTACGACGTGATCATTTTCCCGAGCGGCAATTTCGGCTCCGCCATGAACGAGGGTGCGGTCGACGGACTGCGCCGCTGGATGCGCGACGGCGGCACGGTGATCACGATGGCCGAATCGACGCGCTGGGCGACGCGCTCAGGCTTGCTGTCGACCACCGCCGAGCGCCGGGGCGGTCGAGCAGAAGGGACCGACGCGCCTGATGCCGACACGCCTGATCAGCCCATCGAATACTTGGACGAGATCTCGCCCGAAGACGAATCACCGGAGGGCGTGCCCGGCGCCATCCTGCGCGTCATTCTCGATACCGAGCACTGGCTCGCTTCGGGCACCGACGGTGAGATCGGCGTTTTCGTGCAGGGCTCCAGGGTATTTCGCCCCATTACGCTGGACGAAGGCAGCAACGTCGGTCGTTACTCCGATATCGATGACCTCGTGCTCAGCGGGACGGTTTGGAAGGAGTCGAGGCCCCAGTTGGCCAACAAAGCATTCCTGATGTACCAGCGCTTCGGTGGAGGTCAAATCATCGCGTTCGCCGAGGACCCCAACTACCGCGCATACACCGAGGCCACCCAGTTGCTCTTCATCAACGCGGTACTTCTCGGGCCGGGGAGATAGACATGCTGAAGGCCTTCGCGCTCATCACGCTGATACAGGTACCCGCACCCACCCAGGACCTAGCGCCGGGTACGCGATACGACGCGCGGGTCCCAACGCTCGAGCAGGTCGCGGGCCACGACTTCCGCGCGGAAGTCACGCCGCCCGATCAGGTAGTCGCCTACCTACGAGCTTTGGCCGAGGCAGCGCCGGACCGCGCTGAGCTGATCCGGACGGGCGAGACCTGGGAAGGTCGACCGACTGTCATGCTGGTGATCGGGTCCGCGGAACGCATGGCGCGTCTCGATGCGGTCAAGGCCGACTTGCGCCGCCTGGCTGACCCACGCGCGCTCGAGGACGGCGAAGCAGAGCGTCTCATCGAGACGCTGCCGGTCGTCACGGCGCTCGTACACGGCGTGCATGGCAACGAGATCAGCTCGAGCGGCGCGGCAATGGCCGAGGCGTACCATCTGCTCGCGGCCGAGGGCGACAGCACGGTGGACTTGATCCTTCGTGAATCGCTCGTGCTCATCGACCCGATGCAGAACCCCGACGGCCGCGCGCGCTTCGTCTTCCAGAATACGATGGGTCGCGCGCGCTGGGAGGACGCAGCCCCGGCAGCGGCAGAGCACGACGAGCCGTGGCCCGGCGGACGCGTGAACCACTACCTCTTCGACCTGAACCGTGACTGGTTCGCCCAGACCCAACCAGAGACACGAGGGCGGGTGGCCGCTTTGCTCGACTTCATGCCCCACGTGGTCGTGGACCTGCATGAGATGAGCGGCAACTCGACGTATTTCTTCCCGCCGAACGCGATCCCTGGCAACACGTGGACGACCGACGAGCAGAGGGCACTCACTGACGTCTTTGGTGCCGCCAACGCCGCGAGCTTCGACGAGCGCGGTTTCGCATACTTCAATCGCGACACCTACGACGCGTTCTATCCCGGGTATGGCGTCTCCTGGCCGATGGCCCAAGGAGCGATCGGCGCCACCTACGAGCAGGCCTCGGCTCGCGGGCTGGTACTCCTGCGCAGTGACGGTGACCAACTCACGTACGGCGACGGTGTGTTGCACCACTTCACAGCCGCGATCACCACCGTGGTGACGGCGGCGACGCACCGTGAACGCATTCTGCGGACGTTCTTGGACTTCCGGGCGAGCGCCGTCGAGATGGGCCGTTCGGGGGCGAGGGAGTATGTGCTCACATCCGAGCACGACCCGGGTATGGCACGCCGCCTCGCCGAAACACTGGTGCTCTCCGGCATCGAGGTGAACAAGGCGCTGGAGCCGGTATCGGTAGGTGGACGCACGCTGCCAGCTGAAGGCACCTACATCGTGCCCATGGATCAGCCGTCGCACAGGCTTATTCGCAACCTGCTCGATCCACACACCCCGATGGACGCCGACTTCGTCGCGCGGCAGATCGAGCGGCGCGCCAACCGCCTTCCCGATCAGATTTACGACGTTACGGCGTGGAGCATGCCCTCGCTCTGGGACGTCGAGTTGATCATGGCGGATCGGGCGACTGGCGCCGCGACCCTATCGCTGAACAACACCCGCCAGATGCGCGACGTCGCGTCGCTCCGAGACGCCGCTGTGGGGTACCTCATGCCGTGGGGAACGGACGCGGCCGCCGCGGTCGCCGAAGCGTTGCGAGAGGGCATCCGCGTCCGCTCGGCCGGTGCCGAATTCACGCTCGGCGGTCGGGACTACGCGGTCGGAACGGCGATCATCCGCAACTCGGACAACGAGAGCGATCTCCCCCAGCGGCTGGCGCGGATCGCGACAAGGCACGGCGCCGAAGTCGTGCCCATCGACGACTCTTACGTGCGCGAGGGCATGTCGCTTGGCAGCGGCCGGGTCAGTCACCTCACCGAGCCGCGTGTGCTACTCGTATACGACCGGCCCGGGCAGACGTACTCGGTGGGGTGGGCCCGCTATGTGCTGGAGCAGCGCTACGGGCAGCGCACGACCGCGGTACGGGCCTCGAGTCTTGGGCGCGTCGACTTCTCGGACTTCGACGTGATCGTCTTCCCCAGCGGCAACTACAGCGGCGCGGTGGGCGACGGACTGCAGGACGAGCTAGGCGCGTGGATGCGCGATGGCGGCACCATGATCACGATGTCCGAGTCGACCCGCTGGGCGGCGCGCGTAGGCCTACTGGCCACAACCGCCGAGCGCCGCGGGGGCCGCCAGGAAGGGGACGAGCCGTCGGACGCGGAGACCGCGGACCAGCCGATCGATTTCCTGGAAGCAATCGCCCCGAGCGATGAGGCGCCCGAACAGACACCCGGCGCAATCGTGCGCGGCCTCCTGGACACTGAGCACTGGCTCGCGAGCGGCACCGACGGCGAGATCGGCGTACTCGTCGAAGGCACGCGCGTTTTCAGCCCGATCACGCTCGATCGCGGCACCAACGTGGGCCGGTACGCGTCAGTCGACGACCTGGTCATGGGTGGCATTGTGTGGGAGGACGCCAAGCCGCAGCTAGCGAGCAAGCCATTCCTCATTCATCAGCCGGTGGGCGGCGGGCACCTGATCACCTTCGCTGAAGATCCCAATTACCGGGCATACGCCGAGGCCACCCAGTTGCTCTTCATCAATGCAGTGCTGCTCGGCCCGGGGCGCTAGCCAGGGGCGACAACAAGGGCGCGGCGGCCGTTTCCGACCCACCGCGCCCCGTACAGAACGCGACCTGGCAATATGGCTCCCTAGTCGTCGCGGAGACGCTCCAGCGCTGGCTGCTCGATCTCGATAATCTCAGCCAGGACCTCGCCCAATCGGCCGAACACATCGGCTGTCTCGATGGGGGTCAGGTCGCAGTTGGCGACCAGATCCCGCTGCTCGGCGTGGAACGTGGCCATCTGCTCGGCCACCGGTTGTCCATCCAACTACACACTCCGGAGATCGGCAAGTTCGGCGTAGCGAGTGAGGTCGTCGCTAGCTCCGCTGGCGATCGCGGCCAGTCGAGACCACAACTCGCCACTCCGCCGGAACGCCGACGCTGCGTCGGAAGTGCGTTCGCCGCCCAGGACCTCCGCGGGCCTCCTCCAGGAAGTCGGCGTACAGAGAGCGACCGGCCCCGGGCACGGTGTAGGCGTGCGTCATGCAATCGTAGAGTCGGGTGAGTCCGATGGCGGCTCGGGAGCCCTCGGCGAAGATGCGGTGCCAGCTCTTCTACTCGGTGCTGCTCAGGACCGGCGGCAAGAATCTGAGCCCGGGCAGCGGCATACCGTTCGCCGGTACGCTTCATTCGAGTGCGGACCCGGGATTTGAAATCGCGTTGACGCGTCATAACGAACTCCTCGACATCGACGTACGCCGCTGTTCGCCCCCAGGACGGCGCTGCCGACGACTGGTTCGCTCAATCTGCGTCTGATCAGCCATCGAGCACGGGTGCTCGAGACCGGAACGGAAGAGAGGACCCTCCTTTGCCACGCGAGTCGACTCGGGCGAGAGCCGAACGAGGTTGGGCAGCGTTCATTGCCGGCTAAACGTGGCGGCCCCTTCGCTCTCAACCCAAACCCGCGTAGATTCGCCGCCCATGAAAAGCTACCAGTTCCGAGACTACGGTCAGCCGCTGGAGGCCATCGAGGCCCCGACACCCGAGCCAGCCGGTAGCGAGCTGTTGATGCGCGTCGACGCGTGCGGGGCGTGCCACAGCGACGTGCACGTGTGGGAGGGCGAATACGACATGGGCGGTGGGCGGAAGCTGAACGTTCGTACCGGCCGAGACCTGCCCTTCACACTCGGGCACGAAATCGTCGGCGAGGTGATCGCGATGGGGCCGGACGCCGAAGGCGCGGCCATCGGAGACCAGCGGGTCATCTTCCCGTGGATCGGATGCGGGGCGTGCGAGACCTGCGAGCTCGGCAAGGAGCACCTGTGCCTCAAGACACGCGCGCTCGGCACCTTCGTCCAGGGCGGTTACAGCGATCACGTGATCGTGCCGCATGCGCGCTACCTCTTCGACTACGGTGACGTAGGTGCCGAGCTCGCGTGCACGTACGCGTGCTCGGGCGTCACCGCCTTCAGCGCAATCAGGAAAGTCGTCGACCTGCACGGAACGCACATCGTCATTCTGGGAGCGGGCGGCGTCGGGCTGTCCGCGTTGCGCATGGCCAAGGCGCTCACGGACTTCGACGTGATCGTCGTCGACCTTCGGCAGGACGCACTAGACGCTGCGACGGAGGCCGGAGCGGACCACGTTGTCGATGCGTCGGACCAGAACGCGCACCGCCAGATCAAGAGCCTGAGCAACGGCGGTGTGTGCGCGGCGATCGACTGCGTGGGCGCGGCGGCCACCGCCAAGCTGGGCATGCGCTGTCTGGCCATGAGCGGCGTGCTCGTCGTCGTCGGCCTGTTCGGCGGGTCACTCGAGGTCTCGCTTCCGCTGCTGCCGCTGAAAAACATGACGATTCGCGGATCCTTCCTCGGCAGCCTCGCCGAAATGGGCGAGCTCATGTCCTTGGTGCGTGCGGGCCAAATCGGCACCATCCCGGTAGAAACCCGGGCACTAGCTGAGGCACAACAAACACTGGACGACCTGGCGGCGGGAACCCTCGTCGGCCGGGTCGTTCTCACTCCCTAACGGACGAAATTCCCATGTCACGAGCTGCTACCTTCGCGATCAGCCTACTCCTGGCCACAGCGCCCCTCACCGCCCAACAGCTCCCGACTGCCACGCCGGAAGACGTCGGATTTTCGTCGGAGCGCCTCGAGCGTATCGGAGAGTTGTTCGAGAGTTACGTCGACGACGGACGCATCGCGGGCGCGATCGGGATGGTTCTGCGTCACGGGAAAGTGGCCTACTTCGACGAGTGGGGAATGCGGGACATGGCGGCGCACGACGCGATGGCGTCCGACGACATCTTCCGCATCTACTCGATGAGCAAGCCGATAACATCGGTCGCAGTGATGATGCTGTACGAAGAAGGTCGGTTCTTCCTCACCGATCCGGTCGGGCGCTACATCCCGGAGTTCGCCAACCTTCCGGTCGCCAAGCTCGCCGAAGCGACGTCCATGGAGGACATCCCGACGGAGCGGGCCAGAAGACCTGTCACGATCCAGGATCTGCTCCGGCATACTTCGGGTCTGAGCTACGGAATCTTCTCGAATACCCCCGTCGACAGCCTGTACAACCGCAGCTTCGTGCTATTTCGACCGAACCTCGCCGAGATGATGACCGCGCTCAGCAAGATCCCTCTCATGTACCAGCCGGGTACCGAGTGGAACTACAGCGTGTCGACCGATGTGTTGGGTCGGCTCGTAGAGGTTGTTTCGGGTCAGCCATTCGACGAATTCCTTGAGCAGCGCATCTTGGGCCCGCTCGGCATGGTCGACACTGGGTTCCACGTGCCAGAGAAGAACCTCCATCGCCTGACTCGAACGTACGCACACACCGGCACGGACCGCGCCCTCGTGCTCGGGGACACCGTGACGTTCAGCAGGCCCACGACTCTGTTCTCTGGAGGCGGTGGACTGGTCTCCACGACCCACGACTACGCGCGTTTCGCGCAGATGCTGCTCAACGGGGGCGAGTTGGACGGAGCACGTCTTCTCAGCCGAAAGACCGTCGACCTGATGACGACCGACCACTTGGGCGACGCCGGCACTGGGTGGCTGTCACCCGGCTGGGGCTTCGGCCTCGGCTTCACGGTCAAGAACGTACCGGGCCTCGACGGCATGCCCGGCTCCGTGGGTGACTTCAACTGGGCCGGCCTGCACGGGACGTCGTTTTGGGTCGATCCGCAGGAGGACCTGGTCGGCGTCTTCATGGTGCAGATCTATCCCAATACCGACATCGACTTCCGCGGGAGATTCAAGGCGATGGTGTACCAGGCGCTGATCGGATAGCACGGCTTACCGGTATCCTTCCGCCTGCAGGTTGAAGAGTTCGGAGTAGAGACCGCCTTGCGTTACCAGCTCCGCGTGGGTCCCGTTCTCGATGACCTCGCCTTGGTGGAGCACCAGAATGCGATTCGCCATGCGGACCGTGGAGAACCGGTGGGAGATCAGCACCGCCGTGCGACCGCGCGTCAGTTCGGTGAACCTCTGGAAGACCTCATACTCGGCCCGCGCGTCCAGGGCGGCTGTGGGTTCGTCGAGGCAGAACATCATGACGTTCAATCCGGGCTGGTCAAGCGATGGCGAGCATTCAGAGTCGTTCACCGACATCCGTGATCTGCAGAAACAGCTCAAAGCTGATGGTGTGACCCTGATCTCGGAAGCTGACGAATCGACTACCGGGCCTGCCAGTCTGACGATGGTCGATCCCGATGGGAATACGATCCTGTTCGATCAACATCGATAGGACTCGCCCCCTCTCGGCTCGGCTAGCGGCTGCGCCGGCACAGCCTACATCAAGCGATGACACAACCCTCCGGTCGATCGCAGTCGGGATCGAGCGGCATCATCTCGAGTCGCACCAGCTCCGCGTTGACCGCCGCGAGGTCGGTCGCCCAAACGTCCTCGAGTCGGTCTGTATAGCCCCGCAGTTCGTTCACGAGAATGTCGAAGATCTCGGACATGTTGTTCATGGGCCTGCCGTCCCCACGCTCCGCCATCGACATCAAATTCGCAAGTCGGTTGTTGACCTTGATGGGGAAGTTGAGCGGATCCTGGTTGCTCTGATTACGGACCTGGTAGATGTCCGCTTCCACAGCGGAAGCATTGCCCGTGAGGCTCTCGGCGGCCTCGGCTAGGCCGAGGTCGCCGGACTGATCCAGTCGGTCTTGCAACTGGGCCATCACGCGACGAATCGCGATAACGGCCTGGTTGGCTTCCGTCACTTTGTCCCGCACTTGCCGCGAGAACTCATACTGAGCGCGTAGATCCTCATCGCTGACCTCGGGAATCCACGGGTTCCGCTCGACCGTGAGCGGCGCGCTTTCGGTCCGTCCGTCAATCGTGAGGCGCACGCTGTACTGCCCGGGAGGCACTGCGGGGCCCATGCGCCGCGCGCCCCAAAAAATCATGCCCTCGAAGTTGGTCCAAGGCTCTGCGCGCAGGTCCCAGGTGAGGTGATTGAGACCCGAGTCGGTGGAGAGCCTGGGGCCACCCCCGCCACGACCTCCTCTACCTTCCGCGGGCTCGTCGTCATCCTCCGGCGGAGCCGGCTCGAACGTACGTAACACCTCTCCCTCCGAGTCCAGGATCTCGAGTTTGGCTTCGTTAGGCGTGTCCCGGAGCCACCAGGCCAGCGAAACACCCGGGGCCGAGCGTACCGCAAGCGGCGGGTTGAAGAACTCCACAGCCTCGGCCGTCATGTTCGGCGTTGCTTGGCGGAGCGGTCCAAAGTTGTCGAGCACCCAAAACCCCCGGCCGTGCGTGCCGATGACCAACTCGTTGTCCTTGGCGATCACGTCGACCACGGGGATGTCCGGAAAGCTCGGGTTCAATTCCTGCCACATCGCGCCGTCATCGTAGGAGATGTACACGCCGTGCTGCGTGGCCGCGTAAAGAAGCCCCACGCGGTCCGGGTCTTCACGCACCGCGTTCACATAAGCGTCCTCGCGAATACCGTTCACGATCTTGGTCCACGTCTGGCCGTAGTCCTCGGTCTTGAAGATGTACGGTGAGAAGTCGTCCAACAGCGGCAGGCGCACCGAGACGTAGGCGCCTCCACGTGCGAACGCCGAGGCGTCGATCTGGCTCACGCGACCAAAGTCGGGCATGCCGGGCGGCGTGACGTTCGACCAGGTGTCTCCGCCGTCCTGCGTGACATGCACGAGGCCGTCGTCGGATCCGGTCCAAATCACATCAACGTCCGTCTTGCCCGGTCCGACGGAGAAGATCGTCGCGTAAACCTCCGGGCCGTTCATGTCGCCGGTGATCGGACCGCCCGAGTGCTGAAGCGTCATCGGATCAGCGCGCGTCAGGTCCCCACTCAGCGCAGTCCAGCTGGCACCCGCGTCTGTCGTCATCCAGAGTCTCTGTGACGACACGTAGAGGCGGTTGGGATCGATGGGCGAGAAGATGATCGGGAACGTCCACTGCCAGCGCTCGACGAGGTCGATCGCGGGTTCGCCCGAATAGAACCACGGATACGGGTTCACCTCGCGCGTAGTGCCGTGCTTGCGATTGAACTTGTCGACGTAGCGGCCATTGTTCGTGCCCGAGTAGAAAACGTCGACGTCCTTGGGGTCGGGCGCGATGTAACCGGGTTCACCGCCCCCCGCACGATAGGCGACGTCCATCGAACCCTCGGTGACGCTGCGGCTGTCATCGTCGCCGCCGCGCCCGCCTCCGAAGCCTCGCCCGCCACCACCGAAGTCGAAACGCGAGGCGTTCCAGTTGAAGGGAAGGCAAAGCGTGCTGTTGTCCTGCTGCGAGCCACACACGTGATAAGGTATGTGCGCCGTCGTGACGGCATGATAGAACTGAGCGGTCGAAAAGTCCTGTTGAGTCCAACTCTCACCCGTATTCGTCGAAACGGCCCCGCCCCCGTCATTCCCGACGACGAGGTGCGTGGGGTCATCGGGGTCGATCCACAGGTCGTGGAAGTCCCCGTGTGTCCCATTGTTGATGGTCTCGTACGTCTCACCGCCGTCATCCGAGCGGAAGAACGACGTGTTCTGCATGTACACCACGTCCTCATCCATCGGGTCCGCGAAGACGTGGGTGTAGTAGAAGGCACGCTGACGAATGGCGCGGGCGTCGTTGACCAATGTCCAGGTCGCGCCGGCGTCGTCGCTAGAGAAGAGTCCACCGTCGTCGTTCTCGAAGAGCGCATACACGCGGTCTGAATTCGCCGGAGAGACCGCCAGGCCGATGCGGCCCACGAGCCCACTCTGCGGCATGCCCGGATTGCGGGTCATCTCGGTCCAGGTCTCACCGCCGTCGGTGCTCTTGAACATGCCGCTGCCCGGACCACCGCTCGACATCTGATATTCCTTTCGGTACGCCTCCCACAGCGCTGCATACAGCACGTCCGGATTGTTCTGATCGATGACGATGTCGATCGCGCCGGTCTCGTCATTGCGGTAGAGAACCCTGTTCCAGGTGTCCCCTCCATCAGAGCTCTTGAAGACTCCGCGCTGCTCGCTGGGAGCGCCGTACTTGCCGAACGACGCCACAAAAACGACGTCCGGGTTGGTCGGGTGGATCCGGATCTTCGAAATGCCGTGGGATTCGCCAAAGCCGACATGCTGCCAGATCTCTCCCCCGTCGCGGCTGCGGTACACGCCATCGCCGGGCAGGATGTTGCCTCGGATGCACGTCTCACCTGTACCGATAAAAATCAGATCGGGGTCGGTATCGCTGACCGCCACCGCACCGACCGATGCGGAGTTGATCTGGAAGTCCGTAACAGGTGCCCAGTTGTCACCGGAGTCGGTCGTCTTCCACAGGCCACCACCCACCGCTCCGAAGTACGCCTCGCTCGGTCGCCCCTTCACGCCGGTCACGGCGATTGATCGTCCGCCTCGATCTGGACCGATGTTGCGCCACTGGTAGCCGGCCAGAAACGCCGAATCGAGCACGACCGCGTCTGCGGACGACTGCTGGGTGGCCGCTGGGGGAGCGGAGAGCAGGAGCGGCAGGATCGCGATCAGTAGTGCGGAGCGAGAGAGCGGGAGACGCTTCGATGTCATAGTTCGTTGCGGAGGAAGGGCGATTGCAGGTCTTCGGCAGAAGGCAAAGTAGACTGGGGCGGGCAATCTGGCACGGACCGCAGGGGGTCGGCAGCGGCCACCCCTCCCAACCCACCACCCGTCCCCCTACCTTGTTGCCCCGCGAGTAAACGACCCTCATCGCCGACCAAAGCCGCATGGACCTGAAGATCACCGGAACCGTCAAGAAATTGCTGGAGGAGCAGTCTGGTGAAAGCCAGAAGGGTCCTTGGCGCAAGCAGGAGTTCATCCTCGAGACCGAGGGGAACTACCCGAAGCAGATCTGCATCGTGCAGTGGGGCGACAATATCGATTCGTTCGGCGTGCAGATCGACGAGCGCGTCACGGTCTCGATCGATATCGCAAGCCGAGAATACAACGAGCGCTGGTACACGGACGTAAAAGCCTGGAAAGTCGAGCGGGAAGGTTCCGGAGACACTCCACCGATGCCCGACGACGAGCCCTTCCCGGACCCGGCGGACTCCGGGGACGGGGACGGGGACGACGAGCTGCCGTTCTGACGCTGGCGCAGTCCGTCGACGCCGTAGGCTGAGGCTCCGGCCGCGGCGGTTCTCCTCAGCTCGGCACGCGAACGTCGGTTACCGGCGGGTAGCACATCAAAGCGCCGGACGGAAAGAGCGTGGCGTCGAGCAGTTGCTTGAACGGGAGCATGCCCTCGTTGAAGTCCACGGTCTCCCAGTCCGAAATGAAGGTGGAGTGGACGCGAATCACGTTCTCGAGCGGATCAACCCACACCCCTCATCTGTTTATTTCTCCTTGTATCTCGCGACTGATTTTGGGAGATTGTGCACTGACTTCAACAGACAAGCCGATACCGATATGTCCGAGTCGAAAGACGGAAGCTCCACGGCCGAAGCCCCCGAAGCGGCCAGCCAACCGACGAGTCGCCTCCCTATGGAAGACAGCACTGTCGATGCACGGCCCACAGTCCCGGGCGCGATGGAGTACGACTACACCAATTTCTATTTCGGCTCCGGGAGCGACGCATTCGCCCTTTTGGAGCCGTTCGACGATTGGTGGCGTGAGGTCAAGCCGTCCGGCTACTACCTCTACGAGTTGCCGCTGCACTCCGTGCCGGGGACGCGGGTCGACGTCGAGGACACCAAAACGGGCGAGATGCGCCGTGGCCTCGTCAACTTCGCCTCCTACAACTATCTCGGGCTGTCGTATCGCCCGGAGGTCAAGCAGGCGATCAAGGACGCCGTGGATATCTACGGCGGTGGCTCGTCCGGCTCGCCCATTCTGAGCGGGACAACCACCTTACATACTCAGCTCGCAGAGGAAGTCGCCGCGTTCAAAGGAAAAGAGGCGGCGCTGATCTTCCCGACGGGCTACAGCGCCAACGTGGGAACGATCGCCGGACTGATGCGCTCCGGTGACCTGATCGTCGCCGACCAGTTCGCGCACGCGAGCGTGGTCGACGGCATGATTCTGTCCAAGGCGAAGTCACGCTTCTTCCGTCACAACCGCGTCGACGACCTCGAAAAGAAGCTCAAGGGCTTCGACGGCAAGAAGCTCGTCATCATCGAAGGTGTTTATTCGATGGATGGTGACGTGCCCCCGCTCGCGGAGATCGTCGAGGTGTGCAGGAAGTACGGCGCCCGCCTCATGATCGACGAGGCCCACTCAGCGTTCGTCTATGGAGAGACCGGAAAAGGCGTCGTCGAGGACCAGGGATTCGATGATGAGGTCGATATCCATCTGGGCACGTTCTCGAAGAGCTTGGGAGGCCAGGGTGGCTACACCGCCGGCACCCACAAGCTGATCAACTACCTAAGAGGCTTCTCCCGCTCACGCGTCTTCTCATGTGCTCTTTCGCCCGTCGTGGTGGCAGGCATCCTGAAGGCGCTGGAACTGGCGCGGAACGAGCCCGAGCTACGCACTCAGTTGTGGGACAACGTCGCCTACATGCAGAGGCTTCTGGCCGACGCCGGAGTACCCATCGGGGACTCCACGTCGCAGGTCATCCCCATCATGGTTCGGGACGATGCCCGCTGCCTGCAGATGTGTGAGGACGTCTTCCGCGAAGGCGTCTACATCAACCCAGTCAGGTACCCAGCGGTCGGCAAGCACAAGTCTCGCTTCCGCATGTCGATCTCTGCGGCGCACTCGAAGGAAGAGTTGGAGGAAGGCGCGGCCGCGATCGTTCGGGTCCTCCACAGGTACGGCATATGTCCGTAGGCAGCTATCGCTTCAAGTCAGGCGTGAGCGGGTTCTTCGAGATGGCGACCGCAGACGCGCGCGAAGTGCTGCCAGACCACCTGGAGCCGATTGAGGTGACTCACCAACGCAGCATACTCTCGGTCACAGCGTTCCTCTTCGACGACAGTGTGGTCGGCCCCTATACAGAGTTGATGTTCTCGGTGATCGTGCCGCCGATGGTCGCGGAATGGGGCCAGCACGCGAAGGCAGGCTTCTTTCCCTTCCTCGCCGCCACCAGCTCCGCAGAAGCGCGCCGCATCAAGTCCGAGCGCTTCCACTTCCCGTACCACCCCGACGACATCGACGCGCAATTCATCGAGACGAACGAGAAGCTACGTGTGCGAGTCTTCGGGGGTGGCGATCCGATCATGGACCTGAGGGTGACCCAGGGCGAGTGGGAGACCACGACACACCTGCTGCAGGGCTTCATGATGAACGGCGATCAACGGCTACGCACCAC
>Ga0310345_10002925_pt1 | contig 16722 bp, 14 predicted proteins | sample HC15DNA20500_MG_FD_204667 | JGI IMG/M metagenome (GOLD analysis project Ga0310345, IMG submission 204667) | Marine microbial communities from station ALOHA, North Pacific Subtropical Gyre - HC15-DNA-20-500_MG | ecosystem: Environmental > Aquatic > Marine > Oceanic | place: Pacific Ocean: North... | reverse complement strand
TGGGTAGATCCAAGGTGTCAGTGTCGCGAGGTTAAACCACGAGAGGGGAGCCGTGGTTCTGCTCCTTGTTCAAGATATTCCTTAAGCACATCCAACGATTCTTTCCAACCTGCGGCAATGACCTTCCAATATCGTTGCCAGCGTGCACCGGTGTCCGCACTGCTTTGACGTACACAGAGACGGGTAGCTGGTCCTTCCACCCGGCAACTCACTTCGAGTGCCATGGGTCCGATAGGTGGTCCCTCCGGAGGAAGCCAGTAAGCGTCTGCCAAAAAGAATTCTCGACCGTTGCGAAATTCCATCACCGTGCCATAGAAGATGCCGTGCAGCGGACCGAGCACTTCATCCTTAAATGGAGTTGCCGGCCATTCGATGGCGTAGATACCCATCGGGCGTGGTGCTGTGACCGAGCGGACAGCATTCCACCATGTAGCTAACGCGACGGGGTCAAAGAAGGCGGCAAGCACCTGCGTTGGTGCTGCGGTGATTTGAACGGAGAGTTCTACCTGCTGGCCTTCGCTTTTTCTCATCTCTTTACGGCTAGTACATCAAAAAGTGCCGACGGATCACACTGAACTTGTTCACAGCGGCTTGCCATCCGGTCAGAATCTCCGGTATCGGAACACCCTCCTCAATCTGTTCTCTCAACATACTGGATCCAGTAAGGATATCGATAGGCTGTCTCACCAGTTCATATTCGTAGGGTGGCTCTCGCCACGCAAACTGACTTGGAGCAATTCCTCGGATTGCTGCGAGTAAGGTGACTGCAGTCATGACGGGTCTGAAAAATTGCCGATTGGTCACGTGGATCTGGCCGCCGTAACATCGTTGTCCTGCATGCTTTTGGAACGTTGGCTCAAAAACTTCGGGTCGGATAAATACACCCGGCAGAGTCGCTTGGTTCAAAGTTGAGGTTAGCGTCTTGATGTCTACCCACGGTGCACCGAACAATTCAAACGGTCGTGTCGTACCTCTTCCCTCGGATAGGTTCGTTCCCTCGAATAGTACGGTTCCAGGGTAAACCAGTGCACTATCAAGAGTCGGCAGGTTAGGTGATGGCATGACCCAGGCCAGTCCAGTCTGATCCTGATACATGGTTCGCGTCCAGTTGCCTACAGGTAATACTTCAAGCTGAGCTCCAATGCCGAAGTGGTCATTGAATAAACGTGCTAGCTCCCCGATCGTTAAACCGTGTCGGAGTGGAATTGGAAACTGTCCGACGAATGATTCGTAGCCGGGTTCTAGCATCGGCCCTTCGACGAGGTCCCCTCCAATGGGGTTCGGGCGGTCGCAGACAACGATTGGAATGTTTTGGCGTCTGGCGGCTCTTAAGCAGTTTGCCATTGTGTAGATGTACGTGTACACGCGCGTGCCAACATCCTGAAGATCAATGACCAAGGTGTCAATTTTGTGCAGCATTTCTGCTGTTGGTTCACGGTTGTCGCTGTAAAGGGAGTAAATAGGGATGTCGTAATGTGGATGGGTTGAGTGAGGGGTCTCGATCATGTTGTCCTGAACGTCCGACCAAAACCCATGCTGTGGAGAGAATAAGGTAGTTAACGCGATGTCAGGTTCTTCCCGTAACCGGTCCGCAGTGTGGTGGAAAGTAGCGTCGATTGAGGCAGAGTTACAAACGAGACCAACACGCTGACCTGATACATGGCCGGTCGCGATGAGATGGTCAATGCCAAGTGAGACAGGTGATGCGGTGGTCATACGTTCCTTACTACGAGTGTTTTAGGCATATGTTTCCATTTACTAGAAAAGCTAACCATGACTAGGCAAGGTCAAGAACGTTAGACGAAAGATACGATATGTGTAGAAGTTCACTAATTTTTCCAATTTGTTCCAGTGATAGAAGTGTATTAGGAGAGCGTTGATAGCATTGCAAAGGGTATGTTGGGATGCGAGATTGAGTGGAAACGTGAATTTCCGGTAGGACGGTTTGTTTGGCAGACTACGGTAGGAGAAATTCAACAACGGCATCAGATGTGGTATTTGCCACAGCTTGTCATCGGTTTGTTTAAACGTGAAATGAAGTGATGCCATCGATGGTAAGCCTAGTTTGTGTCTAGAGTGTACAGCCGTTGGTCGAATCGTCGCGACCCCTCCGGTCACATGTTGGGTTTGGCATAAGGTAAGGGAGGACATGGATGGAGACGAAAGAAGGTTGGACCGGAAGGGTCTACGAAGACTTTCAGATTGGTGACGTTTACCGTCACCCGCTTGGTCGCACTGTAATTACCGCTGACAATATCTGGTTCACGCTGCTGACGCAGAACAGTAATGCTATTCACTTTGACCACGAGTACGCGTCCAAGACTGAGTTTGAGAAGCCGCTTGTGGATTCGACATTTACGTTGGCTCTAGTAACTGGACAGTCGGTAATCGATCTATCGTGGAATGTTATGGCTAATCTTGGATGGGATGAGATTCGACTGCCACATCCAGTGTTTGAAGGAGACACGATTTACTCTCAGAGTGAAGTATTGTCAAAGCGTGAATCTCGCTCGCGGTCGAATGTGGGCATCGTGACAGTCAAGACGATGGGATTTAATCAAGACGGAACGGTTGTGATTCATTTTAAGCGCACGTTTATGGTCTACAAAGAAGGTCATGTGCCAGAAGTGAGTCGAGTTCAGCCGCGGTTGTAGCCTGTTTCTTAGAGGACGAAAATGGACAGACTGGGAGTTAGGGCTGAGGACGATCCAATACGGCGCAGCTTACTCTTTGTGCCCGCCGTTCGGCCAGACCGGTACCCCAAGGCTCTCGCAACGGGTGCTGACGCAGTGTGCATCGATCTTGAGGATGGTGTTGCGCTGAAAGCTAAGGACAGCGCTCGCCGTCAGGCGCTTAGTGTTCTGGCTAATCGTTCGCCAACGCTTGCCGAGGTGAGTCTCCGTATCAACGATGTGAAGACTATCCTAGGGCAGACTGACTTGGCGGAGCTTGTTAATTCTGGAGCTCGCCCTGATGCATTAATGCTTCCTAAGGTTTCGGGTGAGGATGAAATTAAGCACGTTGAGTCCGTGTTAGCGTCGAGAAATGAGACTCTTCCACTCATTGTGCAGATCGAGACTGCTAGAGGATTGTCAGCAGCCACCGAGATTGCACGGGCGTCTTCCAATATCTCCGCACTATTTTTTGGAGCGATTGATTTGTCCAGCGATCTTGGATGCGCCGTGGAGTGGGAGGCGTTGTTGTATGCAAGATCACGGGTGGTACTGGCCGCGGGTCTAGCTGGAATCAGCGCACTCGATTCTCCGTTTATGAATGTCCAGTCAGTCGATGCGTTAGCAGAGGAGAGTCGTCAGGTGCGCCGTTTGGGATTCGCGGGAAAAGCGGCAGTCCATCCATCGCAAGTGTCAGTCATCCAACAGGCGTTCTCGCCGTCGGTAGAGGAGATATTGTGGGCGAAAAAGATTGTAGCGGCGTATGAGCAGCACCAGGGCGGGGTGTTGCTAGTTAGCGGTCAACTGATCGAGCGGCCCGTTATTCGGACTGCTCACCGGATGCTGAGTATGGCTTCGAGGCTTGGGGACAAGTAGCGGAGTTGAAACTGTGGATGTGGGGGACAGACGGTCACTTCTAGACTTTCGCATCTCGTCGGTTCGATCGTGAGACAGTAAATTTTGGATAATCGGAAGATAGAAAATACCGTCACCGACGATTTCGATCTGAGTAGCATCGATTTTTGCCCAGCCTAGCTCCTCGAGAACCTGCCAGATTGCCCTATAGTCCTTGACTACGTCACGTTCAAACATAGCACGGTAGTTTTCTCGACTCACGGACAAGCCCTGAAGTTCTTGGAACAGGAGATGAATCCGAAGGTCACATTCTGTGTAATGAAAGCCACGCATTATTGGGTAACGGTTGGAATCGAGAGCTCGGTAGTAATCGTCAATCCGAACTTCGTTCATATAGGCCCACCCTGGTTCTTGGGGCGTGCCAAAGAAAAAGGAGATGCCCGCGTAGCCCCAGCCCCAAGCGTCAAAGCCGACCACCGTCCCGTCTTCTTCCTGAAATGGATGTCGGAACAATTCCTCGTAGAGGTAGTTGCTTGACTGATCGTCTGATGCACGCTCAAAATCATAGGGCGTGACTTGGCGGTATCCATTCGCTTCAAGGAAAGTCTTTCCAATTTGATACATTTCGAGGTTCTGTTCGGTCGATGTCAACGTTTTGCGCCGGTTCTTAGAAAAATCGGTTCGCCCAGCAACGTTTAGTTCGTAGTGCGTGATGTGGTTAATTCCGGTGTCAACGACTGCTTGTAGATCCCTAATCATGTGGTCGAGCGTCTGGCTCGGCCACCCAAAAATGAGGTCAACGCTTACGGTGAGGCCGAGGTTTTGGCACGATTCGATCGTTCGAAAAACCTGTTCCGCCTTTTGCTTGCGCCCGCTCATCTTGATCAGTTCATCATCGAGTTGCTGGACTCCCATGCTAATGCGATTGATTCCGCAGTCCCGCATGGCCTGGAGTTTCTCGTGGCTGAAGGTCTGCGGAATTCCCTCAAGCGTGACCTCAATGTGCGGCGGAATTTCAAACACGTTACGGACGATGTCCATCAACACCACGTACTGGTCCGCTTTGTAGAGATTTGATGTGCCGCCTCCGAAGTAAATGCTCGCTAGCTCAGCGCCGGCTAGATGTGGTCGAAATAGCTCGCCCTCACGTCTGAGATAGTCTAAATAGACGTCAAGTTGCTGACGGTTGCGATATACCTCACTCGGGAAGAGGCAAAAGCCGCAACGATCTGGTTCGGTCGGTAGGCAGTACGGCGTACCGACGTACAAGTTCAACCGTTTTCGTACGCTGGTTGCTGCTCGCTCGCGCTTGTCCATTACGTCAGACATCGCCACATGTTTGTCGAGCCAGAAACCCGGCGAAGGGTGTCCGTGCAAGACTTTATTGCTTTGGCGACGTGCTCGATATTTGTCGACGATTAAACGAACGGCTCGGGCGTCAAGCATGGAGCGAGACTTTCTTAAGGGAATCACGCTGCGTCGCTGGGAGTGCAAAACGCAGCTCAGAAAGATTTCGGTCGTCAGGATTTTCGGCGGTCCAGAGGTGGATGTCAAGCTGTCATCGGACTTGAGCTAGCACGGCATGCTGATAGTTGAACTCAATGGCTGTAGGTTCGGCGGGAAGCGGGATTTCTACTGGGACAGTCCCAGCGTCAACCCAAATCCGGTAGAGCTGTGGTTCGTGCTCAGCAAATGTCGCCATAATAGGCACCGGCATCCGGAATGTCTCGCCCACATCTTCTTGCCGGATCATGCCGTGTAACAGATAGGGCGACGACTGGTCCAAGACACGGGATACCTGCAAATCTGGCCGATAGGTAGGGACATCGATGCCATAGACCCACTGATCAAAAAACCATCGCATCGATTGACCAAACGTTCGTGTAACAGCCGCTTCGAACGACTGCGTACTTGCGGGCTTGTCGAGGTGGTCGCGCACGAAACTACGCATTAAATGTTGAAAACGTGTGTCCCCGCCCGTTTTTTCATCCAGGAGCATCATTCGAAGCATGTGGAGAATGAAAGCCCCTTTTTCATAGACGAGAAGTTGGTAATCGACTGGTGTGTTACTTGAATTAAGACGATATCCGGCTACGACTGGTCCGGATTCATGCCCGTCGCTTCTCTTCATGACTTCAGGTCGAAATCCATAGTGACGGATCCCGATCCCCTGACCAACGTTTACCTGGCCGAGTACGTCATAGTGCCACGCGTCGAGGATGTCTCGGAACTGGTGCTGGTCACCTAGGCCAGTCAGGATGTACAACGCGGCGGCGTAATGTGAGAAACCCTCTGAGATCCATTGATCGCGGTAGCTTTCCCAAGCAACGGCGGCTCCCCACCACTGGTGAGCCACTTCGTGGGCCCGAAAAAGTTCAGCCTCCCCAGTATGTAATTGGCCAAATGCTTGAAATGAGAGTAAGACGAGCCCAGGAAAGGCTTGGCCATTGTAGGCAACTGTTTCGGTGGCAATGAGCGAACCGAATGGATAGGGGCCAAAGTAGTCGTCATACACTCGGATTGAACCCTTCAGATCCTCAATTGTTTTCCTCAAGTTGCCTGGGCTGAATCCGAGCTCACGCTTGTTCTCGTAAACCGTAATAACCGGTGTCGCTGTGGCGTCGGTCTCAGTGATATCGAAATGGCCGAAGCTGAAGGACATGCCTGACACTGGGATATCTGAAACCCACTGTGCTATCCGTGTATTTTCGACGATCCGTTCGTCAATGCGGACCATCCCGCTCGCTATTTGGTATCGCTTTGGTACCCGGTAGGTGAGATGCATTCGGCTTCGGCGGTTATCAGGATGATTGGGAACCCAACGCGAAGTGTCCTTAAGTAGAAATCCTCGTGCGTCGCGAAGGCGCTCAAACAGCTTACCGGTATAGGCAATTTCTAAGACGAACTGCTCTCCGGGGCTGATGACTCGCGGGAGTACAATCGTCAGCCACGGTTCGTGGAGGTCATTATTGAGCCATCGGTTGTGGGTTTCCTGCACGAAATGGAGAGGGTCACCAGTAAGCGTCGCCGGTTCTTCAGGATTTGGTGAGTGCCCCAGAAGAGTGACTTCCCGGACATTGTCAGCCTCCCTTGGCACTGCCGTTCTCCACCGCACACTTGTGACTTTCAGGAATTTAGAAATTCTCAGACGAAAAGCGATTAGCGGTTCTTGAGGTTCGAGAATCAGTGCCGCGCTGGCGGTCGCATCACCGTTACTTTCCAGTGAGATGTCTACGTCAACACGAGGAGCCGTCATGCGCGGCGACCATTTTTCCCGGTTCGGAACCAAGAGTCTCGGAGACAAGAGGAGGTCAGGCGAATCCCAGTTGTCTTGGTCGGAGCCTTCATCGATTTTTCGATCAAGCGAGAAATCTGTAAATACTTGGTCTGAAATATCGGCATCGAAGTCGGTCAAGGCATGGAATCCCATCCACACGTTGTTCAGTTTGCGACGGTGATCGAATTTTGACAGTTTCACTTCTTCACGTTCGCGAGGTTCAATTTCAATCGAAAACCACCCGTGGTTGTTGCCGTGGACCTGAGCGTAGAAATAGGTAGGCTTCACATCGATTGGTTCTACGGTGGGTGGCTGGAGTAAGTCGATGAGTACGCGGCTGTCAGGATTTTTCTTCTGCCGCTCGAACAATGTCTTTCGGTGGTCGTCGAGCAGGTCGTTGGCTCGCTGGGCGTCCCTTCCTGGCGCATCTTTGGCAAGATCGCTTAGCTGGTCCGCCGTCTTGTCTGTGACCCAAAAAATGAAACGGTCGAACCGCTCTTCTAGAAAATCCTCATCGAGAAATCTCTTAACCTGCTGGTGTTCGACGCCATCGGGTGGATAACAGCGAACGACACCTTTACCGAGATAGACAGCGACCGTCGCGTGGTCCTTAATGCGCGGCAACATATACAGATCACCGCTAGTTAGTTCGAATTCAAACCGGTCGATGCGTACACGGGAGGCGGTGATACGACCCACTGCTTCAAGTCTTGCCTCGACGAGTGCCTTGTATACCGGAGGGACTCCGAGATTGCTTTGGTCTTCCTCGCTGGGGTTCGCGTTGAGCGGGATTAGTGTTATAGCGACCAACAGGACGATTGCCCACGGAATTTTCCCCTTGGGGCGCTGGGTTAGCGCGGAGCAATACATAGCGTCAGAGATTAAGCTCATAAATATAGCCGAGTATGCGCTTCGTAGCGAAGAAATGCCGGTCTGATGGCAGCGGAGGCTTATCGTTTGAGTAGCAAATGTAGATTCTATAAATTCCTCCAGAATCAATTTGATCGTTCTGGAAGCCCATGGGTGCTCCCTATGTTGGCTGTAATACCTTGGACGGAAGCTTTTGTAGAAGAAGACTACTGATCAAAATCTGAGAGCTTGTCTAGGACATGTTTTTATAGCACAGGAATATTTCGAAGTTAATGGTGGGGATACGCGATTAGCAGTCCTTTCTGAGAAAAGAAACAATTTCACTGCTATTCGACGAGCTAGACACGGAAAGCTGACTGTGGCGTTTCGGTCCAGGTTGAGCCTAGCTTCCAAGTTCTGGAAAGTGTAGGGTGTGCCTGTGTGGTGTTTCCAAAAGTGGTCAGTGTGAGTGATATGGAGATGCGCGAAGGAAAGAAGCTGGATATTGCGCCAGTCGCGCTCTTTGGTGCAGGACTTGTTTTGGTGGCAGCATTTACTCTATTGGCCGCACCGCTTGGCTACCGTTTTGGGATCTTTCCGCTGCGGTTGGCTTTGCTGACAGTGTTTCGATGGGGTGCTTACGCTGCTGCTGTTGCCGCTGCTGTTTCAGCTGTTGGTCTCGGTGTTCAGTGGTTTCGACCGAGACAAGCACGCTTCGGTTTGGTGTTAAGCACGACGAGTTTTATTCTCAGTCTCGCGATGTTTAGTATCCCTGCTAGCTTTCGCCTCGGTCCTCCAGTCCCACCGATTCACGACATCACAACAGACACCGAAGATCCTCCACTGTTCGTGGCGGTAGTGCCATTAAACGTACCTGATCGGACAGTCTACGAAGGGGAGGTCATTGCGGTCCAGCAGCGTGAGGCATATCCTGACCTCCAGCCGGTCGTACTGGATGTTTCCGCCGAGCAAGCTTTTGATCAGGTTTTTGCAACTGTGAATGAGATGGGATGGGAGGTCGTTGAGGCTGACGCGGTTTCTGGTCGGATTGAGGCTACCGATACGACCTTTTGGTTCGGATTCAAGGATGATGTTGTTATCCGGCTGCGAACAGTTGGCAGCAACACTCGAGTCGACATACGGTCTTTATCGCGGGTGGGAGGAGGCGACGTCGGGAAGAACGCGCAGCGCATCCGTGCTTATATCTCGGCGCTGACAGCAAAGTGACCCGTTGCTGCCACAACTTGAGCTACAATCACGCGTTGCTCTCCATTTGTCACCTTTCGGGAGGGGTTTACGATGACACGAACCATTCTACTAGTCAGTCTACTAGCGACAGGCGGATTCTTGATGGCTGCAGCCGGCTGCGGGCAGGGCTCTGACTCTCCTCCGCCTGTGCCAGCGATTGAGCAGGTTCGAGACAATCTTTATGTAATCGAAGGTGGGGACCCAACCGACCGGGACACGTTCAGTGGCGGAAACGTGGCAGTGTATGTGATGGAGCAGGGAGTCGCCGTGGTTGACTCGAAGTTGCCCGGTTATGGTCAGCAGATCATTGAACAAATTCGTACGGTGACGGACAAACCGATCGTCGCTATGTTCCATACTCATACTCACAACGACCATGCGGGTAGTACTCCGGAATTTCCTGAGACAATTGAGGTCATTACACACGAGAACATTAAAGCAAGTTTGACCAGAGAAACGTGTCTTCCGGTGACTAACTGTCAGACGTTTCAAGGCGAGGGCGCTAAGTATCTTCCACAGACAACCTTTTCTAAAAAAATGTCTGTATGGTTTGGACAGGATCAAATCGATCTCTACCACTTCGGACCGGCTCATACAAATGGCGATACGCTGGTCGTATTTCCAGCAGTTCGGGCGATGCACTCTGGCGACATGTTCTCATTGAAGCGGCCACCGTTCATTGATACCAACAACGGCGGAAGCGGACTCGGTTATCCCGAGACACTAGCTAAAACAGCTGCTGGGATCGACGGTGTGGACACAATCATTCCGGGCCATACTCCTGGCCAGTTCTCGTGGACGGAATTGGAAGAGTACGCGGACTTCCATCGTGACTTTGTCGCAAAGGCAAAGGAGGCCTTCGAGGCTGGAAAGAGCGCTGAAGATGCCGCGAACGAATACGTGATTCCGGATCGATTCAGTGGGTATAACAGGTCTGATCCTGATCGGATCCAGACCAATATACAGACGATCTATGACGAACTTAATCAGTAGTCGGCACCGTATTTCGACGTGAGATATTCCTCGACAAAATCAAGTTCAATCGGTCGAAGTCCGTGCGAAAGTTGGACCACTTCACCGAAGTCTAGATAAGGTTCAGCCGCTAAGTTGTAGGGCTCCCACTGAGGTAGACCCTCACCATTTGGATCCCCTGTTGTTGCGAAGTTTACCCAATAGCTCGACATACTCTGCGCCAACTGGTAATCGCGTTCCTTCAGATACCAGCTCGCTGAGACACGTGATGTCGTTAAGTGGTTGAATACATACGGGATCTCGGCGGTGTGATAAGCCCCGAGGGCTTCACTCCAGGGATGCGGAGGGATGTAACTGAAGTCGTACAAATAAGCCTTCGTTTCATCAGCTGCCGTCGTGGCACGTGCCCATGAGCGCATCGGCCACGCGAATCTCCAGTCCCGGCGCGCACCGTACATCACGGCTGGGATGTCCTCAACGGAGTTAACAGGGTAGGCCGCGGAAAAGGCTTCAGCGTATTGTCCGTACTCGGCATTCACATGCTGCCGATATTCTTGGAGTGTCGTCGGCCATGTCGGGTGCAAAAATTCAGTAGCCTCACTACCGTTCGATCCGACAATAACCGGCACGTGATTCTGTCGGCCTTCGGCGAAGATCGTGCGCACATCATCGGGAAGCACCCAGCCATCGATGATTTCCTGGCCTCTGAATGGAATTGAGAGTAGCTGGTCCGCAGACGATGCTCGCAAATCGTCGAGAGACTCCGCGCCAAGAGCAGCGGTGTAATCAAGGCCTCGTTGTTCACCTGATTTGAGTTCGTATCGTTCCTCGGTGAGATGTGGTGCAGGTTCGAATCGGCCGCCGCTCTGACCAATGGCTCGATGGAAGAGACCTGCACTTAGTGGTGATGCGACCAGGACGTTAACGCTCCACGATCCCGCCGACTCGCCAAAGATGGTCACGCGACGAGGGTCTCCGCCGAATGCTCGGATGTTGTCCTGCACCCAACTCAGCGCAGCCTGTTGGTCAAGAAATCCGTAATTGCCTGATGCACCTTGTGGAGACTCGGCGGTTAACTCGGGATGTGCCAAGGATCCGAATACCCCAAGTCTGTAATTCACTGTGACGAGAACCACTCCCTTTTTTACCAGGGGTCCACCGTCAGCGGTATAGCTCATCCCTGAGCCGGTGTTCCAACCGCCACCGTGGAACCACACCATGACGGGGTGATCGTCGCCCTGATCTGCAGTCGTCCAGACGTTGAGGTAAAGACAGTCCTCGCTCTTTCTCTCGAACGGATCAGGGAAGAGCGACCGGGGTGCCCGGGCTGGTTGCATACACGCCGGTCCCGGTGTGTCGGCGAGTTTAACCTCACTCCACTGGGCAGCTGGTTGCGGAGGTTTCCATCGGAGGTCTCCCACGGGTGGGGCGGCATAAGGAATACCGAAATAACTTCGGACGGTTGTTGATGGGCTCATTAGCCGTCCGGTACCAATGTCTACACTCTTGCGATCGAGTTCTTGGAGACCATCCTGTCCAGCGGAACAAGCCACTAAGCCTGCCATGGACACTACCGCTGTGAAAATAAGAAGTTGTGGCCGTCGCCAGTTAAGGTCTATCCCAAATAACACACTCGGGACAGAGGTTCTCTTGCACATGTCGACCTCCTCGACCATGTTAACGCTTACGAGTTCAGACGGAGAATCAAGACTCCGGGTTCAGTAGACCTGTCATCGTCACCGGAGATTGTCACGAACACCAGCGATCCCGATACCGATATGTACCCTGGTGAACCCGGTGGCTCGTATGTGGCGACAAGAGTCGGATCTGTGGCATCGGAAAGATCGATGGCTTGCAGCAGAAAGGGTGGATAGGCGTCGGCCATGAATGCCAACGCCCCGCTAAACCTCGCGCGTGGCCACCCTATGGTCCGACCGGTTGCAGGACGTTCCGGATGGCGGTAGGTGCTGACGGAGACGGGGGATGCGGAATCTGATACGTCAAAAATTTCAAGCAAAGAGTCAGTGCCCAGTACAGCGGCAAGCGTTGTTCCCTCGGGTTGTCTGCCAGCGGCCACGGTTGCTGCGCGCTCAGTGGTACTTTGTGTGCTCGCAGCGTCCGGTTCACCTGGCTTGGACAGGTCGATAATTGATAGGCCTCCAGGGCGATCGACAACATAGGCGGTGGTTCCTTCTACCGCGACATCAGTGGCATAGCCCTCGGTGAAATAGGCTCCTTTAGAGGTCGGCGTTGAGGGGTCGGCCACGTCGATTATTTCGAGTCCTGAGAGTCTGTTTGCGATTACTGCCGTTGATCCAGAAATACCTACGCTTAGCGCCTGTCCCCCTGTTTCAAAAAACCCAAGGAGTTTTGGCTCGGCGGGATTGGACACATCTAGGATCCCGAGCCCCAGAAAGTCGACGGCAGCGTACGCGATTGACGCGGCAACTGTGACACCGTAAATCTTTTGGGGAAAGTCATATGACCCAACGAAAGTCGGTGCTGCGGGGTTGTTGATGTCAAAAATACGGAGAGTGAGGCCGTCGGAGATGTATGCGTGTGTGCGATCTGTGTAAACCGTCTCTGCTGGTCCTGGGATAAATCCTACGAATTCTAGCGTTCGTGTTTGGGCGACAACTGGCACAGCGACGACGGTGCTGCTCAGGAGCGCCAATATGAACCCGGATGCAATATACGTCTTCACTAGGGTTGCTCTGAAATTCGGTAGAGATGAGAGGCTGTTCGAATGATCAAGCTCCCGTCGGCAACTGCCGGCGTAGCCATCGTCATCTCATCTAATGCGTTGTTACCGAGAACTTTGTACTCCGGCCCGGCTTGGATGACAAAGGTCTCGCCTTCTTCGCTGAGGGCAAACACCTTGTCATTGTATGCCCAGAGCGAGGCGGTGAAAGCGGTCGCTCGTCTGGCGATACGTTTTCGGGAATAGACCTCTTGTCCGGTTCTGGCATCCGTGCAAATCAGAAAACCTCGGTCTAGTAGCGTGTAGTGGTAGTCACCATAAACAAGTGCTGATGTGCTATACGTCCCCAGCTTTGGATTAGACCATGCGATGTACTCGTTCCTGGTGCGGCCCTCCTGCAAAGTGATGTCACCTATCGCGCCAGGTAGAATGGCGTATACCGGTCGAAGACTATCCGCAAGAAAACCGGAGCTAACATAGAGGAGGCCATGCTCGGAGAACGGAGTTGGGGCAGTGATCCAAGTCATTCCAGTAAGTTCCCACAATAGCTCTCCATCAAGGCCGTACGATCGCACCTTATCGGTTCCAGCCGTCACAATTTCTGTTCGGATGTTATTTTCCCACACGAATGGTGTCGACCAGTTACTCCCTTCCTCACGATTGACTCGCCAAAGTTCGTCGCCGTCATGTTTGTCGAACGCCGCGATAAATGACTGTGCTTCGTTGTCATTCACGATGTAGATGCGGTCCTCATGGAGCACCGGAGAAGCTCCTGAACCCCAGCCCGCACGGTAATCAAGTGATTCAAGTTCCTTAGACCATACAGGTGTGCCGTCCATTTCAAATGCGAACAAGCCAATGCCACCAAAATAAGCGTAAACTCTTTCGCCGTCAGTCACCGGTGTTTCTGAGGCGTAAGTGTTCTTCCCGTGTCTGGCGTAGGGAGGGCTGGAGCTTCGCACTTCACGTTCCCAACGAATCTGCCCGTTGTTGAGATCGATGCCATATACGATCCAACGGTGGATCGAAGTGGGGATAGCACTTGAGGAATGTCCATCGTAGAGTCCGAGCTGCGGACCAGGACCTGGATCATCACTGACTGCTGACGTGACAACGACGAGGTCGTCCCACACAATCGGAGAGCTCCATCCTTGTCCTGGCACCTCGAGCTTCCACACTACGTTCTCGTTCTGGCTCCAGCTCTCGGGCAGGGTTGGGCTATCCTCTGCCACACCAGCCTTGAGGCCGCGAAACTTTGGCCAGTTGTCTTCAGCTGCTTTGGCCGAAAGACTGTTGAGACTTAAAGCCGTGAAAATGGCCAGAACCAAGACCGGAGTACCAATGGTTTTCAATGACTCAGACTGCATAGTGCCTCCTACCCGAACGATCGTGGAAGAATCTTCTCGCAAGGCTCCCAAAAGTGCAAGGTGACTTCTGCAAGTTGGTGCGAATCGTTACCGTAAGCCTCTTCGTCATCGGTGCTTTAAGTGTAGTGGATGTTGGTCTTCTTCAGGCTCAGCAGCCTCTGGATGTCCCCACGATTCGCGCTGGTCGCCTGCAGGAGAGCGAGCGCTTGGTCCTAGATGGTCGATTAGATGAACAATTCTGGACTCGCACGCAGGTGTCGGACAGTTTTTTGCAGCAAGATCCGATTGAGGGAGGGCAGCCCACTGAAAATACTGAGGTCCGAGTTGTGTACGACGCGGACAATTTGTACATCGGTGCAGTGATGCACGATACGGATCCCACCGGTATTCTTGGCTACCAGCGGCAACGAGATCAGAGTCTGGACTCGGATGATCGTTTCATGCTCATCCTTGACACATTCTTGGACGGTCGCACTGCGTATTTCTTCGAGACCAATCCGGCTGGATTGATGGGAGACGGATTGGTACGGAACACAGGATACGCTTCTGTCAATAGAGCCTGGGACGGCATCTGGGAAGCGCAGACCAGCCGGAGTGATGTGGGTTGGTCGGCAGAGATCCGTATTCCGTTTCGAACCCTTAACTTCGACGAAACGTCCGATGTGTGGGGGGTCAATTTCCAGCGAACGGTGAGACGGAAGAACGAAGAGATCATCTGGTCCGGCTACCGACGAAATCAGGGCCTTCTTCGGCCGATTCATGCGGGTCGCCTTACCGGTTTACGTAACGTGACGCAAGGTCTTGGTCTGGAGGTGGTGCCCTACGGTGCCGCGTCATGGCGTAAGCAGCTGGGTACATCCACAGCTACGCCTTTGGACGCTGGCGTCGACCTTAACTACAGCGTGACTCCTAGTCTGCGGGCCGCCGTAACGGTGAATACCGATTTTGCGGAGACGGAGGTTGATCGTCGACGTGTAAATCTCACGCGCTTTCCTTTGTTCTTTCCGGAACAACGTGATTTTTTTCTAGAGAATGCGAGCGTCTTCGAGTTCGCTCCTCTAAATGCGACGAATCCATATTTTAGTCGCCGTATTGGCTTAGACGATGGGCAGGTGGTCCCGGTCGAGTACGGAACCAGGCTTGCAGGACAGGTCGGCGCCTACGATCTTGGATTTTTGCAGATACGCACCGGAGACGTCGACGGTCGCCCAACTGAGGATTTCACCGTTGGCCGGGTCAAGAGGAATTTCCTCGCACAGTCGAGCATCGGATTTATTTATACGCGGCGGTCGACGTCTGGCAGTGAAAAAAGCTTAGCGCCACGCGATCGTCACACAGCCGGCGCTGACCTGGACCTGTTTACCTCAACGTTTCTCGGCGACAAGAACCTGCAGTTTCAGGCGTTCTATGTCGCGCACACGGATCCTGAACAAAACGGAACGTCGGGTGCTGCCGACCGTTCGTCTCGAGGTTTTCGTATCAACTACCCAAACGACGTCTGGCGGATGCACCTGTCCTTTCGGGAGTTTGGGGATGAGTGGGACCCAGCCCTAGGCTTTGTGCAACGCCGCGGTTTTCGACGTGCCAACCCTGTGCTGCAGTTTGAGCCGAGACCGGATTGGTTCGAGAGTGTGCGTAACCTGGAGTTTCGTGTGTACTATGAACATCTCACTGATCTCCACAATCTTCTTCTTACGCGTGAAACCTCTCTAGGTTTTGGCGTTCAGTACGACAGCGGGGATCGGTTCCGTGTCCGAAAAAACTTTCAGTTCGAACTTCTCGAACAGTCGTTTGAAATACACCCGGGTGTCGTGGTGCCCATTGGTGGCTACTACTTCGATGGCTGGGAGGTCAGGGTGGAGTCGGCGAGTCACCGACTTTTTTCAGGCCGAGCCTCGGTGAAGCTTGGAGAACTGTGGTCTGGCGATCGTTCGGCTATCGAGTTGGCTTTCACAGCGCGCCCGTACCCTGGAATTACCGCCACGACTGAATGGGAGCACGAAGACGTGGATCTTCGTCAGGGACAGTTCACAACGAATCTGGTTAGGTTTATCGGTGGTTGGCACGCCAGTCCATGGTTGTCGGTTGACGGAAACCTTCAATATGACACCGTAACGGATATTGCCGGCCTCTACACACGGTTTCGCTGGATTATCCAGCCAGGGAGCGATCTCTATTTTGTCTACACCGAGAACTGGCAGTCGACCGACAATCGGTGGTTGACACTCTCGCGGGGTGCCACTACGAAGGTTAATTACACACACCGGTTTTAAACTAGGATGGATCTATAATCTGGACTTCGCGAGAGGACAAGATTATGAATCAATTGATGGTCGTGCGGCGTCTATCTGTATGCGTAACGGTCTGGCTGCTTGCGTTCAATGGTCCTGTGTCGGCCCAAGACCACACGGACTACGAAGCAGCCGACATCGAGTACGGGATTTCTGTATACCGAGCTCAATGCGCAACTTGTCATGGCGAGAGCGGCGATGCGATTGCGGGCGTCGATTTTCGGAGCGGACAGTTGCGCCGTGGTGCGACTGACCGTGAGTTGAGACAGGTCATTCGGTCTGGAATCCCGGGTACGGGCATGTTGGCGTTTGAGCTTGATACAGCTGAGATGACCGGGATCATTGCGTATTTACGAAACATGAACTACGAGGCCGATACGGTCGCGTTGGGGGACGTCGTGCGTGGGAGAGGGATTTTTGAAGGTAAAGGTGACTGTTTACAGTGCCATCGCGTGCAACGTCAGGGACCGCGAGTAGCCCCCGATCTGAC
>Ga0310345_10002924_pt1 | contig 16727 bp, 14 predicted proteins | sample HC15DNA20500_MG_FD_204667 | JGI IMG/M metagenome (GOLD analysis project Ga0310345, IMG submission 204667) | Marine microbial communities from station ALOHA, North Pacific Subtropical Gyre - HC15-DNA-20-500_MG | ecosystem: Environmental > Aquatic > Marine > Oceanic | place: Pacific Ocean: North... | reverse complement strand
GCGGCGCGGGAGATCGGGATCGACCGGATCGAGCTGCGGCGCCGGAACCTGATCCCGGCCGAGGCGATGCCGTGGAAATCGCCCTTCATCTTCGACTACGATTGCGGCGATTTCGCCCGGGTGCTGGACGCGGGGCTCGACCGCGCCGACCACGCCGGCTTCGCCGCCCGCAAGGCCCGGTCCGAGGCCGAGGGCAAGCTGCGCGGCTTCGGCGTCGCGCTCTGCATCGAAACGGCCGGCGGGCTCTGGGGCCAGCCCGGGCGCGACTTCGCGGACGTCGCGATCAATGCGGACGGCAGCGTCACGCTGGGCGGCGGCGGTTTCTCCGCCGGGCAGGGGCTTGAGACGATGCTCTCCGACCTCGCGGCCGAGGGGCTGGACCTGCCGGTGGACCGCATCGGCTACGTGCAGGGCGACACCGACCGGATGGACCGCGGCGGCGGCATGGGCGGTTCGGGCGCGACGATCAAGGTGGGCTCGGCGGTGCGGGACGCGGTGGCGAAGGTGCTGGCGCAGGCGAAGGAACTGGCGGCGGACCGGCTCGAGGTCGACACGGCGGATATCGAGTACGAGGCCGGGGTCTTCCGCATCGTCGGCACCGACCGGGAGATCGAGCTGACCGAGGTGGCCCGCACCGCCGCCGACCGGGGCGCGCCCCTGCTGGGCCGGGGCGAGTTCAAGACCGACGCGCCCACCTTCCCGAATGGCTGCCACACCTGCGAGGTTGAGATCGACCCCGAGACCGGCCATGTCCGGATCGACCGCTACACGGGCGTGGAAGACATTGGAAAGGTGCTCCAGCCACAGATGGCCGAGGGGCAGGTGCAGGGCGGGGTGGCGCAAGCGCTTGGCCAGATCTTCCTCGAGGAGATGCGCTATACCCCCGGCGACGGGCAGCTTCTGACCGGCAGCTTCATGGACTACGCCATGCCCCGCGCCGCCGACCTGCCGTGGCTGGCCACGGATTTTGCCGAGGTGCCAACGGCGAAGAACCCGCTCGGCGTGAAGGGCGTGGGCGAAGCGGGCTCGGTCGGGGGGCTCGCCGCCGGGATGTCCGCCGTGCTGGACGCGCTGGCGCAGGCCGGGGTCGCGCGGTTCGACATGCCCGCCACGCCGGGCCGGGTCTGGCAGGCGCTGAACGACGCGAGGGGCTGACGGGCGGAGAGGGCGGCGGGGGGGGCCAGCCCCCGTCGGCGCGGCGCGCCGACTCCCCCCGGAATATTTTTGACCACAGGAAGCCAGGGACCGGGTCCGCTGCTTCCTGTGGTCCGAAATACTCCTGCCGGAGGCACCCGCGATCTGGCCCCGGCCAGATCGCCAAGCATGATGCGTGGCCTGCCTGCAGGCCACTCCTTTTCGAAACCCCCTAGCGAAGGATCGCCATGAACCTCGGCCAGGCGGCGGGGTCCTGCACGGTCTTGTCGCGGCAGAAGGCGTTGCAGAAGCCGAAGACGCGGCCCTGCATCTCCATGTAATCGGTGACAGGCTTGCCGGAATAGGGGCAGGCGGCGTTCTCGGACGGCCCGCGTTCCACCGCGCGCGCCGGGATCGGCGCGGGGCCGGGCCAGGCGCCGCGGTGCAGGTCCAGCCGGTAGGGTTCCGGGTCGTAGCGGACCGTCAGCCCCATGGCGCGCCAGCGGCGAAAGGCCGGGTCGGCCAGCACCCGGTCGACGTACTCCGCCGCCGCCGCACCGACCGGTAGGCCGTAGCCGGCGATCCGTGCCGCGACGGGGGCGTAGAATACATCGGCGAGGGAGTATTCACCGCAGAGCCAGTCTCCGCCGTGCCGCTCCAGCGCGAGGGTCCAGAGCGACTCGATCCGCGCGACGTCGGCCCGCACCGCGTCGGAGGGGGCGAAGCCCTCGTAGCGCCCGAAAAGCTGCATCGGGCACTCCGCCCGCAGCGCGGCGAAGCCGGAATGAATCTCGGCCGCCAGCCAGCGCGCGAGCCCGCGCGCCTCGGGCAGTTCGGGCCAGAGCCCGGCCTCCGGATGCCGTTCCGCCAGGGTCTCGGCCATCGCCAGCGTGTCGCCGATCACGATGCCCTCCGGTGTCCGCATCACCGGCACCAGCCGGGCGGGGGCGAGCGGCGCGAGGTCCTGCGCCAGCGTGCCGGAATACAGGCCCGCCACCTGGGTCCGGACCGGAAGGCCGAATTTTTCGAACATCAGCCAGCCGCGCAGTGACCAGCTTGAAAACATCCGGTCGCCGATGAAAAGGTCATAGATCATGCGGGTGCTCCCCTTTGCTTTGCCGCAGGATATGCGGCGGCGCGGCATCAGCGGAAACGAATTCTCCTGCGCGGAGTCATCACGGAACGTGATTGATCCGGGCGAGGCGCCATGCGCCGTCCTCGAGGTGCAGCTCGGTCACTGAAAGGTTGTCGATCTGCTGCACGATGACCTCCTTCGCCCGCTGTCCCGTGGCCGCCGCGACCTGTGACAGGATCACCCCGATATGCGCCACCACGATCACGTCGCGCCCGGGGTGCGTCGCCCTCAGCCGCGCCACCGCCGCGCTGGTGCGGGCGGTCAGCTCGTCCCAGCTTTCCCCGCCGGGCGGACGGGTCGTGCCGGGATCCGTCCAGAAGGCGCGGGAGAGGTCGGGGTGGCTCTCCATGATGTCGGCCGAGGTCTTCAGCTCCCATTCCCCGAAATGCATTTCGCGCAGGTCGCGGTCGTGTGGCAGGCGCGCCCGTCCGCCGCAGATCGCATCCGCCGTCGCGACAGAGCGGGCGAGGTCGGAGGAGATCACCACCGCCTCCGCCGGCAGATGGGCGGAGAGGCGGGCGATCTGATCCGTGTCGCTCAGGTCGGCGGGCAGGTCGGACCAGCCGACCATCCCCTTGGCGTGGGTCGGGCCGTGTCGCACCCAGTGGAACCGCATCACAGCGCCCCTTTCAGCAGGTTCGGCAGGCCGGCCACCACCTGCACCACGCGGCCCGCCTGCGCGGCGAGACGGATGTTCAGCCGGCCCTGCGCCTCCCGGAAGCGGCGGGCGAGGGCGTTGTCGGGGACGATGCCCTGCCCGACCTCATTGGTGACGATCACGATCCGCGCCGGGCAGGCGCCGAGCGCGGAAAGCAGGTCGTCCGTGGCATGGGCGGGATCGGCCTCCGCCAGCATCACGTTGCTCAGCCACATCGTCGCGCAATCTATCAGCACCGCCCGATCCGCAGGCAGATCGGTCAGGGCATCACCGGGGATCAGCGGAGTTTCGCGCGTTTCCCACCCGGGGCCGCGGAGGCTTTTGTGAGCGGAGATCTTGGCGGTCATCTCGGCGTCGAAGGCCTGTGCCGTCGCAACGTAAACCTTTGGCAGGCCGAAGCTTTCCACGAAACCCTCGGCCCAGGCAGACTTGCCAGAAGCTGCGCCGCCGATGACCAAAGTCAAGTCGTGGGTCATCTTTTCTACACCTAGCTGTGAAACCGAAACGGCCATTCGAGCGTATAGCCTGTGTCAGAGAATGAAAGCGAGGCGCAGATTTCGGCGCCCATCCGCCCTCAACGGCCCGGCGGCCGCGCAGGCGGGACAACGACCGGGGAGTTCTCATGCCGCTGGACCGTACCGACTCCACCCTTTCCCGCAAAGCCATGAAGGCCGAGCTGCTGGATGCCGACACCGAACTGTCGCTTGCCTTCGCCTGGCGCGACCAGCGGGATGAGGCCGCGCTGCATAGGCTGGTGACCGCCTACATGCGGCTGGCGATCTCCATGGCGTCGAAATACCGCCGCTACGGCGCGCCGATGAACGACCTGATCCAGGAGGCCGGGCTGGGTCTGATGAAGGCCGCCGACAAGTTCGACCCCGACAGGGGCGTCCGGTTCTCGACCTATGCCGTCTGGTGGATCAAGGCCAGCATCCAGGATTACGTGATGCGGAACTGGTCGATGGTGCGGACCGGTTCGACCTCCTCTCAGAAATCCCTGTTCTTCAACATGCGCCGGGTCCAGGCGCGGCTGGAGCGCGAGGCACTGAGCCGCGGCGAGGAGCTGGACGGCCACCAGTTGCGCCAACTGATCGCGACCGAGGTGGGCGTGCCCCTGCGCGATGTCGAGATGATGGAGGGCCGACTCTCCGGCACCGATTTCTCGCTCAACGCCACGCAGTCGGTGGACGAGGAGGGCCGCGAGTGGATCGAGGCGCTGGAAGACGATAGCGCGCAGGCCGAAGACCTCGTGGGCGAGGATCACGACCGCCGCGCCCTGCGCGACTGGCTGATCGAGGCGATGGCCGCCCTGAACGAGCGCGAGCGCCTGATCGTGCGCGAACGCAAGCTGCGCGACGAGCCCCGCACGCTGGAATCGCTGGGCCAGCAGCTTGGCCTGTCGAAGGAGCGGGTCCGTCAGCTGGAAGCCGCCGCCTTCAAGAAGATGCGCCGCCGGCTGGAGGCCAATGGGGGCGAGGCGCAGGCCCTGCTGCACTGACCTTGCGCGCGCCCGCGCTTGCCCCCGGCAGGGCGCTCGCCTAGTCTCCCCGCTGGAACGAGCGGGGAGCCCGGATGCTGGCGAACAAGCGGATACTGCTGATCATCGGCGGCGGCATCGCCGCCTACAAGACCCCCGACCTGATCCGGCGCCTGCGCGAGCGCGGCGCCCATGTGACCCCGGTGCTGACGCGCGCGGGGTCGGAGTTCGTGACGCCCCTGACCGTGGCCGCCGTCGCCGGAGAACGGGTGCACGACCGGCTCTTCGACCTGACGACCGAGGCGGAGATGGGCCACATCCAGTTGTCCCGCTCGGCCGACCTGATCGTCGTCGCACCGGCCACGGCTGATCTCATGTCGAAGATGGCGACCGGCGCGGCGGACGACCTTGCTTCGACCCTGCTTCTGGCGACCGACACGCCGGTGCTTCTGGCGCCTGCCATGAACGTGCGGATGTGGGATCACCCGGCCACGCGCCGCAACCTCGCCACGCTGAAGGAGGATGGCATCCTCTTCGTCGGCCCGAACGAGGGCGACATGGCCTGCGGCGAATACGGGCCGGGGCGGATGTCCGAACCGCTGGAGATCGTCGCGGCGGCGGAGGCGTTCTTTGCCGACGGTCCGCTCAAGGGCAAGCGGGTGATCGTCACCTCGGGCCCCACCCACGAGCCCATCGATCCGGTGCGCTATATCGCCAACCGCTCCTCCGGCGCGCAGGGCACCGCGATCGCGCGGGCGCTGGCGAAGCTGGGGGCGGAGGTGCTCTTTGTCACCGGCCCGGCCAGCGTCCCCCCGCCCGAGGGCGTGCAGGTGGTGAAGGTCGAGACCGCGCGCCAGATGAAGGAGGCGGTGGAGGCCGCGCTGCCCGCCGACGCGGCGATCTTCGCGGCCGCGGTGGCCGACTGGCGGGTGCGGCGTGAATCCGGGTCGAAGATCAAGAAGCAGGCGGGGCAATTGCCCGCGCTGGAGTTCGACGAGAACCCGGACATCCTGGCCGGGGTCAGCCGGATGGAAGCCGGGCGTCCCAGGCTGGTGGTGGGCTTCGCTGCAGAGACGGACGATGTCGTGGCCCATGCCACGGCGAAGCGGCAGCGGAAGGGCTGCGACTGGATCCTCGCCAACGACGTGAGCCCCGGGACCGGGATCATGGGCGGGACGGAGAATGCGGTGGTGCTGATTTCCGACGCGGGGGCCGAGGAATGGCCGCGCATGGGGAAAGAGGCCGTCGCCGAGAGGCTCGCGGCCCGCGTGGCGGAGGCGCTGCGCTAGGTCCGCCTCCGGCGGAAGTTTTTTTTGGCCAGATGAAGAGGTGGGCGTGGTCGAGATTGCCATACGGAGGCTCGAGGGCTTCGACACGGAGGTGCCGTTACCCGCCTATGCCACGGACGGGGCGGCGGGGGCGGACCTGCGGGCCAACTTCGCCGACGGCACGGGCCTCACGTTGGCGCCGGGCGCGCGGGCGCTGGTGCCCACGGGACTCGCCATGGCAATTCCGGAGGGGCACGAGGTGCAGATCCGGCCGCGCTCGGGCCTTGCGTTGAAGCACGGGGTGACGCTGGTGAACGCGCCGGGGACGATCGACAGCGATTATCGCGGCCCCGTCGGGGTGATCCTCGTGAACCTCGGGCAGGAGGCGTTTCACGTTGCCCACGGGGAGCGGATCGCGCAGATGGTGGTGGCGCCGGTCACGCGGGGTGTCTTCTTCGAGACCGCGACGCTGGACGAGACGGCGCGCGGGGCGAGGGGCTTCGGCTCCACCGGGCGGGGCTGATGCTGGCGGTCCTGATCCTCGCTGCCGCGCTCTGGTGGGGCGGGCGCTGGTTCGGGGTGGGCCGGGGGCCGCGCCTCGCCGTGCTGGCGGTGCTGTTCGCCGCCGTCCTGCTGACGCAAGTCGTGATGCCGGCGGGCCATCAGCTGCGCGAGGCGACCGGCGGCGGGATCGCCGGGTGGCTTCTGCTGTTCGGTGCGGCGGCGCTGGTGCTGGTCTATCGCGCGGGCCTCGGCCGGCTGCGGCGGCGGGCCGAGGCGAAGGCCGCTCCGGCGGAGGAGGCACCTGCGGCGACCTTCCGCGCGGCCGAGCTGGAGCGCTACGCCCGCCACATCGTGCTGCGGGAACTCGGCGGCCCGGGGCAGAAGCGGCTGAAAGAGGCGAAGGTGCTGGTGATTGGCGCCGGGGGGCTGGGATCGCCCGCGCTCCTGTACCTGGGCGCGGCGGGGGTTGGCACCATCGGGGTGATTGACGACGATACGGTGGAGAACACGAACCTGCAGCGGCAGGTGATCCACATAGATGCGGCCATCGGCACGCCCAAGGTGTTTTCCGCCGAGGCGACGGTGACCGCGCAGAATCCCCACGTGACGGTGAAGCCCTACAACCGGCGCCTGACGGAGGAGATCGCGGCGGATCTTTTCGCCGAGTACGACGTGATCCTCGACGGCACGGACGACACCGCCACCCGCTACCTTGTGAACCGCACCGCCGTGGCGCAGGGCAAGCCGCTGATTTCGGGCGCCCTGTCGCAATGGGAGGGGCAGGTGAGCGTGTTCGACCCGGCCCGGGGCGCACCCTGCTACCAGTGCATCTTCCCCGAGGCCCCCGCCCCCGGGCTGGCGCCGACCTGTGCCGAGGCGGGGGTGCTGGGGCCGCTGCCCGGCGTGGTGGGCGCGATGATGGCCGTGGAGGCCGTCAAGGTCATCACCGGCGCGGGCGCGGCGCTGCGGGGCGAGATGCTGATCTACGACGCGCTCTGGGGCGAGACACGGAAAATTGCGCTGAAGCGGCGGCCCGATTGCCCCGTCTGCGGGGTGGCGCCGGGGGACGGGCGGCCCTAGTTTCGGTTGCAAAGGAGACATCCATGAACAACCCCCTGCTGTCCGACTGGGAGGGCGCGCACGCCCTCGCCCCCTTTGCCGAGATCGACGACGAGGATTTCGCCCCGGCGCTGGAAACCGCGCTGACCCTGCACAAGGCCGAGATCGCGGCGATCGCCGAGAATCCGGACGCGCCGACCTTCGAGAACACGATCGAGGCGCTGGAGACCTCGGGCCGTGCGCTGGACAAGGTGCTGTCGGTGTTCTTTACCGTCGCGGGGGCGGACAGCACGCCCCGGCGGGAGGAACTGCAGCGTGACTTCTCGCCCCGGCTCGCCGCGCATTCGGCTGAAATATCCGCAAACGCGGCGCTGTTCGCGCGGGTCTCGGAGCTGTGGAACCGGCGGGAGGATCTGGAACTCGACGCCGACCGGGCGCGGCTGCTCTACCTCTGCCACCGGGGCTTCTTGCGCTCCGGCGCCGCGCTGGTCGGGGCGCAGGCGGAGCGGATGAAGGAGATCAAGGGGCGGCTCGCGACGCTGGGCACACAGTTCACCCAGAACCTGCTGGCGGACGAGCGCGACTGGTTCATGCCGCTGTCCGAGGCCGACCTCGAGGGGCTTCCGGGCTTCGTCGTCGACGCCGCCCGCGCGGCGGGCGAGGAGAAGGGGCTGGACGGCCCCGCCGTGACGCTGTCGCGCTCGCTGATCGTGCCGTTCCTGCAATTGTCGCCGCGCCGCGACCTGCGCGAAAAGGCCTGGGCGGCCTGGGCGGCGCGCGGGGCGAACGGCGGCACGACCGACAACCGCGAGATCGCGCGCGATATCCTCGAACTGCGGGAGGAGCGGGCGCAGCTTCTGGGCTATGCGAACTTCGCCGCATACAAGCTGGAGACCGAGATGGCGGGCACGCCGGACAAGGTCCGGGAACTGCTGATGGCGGTCTGGGAGCCGGCCAAGGCCCGGGCGCTGGCGGACCAGGCCGTGCTGGAAGATATGATGCACGCGGACGGCGTAAACGGCGATCTTGCCCCGTGGGACTGGCGGTTCTACGCGGAGAAGCGGCGCAAGGCGGAACAGGATCTGGATGAGGCCGCGCTGAAGCCCTACCTGCAGCTCGACCGGATGATCGAGGCGGCGTTCGACTGTGCGCACCGGCTCTTCGGGCTGGAGTTCGCGCCGCTGGACGTGCCGCTCTACCACCCGGACTGCCGGGCGTGGGAGGTGACGCGTAAGGGCGAGGCGGTGGCCGTGTTCATCGGGGACTACTTCGCCCGCGGCTCCAAGCGGTCGGGCGCGTGGTGTTCGGCAATGCGCCAGCAGGCCAAGCGGCCCGAGCGCCAGACGCCGGTGGTCATCAACGTCTGCAACTTCGCCAAGCCGCCCAAGGGGCAGCCGGCGCTGCTGTCCTATGACGACGCGCGGACACTGTTCCACGAATTCGGCCATGCGCTGCACCAGATGCTGTCGGACGTGACCTATGAACGCGTCTCGGGCACCAGCGTGGCGCGGGATTTCGTGGAACTGCCGAGCCAGCTTTACGAGCATTGGCTGGAGGTGCCGGAGGTGCTGCAGCGCTTCGCCACCCATGTCGAGACCGGGGAGCCGATGCCGCAGGCGATGCTGGACAAGGTGCTGAAGGCCGCCAATTTCGACCAGGGGTTCCAGACGGTGGAATACGTCGCCTCGGCGCTGGTCGACCTCGAGTTCCACGACGGTCCGCCGCCGGCCGACCCGATGGCGAAACAGGCCGAGGTGCTGGAGCGGCTGGGGATGCCCAAGGCGATCGTGATGCGCCACGCCACCCCGCATTTCGCGCATGTGTTCTCGGGCGACGGCTATTCCTCGGGCTATTACAGCTACATGTGGTCCGAGGTGATGGACGCCGACGCCTTCGAGGCCTTCGAGGAGGCGGGCGGCGCCTTCGACCCGGAGGTGGCGCAGCGGCTGGAGGCGTTCATCCTGTCCAAGGGTGGCTCGGAAGAGGCCGACGTGCTGTATGAACGGTTCCGCGGCCGCCTGCCGGGGGTCGAGGCGCTGCTGAAGGGGCGCGGGCTGGACACCGCCGCCTGATCGGCGCGGGGGTGGGTGAGGACACCCACCCTACGGGGCGCGGGCGATTGCGCGGATCTCCATCAGCCCGCCGGGGACGAGCAGTTCGCTGACGCCGATGGCGGTCCATGCGGGGTAGGGCGGCCTGATGTAGCGGTCCTTGGCGCGGGTGAAGGCCGCCATGTGGGTGCTCATGTCGACGTGGTAGGTCGTCATCTCGACGATGTCCGAGAGGTCCGCGCCCGCGTGGTTCAGGATCGCGCGGAGGGCTTCGAAGGCGGTTTCGAACTGCGCCTCTGGGTCGCGCACGGCCTGAAGCGCGGCGATCTCGGCATCGCCCTGCGCCGCGGCCTCCGCCCCCGCGAGGCCCGAGGCCGCGGGTTTCTCACCATCCGGGCTGGTGCCGATGATGCCGGAGCACAAGATCAGCCCCTCGGCCTCCACCGCCGGGGCGAAGTGCCAGGTGTCGTAGGTGCCCTGAAGGGCGGGCGGGATGATGCGGGGGGCGTGGGTCATCGGTGTCTCCGGCGGGCAGGTTCCGGCAGCATGCCCCACCCGGCCCGCCGGAGGAAAGGGTCAGCCGATGTCGGGCAGCGCCGCGCGGCAGGCTTCGGCGCAGTCGCGGCAGGCCTCGGCGCAGATGCGGCAGTGTTCATGCATCTCGGCGTGGCCGCCGCATTCCTCGGCGCAGGCCTCGCAGGCGCGGGCGCAGGCCTCGACCGTCGCGTGCAGGACGGCTTCGTTCGATCCGGTCCGTCGCGAGGCCATGGTGGCGGCCGCGGCGCAGATGTCGGCGCAATCCAGGTTCAGCCGGATGCACTGGCGCAGGTCGGCGACCTTCTCTTCGGCGAGGCAGGCGTCGGCGCAGGTGGTGCAGGACTGGGCGCAGGCGAGGGCGGATTCGATGAAGCGCACGAGGGGCGCGCTGAAGTTGCCTTCGACGTCGGGATGCGTGCTGATCATGGCCTGAACTGACATGGGATGTCTCCTTCCGCTGTTTCCCCCGCACAACCGGGGGACCGGAGGGATGTTCCTGGATCAGCAGGGCAGGGTGCCCGGCGCCGCAGCTCGCGGCGCCGGGGGCGCAGGGGCGGCGGCTCCCGGCGCGGAACGGATCAGGACAGCAGGCGCCGTGCGATCACCTGCGCCTGGATCTCGGCCGCGCCTTCGAAGATGTTCAGGATCCGCGCGTCGCAGAGGATCCGGCTGATCGCGTATTCCAGAGCGAAGCCGTTCCCGCCGTGGATCTGCAGCGCGTTGTCGGCGCAGGCCCAGGCCACCCGCGCGCCGAGGAGTTTCGCCATCCCGGCCTCGAGGTCGCAGCGCCGGTCGTTGTCCTTCTCGTAGGCCGAGAAATAGGTGAGCTGCCGGGCGACCATGATCTCGACCGCCATCATCGCCAGCTTGCCCGACACCCGGGGGAAGTTCACGATCGCCTGCCCGAAGGCCTTGCGGTCCAGCGCGTACTGCATGCCCACGTCCAGCGCCGATTGCGCCACGCCGATGGCGCGGGCGGCGGTCTGGATGCGGGCGCTTTCGAACGTTTGCATGAGCTGCTTGAAGCCCTGGCCCTCGACCCCGCCCAGCAGGTTCTCGCCCTTGACATGGAAATCGTCGAAGCCGAGCTCGTATTCCTTCATGCCGCGATAGCCCAGCACCTCGATCTCGCCGCCCGTCATGCCCTCGGTGGGGAAGGGATCGGCATCGGTGCCCGGCGTCTTTTCGGCCAGGAACATCGACAGGCCCTTGTGGTCGGTCGAGGCCGGATCGGTGCGCGCCAGCACCGTCATCACATGGGCCCGGGCGGCGTGAGTGATCCAGGTCTTGTTGCCGGTGATGCGGTAATCGCCATTCTCGCCCTTCACCGCGCGGGTGCGCAGGGCGGCGAGGTCCGATCCTGTGTTCGGCTCGGTGAAGACGGCCGTGGGGAGGATTTCGCCCGACGCGATCTTGGGCAGCCAGTGCGACTTCTGCTCGTCCGTGCCGCCGCAGAGGATCAGCTCGGCGGCGATCTCGGACCGCGTGGCGAGGGAGCCGACGCCGATATAGCCGCGCGACAGCTCCTCCGACACGACGACCATGGATGCCTTGGACAGCCCGAACCCGCCCAGGTTCTCCGGGATAGTCAGGCCGAAGACGCCCATCTCGGCCAGCTCCTCGACCACCTCCATCGGGATCAGTTCGTCCTTCAGGTGCCAGTCGTGGGCGCGGGGTTCGACCTTGTCGACCGCGTAGCGGCGGAACTGGTCGCGGATCATCTCTAGCTCTTCGTCGAGCCCCGAGGCGCCGAACATCGTCGCGCCCTGCTGTTCGACCATCAGTTCGGCCAGCCGGGTGCGGGCGGCCTGCGTGTTGGCGCGCTGCACCAGCGTCGTGACCGCCTCGGCCGACAGAGGTTCGGCATCGGCGGGCGAAAGCCCGAGGTCCGACAGGCGCACGATCTCGTTCTGGGACATCTGGATGCCCCCGGTGATCTGCGCGAGGTATTCCCCGAAGGCGATCTGGTGCAGCAGCTGCTCGAGCTCGCCGAAGCGGCCTTCGCCGGACATCCGGTCGGCCCATTTCTGCATCTGGCGCAGCGATTCCACGTAGGTCGCCAGCCAGGCGAGCCCGTGGGTCGCGGTCTGGTTCGCCTCCACCGCCTTGGCCGAAACGCGGGTGCCGTCGCCGAGCGTTTTCTTCTGAAGGGCCACGGCGCGGTCGAGGATCGCCTCGGCCGGGGTCAGGGCCGCCGCGGTGAGTGCCAGAAGATCGGGGAGGATGACCTCGCCCGCAAGGATCGGGTCCTGTCCGTCATGCGCCATGAATCATACCTTTCTCTGTTGGCTCCCGGATAGCCATTTCGCAGGTGCAGCGCAACAAAAAGACCCTGCGACCCTGTGTCCGAGATCGGATATTGCGCGCCCGATTTTGCTGTGGCGCGGGCCCGCCGCACAGGCTAGAGGCGATGACATGGACGCGATCTTTTCTCTCATGTCGCCCGAGGTCTTTGCCCTCTGTCTCGTGGTGGCGGTCTTTGCGGGGATCATCAAGGGGATGGTGGGCTTTGCCATGCCCATGATCCTCGTGTCGGGGCTGGGCTCCATCGTCGGGCCGGAGCTGGCGCTGGCGGGGTTGATCCTGCCCACGCTTCTGACCAACGGCTGGCAGGCGCTGCGGCAAGGGCCGGCGGCGGCCTGGGACAGCGTGAAACGCTTCCGGGTCTTCCTGCTGATCGGATTCGTCGCGCTGGTGATCTCGGCCCAGCTGGTCCGTGTGATGCCCGAGGCGCTGATGCTGCTGCTGATCGGGGTGCCGATCACGCTCTTCGCCGCGACGCAGCTGATGGGCCGTGTGCTGGTGCTGCCCTCGGCCTCTCTGAAGGTGGAGGCGGGGGTGGGTGCCTTCGCCGGTTTCATCGGCGGCTTTTCCGGGGTCTGGGGGCCGCCGACGGTGGCCTACCTCACGGCGCTGGAGACGCCGAAAGTCGAACAGATGCGAATCCAGGGCGTGATTTACGGACTGGGCGCGGTCGCGTTGGTCGGGGCGCATATTGCATCGGGCGTGTTCACGCGCGAAACGGCGCCGTTCTCCGCCGCGCTGCTGATCCCGGCGGGGATCGGCATGTTCATCGGGCTGAAGGTGCAGGACCGGGTGGATCAGGCGACGTTCCGCAAGGCGACGCTGGCGGTGCTGTTCATCGCAGGGCTGAACCTGGTGCGGCGGGCGCTGTTCGCCTGAGCGCCGCGGGGGCGCGTACTCATCAGACGAAAAAACCGGGCGGCGCGGGGCCGCCCGGTCTTTGAAATCACTGGTGTGCGCGATTACCGCAGGCGCACCTGATCGTTCATGCCAAGCTCTTCCGATGCGTCATATTCGAAGTCGCTCGCGTCTTCGATCTCGTCCTCGGTGAGCTGCTGGAGTTGCAGTTCCTCTTCCTCGATGTTGAACGCAACGCGCTCCATCGGGATGGCCACCGCGTTCTGACCCAGCCCAAGGAAGCCACCTTCCTCGATCACGATCATCATGCGGCCGGCACGTTCGATCACGGCCTCGGGTTCACCGAGGTCTTCACCGTTGGCGCCGATCACGTCCATGTCCAGCAGGTCGCCGACGAGGATGATGTCGGCTTGCATGTCCGTCTGCTGCTGTGCGTCCGATTCCGCCTGTGCGGCGCTCGCCTGACGGCTGTCTTCGGTCTGCTGCATGCGCGCTTCACGCTCTTCCGAGGTCTCGAACGTCACGGTCGGCTGCCCGGTCTGGCTGATCTGGACCGTCGGCTCCTGTGCGAAGCTGACCGACACGTTCGGGTCGCTGCCGCTGAACTGCACGTTCGGCTGGGCAGAAGCGATGGAAATCTCCGGCTCGCCCTCGGGCTCGACGATGCGGACCTGCGGAGCGTTGGAGGCGACATCCACGTCGCCGCCACGGTTCATTTCCGTGTCGTCGTCCATGTCTTCGGCCATCTGCGGTTCACCGGGGAGGGCTTCTTCGCCCTGCGATTCGACGCCGAGGTCGACGCGAAGCTCCGGATCCGGCTGGCGCACTGTGACGCGCGGCTCGCCCTGCTGCACCTCGACCTGCGGGTCGGCGCTGGCGACGTCCACGGTCGGCTCGTCGGTCTGGACGAAGATACGCGGTGCGGGGACTTCCACCTGCACGATGATCTCGGGGATCTGCACGGCCACGTTCGGCTGCGGCTGCTCCACCTGAATGGTCGCGGCGCGCTCCTGAACGGAAACCTGCGGCTGCGATTTGCGCACGGTGACTTCCGGCGCGTCCACTTCCACGTCAACCTGCGGCTCCGGCACGATCACGGCGGCCTGGCCTTCGATCGTCGCCTGCTGTTCAAGCTCGACGCGTTCGGTGACTTCGTCCGACATCTCCATCTCGGCAGTCTCGCGGTCGGAGGCTTGAAGGGTCTCGCTGTCCCGCATCTCTTCGGTCGGCTCCGCAGAGGCCAGCGTCTCTTCCGCCTGCGCGCAGGCCTGCGGATCATCGCTGTTCAGCGCTTCGATGATCATGTCGCTGTGTTCGTCCGGCACGGAGTTGTTCCACGCACGGATTTCCTCCGCGAGGGCCTGACAGGATTCGTTCAGGTTCGGGATCACGTTCCGGTTCAGGTTGATGTCCGTCGCGGCGGTTGCGCCACCGGCGACGGCGAGGCTCATGGCCGTACCCAAAAGTACTGTGCTGCGCTTGCTGTGCATTGTAGGTTCCCTTCGATTGCTTGACGGGTACTCAACAGGGACCCCCACACCGAATGTTCCGAGATTTTTCCCGGTCAAACCTTCGCAACCCGGCATTGTCGGCACACGCGACGGCCTTAACTCGTGAGGGCTGGGCCTTCGCACATCCGCGCGGAAATCGGGGTCTGGCCTTCTGGCACCACCGTAAAGCTCTGGCGGAGGAGGATTTCTCCGCCCGCCTCGATCTCCATCGTCCACGGCCCGAGGGCGATTTCATACGCGTCGTCGAAGTCGAACTGGGTCATGTTGCTTCCCGGACCGCCCAACGTGATCGCGTAACTTTCCCGGCTGACGGGCGGCGAGCCGAAGGGCGGATGGGTGATGATGACCCGTCCCGGGATCACCGTTGTCTCGTCCGCCAGGCGGAATCGCAGCCCGAACCCAAGGCCGAGTTCCCCCGGCACCACGTCGGTGTGGAAATCGACGCGGGGGTCGCCATCGATCAGGTCGATGAAGCCGCGTTCGGTGTCCGGGGCGGCGACCTGTCCCGACGGCTCGTCCGGGCAGAAGACGCCGTATTCCTCGAGCACGATGAGCGGAGAGACGAAATCGCCGGTCTGCCCGAGGGCAGGACCGGCGATCATGCAGGCGAGAAATGCGAGCCGGCGCATCAGCCGATGGCGGCCGCTTTCACGTCCTCGTCGATGTAGGGCACGTATTGTTCAAAGTTGTTCGCGAACATCTGCACCAGTTTCTGCGCCTGCGCGTCATAGGCCGCCGGATCGTCCCAGGTGCGGCGCGGATCCAGCAGAACCTCGGCCACGCCCGGCACGGCGACCGGCACGTCGAACCCGAAGTTGGGATCCTTGCGGAACTCCACCTCGTTCAGCGACCCGTCCAGCGCGGCGGTCAGCAAGGCGCGGGTGGCCTTGATCGGCATCCGGGAGCCGGTGCCGTAGGCGCCGCCGGTCCAGCCGGTGTTCACCAGCCAGCAGGTGGCGCCGTGCTTGGCGATCTTGGCGCGCAGCAGATTGCCGTAGACTTCCGGCCGGCGCGGCATGAAGGGCGCGCCGAAGCAGGTGGAGAAGGTCGGCTCCGGCTCGGTCACGCCGCGCTCGGTGCCGGCGACCTTGGAGGTGAAGCCGGACAGGAAGTGATACATCGCCTGCGCAGGCGTCAGCCGGGCGATCGGGGGCAGCACCCCGAAAGCGTCGCAGGTCAGCATGATGACGTTCTTCGGATGCCCGCCGAGCGCCGTGGAGGAGGCGTTGGAGATGTACTCCAGCGGATAGGCGCAGCGCATGTTTGCGGTCAGGCTGTCGTCGTCGAAGTCGAGCTCGAAGGTCTCCGGATCGAAGACCATGTTCTCGATCACGGTGCCGAAGCGGCTTGTGGTCGCGTAGATCTCGGGTTCGGCCTCGGCCGACAGGTTGATCGTCTTGGCATAGCAGCCGCCTTCGAAGTTGAAGGTGCCGCGGTCGGACCAGCCGTGTTCGTCGTCACCGATCAGCGTGCGGTTCGGATCGGCCGACAGCGTGGTCTTGCCGGTGCCCGACAGGCCGAAGAAGACGGCGGTGTCGACCGGGTTGCCGTGCGCGTGGTTGGCCGAGCAGTGCATCGGCATGATGCCCTTTTCCGGCAGCAGGTAGTTCAGCAGGGTGAAGACGGATTTCTTGTTCTCGCCCGCGTATTCGGTGCCGCCGATCAGGATGAGCTTCTTGTCGAAGTTCATCGCGATCACTGTGTCGGTCCGGCAGTCGTGCTTGGCCGGATCGGCCTTGAAGCTGGGGCAGTTGATGATCGTGAAATCCGCCTCGTACCCATCCAGTGCGGCCAGTTCGGGCCGGCGCAGCAGGTGGCGGATGAAGAGGTTGTGCCACGCCAGTTCCGACACCACCCGCACGTTGATCGCGTGGGCCGGGTCGGCGCCGCCGATCAGGTCCTGCACGTAATAGGTCCCGCCCTTCATGTGGGCCAGCATGTCGGCATGCAGCGCGTCGAAGCCTTCGGGGGACATCTCGGCGTTGTTGTCCCACCAGATCTTTTCGGCGACCGCCGGCGTCTTCACCACATGCTTGTCCTTGGGCGAGCGGCCGGTGAACTTGCCGGTGGTGACCAGCAGCGCGCCGCCGTTGCCGAGCGTCCCCTCTCCGTTGCGCAGCGCGGCTTCGACCAGCGCGGGCTCCCTGAGGTTGTAATAGACATCTCCGAGCCCTTCGATTCCCTGATCTTCGAGGCGGAATTTCGGGTTCACCCGTCCAAATGCCATATTC
>Ga0310345_10002923_pt1 | contig 16730 bp, 13 predicted proteins | sample HC15DNA20500_MG_FD_204667 | JGI IMG/M metagenome (GOLD analysis project Ga0310345, IMG submission 204667) | Marine microbial communities from station ALOHA, North Pacific Subtropical Gyre - HC15-DNA-20-500_MG | ecosystem: Environmental > Aquatic > Marine > Oceanic | place: Pacific Ocean: North... | reverse complement strand
AATCTTCTCACCAGGCACCATGATGGCGAGCCGTTCCAACACATTACGAAGTTCTCGAACATTGCCGGGCCAATCGTGCGCACCGAGCACAGTTAAAGCCGACGCGTCCAGCACCTTCACGCGGTGACCATATTCGTAGGCGAACTCCTGGAGAAAATGGTTCGCCAAGGGCGGAATATCATCGCGGCGAGCCCTAAGCGTCGGCACCGAAAGTGGCACGACGTTGAGTCGGAAAAAAAGATCCTCTCGAAACATTCCATCAGCAATGGCCCGCCTTAAATCTTTATTTGTAGCCGCAAGCACGCGAAGGTCTACGTGAACGCCGCCACGCCCGCCCACCGGCTCGACCACTTGTTCCTGGAGCACTCGAAGAACCTTGGCCTGAGTCTTAAGACTCATGTCACCAACTTCATCAAGAAAGATCGTTCCACCGTCGGCGCTCTCAAACTTTCCACTGCGATCTTTGACCGCGCCTGTAAAGGCGCCCTTGCTGTAACCAAAGAGCTCGCTTTCGATCAGTTCTTCTGGAATCGCGGCACAGTTTACTTCAACGAACGGTCCAGCAGCCCTCCGGCTAAGTGCGTGAATGCTCCGTGCAACCAACTCCTTTCCAGTGCCATTCTCTCCATAGATTAGAACGCGCCCATTCGTCGGTGCCGCCATCGCGATCTGACCACGCAACTGCTTCATCAACCCGCTCTCTCCCACCATAACCAGCCGTCTGTCCGCATGAGCTCGGAGAACTCGATTTTCGACCTCTAGACGGTGTTGTCTGAGCGCGTTCCTGGCGACAAGAACAGTCTTATCCAGAGAGAGTGGCTTTTCAACGAAATCGAAGGCTCCCATCTTGATTGCCCGTACCGCCGACTCGACGTTAGCGTGCCCAGAAATCATCACAACCTCTGAATCAACTCTGCGCTCACGTAGTTTCGAAAGCGTAGCAAGTCCGTCGAATCCCGGCAGCCACACATCGAGCACGATAACGTCATAGACTTGCCGAGACGCTCGATCAAGACAGGCCTCACCAGTGCCGACCGCATCAACAGCGTATCCTTCGTCCCGAAGAACTCCCGACAAAGCGGAACGAACGCCAGCCTCGTCATCCACAATGAGAAACGACTCTTTCACATGGTCTCCTCTGCTCGGCCAGCACGGTAGGGTAGTTCCACAATAACAGTCGTGCCAGTCGGCTGATTGCCTCCTACCGTTATGGTACCGCCGTGCTCCACCACAATGCGCTGAACAATCGCCAAGCCGAGGCCACTTCCTCTCCTCTTCGTTGAAAAATACGGCATGAACAATTTCTCGCGATCCTCAGTCCGGACACCTGGCCCGTTATCCCGAATTGTCAAACGAACCACACCAGCGAGCCCATCGTGCTCAGTCCCTACAGTTATTAGTCCCCGACGTTCGTTCGAATCAATACTACGCTCAACACCAAGAGCATCGACGGCGTTATCTACAAGATTGATTACGACACGTCGGACTTGCTCTGGATCAAACCGAAATAATGGCACCGCATCGGACAACGATCGTTTAACTACAATGTTCTGGAACAATCCCTCGTATAATCCCAACGCCTCGACAACCATGCTGTTTAGATCAGCAGGAACAGTGAGCGGTGAGGGCATCCGTGCGAACTGTGAAAACTCTTCCACTAGAGACTTCAAGCTCTCCACTTCGCCTACAATTGTGGTCGTACATTCGTCGACAACCTTCTGAGTCACCTCCTTCGAACCACTGAAGTGCCGCCGGATTCGCTCCGCGCACAACTGTATTGGTGTGAGAGGGTTCTTTATCTCATGTGCTAATCGCCTGGCCACATCACGCCACGTGGCTACCCGTTGTGCACGAATCAAGGGCGTTACATCATCAAACACCATGACCGTGCCGTTCACTCCTACAGCCTCCGTGGGCAGAGTTGTTGCAGCAACCGCGAGATGAACTTCATGACCTTCTTTCCCAAGAGCAACCTCTTGGGCAGCGCGAGGACCGTTATCACTGCGAGCATCGGTCAGAATCGCGGCTAATGGCTGTAGGTCTTGACGCGCAAAGACGGTCGTCGCTGCCTCTCCGACCACAGAACGATCCAACGATAGCAGGCGCATAGCAGCTCGATTAATCGTGCTGACGTGACCATCCGAATCGGTCGACACCACTCCAGTCGCAATACGCTCAAGAATCGTTTCAATGTATTGACGCCGCTCTTCCCCCTCACTATTTTTTCTCTCTAGATCTCGCCTGGAGAGCTCCAGCTTTTGACGATTCGCCGAAAGCTCACCCGCCATGGTGTTGAACGCGTCCACGAGAGAACCAAATTCATCTGCACTCTGAGGCTCAATGCGGTGTTCTAGGTGGCCAGCACCGATTTCTCTGGCCCCATCAGCCAACAGTCTCACGGGACGCGTAATGCGTTTGGCTACATAAACACCCATCCAGGTGGCGCTGATAAGAATCATGAGTGTAATCATCACGAAGAAGGAGAGATAGACGCCCGCTAGCGGCCGACTGAGAACGCGAAGCTGGCTATAAGTTTCATAAGCACCGCTGATCCGTCGAGAATGAAAAGCTACGCTCTCCGTTACGGCATCACTTGCTACAAGCACTCCCGCAACCTCATTGGTCAAAGAACCCTGGATAACCGCGGCTACACTAACAACCTCAATCCCTTCACCGAGCGGCACAACCTGAGGTCCTGCATTTCTACCAACAATCATCTCAGCAGCGAGCCTACCCGCTACGGTCTCTGACAAACTCTTCGGACCTATTGGATCAACTACTGCAACAATCGGCTCAACTATTACCTCGTTAACGTGGTGCTCGGGACGCACCACCCGATAGACATTGATGCCCCCTAAACGACGCGAGGTCACGTCTGGAGTCACAAGCTCGCGAATCTCATTTGCGGTAGACGTATCAAATCCCACCTCTGACAGCTCTCTGGCAATCCGCTCCGCACGGTCCATCACCACGCGCTCCCTGCTGCGATAGTAGTCTCTGGCAATTTCGTTCGCCGACGTGAGAACTTCATCCACAGGTGCAGAGAACCAGCGCTCCGCACTGTTCCGGATAAGCTCACTTCCGACAATCAGAACCAACACCGCCGGAATTAAGGTCATACCTAGAAGCGCTGCAACAAGTTTTGCCCTAAAACGCGCAAACGGCGCCGACCGGCGCCGTTCCACCCACAACTTGATAATGTTGCGAGCCAAAATAAACCCCAACATGATCAACATCGTCATGCAAGCAGCTGACAACGCGTACAAAACCACTTCACTCAAGTAGTCTGGGGCCAATTTCGTTGAACGATCTGCAACGAACAAAAGACCGACCAAAGCACTCAAAAACAACCCAATACCTAGCAAAATAAATAAAGGATTGTCGCGTAGTGATCGGTGCGCGTTGGATCGATCTCGCCCGGACGTTCTAACCATCTGGGGCTCCTTCGCGAGTCAAAAATGCCTGTCTCATTCCGAGGAATAAATCCCCAGGCAACCCATAAAACCAACGACATCTAATGCCATCGCTCACGCCCACCACGATGCGAGCATGACCTCGGACGGCAATACCAGCTATGTCTGTTCTAACTTTCAGCTAAGTGCCCTTCCCGCTTCAGCCACCTCGCACCATGCAAACCAGAACTTAACGCGTTACACTCTCACTCCGTAACACTGCGCTGAATGCCTCATCTCGCATCAGACCTCTAGCTTCCTTTGGCGCCCAGTAATCCCCTTAGTTCGGTCATAAATTCACCAACGTCCTGAAAATGTCGATAGACCGACGCGAACCGCACATACGCCACTTTATCAAGCATTTTTAGCTCTTTCATCACCAAGGCACCGATTTCGGCTGTAGAAATTTCTTTCTCAGGGCGTTCCTGCAATGTCACCTCGACTCGATTAGCTACAGCCTCAAGCGCTGACACACTGACCGGGCGCTTCTCGCAAGCTTTTAACATGCCTGCGATCGCTTTTTGACGCTCGAAGCGCTCCCGAGAGCCATCCTTCTTAACCACCATGTAGGGAATGTCGTCCATCCTTTCATAACTGGTAAATCGACGTCCACATGCCAGACATTCCCGCCGGCGACGAATAACCTCCCCTTCTTTGCCCTCACGTGAGTCAACAACTTTGTCTTTGAGATGACCACAAAATGGACATTTCACATCGTGCTCCGGTTCCCTGAATGGATAGACAACTACTGCTTCCCGTTGGTTTTAGATAACTCTCGCAATCCAGTCAGACGCAACCCGTCTCGCGCCATGAACACCAGTCCCAGTAAGGTAACTGGACCAAAAGAAAAAAGATGCAAAACCAGAGCCGCACCTACTGCACGGTCATCCTGCGCACCATACAACACTGTCGCACCGAGCTGGTACGCCGCATGATACCCTCCGACCCCTCCCGGCGTCGGAAGCGCAACACCAACCACCATAAGCGCCATGAGTATCATTGCTCCGCCCAGAGGAATCTCCATCCCAAACGCGTTGGTTACACACCAAATGCTCACCGCCATCGTGAACCACAACGGTAACGACCACGCTAGCGCGCCACCCAGAGGTCGCACCTGACGGACGACCGCTAGCCCCTCAAGAAACTGCTCGCCACTCAACGCTAGACGACGCATTAAACCACCAGAAGCTAACTGCTCTAGCCTCGCCAAAAGACGCTTAATCCGATCGAGATCCCCCGCTAATAGACCCACGGCAACAAGCAAAATGATCGCTATAAGACCTGCCGCGAAAGCGCCAGACTCCATAATGGAAAGCAACCTTGTATTACTTGCCGTAGACTGCGGACCGAAGAAGAGAACGAAACTCGAGACAATCAAACAAACAACAACTAGGTCAAGTAGCCGCTCTATGACAATGGTTGCGAAGGCAGATGTCGCGCTCAGTCCCTCCTGCCTGGCAAGAACATAGGGTCGCACGACCTCACCAGCACGACCTGGCAAAAGGGCGTTCACGGTAAAACCTATAACCGTCGCACGAAACGCACTCGAAAAACGTGTAGGTGCGACAGGAAGAAGTAAATACCGCCAACGTTCTACGCGAAACAAATACGTGCAAAGCATCAACAACAAACCAATCGTGAGCAAGCCACCCTCCGCCCGAAGAACCTCCCGCCACACCCGACCAAAGTCCGCATTGCGAAAAAAGAAAATCATTAAGCCAACAGTGAAAACGGTGACAATCGCGGCCTTCAGGTGGTGTCTCATTTAGAGCGAACTAAGTGGAAAGGCACATCCAATGTACTACAATGACGCTCCGCATCGGTGAGGCGACAGTCTCTAACAATTTTTCTTTGCCACCGTTCATTTCCCCCTTGCCGTCGCGATGTTGTACCGCTAAGCTATTGCACTTTCGGTTCGCCCACGAGGTTCACTGTTGTCAACTGCTTCACCCATCTTCGAAACATCCCTTACCGGCATCACATCACATCGCCGCGGCAAGGTTAGAGACATGTACGAAGTCGGCGACCATCTTTTAATGGTGGCAACCGATCGCATCTCTGCATACGACTTCGTTCTCGGTTCGGCTATTCCAAACAAGGGTCAAGTACTAACCCAACTCTCAGCGTTTTGGTTCAACCGCACTAACGACATCGTACCCAATCACATGATCTCTGTTGACCCAACGTCCTACCCCCAGCAGCTGGAGGCGGATATTGAAATATTAAGTGGACGGTCGATGCTAGTACGACGAACGGAGCCGGTTCCGATCGAGTGCGTCGCTCGCGGTTATTTAGCAGGGTCTGGATGGCGGGAATACCAGGAGACCGGTCGCGTGTGCGGCGTCGAACTGCCCGATGGACTTCGGGAATCAGAACGCCTACCGCACCCCATTTTCACTCCGGCTACTAAGGCGGAGAGTGGACACGATATTAATATCAGTGAAGAGGAAGCCGGAAAACTGGTGGGCCAGGGACTTATTGAGCGACTGCGAGAGCTGACACTCGCTTTGTACGCTCACGGCTCAGCCCACGCTGAGTCGTGCGGCATTATTGTCGCTGACACGAAATTTGAATTCGGTCTAGTTTCCCACTCTGGGCGTGACGAAGTCATCCTCATTGACGAAGCTCTCACGCCAGACTCGTCCCGATTTTGGCCAAAAGATCAATTTCAAGCTGGCGAGACCCAGTCCAGTTTTGACAAGCAATACGTACGCGATTATCTCGACAGCATCCAGTGGAATCGTCAACCTCCCGTGCCAGAGCTCCCTCCGGATGTCGTCAAAATGACTCAACATAAATATTTAGAGTCCTATCGACTACTCACAGGAACACCGGTCCGCTAGGGGATACTACGCGTGCGAGAGAAACTCGACCGATTGATCGACGAAATGCTTACCAAGGGAGTCCACTACGACGATGCCAAACAGGCGATTGAACGACGGTTTATTAGCCGTGCTTTAAGCCGTTCGAGGGGAAATCTCGGTCGAGCCGCCGACCTTCTCGGCATCCATCGCAACACGCTCACTCGAAAAATGGCGGCATACCGCCTTAAGCGTAAACGTACCGGATAGTCACCTTGACCGCTGACTGCTCTTTCAGCTTATAATTAGCAGTTGCGTATGGTGATTGCTAACCTGCTCTACGCACGATTATCGTAACGTTTTGTATCGCAAGTCTTATCCACATCTTGAAGGGAGTATGAAGTTCATGTCTGTCAAGGTCCGCCCACTCCACGATCGGCTCATCGTCGAACGTATCGAGGAAACAGAACAAAAGGTTGGAGGGATCATTATCCCTGATACCGCTAAGGAAAAACCCCAGCAGGGCAAGGTTATTGCCGTCGGTAAAGGCAAAGTAAAGGATGACGGTTCGCTAACCGCACTCGACGTCAAGGCTGGTGACAAAGTGCTGTTTGGCAAGTACTCCGGTCAAGAGATCAAGCTTGATGGCGATGAGGTCGTCATCATGCGAGAGGATGAGATCCTTGGCGTGTTGTTGGAGTCCGACTAATTACAGCGATGGGAGTTTGAAGAATGGCAAAGCAGATTGTTTATGGCGAAGAATCACGGCGGATGATCATCGAAGGGGTGAACCAGCTCGCCAATGCGGTGAAAGTTACGCTCGGACCAAAAGGCCGCAATGTTATTTTGGACAAAAAGTTCGGTTCCCCGACGATTACCAAGGACGGGGTTACCGTTGCGAAAGAGATTGACTTAAAAGACCCTCTCGAAAACATGGGTGCTCAGATGGTACGTGAGGTCGCCAGCAAAACGTCTGACATTGCTGGCGACGGAACAACGACTGCCACGGTCTTAGCCCAAGCTATCTATCGCGAAGGCGCCAAGAATGTCGTCGCTGGGGCAAACCCAATGGAAATCAAACGCGGCATCGAACGCGCCGTCGCGACAGTGGTGTCCGAGCTCCACTCAATGTCAAAGTCAGTCGATGGCGACATGATCGGACAGGTTGGAACGATTTCAGCGAATAACGACTCGACTATCGGCAATATTATTGCCGAAGCCATGGATAAGGTCGGAAAAGACGGTGTAATCACGGTTGAGGAAGCTCGCACGCTTGAAACCTCACTCGAAGTTGTCGAAGGTATGCAATTTGACCGTGGGTATCTGTCACCCTATTTCGTCACGGATCCAGAGCGTATGGAAGTTGTGCTCGAGAATCCGATTATCCTCATTCATGAAAAGAAAATTTCCTCCATGAAGGATCTGCTGCCGCTTTTGGAGCAGGTTGCCAGACTGAGTCGACCACTATTGATCGTGGCGGAAGACATTGAGGGGGAGGCACTAGCCACTCTCGTAGTCAATAAGCTACGTGGGACGCTCAATGCTGCTGCCGTCAAGGCTCCTGGATTTGGAGACCGGCGCAAAGCGATGCTTGAGGATATCGCCACACTCACCAACGGCAAGGCTATTACGGAAGACCTTGGCCTCAAGCTTGAAAACATTCAAGTGGAGGACCTTGGCGGAGCCAAAAAGGTCACGATCGACAAGGACAACACGACCATCGTCGAAGGCGAAGGAAGCCCGAAGGCGATCGAGGGCCGAGTCAAGCAAATCCGGACTCAGATCGAGGACACAACCTCTGACTATGACCGCGAGAAGCTGCAAGAGCGTCTTGCCAAGCTCGTCGGCGGCGTCGCTGTCATCAAGGTCGGCGCAGCAACCGAAACCGAAATGAAGGAAAAGAAAGCGCGGGTCGAGGACGCAATGCACGCTACCAAGGCTGCCGTTGAAGAAGGGATCGTGCCTGGAGGTGGTGTGGCATTATTGCGCGGAATCAAAGCCCTAGACAGCCTCTCAGTTGAGGGCGATCAGAAAATCGGTGTAAACATTCTCAAGCGTGCCCTTGAGGAACCGATGCGCTGGATTGCACAAAACGCTGGGCACGAAGGCTCCATCGTTGTTCAGCGCGTACGCGATGCTAAATCCAAGAATGAGGGTTTCAACGCCCAAACCGAAGTTTATGAGGACCTCATCAAGGCAGGGGTCATAGACCCGACCAAGGTAGTCAGAACGGCTCTCCAGAATTCAGGTTCGATTGCCTCACTCCTCTTGACCACCGAGGCATTGATTGCAGAAATTCCCGAGGAGAAGCCAGAGGCTGCCCCTGGCGGCGGTGGCGCACCTCCGGGAATGGGAGGAATGTACTAGACGGCTCTCTGACCGCAATCAGAAGTCAGGTTAAACCTTTGGCCCGCCGGAGTGTAATACTCCGGCGGGCTTTTTCCTTCTCTGAGGCAAGGAACGGTCACCCTCTGTATCAACGGAGATTAAAAGACAACTCTGCCAAGGCAAGAAATGCCACTGGCTCGCCAAACCTGGTGGCGGGTCGGAAACGCCACTGCCGGACTGCTTTAATCGCTTCCTGATCCAAGCCAAACACCGCGTCGAGGGATTTGACAATCGTCACATCACCTACGGTTCCATCTGGCAACACAACGATCTCCAAATGAACGGTTCCCTCAATCTTGGCGCGCATCGCATCAGACGTGTATCCAGGCTCCACGTTTCTGAGCAGTTCAGGATTAATGATTCCAGCGCCAGGACGGTAAACCCCACCACCAACGCCACCCCCCTCGCCGGGACCAAGGCCAGGACCAGTTCCAGGTCCGATACCATTACCCTCGCCTGCTCCCCCACCGCCACCACTGCCGCTGCCTTGAGAATCCGTCGAAGCGCCTATCAAACCATCCAAAACCCCAGTCCGCGTTCTAGGTGCAGCGGCCATGGGCATAGCAGGTATATTCATTCGCTGCGTTTCAAGAACCTCCGGTTCGATATCGGACTCAATAAAATCAGAGATTTCTTGAATGGGAATACTGATCGGTGTCTCGTCGACTCCAGCCAGCTCAACCTGTTGAGATAATTCGAGCGACTCGTTACCCCCACCCCCACCTCCGCCTCCAGGACCCTCCTCAGGGATCCAAACAAGGCTGTAGCTTTCACGATTCGGAACAATGACCTCATAAACTGTTTCAGGTACCAAACTAATCAAGAACGCTAATAGGCCAAACCCAACAACATGGCTACCTAACGACGCAGCGACTGAACGTCCCATCCGTTCCCCTGAAGCACCTAACAAGAAACGTACGTCTGGCGGGCCAAAGGAGCTTGGACGTATAGACAATTCGGCCAGACGGGAACCCTGGAAGCTCGCCTTCACTCCAGCGACACTGTCAGGTATAAGAGAACGTCTCTCAACAGGCCCGTGAACACGATGAACCCCACCCAAGCCCTGTTTAAGTGAACCGGTAGACACACCCGAACGCCCTGAGGGTTTATACCCCTGTGAAAACGGAATTCGACCAAGGTCTAGGCCCATCGCCTTACCACGTATTCTCTTTATTCTATTGTGGCCAAGCTTAATGGTTCCGGAAAATGTCAATCGACAGCCGACTGTCCGAGACACCTACGCCCAACCGAAACCGTGGCTTTAATTTTTGCGCGGCCAACTTAGGAATTACACGCGGCCGGTCCAAGCCCCAATTGCCGCGTTACCACCGCCATAAGCATGTAGCAGAGTCAGTGCATCAGCTGCGAGGGGTTCACTCTCGACGCTTACCAAAACACCACCGCGAGACGTAAGAGTCTCAAAAATAACGCCATCGTGAACTTGAAAACCGGCACGGCGAATCGTTGCCGCGATACCAGTTCTACCGAGTGCCTCATCCGAGCCTTGAAGCGCACCGACGAGCGAGCCACTAACAATTGTCGTGCCAAGACCGGCCACTTCTACCGCTGTGGGATCAGCCCCAAGGACGCGTTGAACCAAACTGGCGACCTCTGCCGACTGCTTAGCCAGAACCGATAGCCACTTCACCTCAAATCCTTTGCCCTTGAGAGCCTCAAGGCCACGTTCAGCCCATACCGAGTCCTGAAAGACTCCGATTGTAAAGCAACTCCGATCTTCACCCTGTGTCATCTCCGAACCTCATGCATATCTCTGCAGTGTACACCAGCCCGCCTCACCCGTCATGATGTCCCCAGCTTGAGTTTTGGACTAGAATCAGTACCTTATTAGGTGTCACGTAAGAGCGCCCCATGGGGATAGGTGAGCTACTAGTTGTCTGCTTGATCATGCTAGTCGTATTTGGGGGCAGCCGCCTCCCAGGTGTCGCACATGGCATCGGTCGTGGAATTCGAAACTTTAAGGACGCCATACGTGGCGATCGCCGACCGGACGACTGAAGCGCCCCTAGAGAACCAACCTAGTATTGCCGACCCGACGAGTAACCCTTTCGCGATCAAGGTAACCAAGCAGTGGGATAGCGTACTTGCGGGTTATCTTGAATCGCTCCTTGAACGTCCCAACCTCGATACTTACAGGCTCAGTCACCCCAGCCTTTATTTCCTTTACAGCTTTTCTGAAAGTTTCGAGTGTCTTTCGATGGAAAATCAGGTTCTCAATTTTGACCAGCACCTGGTCGCGAATCAGTCGCTTGATCATCCGACTAACGAGCTCAGGTGCTACCGTTAATGTCAGGCGTAGAGTCTTCTCGTCCGGCGGCATAAGCCCTGCCTCAAAGCATGCAGCCGCCAAGCGGTCACACACCTCGATCTCCTCAGAAGACAACACCATCTTGTGCGATGCGAGCGCCAGATAATCAGTGGCCACAAGGACTCCCTCTGCGACTAAGTCGACCACCACTTGTTCGAACACAGCAACTGCCGTCTGGTGGCTGAATCGCTCCCGGGTCGCGCCTCTTGGGAGGCCAGGCTCCAGTGGCTGCACCGCGTGGAACTGGGACACGAGTTCAAGAAGCTCCTCCCGGGTATCCCCTAACACAGCCGAACGAACAAGGAGATCGCCTACGACCTCAATCCGTCCCGCCGAAGCAAGGGAGTTAATAGCCTCGCCAATCATGTCTGCCGTGACACCCAGGCGACGGGCCACCGCATTCCGAACAATTCCCCACGCACCAGATTCTTCAGTTATAACCGCGACACTGTCACGGAGATTCGACGCATCTCTCAATCGCTGCAACCTATCGCGTCCTCGACGAGAACGCAGACGCCCGTGAGGAGGAACGGGATCAAGGACCTCTCCGCCACCGATGGTGAAGGGTGGAGAGTATGCACGTACGACAAAGCGATCTCCTCGACTCAGCGCAATTGGCTCCTCTAGGCGAACACGAACAAATGCTTCATCCCCTGGTTCAAGTGTGTTCAAGAACTCATTCTCTGAGAACTTGCTCGAACCACTCGTTAAAGCCGACAACGACACTCTGGCCATAACCTCCGCAGTTCCATGATGACAACGGATTCTGGCTCCATGCTTAAAGGAGCGTGCGCCGGGAAGCAATCTCATCGTTGCATCGAATCGGCGAGTGACATCCAGCCCCTCAGGAGTGACGATTGTCTGCCCTCGCCTGAGTTCCCCTAATTCCATCCCGGTCAAATTAACGGCGACACGTTGGCCCGTAACCGCCATGTCTTCATGATCACCGTGAACCTGGAGTCCTCTGACCTTAACTCTCTTGCACTCGGGGAGGACATCTAGCTCCATGTCTAGCTGAATGTCGCCAGACACGAGCGTTCCTGTCACAACCGTCCCAAAGCCCTTCACGGTAAATACTCGATCAACCGGAAGCCGAACTACGCCCGCTGCAATGCGAGACTTATGCGCCGCAGCGATACCGTGCAACACTGTCCGCACCCGATCGAGTCCCATCCCTGAGATCGCAGATACCGGTATTATCGGTGCACCTTCGAGAAAAGATCCTGCCAACAACTCTTGTGTCTCAAGCTGAACGAGTTCCAGAGTCTCGGCATCGACAAGATCTACTTTACTAAGAACAACTAGACCTGTTTTCACCTCTAAGAGGCGACAGATCTCAAAGTGTTCCCGTGTTTGAGGCATGACGGACTCGTTCGCTGCCACGACAAGCAGCACCGCGTCGATCCCACTCACACCGGCCAACATATTCCGGACAAACCGCTCATGTCCGGGCACATCCACAAATGCAACATTGACGTCGTCTCGTTCGTAATGCGCAAATCCAAGATCGATAGTAATCCCGCGATCCTTCTCCTCCTGAAGTCGGTCAGGATCAACACCCGTCAGAGCCTCAACCAGCGCACTCTTGCCATGATCAATGTGGCCAGCTGTCCCAACGACAACATTCTTCACGTTCATACCATTCCTGCTTCTTCGAATACGGTTACCTAGCCAGCATTACCGCTGGCGTTTCCTTCTGTATTTTTTGGCCACGCTCCGCCGTTGCTGTTTAACTTCTGACTTGCGAACAGTCTCCAGAATCTCAACAAGGGCCAGCTCTAATTGACGATGCTCGCGATCAACTCTCACTAATTGAACCTTTACGAGATCTCCCAACTGATAGACCTTCTTCGTGTTCTCCCCCCGTAGCGCATGCTGCCCCTGAATATAGCGATAGTAATCATCAGCCATACTAGATATGTGAACGAGTCCTTCGACAAAATGCTCGACCAACTCGATAAAAAGACCAAAGGCCGTCACACCCGTTACGCAGCCTGAAAATTCATCCCCGACCTTGTCGGACATGAACCGAACTTTCTTCCACTGAACGAGCTCTCGTTCTGCATCCTCGGCCCGCCGCTCCCTCTCTGAGGTGTGACGCGCTAACTCGGGCAGCTCTTCCAGCCACTGCCGCCCTTCTGCCCTCTTCCCTCTTAGACCTCGTGACCGCCTGAGTGAACGATGCACAACTAAATCCGGATACCGTCGGATCGGCGACGTAAAATGCGTATAACTCGTGGCCGCTAGACCGAAATGGCCGAGGTTGCCGGGTTCATAACGGGCCTGCTGCATCGTGCGCAGCATTAGAAATGCTACCGGCCGTTCCTCCGCCTTATCATGAAGACGACGTAATAATCGTTGAAAATGTCTCGGCTTCACGCGATGAGATGGCACTCCAAGACTAAAGCCAAGCGATGCCGCAAACTCTTCGAACTCAGCAACTTTTATGGGATCGGGAGGCTCGTGAACACGAAACAGAGCTGGCGCATTCTGCTGATCCAAATATTGAGCGACCGTTTCATTAGCCACCAACATAAACTCTTCAACGAGTCGATGCGCCAGGTTACGCTCCGCCGCAACTACCGCCTCAACACGACCTTCATCATCCATAAGAAATTCGGCGCTTGGAAGATCAAAATCAATTGAGCCCCGCCGGCGCCTGCGACCGTGAAGGGCATCGAATACTTCGGACATAAGTTCAAACAAGGGGACCAGTTCTTTGTACTTATTCCGAATGGACTCGTCGCGGTCGCTCAAGATGGCATTGACGTCGGAATATGTCATTCTCGCGTTACTGTGAATAACGCCGTCATGAAACTCATATCGCTGGACAGTGCCCCGAGAATCGATCTCCATTAGGCACGACTGTACCAGCCGATCGACCCTAGGTCGCAGGCTACACAAACCAGTAGCTAGCGCCTCCGGAAACATGTGAACAGCGCGGTCAGGAAAATAGACGGAAGTAGCACGGTCGAGTGCGGCTTTGTCCAATGCTCCCCCTTCCGGCACGTAGTGTGCAACGTCGGCTATATGTACACCGAGCCAGTAATTTCCATTGGGGAGACGCTCCAAGGTCAACGCATCATCGAAATCTCTGGCAGTGTTCCCATCAATAGTTACGGTGAGACAATCTCGAAAATTTGTTCGGCCCCTAACATCCCTGGGCCGAACTCTATTCCCAACTCGTTTAGCCTCTTCAGTAGCTGCGGAGCTATGTGCGTCGGGCAAGCAATACTTCCGGATGATAAGTTGAGTGTCCACACCAGGCGTATCGATATCACCGAGAACTTCTGTAATGCGGCCAACCGGACCACGCGTCGCCGAGGGATACCGGGTCAATTGAATCGTAACCATGTCTCCAGGATTAGCGCCCGCCTCGTCTCCCTTACGAACTTGGATATCCATAACCAAACGCCTGTCGAAAGGCACCACATAGGACATCCCGGATTCATCAAGGTCATACCGACCAACCAACTGCTCAGCCGCTCGCTCCAAAATCCGCACTATGCAACCCTCAGCACGATCGGAGTCTTTGTGGTCTTCAACTCTCGCAACTACTCGATCGCCGTGCATTGCCTGGTTGAGATTTGCCCCCGCTATATAAAGATCTCCAGCGACTCCTTCAATCGGTTGGTTGGGAGTCACAAACCCAAACCCACGAGGATTTACCTGTAATCGCCCCGTTACTAAACGCATCCGGTCAGGTAGCCCATACCGACCACCACGCACCTTGATGAGCGCACCCGACTCAACGAGAACTTGGAGGCGGCGCCGAAGACTGACCCGCTTCTCCCTAGGCAACCGCAATCGTTGCATCAGTTCCCTGACGGTCGCTGGGTGATCCACCTTTAAGCGAATCGCCCTAAGTATTTCTTCTACTGATAACATTAATTTCTACTCGCTCAACAACACCTGAAGGTCACCGACATTGGTCTGCGTAGGCCCGAGACGTACCAAATCACCGAGATGATCAAAAAACGCATATGAATCGTTTCTATCTAGATAGTGTGCTGGCGCCGCCAATCCACGCTCGCGGGCGCGTTGGAGCGTTGTCGTATCGACCATGGCTCCAGCCGCATCCGTCGGACCATCAATACCATCCGTTCCAATACTAGCTAGCACAGTATCGTGACTCCACCCACTTAGCATCTGTGCTGCGGCCAGTACAAACTCTTGATTTCGTCCACCGCGCCCACAACCAGTAACTTCGACTGTCGTCTCGCCTGCCGACAACACGCACATCGGCCCCAATAACTTGCCAGACTTCCGCGTTAACCCTAATACATGGCTTAGATAGCCTGCGCCAGCAAAACGTGCCTCACCCACGACCGGATCTTGAATTGTTATTACGTAGTAGCCTAGATTCGCAGCCTCATGTGCGGCCGATCTTAAGGCATCTAGACGACTCCCTATTACACGGAATTTAGAATGCTTTAACCGCTTATCATCAGGTTTAGGTGTCTCCTCGCGCTTCCCACACAAACCTTCCTCTAGAATGCGACGTGCCCTCTCGGGAAAACTAGTACGCACAGCAGGGCCATTAACTACCTCAAGAGCATCTGCGAACGTCGTGGGGTCTCCAGCGGTAAGACCCGAACCAATCACCGTCGGATCGTCAGGGACCGGCGCCACAACATCGGAAATAGCCAGCGTCACCACGGAACCAGATACGGCCGCCCCCAGCCACCCCCCTTTCAACACTGAAAGGTGCTTCCGAACACAATTCACAGCATCGATGGCAACTCCAGCCCGAAGCAAGGACTGTGTAGCCTCAATCTTCTCCCGTAGCGTCAATCCCGGCACGGGCACTGAGAGCCCCGCGGACGCTCCCCCCGACAGTAACACCACAAGACGCTCATCCCTTGCCACGTGACGGGCCAAGTCAAGCGCCTTCCGGCCAGCCAACACGCTCTCCTCATTCGGAAGAGGATGCCCAACCTGCACCCACTCAAGACTCTCAATATTCTCGCCTAGAGTTGCCGTAGCCACTAATCCCGCATCAACTAATCCAGAAGCCTCGACAACGAAAGCAGACGCCATAGGTCCCGCCACCTTCCCCGCAGCGATAACAGTAAAGTGACCCTTTCCTAACTCTGCAGAGACGCTATGCTGACGGAGTGCACGCTGGACGAGCACAGATCCAGACGCACCCGCAATACCGGCTTTTGCGATCTTTAGCAAATGGTAGCGAAGAGAAAAAAGAGAGTCGTTCAGTGGTATTTCTTCTGTTCAGGCAACACTAATGAATAGGAAACCCAATCGATATTTGCTAAACATCCAACAGACAAACTCGCCCGTTCGGCTGCCCGCGAACAAGCCGTCTATCTTTAACAGTCTTCTCATTAATAGCGCCTTAGGCTTCCAATTATGCGATCGGGACGGTCACCGCGCTACGCATCCAAACACCGACAGTGTCTGACATTCTTTCAAAAAACATATTTATGAAGGTAAAAAACCGTTGGAAGTGCGTTCGGAGGTTTGCGTCACTGTCAGGTAAGCGGTCTCGAGTCAACACCGGCATCGGACCTGAAATCTAGTCTAGCGGGGACACTTTGATAGTGTCAATTTATCTCCCAGCACACTCTTTTAATTAAGAAGTCTTCAACGCGGTCTTCAAAAGCTCGCTCACGACCCTGGGATTGGCCTTACCCCGAGTCTCCCGCATCACCTGACCAACCAGAAACCCCAAGATTCCTGTCTTTCCGTCTCGATAGTTGTCAACTGCATTTAGATTTTCGTCAATGACCTTTCTGACAGCCGCTT